>Ga0214473_10010377_pt1 | contig 10954 bp, 10 predicted proteins | sample RVTome_7_FD_203509 | JGI IMG/M metagenome (GOLD analysis project Ga0214473, IMG submission 203509) | Soil microbial communities from uranium-contaminated site in the Upper Colorado River Basin, Wyoming, United States - RVT98D197 | ecosystem: Environmental > Terrestrial > Soil > Contaminated >... | reverse complement strand
GGGATTCCGAAAGTGGGCGGGGCGATCTCCCTGGTGGATATGGTGAAGGGCGTGAACCAGAAGGTCCACGAAGACGACCCGATGTGGTTCACCATCCCGTCGACCGCCAAGGAAGTGGGGGCCGCGTATTACCTCTTCTACTCCGGCGCCGATCCGGGGGATTTCGACATCTTCGGGACCAACGACCTGGACAGCGCCAATATCCGGGTCTTCTTCAAGGACCACACGGTGGGAACGATCAACAAGGCGTTGGAAGAGACGAAGCGGTTCTTCGCGGAAAATCCGCTGAAATCCGGCGAGGTTCGCCTGGCCGGAGGACTCATCGGGGTACTGGGCGCCATCGGGGAGGTGTTGGGGAGATACCACCTCGAAGCCACCCTTCTATCCTATGGGCTTATATGCCTCGTCACCCTGGTCACATTCCGCAGTTTCATCGCCATGATCCTCGTATGCGTTCCTTTGGGAATGGTTTCCGTGATGTCGTTCGCCTTCATGAAGCTGTTCGACATCGAGCTGGATGTGAACACATTGCCCATTGCCGCGCTCGGAATGGGGCTGTGCGTGGATTACGGCATCTACCTGTACGGGAAGATTCGATCGGAAAGCAGGTTGGGAGGGACCTTCAGGGAAGTGCTGGACCGCGCGATGGTCTCCTGCGGCAGCGCGGTCATCGTGACCGGGACGACGTTCACCGTGGGAGTCATCCTATGGGTGTTCTCGGACCTCCGGTTCCAGGCGATGATGGGGATCCTCCTGGGATTCATGTTCGTAATGAACATGATCACATCGATCCTTGTCCTGCCGATGCTGATCGATATCTTCAAGCCGAAAGACATCTTCTCTGTCCTTGAAAGTAAACCGGACACGCTGTTGCTGGCAGGGGGAGAGGAGGACGGCCGGGTTCCCATCAAGTAGGTACCGGTATCAGCATAGCCGATCGTGTGAGGAAAATTGGTGAAACGGAGGGGGGACATGAGGCGAAAGGGAAATCCGGTTTTCGCAACGTTTGTGACAAGGATCATCGCGGTACTGTTTCTATCTTTTTGGGCGGGCGAAAGCCTTGCCTACACGTTGCTGGACGGCAATTTCGAGCTGAAAGGGTTTATCCGCAACATCACTTCCGTTCGGACGGAGGAGCCCAACGGAGGGTTGGGCGGGGATCAGTTCAAGAAATACGATGTCGGTCTGACCCGGACCTCACTTCAGGTTGAAGGCAGCTACGCGATCAATCCGGATTTCCGCGCTTACGGGCGGTGGCGCGGATCCTACGACGGAACATTCGACCTCAAAGACAGCCAGACGTTTCCCCAGGCCGTCGAGGACGAAAACAAGGTGGAGAACGAGTTCCGCGAGCTTTATGTGGATCTCCGGAAGGGCCCGCTTTTTCTGCGGCTGGGGAAACAGCAGATCGTCTGGGGCGAATCCGATGGATTGCGCCTTGCGGATATCATCAATCCGCTCGATCTGAGAGCCCATTACCTGTTGGAGAGCTGGGAAGACATCCGGATCGGGCTGCCGGCAATCCGATCGATCTACACGGTGAACCCCAAACTGGACCTGGAACTGGTCTGGGTCCCGGTATCGTTCGAGCCGACGAAATGGGCGGGACAGGGCATGTATTGGGAAATCCCGGGCCTGGGGACCGGTGGGGTGCCCGAAGAGGAGATATCCACAAGCCTGCGAAACGGGTCCGTGGGTGGAAAGGTCCGAACGATCATCGGGTCGGGGCTGGAAGTGTCCGTCTACGACTATTATCACCGCGACGAGATGCCCCACTTCAAGCTGGGTCCGACGGGCCTGTCGTTGGCCCACCCTTACATGAACTCGATCGGCGGGACGTTCAATACGAACGTGGAGTTATTGAAGACCATCTTCCGGGGGGAAGCGGTATACAACATCGGCGAGGGCCAGCTTGATTTCACCAAGCCGGATTTCATCTCAAAAAAGAATACGATCGCACTGATGCTGGGTGCGGATCGACCAACTTACCTTCCCATCAATTCGGAATCCTCTCTCCTGAGTTTCCAGGTATTTTACAAGAAGGTGCTGAATACGGACGAGACGACCCGAACTTTCGGGGATCCCAACAACACGGTGCCCGAGATGACCGTCCTCACCGGCTACTTCAATACATCGTATCCTCACATGATCCCGAACGGGACCCTGACTCCTTCCTTGTTCGTGGCTTACGATGTCGTAGGCGCGTGGTGGGTGCAGCCGAAGGTGAGCGTGAAATACGGCGATAACTGGACCGTCGGACTCGCCTACAACGGGTTCGCGGGGAAGAACAATACGCGGGGCTTCTTCAACCCGGTGAACGACAGGGACGAAGTCTATGTCGATCTCAAGTATTCGTTCCAATAGACCCATATTTGATCGAGGGGGAGGAAATATGCAGATACGTGGAGACAAGACGGCAAGAGAAAAATCCCGAAACCGGTTCGGTCTGTTGATCGCGGCGGCCGTGACGGTCACGTTCGTGCTCGCCTGCGCGAACGCAAATGCCGGCGAATACACCGGCGTCGGTCCGTTGAACAAGATCAAGGGACCTCCGCCACTGCTCGGCGGAGCCGTGAAGTTCCGGGTGGATAAATCCAACGTGGAGACGCATAAGGACAAGCTAACGGCGGGCCTGTACAAGCAGATCAAGGAGTGGGACCGGGTCATCAACGTGTACGACACGGTCCGCGATTACAAGCCGCCTGTGGAATACCAGGAGGCCACGGAGAAGTACAAGGGATCGGCGAGAATCAACAAGAAGGGAGGTCTTGAGAACTATACCGCGGGACTTCCCTTCCCAGATCCGAAGACCGGTATCGAGGCGATGTACAACTATGAGTACAAGTACAATGGGGATGACTTCTCGTTCACGGATACGGACTTTTTCATTTACAGCACGACCGGGAAGTCGAGGTTGTTGAAGGGCGGATATAACCGGTTTGCCTACCAGGGGCGCCTGTTCCTGGATCCGAAACCCACTCTGCAAACCTCCGACAATGTCGAACTGAAGGAAGTCCAGTGGCTCACCTACCCGGAGGATGTCGCCGGGCTGGCACTGCTGACGGTTCGGTACCAGGACCCGGACAAGGGCGATGACGGCTGGATGTACATCCCGTCCATCCGGAGGGTTCGCCGGATCTCCGTTGCCCAGCGGGGGGATTCGTTCGGAGGGACGGACCTGACGTGGGACGATTACCGGGGCTTCTCGGGGAAGGTTTCCGACTACACATGGAAGATCATCGACAAGAAGGAACTGATTGCACAATATCACGCGGTGACCTGGAAGATGCGCCACAAGAACAGGGTGCCGTTTTCCGAGGATGTACGATACGAGCTCCGGCCGGTAATTGTGGTGGAGGGAGTCAATAAGTTGAAGGATTACGTCTACAGCAAGCGGATCATCTATCTTGACGCGGACAGTTGGTACATCTCCGCGGAAGATCTCTATGATCGGCGAGGCACCTTATGGAAATACCTTGAAATCCCATGGTCGTTCGACCCGAGAAACCACAACATGTTCGCATACGGGTACTGCATGTACGACCTCATCGGCAAGAGAAGCACCATCATCTCGATCCGCGAAAAGCAGGACGGTCCGCTGCAGGTTCTGAACACAGGTTTGAAGGTGGATGATTTTTCGCCTTCCGTGATCCAGACATGGGGTCGATAGCTTTATAGACACGGATTGCAAGGGGACGGACGGCCGATTCCCTCCGGTCGTCCGTCCCCCTTCGGTATCGCGCGGTGAGGAAACCGGGTTACGGGATCGATCATTCTACCTGCGGGGGATGGCTACGAGGGTGTTTGCAGTTAACATGGCAATAAAGGGCAATCAACGCGAAAAATCCGGAGGCGGCATCTTCCGGTTAAGGAGAAACGTACCATGACCAACGCGAACCGGTTGTTCACGGATGAGGAACTCAAGGAATTCTCCAAAGATTTCATAATGTTGGCCAACGAGGCCCTTGACAAGGGCGACATCGGTAAGGCCCGGCACTGGCTTACCCGCCACCAGGAGACGAAGCACTGGATCCACGACCACTACGTTTACTGGGTGACGTCGCTCCTGACCTTCGTCTACAAGCGTTTCGGCGAAGAGGCCTGCGCGGACGCCCTGAAGGACAGTTATTTCCTCCCGCTGCTGGGCCTTGAAAGGACCAGGAAGGAGCTCGGAGCCAGGGAGTACATACAGGCGTGGGTCGACGGCATCCTGAGGCATCACAGCATGATCCCGGGGCTGAAGGTCGAGGAAGACGACGAGAAATTCGTGATCACCTTCGGTCACTGCGGGAGCGGGGGATTCCTGATCGACCAGGGAGCCTACGACGGAACGTTCGGTTTTTCACGATTCAAGAAGGCGTACCCCCACACTTGGGGCGAAGAGAACGTGCCGGTCTACTGCTCCCACTGCTGCTGGGTGGAGATCTGGTCCAGCATGCTGAGCGGCGAGAAGGCCCAGAACATCGTTATCGCAGACCGCAAGAAGAACCCCGGTGAGGCGTGCGTCCTTTATTTCTACAAGGACGCCTCGAAGGTACCCGTAAAGTTCAAGGAACGTATCGGCATGAACCAGTATTACTGGCACGAACGGCCCAAGGAAGAGAAGTAGGAGGGGGAAGTGCCGTCCAGCGAAGATGCCAAGACGCCCGAACTGGAAAAAAGGATCCTGGTGCTTGAGGACATCGAGTCCATCCGAAAACTTAAGGCCCGGTACTGTTACCTGGCCGACGGCGGCATCGCCGGAGACATTGCAAGGTACGACGAGCTCGTGGCTCACTTCGCTGACGGCGGGTGGGTCGACTTCGAGGGGTTCGGGGTCCACAAGGGGAAAGAGGCATTGGGCAGGTTCTTCAAGGAACTTGTACATTCACTTTGGTCCTATGCGGCCCACATGGCCGTGAATCCCGTCATAGAGGTGGACGGGGAGAGGGCCAGGGGGACCTGGTTCGTTCACGTGGCCTGCACCACCCGGAAGGCGAACCGGGCGGTGTGGGTGCAGGGTAAATACGACGAGGAGTACGTGAAGGTCGGGGGGGAGTGGAAGTGGCAATCCATCCGGTTTACCCCCGATTTCTTCACCCCCATCGAGGAGGGATGGGCCAGGACCCGGTTCATGAGCCTGGAATGACGCGGGAAACCAGGCAATATCTTCAAGAAGGGGTCGGTTCATGAAAGACGGAGATCGAGCTATCAGGGAGTGCCTGGACAAGATGGCTGTCAAGGAGGCGTTCGCCCGTTATGCCGTAACGATGGACACCGGCGACGCGGAAGGATTCGCGAATATCTTCACCGAGGACGCCTTGTGGCGTTGGGAAACCGAGGCTTTCAAGGTCGTGTTCCGGGGCCGGGGGGAGCTCCGGGACCTGGCGGCTCTCGTTGCCCGCTCCTGCCCCGGCGCGCAGCACATGATGGGCAATCACGTCGTCGACGTCCGGGGCGGGAAGGCCCATGCCGTCTGCGAGCTGATGGTTTCCTTGAGCCGGCCTGAAGCGATCTATCCGGTCATGCAAGGTTTCTACGATGCGGACCTGCGGAAGACCGGAGAGAAGTGGCTCATCTCCGAGCTCCGCGTTCGCGTGGAGAATCCCGAGATTCTCCTTCAGGGGAAAATCGGGGAGTATTGGGCGGGAATAAGAGATTACTTGTTGAAATAATCCCGTAATAAAGTTCTCCTGCCGCTCATTCACCTGATGAATTCGCTCTGCGACGCCTTGGAGTGTATGAGCCACGACTTTTCGATATTTCAATAATCGTTTGCGTGGGAGGAGATGACTATGAGTGGAAAGGTTCTCGTCGCCGGCGTCGGAATGGTTCCGTTCACGAAACCGGGGAAAAGCGACTCCTACGACGTCATGGGCGCGAACGCCGGCCGGGCGGCCCTCAAGGACGCGGGGATCGATTATTCCATGGTGGAGCAGGCCTACGTGGGCTACGTCTACGGGGATTCCACCTGCGGCCAGGCCGCGGTCTATGCCATGGGCCTGACCGGCATCCCGGTCGTGAACGTCAACAACAATTGCGCCACCGGCTCGACGGCCCTGTTCCTGGCCCGCCAGGCGGTGGAAAGCGGGGCCGCGGAATGCGCGATGGCGATGGGATTCGAGCAGATGACCCCGGGCGCGTTGACCGAGCGATGGTCGGATCGTCCCACCCCCCTGAACCGGTTCATCGATGCGATGCGCCGCCTCGGACAATGGGACGACGCGCTTCCGATGGCCCCCCAGTTGTTCGCGGCCGCGGGTCGCGAGTACAAGGAAAAATACGGGGCCGGATCCGAAGCCTTCGCAAGGATCTCGAGCAAGTCCCGCAAACACGCGGCCAATAATCCGTACGCCATCTTCAGGCAGCCCGTCACCGTGGAGGAGGTCCTCGCCTCGCCGATGGTCGCCGAGCCGCTGACTCGTCTCCAATGCTGCCCGCCCACCTGCGGCGCGGCGGCCGCGGTTCTCTGTTCCCCCGCGTTCGCCGGGAGACACAAACTGGACACCCGTGTCGCCATCGAGGCCCAGGCGATGACCACCGACCGGCAAGACTCCTTCGCGGACAGCCCGATGCGCGTCATCGGCTACGGCATGAGCAGCGAGGCCTCGAAGAAGGTCTATGCCATGGCGGGCGTCGGGCCGGAGGACATCGACGTGGTCGAGCTCCACGACTGCTTCACCGTGAACGAGCTCATCACCTACGAGGCCCTGGGATTGACATCCGAGGGAACGGCGGAGAAATTCATCGCCGACGGGGACAACACGTATGGAGGCAAGGTGGTCACGAACCCCTCCGGCGGATTGCTCTCCAAGGGGCACCCCCTGGGAGCCACGGGCCTGGCCCAGTGCGCCGAGCTGGTCTGGCAGCTTCGGGGCCAGGCGGGACCCCGCCAGGTCGAGGGAGCCCGCCACGCCCTCCAGCACAACCTGGGGCTTGGCGGCGCCTGCGTCGTCACGCTGTACGGCGCCGCCTGAAAATTCCGGTATCCGGTGTGGAGGAATCCATCATGAAAAAACTGGAAGGGAGAGTTGCCCTCGTGTCCGGTTCGGGCCGCGGCATCGGCCGGGCGATTGCGCTGAAACTGGCCGGCGAGGGGGCGCGCGTCGTGGTCAACGACCTCGACCCGGAGCCCGCGGACGAGACGATCCGGGAGATCCGGTCGCGCGGGGGGGAGGCGATTCCCTGCGCGGGGAGCGTTACCGCCGAAGGGTTCGCCGAACGGTTCGTCAAGGCGGCCATCGACGGCTTCGGAGGCGTCGATATCATCGTCAACAACGCGGGGTACACGTGGGACAGCGTCGTTCAGAAGATGACGGACGAGCAGTGGCAGGCTATGCTGGACGTTCATCTGACGGCCCCGTTCCGGATCCTGCGGGCGGCGACCTCCTTCATTCGCGTCTCCGCCAAGAAAGAGGCGCAGGAGGGCAGGGAAGTGTTCCGAAAGGTGGTGAATATCTCCTCGGTCGCCGGCCTGGGCGGGAACGCGGGCCAAGCCAACTATGCGGCGGCCAAGGCGGGATTGAGCGGCCTGACCCAGACCTTGTGCAAGGAGTGGGGGCGGTACAAGGTCAATGTCAATTGCGTGGCCTTCGGCCTGATCCGGACGCGCCTGACGCAACCGCTGACCGACGGGGAGGCCAGGATCCGCGTGGAGGACAGGGAGATCAACGTGGGAATCCAGCCCGGCTTCATCAAGGCGATGGAGGACCAGCTGATCCCCCTGGGGAGGGCCGGCACGCCCGAGGAGGCGGCCAACGCGGTCTACCTCTTCTGCTCCCCGGAATCCGATTACATCAGCGGCCAGACCGTCGTCTGCGGGGGGGGCCTGAAATGGTGAAGGGTGGGTTGAAGTGATCCGCCTGGACCGGATCGGGAAATCCAACGGGGCCACGGTTCACGAATACACCGAGCGGGACGTCATCCTGTACCACCTTGGTATCGGAGCGGGGGCGGGCGATCTCGACCTCGTCTACGAGGGGGTGAACGGAGGGCTGAAAGTGTGTCCCACGTACGCCGTGGTCCCCATGCTGGAGCCGCTGATGAAGCTCCTGCCCCAGTTCAATGTCCCTTTCCGGAACGTGCTTCACGGGGAACAGGCGATTTTCCTGGAAAGGCCCATTCCCCCCCGGGGAACCTTGCTCACCACGGCCAAGGTCCCGTTCGTCCACGACAAGGGGAAGGCGGCCATTCTCGTCGTCGAGACGGAGACGACCGATCAAGCCGGGAAACCGCTCTTCAAGACGAGGGCCTCCCTCTTCTGCCAGGGATTGGGCGGTTTCGGGGGGGATCCGGGGCCGAAGGCCGAGCTCCTCGAGATCCCGAAGGGGAGGAAGGCGGACTTCGAGATCACCCAGGAGACCCTTGATTCCCAGGCGGTCCTCTATCGCCTGTCGGGGGATTTGAATCCCCTCCATGTCGATCCGATCGCGGCTTCCTTCGCCGGTTTCCCTCGTCCCATACTTCACGGGCTGTGCACGTTCGGATTCGTGGGGCGCGCCGTGCTGCGGGGACTCTGCGGGAACCGGGTCGATCTCGTCAAGGAGTTCGGGGTCCGCTTCGCCGCCCCGGTCTATCCCGGCGAGGCGATCACCACCCAGGGGTGGAACATGGGGGACGGGATGCATTTTCTCCGGGCCGCGTGCAAGGGCCGGGAGGTGCTCTCCAACGCTTACGCCCGTGTCAAGGAGGCCTAGGGATGTACCAGGAAGAGCACGTCATCTTTCGAACGGCCTTCAGGAAATTCCTCGAGCGGGAGATCGTGCCCCACCAGGAAGCGTGGGAGAGAGACGGCATCGTGTCGAGGGATGCCTGGCGAAAGATGGGGGCTTCGGGGTTCCTGTGCCCGTGGCTGCCCGAGGAGTACGGAGGCAGCGGGGCCGACTTCCTGTACTCCGTTATCATCAACGAGGAGATCTGCCGGGCCGGAGCGATCAGCCTCATGGCGACGCTCCACAGCGACATCATAGCGCCGTATCTCCATCACCTGGGCACGGAGGAGCAGAAAGCCCGGTGGCTTCCCAAGTGCGCCACGGGGGAGATCATCCTGGCGGTGGCCATGACGGAGCCGGACACGGGGTCCGACCTGGCGGGCATCCGGACGCGGGCGGATCGGGACGGGGACGACTACGTCATCAACGGCGTCAAGACCTTCATCTCGAACGGGATCAACGCGGACCTGGTCATCGTGGCGTGCCGCACCGACCGCGGCGCCAAGCCGACGCAGGGGATCAGCCTGCTGTGCGTGGAGCGCGACGCGCCCGGTTTTCTTCGGGGACGCAAGCTCGAGAAGATGGGGATGCACGCCCAGGACACGGCGGAACTGGTCTTCGAGGAGTGCCGGGTGCCGGCGAAGAACCTGCTGGGCGAGGTGAACAAGGGATTCTACTACCTGATGGAGCATCTCCAGCAGGAGCGCCTCGTCTGTTCGGTCATGGGACAGGCCATGGCGGAGGCCATGCTGGATATGACGATCGCCTACGCGCGGGAGCGGAAGGCGTTCGGCAAGCCGATCGCAAGTTTCCAGCACAACGCGTTCAAGATCGTGGACATGGCGACGGAGATCGCGCTGGGCCGCGCCTTCCTGGATCGACTCATCGGGAAGCACATGCGGGGCGACGAGATCGTGACCGAGGTGTCCATGGCGAAGGCGTGGATCCCGGAGATGGCCAACCGTGTGGCGTACCATTGCGTCCAGCTTCACGGCGGCTACGGATACATGGAGGAGTACCCGATCTCCCGCTTCTACCGGGACGTACGGGTCATCTCCATCTTCGCGGGGACGACCGAGATCATGAAGCACATCGTTGCAAAGAACATGAGGCTCCTTTGAGCCTTGGGAGGCATCCCGGGGTATGCCGATGAAGATCTTCCGCTTTATTGCGCGGTAAGGTCCTGGCGGATCCTGCACTCGGGGCAATTCAGGACGTACCCCTTCAGGAACTTGCGGACCGGGATGATCTTCTTCACCCCGCAGCGAAGGCACCGGCACATGCAGAACGGCTTCTCTTCCCCTTTCGCCTCGTAGAGAATCCGCCACGTCCCGATGGTCATCCCGGTGAGATCGGGAAATCGGCCTCTCCTGACACTCTCCCTCGGTGCCCCCGCTGCGGGGTCCTTTCGTTCCCGTCTCCTCCGGGTTGACGGCTCCATGGGGGAACCCGCGCGCGTCACCGCGCCCCCCTAGGACGCGAGGCCGATCTCCGCGTACGCCTTCGGTGCGCGGCGTGCGACCTTGGTCCGGTGCGCGGCGCGGGAGACCTCCTTGGCGACGATCGGCGAGACCTTCCGGTTGAAGACCGACGGAATGATGTAATCCTCGGAGAGCTCCTCCTTGCCGACGCACGAGGCGATCGCGTACGCCGCCGCGAGCTTCATCTCCTCGTTGATGCACGTCGCCCGCGAATCCAGCGCGCCGCGGAAGATCCCCGGGAAGCACAGGACGTTGTTGATCTGGTTCGGGTAGTCGGAGCGGCCCGTCGCCATGATCCGCACGTACGGCGCCGCCTCCTCGGGCATGATCTCCGGGTCGGGGTTCGCCATCGCGAAGGCGATCGGGTTCTTCGCCATCTTCTTCAGGTCGTCCACCGTGATCAGCCCCGGGCCCGCCAGGCCAAGGAAGAGGTCCGCGCCGGAGATGACGTCCGAGAGCTTCCCCTTCTCGTTGAACGGGTTGGTGTTCTCCGCGTACCACTCCTTCATGAAGTTCATGTGCTGCTTGCGGCCCTTGTAGATCGCCCCCACGCGGTCCACCCCGATGATGTTGCGGGCGCCGGCGTTCATGATGATCTTGCTGCACGCCACGCCGGAGGCGCCCACGCCCGCCACCACGATCTTCATGTCCTCGATCCGCTTCTTGACGATCTTCAGGGAGTTCAGCAGCGCGGCCAGCACGACCACCGCCGTCCCGTGCTGGTCGTCGTGGAAGACCGGGATATCCATCTCGGCCTTCAGGCGCTCCTCGATCTCGAAGCAG
>Ga0214473_10010374_pt1 | contig 10958 bp, 8 predicted proteins | sample RVTome_7_FD_203509 | JGI IMG/M metagenome (GOLD analysis project Ga0214473, IMG submission 203509) | Soil microbial communities from uranium-contaminated site in the Upper Colorado River Basin, Wyoming, United States - RVT98D197 | ecosystem: Environmental > Terrestrial > Soil > Contaminated >... | reverse complement strand
TCAAATAGGATTTGCTGCAATTTGTACAAACAAGATTGCCGTTTTGATTAACCACCTCGGTCTTGCAAATAGGACAAGCCAATAACTCAAGCAGGTTCGTGTCATGCTTCTCATATTTGCGCCTCAGCAATTTGTAGGCGAAGTTTCTCGCGAATTCATCAAATTCAAACCGCCCATTATCATTCAGCTCAATCATTTCCGGGTGAAAGTCCGAAAAATCGTCGGTGGCGGGTTCTTCGAATCCCAATGTCCCCACCACGCTCTCGGCTCTGAAGATTTGATATTCTATCTTGTCCTTCCATTCATAGGTCATGGTAAACAGGTTGCGGTTCTTCATAATAAATTTCAGATAGGTTCGGTTTCCTGCATGAGCAAGTGAGTGAAATGCAATGTGCAGCACGGGGTCGAAAACCGGTTTTTCTTTTTGCGTCAGTATGAGCTTGCCGTCCTCCAGACGGACAAACCATTTATGGCAGGTCCAACCTTGCATTTTCTCGGTCGCCTCGCTGGGTGTCTCAATATATCCGGCCCGTGCAACCCGCATAAGTTCCTTGAGACAATTATCGGGATTGTCCAGGTGTTCAAGCACGTGAAAACAGATGACATAGTCGAAGGCGTTGTCAACAAAGGGAAGTGATTCCGCGTCTCCAAAGACAAACGGGCGGTCTATCTTAAGCTCTCCGACACGCGCTGTTCCTTCGCCGCTCACATACTTCTCACAAAGAACATCGGCATGGAAATGGGGACTTCCGCCGCTTCCTACCTCCAGAACCAGGGCATCCCTGGGAATACTCAATTTCAATTTCCTTGAGAAGAGCGTTAGTCTTTGAATCCAACTACGCGGGTTTTCCATATGCTTCACCCCTGAGATGATTGAGATCAGACGACACCTCGATATACGTCTCCCGAGAACCTATTTAAGATTTCATCCAGCCTTTTGGCCAAAACCTTATACTCAAACCTCTCTTCGGCTATCCGTATACCTTTTTCCGCTTTCTCTAATTCATCCCTATTCTCAAAAAGCCATCTTATCTTCTCCGCAAGCAATCTTGGATAATTCTCATCTTTGATGCCGCGATACGGAAGCAGCATACCGACACCGGGCAGAATCTGTTTCGCATCACCGACATTTGTCGCTATCACATACTTGCCGAAGGAAAGATAAACAGGCAGCTTCGCCGTAGTTCTCACCTGCCCTACCAAATTATCAGTTTGGGTAGACAAACAAATATCCAGCAAAGGCAGGTAATGAGAAATTTCCGAATAGCTTAGCCAACCTGTGAAGATAACCCTATCGGAGACTTCCAGCTCCTGCGCCATCTTTTTCAATTTTGGCAAGCCGTTTCCATCTCCGATTATGACCCCCTTAACCGGCAAGTCTCTTAAGAATTGAAGGGCATTCATCAAATCCCAGCCATAACACATATTAAATCTCTTGTTCCAGCAGAGAGAACCCAAAACACCTATGGTGAAATCCCCGTTAATCCCTAGTCTTTGCCTCATTGCGCCGATATTTGCCGATTTCGGGGAATGGATGTCAACATCAACGCCATCGGGAATGTGAAATATGTTTTCAAATCCCTGCGATTCAAGATGTTCTTTGTGGAATGAACCTCTTACTACAATAGAATCCGCCGTTTTAAGAGCGGTACTTTCCACTATCTTAGCTATCCGGCACTTTATGAAACCTGCTTCACCCGATGCCTTAAACAGTTCATAGATCAGATCCCCGGTATCCACGACAAATTTAGCCCCATAGAACAACTTCGCCAAGCATCCGGCAATGGCGCCGGAATATCCCATGTCAACTGCATATATGACGTCGGGTCTCCCTTTCCGGGCATGATTGAAAAAGCGGATTAGGCTGGTTAATCTTCGGCCGTCCCGGTACATGATCTCAACCGCATGCCGCTTGCCATCCAGATGCTTGGTGAGACCCTTGGCTCTTATGCCTGGTATGCTTTGAGACGGTCCGTTGACAAAAAGGCATATCTTCATCCGGAAGCTCCGCCCTGAACCTGGGTCAAATCAAGTTCAGGCTCATCAATATACTTCAGCTTCAAAAGCATTCCCGACAAAAACCAAAAATAGTAACCGGCAGGATTGCTCATCAAGGTGGGACCGCCGAGCCAGGTCAAAAGCATTGCAAATAACATCGACGTAATCCCAATGGCAACCCACTTGAGATCTTTGTCCTGTAATTGTTTGAGAAGATTGAAGCCTTGCCGTAAGACGGCCAAGCTGATCCACAAGATAACCAGAGCACCCGCGACGCCGATTTCATATATCATTACGAGAAAATAATTGTGTGCCCCGACAAACGAACTCGCCTCTTGCGGAAACCATTGTGCAAACACGGCTCCGCCGGGCCCGGCCCTTCCCAAACCTCTTCCAAAGGGATATGCATTGACCGCCCAAACAAGATGATCAGTTATGCCGACACTTCTGCTTTCAACAAAAGCTTGCCAGGGATTGGCAATCAACTGTATTCGTTCCATGATTCCGCCGCTTGACAAAAAGAGCGCAAAATACAAAGCCAGCGCACCAAGAAAAAGCACAACAAAGAAGAGCCTGGCTTTCTTGCTTAATATGCCGAACAGCAGTAACCCCAACAATGCCCCCAGCCAAGCGGTTCTGACTCCCGACAAAATCAAAGCGGAAAAAAGCAATCCCGCTGAACTCACTAGAAACAGTCTTCTGGTTGTAGATGATCGTTTCGCCATCAGAAGAGCCAAAGCCAAAGGTAGAGTCACCAAATAATACATGGCGGCAGCCCCACAATCCTGGGCGGTGGAAAAAGGTCTGAAATTAACGCTTCCGGTGGTGGTGCTTCTCCAAAGCGCCGCCCTGTCATATACGACATTGGAAAAACCCGGTCCCATCTTGGCAACATTTTCCGCACCTTGGATGTATTGAACAAAAGAGTATATCGCCACAACCGTTCCCAGGACGACCAAAACAACGACAAATCGGTCAATCTGCTCCTTAGTCTCAAACACTGAGAAGGCGATGAAGAACAATGCGATAGGCAAGACATGTATTTTTATTCCGCCTAGACCGACTATCGGATGCGTAGCCGGATTGAGAAACTGGAGAAAACAAATCAATGCAAAAATCAATATAAGAAAATTAATTGGCGTACCGGAAATCAAGCTCTCTTTTTTTAGCAGGCGCGGAATAAGATATGCAGTTAGAATTGCCAGAAGAAAGACGTCTTTTGCAACATGCACGAAAGGATTGTAGGAAGTCAAATTCTTAATTAAGCCGTCAAAAGTAATATAGACAAACAGGAATAATACTGCGCTCTCCAAAGAAAAGAAGGCGAGCACCAGCAAAGAGATGAGAAGAAAAGAGAAAAGAAGGTAAAGAGAATAGCCGTTGGCAACCTGGTAGGCAATGACCAATTCCAAAACCAGCACCATAAAAACCGCGACAAGTTGAGACATGCGCGGTGCAGCAAAGGCATCTGATTTTGTCTCTATTCCTTTTGATACATGGGCCATCTTATCCTCTTCTCAACGCCAGAGCAGGGATCTGTACTTCAAATTTCCTTTGATGACGGAGCCCAACAAAATGTACGGAGACACCAGGAGACTTATCAAGATCACGCTCCAACCATAGAAAGAGAAGTCCGTCTTCCTAAGATGCCTCAAAGCCTGCCAGAACAGAAATATCAAATAGGACAGAAGAAAAAGAGCCGTCAAGAAGTTCTTCCGAAAGATCAGAAAGACAAGCGTACCCGAAAAAAGCAGATAGAATACCTTATAAGAATTGGGAAAAGCTCCGCCGATGGTTTCACCATACAAGCCGGGATGCTTCTTAAACAGCAGAGGATCCCAGCACCCTCTCTTCGCCGATTTTATGAGATCCCATGGTTCACCTTCTCTAACCGGGTGTTCTACAACTACTTCCGGTTCGAAAGTTATGACATAACCTCTCTCTAAGAGAGTGAATGCGAGGTCTGAATCCTCTCTGCAAGAAACAGCAAATTGCTCGTCAAAACCGCCTATCTTCTCCAATATGTTCTTCCTATAAAAGATGTTGCATGTCTGATAGCCGGGTTTCGCGAGCCCGGTTGCATGATGATAGGACGGACTCACTCTTGAAGGGCAAGGAATAATCGTTTGCCCATAAACTCCTGCAACGGATTCATCTGAAAAACAAGGAACAGCCTTGCTTATCCAATTTTCATGCACGGCACAATCATCGTCAGTGAACGCGACAATCCCGCCTTTTGCATACCTTATCCCCATATTTCTTTTCGCGGAAGGAGCCGAAACTGAGCACTTGACGAAGTGGAGTTTCAAAGAAGCGGGTACAGCGACATTTTTCACCATTTGTTCGGTACCGTCGTCGAAGCCGGCATCGCCGATCACAATAATCTCATATCCGTCTTTTGGATATGACAGTTGAAGCAAGGATCCCAAAAGCCTTCTTAGCAGTTCCCGTCTCTTGTAGGTTGGTACTATGACGCTCACAAAAGGATGGCAGCTCTGAATGTTCATATGTTGTTTACACAATTCCTTTAAGAGAAACAGGTATTTGTTTCCTCAATAGGTTGGAGTTGTTTTTTCTCGCTTCCAGGCGTAGACCACCATCCGGTCACCCATGCTCAGGTTTCTTCCAACAAATGAGAGCGTCTTTTTGGCAACCGTTCTCAGAGCAAAATCTTGCCCGTTGAGTTGCATTCTTGTATCTAATCCCAGATGATCTATCTTTATGATTTGAAATCCTTCATCCGTCAGAATCCTTCCCAAAGTTGAGGGAGAAAAATCATATAAATGAAAAGGAGGGATAAGATAAGCCCAGGACTGCCCCGAGAGCTTATGCAACCACTTACTTGCCGCCGGGAACAGCCCATCGACGTTAGGGCAAAGCACGCAGACAAGACCGCCGTCTTTTAGGACCCGGCTTGCTCCGCGCAACTCCGATTTTGGATTAGGACAGTGCTCAAGGACATCAAGCATAACCACGGCATCGAAATAGCCCGGAGCGAAATCCGCATCCTTGAGAGTTCCGTGTATCACATTTAGCCCAAGCTTGTCTTTGCAGTATTCCGCCGCTTTGCTCCAGGGCTCTATCCCATAAGTCTCCCAACCGGCTTCTTGCGCCAGTTTCATAAAGAGCCCCCACAGGCTTCCAATGTCCAAGATCCTATCTGGAGTTATCAGTTTGCCGATCTGTCCGATGATCTCCGAAAATTCCTTAATCTTCCAGAAGGGTTTGGCAACAAATCCATCATCTCCCATATCTTCCAGCACAGACTCTTCAACAAGATCACCTTGCCGGTAAAGATTGTATATCTCATCCTCGGAAGGCATGGGATCAACATACATCAGACCGCACCTCCGGCACTGAACGACCTGATAGTCATTTTTGAGGCAGACCGGAACCGCTCTTTTTTCTCCGCATGACATGCAATTAATGGACTGCTGCATCTTATCAGGCGCTCTCGATTGCCGACTCATAGACTTCTATTAAACGGCTAACGTGCCTTGCCGGACTGAACTTTTCCGCAACTTCAACTCTTCCTTTCTCGCCCATCCGGCCGGCAAGCTTCTTGTCCCTCAGCAAAAGCTCAATTTTTGCAGCCATTTTTCTTACATTCTTTGATTCAACCAGAAAGCCTGTCTCGCCGTCTTTTAACCATTCAGATATACCGCCGACATCAAAGGCGACCACGGGTTTTGCGTGAGACATCGCTTCCAGGCCGACTATGCCGAACGGCTCCGGCCAGATGGAAGGAATAACAAGCACGGAGCAGCCGGAATAGTAACAGCCGAGTTGTTCATTTGAGATCCAACCGGGAAACTCAACCCGGCCGCCGAGCCCGAGTTCTTTGGCCAGAGCCTTGGTTCTGTTCAAATACCATCCATCGCCTATTATCAGGAGTCTGTAGTCCACTGAGACTTGCTTGACGGCTCTCAAAAGATAGCCGAGTCCTTTCTCCCGCGTGATCCGGCCGACAAAGAGGATTAGATTGTCGCGAGAGCGGTCAACTCCGAGACGTTCCCGGGAGCTATCATATTCCTCGATCTCAACGGGACGGTTCGTAAAGTAGGGCAGCACCGTTATCTTGTCCTCCTCAAACTTGTTTTGCAGCAGGCATTCCTTCATATATCTGCTGAAGACAACCGTATGAGGTACTTTCTTGTTACTCTCAAGTTCGCGGTCACACCGCTGCCAGGCACTGACTAGATTCCATGGCCGGGGATCAGCGCATCGCCGCAAATAAGCATTCAAAAGGCAATTGTAGCCAAAAGGCAGGCCGCAGACTGAATCGGTTGTCCTAAACAGCTTATTTCTTAGACAATAAAGGTGAGGGCTGTGAAGAGACCTAGCCAAAGGCCGTCTTTGCCGGAGCCTCTCAATGAGATCGGAATTGAATGTTATGTGGAAGTTGATTATGTCGGGATTCTCCCTTTCTATGATATCGATGCACGACGTCAGGTAGCTACCGTTTGCCCTGCTGCCGGATGCATGAATTCCGGGAACGAAGTATTCGCTTCTCCCCGGCACATGCCACGTATTTTCGTTCTTTTCGCCATATATCACGACCGTCTCGTGACCATGCGTTTCCAGAGCCCGGCAGAGATCATATAGATACTGTTCCGTGCCACCGTTATCTGCGTAATCTTTATTTATATGAAGGATTTTCATGAAGACGCCCGATGTCCAAGGTCCGATGTCCAAGGTCTTGCAAGCAAATATTGATGTCAGATATTAGAAGCAAATTATCATGACAGAACTTCCTCATAGACCTTCTCGATCATGTCCACAACGATATCCCAGTCATAATTCCTGACGCAAAGCTCCCGGTTGTACTTCCCCATGCCGGCCGCCAAGACCGGTTCTCTCAGAATTTTAATTATGGCTTCAGCGATTGCATGACTATCACGAGCCGGCACTAAATATCCCGACTCTCCATCTTTTACAAAACTTGGTATGCCCCCCGCCATAGTCGCGACCACAGGTTTTCCGCAAGACATTGCTTCCAGAATACTTACTCCGAACGGTTCCGCTATTGAAGGCAAGCAATAGACGTCGCATTGCTGAAACCAGTCAGCCGCCTCGTTGTGAGAGACGGGTCCGGCAAACTTAACATGAGGGAGGATCTTTAATTCCCGCGCCAGACTCCTAAAATGACTTTCGCTTGCGCCACCTCCGACAACAATAAGTTGAGCTTTGGGCAAAGTCGTAATAATTTCCGGCATGGCTTGCAGCAGATACTGCAGTCCCTTTCTCTTCAGTAGGTTGGCAAGGAAAAGAATCGTGGGTTTCGTTGGCTTGACATCCGCCGGAACGAAACGTTGCGTGTCCACGCCAAACGGCACAGTCTGAAGCTTGCCTTGGATTGAAAGCGGTAAGCCATCACGCAGCTTGTCGACGGTGATAAGGATGCGGCCCGCCCGCATGATAGTCCGATGATACATCCGGCTCGAAATTCTCCTCAATAGAGCCTTGACCGGTTTCTTTGCAAAGTTGCGCTTTGATCCGATGTCCTCAATTTCATTATCTGAAAGCGACCAAGGCAAGAAAAGCGGCCCAATCACCAGCGGACACCCCTGTAACCAGGAAAAATGGGTCTCCGGATAAAAAGGCATCATGTGATGAATGATGTCTATCCCGCCGCGGCCGAGAAATCGCTTGAGTGCAATACGGCTTTCCCGCTGATATTTCCAAGGGTTTAAAGACGGCGCGAAGGCCCTGTTGCGGATATGGTAGATTCTGGTATTGGGTAATTCTTTCTCCAAGCTGAACTCAGGCGCGAAAACGTGCAAAGCATGACCTCTTTTGGCGAGACGGCTAACGATCTCATAGCAAATCAGGCCTTCTCCGTGAGGTTTAGCATCAGTGAATAATTCCGATGCCGCGGAGATCAGAATCCTCACGATTTTTCCTTTATTGCATAGATATTCATAGTTCCGCCCTGGCGAATCAGGCTCTCAAAACTGCTTAAGAGAGAAACAGTAACGTCAAACATTTTGCGGCGAACCGACTTTAGGGGGCCGAAGTCGTTCGCGGATCTGATATCGCCATGTTTGTCACCTTCTCGATCCAAGAATCCCCCGCGATTTTCCCTTTTGCACTCCTCATACCTTTTAAGCAGGCTAAATGCTATACCGTCCCGGTTATGCGTCGGCGAGCAATAACTGATCTTCAAAATACGGAATCCTGTTTTTTCCAAGAATTTGGAAATGGTCACGGGAGCAAAATGGTAAAGGTGACGAGGGGTATCAAGATGATACCAGTCATTCTTCATCACCCGCGCTTGCAAAGAATGAAAATTCGGCACGGAAACAAGCAACCGTCCTTCGGTCCTGAGTATCCGGTTGGTTTCAGCTAAGACGCCGGAAGGGTCATGGCAATGCTCAAGAACATGCCACAAAGTAATGAGGTCAAAATGCCCATCCGGGAAACCTGCATCTTTGAGCTCACCGTTGAAAACCTCTATCTCCATCTTTTCTCTTGCATAATCCGCCGCAATTTTCGACAGTTCGACTCCCTGAGCTTGCCAACCGCAGTCACTTAGGTTGGCCACAAATTCTCCTTTGCCGCAGCCGACATCCAGAATTCTCCCTCCGGGCGGCAACTGCCGTGAATCTTGCATCAAATCTATTTTGTCTCGTTCGTATCCCGTGGCTCTTAGCACTTTTGGATACTCCAACATCCGGTCGGAACCGAAGTAGGCAGCGGGATAAAACCTTCCCATTTCTTGCCTGGCCGGTCGGGGATTTACAAAAACCAGGTCGCACTGCAAACACCTAACCAAAGCGAATTCACCGGAGTTTGCAAACCGCGTATCCGCCGAACGAAAAAGCGGAAAGCAAGTGTCCGAGCCACATAAATTGCATTTTACCGATTCCAGATTAACACCGCCTGCCTAGTCATCCATCCCTAGCCACTCGAAAACCTTGCCGCGTTCCAAAACATCACAGTGCCGGCATACAACTCTTTCTTGTCAATCCGTCTGAGCAGAAAACGAAGCAGAAGAAACCATATATTCCATGCAGTTCCCAACAAGAGAAGTGCTCGTAGCACGTAGCCATTGATAAGTCCATAATGTTTTTTGAAAAAGAAATATCTGCTCCTACAAAGCAGAGCGAACATTTTTACACTCTCATGCCTGGTAGCTTGCCCACCATAATGAACAACCCGGGCTTCCGGCACAAAAAAAACCTTCCAACCTTTTTGTCTTGCCCGATAGCACCAGTCAACTTCCTCGCTGTACATGTACAGCCCTTCATCCAAGAATCCGACTTCTTTGACGGCATCGTTTCGCAAGAGGAGACAGGCACCGCAAACCCAGTCCACGGTTGCTGTCTGCTTCAGAGCATCGGGCCGGTATACTCCTCTGACCGCATCTTTGTTGAAACCTTCAGGCGCTAGACAATAGTCAAAAAACACACTTCGCAAAGTGTAGAACTCAAAACAAGAAGGCTGTATGGTTCCGTCTTTGTTCAGCAACAAACAGCCCAATGCCCCTGATTCCGGATGCTCATCCATGAACTCCACCATCTTGTCCAATGCCCCGGCTTGAATCACCGTGTCTTCATTTAGAATGAGTGTGTGTCTACCGGCAGCCCGTCCCAACACCTGGTTGTGGTTGGCGGAAAAACCCAAGTGCTCCGCGTTTATTAGCAGATTTACTTGAGGAAATTCTTCCCGGACCATTTCCGAACTGCCATCTGTTGACGCATTATCAACCACATAGACTTCCGTAGACACACGATGAGTGTTGCCGAAAATCGATTCCAAACAGTGCTTCAGCAGCTCTCGATTGTGATGATTGACTATGGAAATTGTCAGATCAACGGCTTTTGATCGTTGTCGGATGCCCGTGAAAGAAGTTGTTGCTTGATGAAAAACATTGCGGCGGTGAAGAATGGACTGCTGCAGTTCATGCGGCGAACCGTCGGCACCGCCCATACAATATTTGAGGACACAATCCAAGTGCATCAGGGCAAAGAGATCAAACATGGGACCGGCAAGCGCAGGATCGACGCCGGCCCAATGACAATAACGGCGCGTTGCGTCAAGAAGATCGTCGTGAAAAGGAGAGTGATCATAGAAGCAAGCTATTAAATAAGCTGCCAGGATTCCGGAATTTTGCTGTTTTGACGATTTTGGTGCCAGTCCCGCCATATAAGAAATCAAGAAGAAGTACCAATCAACAAAAGGCAATCCACGCCTCTTGCATCTCTCCCAATCTGCAACACCCGTGACTTCACCTGCTCGGGAAAGAAGGATGTTGCCGGAATGCAAATCCCCGTGTCTTAGAACAAGAGGCAGAGTTCCACTCATCACCGACACTAGTTGCCGGATCCGAGAAGCCCATTCATTAGAGTTAGCCAAGCCGGCTATCGTCAGATTGCGCTCTAACTCCGCCCTCAAATGCAGTTCAAAGAATTTATCATCCAAGTCACAATGCGCTTCGCATGTCTGACGATGCAGTTCTCCAATGAATTCAGCCATCTGGAGCAGATGCCTTCGTCTCTTAGCAGCATTGTGGGTAGGCGCCATGGATCTTCCCGGAAGCATTGTTTCCGCACCGACGAACTCGGAAGATGACTCATAAATCACACCTAAGGACCTCGGCACAAAGTCACTCACTGAAGGCTCGCAGCGCGAGTGAATGAACTGAAGCGTCTGGAGCTCGGAAAGAACACCGCTTCGGCTACGAGCGGACCGTGCACACAAGCAGACTATTCCTTCCTCCCTTCCGACAAAAAATAGACGCAGCATTCCCCCGGCAGACCTGGCATATTGCCGCATCGGGCCTTGCTGATCCGTGCCGGTCCAGTCCTTCCAATTTTCAACAACCAGCTGTCGAAGCTTAAACCACATTTCGGTTGGTTTTTCACCCTCCCTGAACTTTCGGATTCTCAGTCTTTGAGTCGTGAGACTGAATCACCGGTCTGCCGAATGCAAAATGAAAAATGCAAAGCGTAAAATGA
>Ga0214473_10010373_pt1 | contig 10958 bp, 10 predicted proteins | sample RVTome_7_FD_203509 | JGI IMG/M metagenome (GOLD analysis project Ga0214473, IMG submission 203509) | Soil microbial communities from uranium-contaminated site in the Upper Colorado River Basin, Wyoming, United States - RVT98D197 | ecosystem: Environmental > Terrestrial > Soil > Contaminated >... | reverse complement strand
GCCTTTCCGGTGGAACTGCTTTGGGCCTTTGATGTTGTTCCCTTTGATTTCGAAATCGCCTGTAATAATCTGCCGGCGCCCACCATGGGGCAAGGTTCGACCATCATGAAAATTTCAGAAAATGCGGGATATGGACTGGATATCTGCTCATTTGACCGCCTGATCATCGGCTGTCAGCTCCGGGGAGAGTTACCCAAAGGGGATCTCTATCTGACTTCCAGTTATTATTGCCAAAGTAAATCCAAGGCCAACGAAATAGTCGCCCGGGCCGAGGGCAAGGAAAGCGTTCTTTTCGACGTCCCCAACGAGATCAATCCTGCCTCGAGACAATACGTTGTGACCCAGCTACAAGATATTGCCGTCCGACTTGAAGCTGTAACCGGACAAAAACTGGACCTCGATCGGCTAAAGGAGGTTATCCGCAGTTCCAACCGGGCCAGCGCTTCTCTTAAAGGCATAAACGAGCTAATGAAAAACAGACCATGTCCCTGGGACGGGGTCAGGGCTTGTCTGCTCAGTCTGGCCGGGGCGGTTTTCTGGGGTTCTCCGATCCAGGAACAGATCTATGCCTTACTATTCCAGGAATTAAAAAACCGGGTCGAGAAAGGGGCTGTTCATCCTGAAAACTTTCGCATCCTTTGGTCCCCCTGGGTTCCAATACAACCTACAAATATTTTCAACACTCTGAAGGAAAACCGGGTCAGCATTCCCATGACCGAGGCGGCCCATATCTGGTAGTCTGAGATGGACGAAAATCATCCTTTCGAAGCCCTGGCCCAAAAGGCCCTGGAAAATTATATGGTGGGACCGGCGTCAAAAAGGGTCCAAAGCCTTCTCCGTTTGGCCGAAGAATATCGGGTGGACGGCGTGATCCATTTCTCCACCCCGGCCTGTCACCATGATAATGCCGCCTTTCGCTTAATCAGTGACGCCCTTAAGGCCAAAGGATATCCGGTTTTGAACCTCGACGGGGACATGACCGATGAACGAAATTATTCTCCTCAAAGGACCTTAAGTCAATTGACCCCATTCCTGGAAATGCTTGAAAGCAAGCGAAGTAATTAGATTATGCAAAAAGTGTGGATCGTCTCATATTTTTGGTTTCTTAAAATATGGAAAATAAGGAGGAATGAATATGAAAGTGCTCGGTATAATGGGTAGTCCCCGCATCGGGGGTAACAGCGATATTCTTTTGGATCAGGCTCTGGCCGGAGCAAAGAGCGCTGGAGCAGAAGTGGAAAAGATTATCCTCAATCAGAAGAAAATTTCAGGCTGCCAGGACTGCAAGAAATGTAATGAGACTGGTCTCTGCGCCCTAAAGGACGATATGGGGGGAATTCGCCAAAAAATCCTGGAAGCGGATGCCGTCATTCACAGTGTGCCCGTTTACTACTGGTCCATGACCGCTCAAATGAAGGCCTATTTGGACCGATGGACCGCCTTTTTTGACGCCGATTGGAGATGGCACAAGGCTTTCTATCCTCAAATGAAGGGGAAAGGCATTGGATTGATCACAGTTTGCGGCGACCCCAATGTGCACACGGCCGATCCTATCGTCCACAGCTTTAAATCCACGGCAGACTTTACCAAACTCCGTTGGCTTGGAACTGTTATGGCCTCGGCTATGGGAAAAGGGGAGATTGCCAAGAACGAAACCGCCAAGCAGGAGGCTTTTGAGCTCGGCCGCCAGGCAGCCACTTCTTGATTTACGGAAGAAGTATAACGAAATCACGAATTATAAGGAGGTAGAAAAATGAAAATCAGTGAAGAGATCTGGAATTTCTACCAGAAGCATTTAGGTTATAGTGATGAAGAGATAAAGAAATTTAAGGAAAATCCGAGAAATGAAGATGTCGTTTCCAAGGCCTCCGCATTAATGGAAAAAACCATCGTTGTTGAAGTCGTAAACGCACATGGCTGTAACAGTCAGCATAAGAGAGGCGATAAATTCTACTTTGACGGCTCCGGCAATCTCCTGACCAAACTATGCCCCAGTAGAATCTGTTTCGGGGCATTAAATTCCATGCCGCAGTTGATTGCTATGGCCCATGAACTCTTCTATGCCGGTGTCGACCCGAACGAAATGCGGTTTAAAAGGGCTAATTGCTCCGATGTGGGATTGGAATGCGGTGGGTGGGGACGTGTGGTTATGGAGATCAAGATTGAAGATCGCCGGAAAACCAAGGAGGTATGAATATGGAAGGATGGACCGAAGAAGAAATTATGAACAAGGAGTTAAGGGCCCCTTGCGGGATCTTTTGCGGCGCCTGTGCCATTTACATCTCTGCGAGGGATGAAAATGAGAAATTCAGGACTCTAATAAGTAGTGTCTGGGGAACAAAACCTGAAGAGACAAAATGTTTCGGATGTATGCAGCCTGATCCGCCAAAGCAGCTTTTTGGTTTTTGCCAAACCTGTGCCATAAGGAGCTGCATAAAATCAAAAGGGTTTTATTCCTGTCATCAATGTGAAATATGGCCTTGCGATAAGACAGAAAACAGCGAGTTAGCCGATGTTATTCCTTCCCAGGTTAGAAACTCGGTTTTAAGGGTAATGAAAAGATCCATTCCCATCTGGCGTGCTGAAGTGGCTGAGCATGGAGATGAGAAGGGCAGTGTCCAGTGGGCCCGGGGGGAATGTGAACGCTATCATTGTCCCTCCTGCGGGAAACCGCTGTACCGAAGCGCGCAACATTGCCGGGTTTGTAAAACCCCGGTAGCCGAAGAATTGGATGGTGTTATCTAAGTTTTTTAATTGGAAAAAATTCTTGGGCGACTGCCAGAAATTGGTGAACGATTGCCTCCGACTTCTCTCGTGGATAGTGCTTTAATAACAGCTCGGCAAACCCAAGGCGGCTGAGGGCCAACTCCGGCCAGAACTTCATCCCGGTGAAGGGTGGATTAATAGGGACAGCCCTAAATCGTTAAATATCATTCAAGTATCCCTTTCTCCCCTTGCCTTTGGCCCCATTTTTCTCCTTGATCCTGTCTTTTCCTTGTTTTATACTTTTCCCACCAAAAGTAACCTCGTATCAATTTATCAATAGGTCCATCAGGAAATCTGAGTGAGAGCAAGAAATTTGAATATTGTGAACAACATCCCCTCGATGACTTTTATGAAAGGAGGCTTTTATGATTAGGACACCGGAGCAGTATATCAAGAGTTTAAATGATGGAAGGGTGATTTTTCTTGATGGGGAACAGATACCTGACATAACCAAACATCCGGCTATGAAGGGGGCCATCGCCCGGAGGGCCTTGAGTTATGTTTTGGCCAATGACCCTGAATGGCGGGATCTCTTTACCGTGGAAGAGGATGGGGAAAGAAGGATGTTTGTTTGGACCCAGCCCAAAACCGCTGAAGACCTGGTGCGGCGCAGGGAGATTTATATGACCGCTCATCGCATCGGGGCCAATATGAGCGGTATGGGCCCTGACGCCCTGGCGGCTACCGGGGTGGTGGCTGCCAGAATGGACAAGGAATTGGGCACCCACTATACGGATGCGCTGGAAGACTATCGCCGTCATCTTAAAAAAACCGATCCGGCCATTACCGGGGCGATCACCGATGTCAAAGGAAACCGAAGTCTTCGGCCGTCGGCCCAGGAACAACATAAGGACTTCTATGTCCGGGTGGTGGACCGGCAAAAAGACGGCATCATCGTCCGAGGGGCCAAGATGCACATCAGTACCACCCCCGATGCCAATGAGCTGATTGTTTCACCCTGCCGGGCCCATCGTGAAGAAGATAAGGACTATGCCGTAGTCTTCGCCACCCCGGTCAATGCCAAAGGGATTACGCTCATCACTACGCCGGGGAAGTATCCGGAAAGGGGTGAGGAAGCACAGTGGAATTGGCCTGACAGCGGGAAAGGGGCCAAAATCAGTGAATGCATGATTGTCTTTGACGATGTCTTTGTCCCCTGGAACCGGGTGTTTATGTGCGGCGAATACCAGTTTTCCCGGGATCAGGCCTGGCTGTTCGGCGTCTTCCATCGCCTTTACGGGGCTTCAGCCATAGCCGTGGAACGGGAGCTCAAACTGGGTACGGCGGCCCTGATGGCCGAATATAATGGAACAGACCGATACCCTCATATCCAGGAGAAACTGGCCTGGATGGCCATGGACACGGTGATTCTGGATGTTATGGCCAGAGCGGCCTGTGAACATCCCGATGTGTTTCCTGATATAGGGTTAGTCGCCCCCAATACGGTCTATACCAATATCGCCAAGTTCAGAAAGGCCGATGAATGCGCCGAGAATTCCAAATTATTGGCCGATATCACCGGAGGCCTTATTGCAACCGTCCCTTCCTACAAAGATTGGATGAACCCCAAAGAAAGGCCATTTATTGAGAAGTATCTGGCCGGCAAGGCCGGTATCCCTACCGAGCATCGGCTTCGGGCTATTCGACTGGCCAAGGACCTGACCAGTCATAATGTTGACCAGGCGCATATTCACGGCGAAGGCTCTCTGGCCGCGCAAAAGATGCATGTTTTCGCCAGTGCCGATTGGAAAAGATATAAAGCCATCGCTAAAAGAATTGCTCGAATCCCGGGGTGGGAGGAGCACCCTGACTTAAAGCATCTACCGGACTGGCCCTGGGATTACGAATTTTAGTATGAAAACAGGGGTCGAGGATTCAAGGGTTTTAATTTTCATCCCTTCCCCTTGAATCCTTGACCCACCTCCCAGGCCATTTGGTACCTAAAAACTTAGGGATTATCGAAACGAGACAATTCGATATGATCTCAAGAAAGACGCCTGGTCTTATTTTCTCATCACGATTTCGATAACCCGCGTTAGATCCTTGAAAAATTGCTTCTAAGCTTCCTTGGCCGGAGCCGGGGGGATATGGTCCGGTGGCCGAACCAGTTTCATGGACAAGGCCTGGGCCTCGCCGCACCCTATAACGCAAACACCACACCCGAAGCAGGCTTCCGGATCCACTTTGGCTTTTAGTTTTTTTGATTTTGTAACCCCTTCAGACTTAACCATCTCAATGGCGTCGAACTGGCAGCGATCCACACAGGTCTGGCAGCCGATACAGGCCTTTTCATCCACGGTGGCTATGAAGCGGCTTTTGGCCCACATCTTATCCAGGGGTTCTTTGATGATATCCATGGGAACCGTGTTCATGCAGCAATCCCGGCAGCACTGACAAGCGACGGTCATGCCGGTCAATGCGGAATTGTTCTGCCAGGTATGAAGGAGTCCGTCTTCTTCCACTTTATCCAGAACCGCTAAGGCTTCATCCAGACTCAATTCTTTTCCGGCTTCTCTGGCCATGGCATAGTCGGCCCCGCGGTTGAATTGGAGACAGTGCCAGACGTCCTCTTCCGCCGTATGGGCGCAGTGTTCGCCCACAGCGGTGGTGCGATATCTGCAGGAGCAGGGCACGACCGCGATGCGTCTCTGGGCTTTAAAGATTTCGCGGACATCTTCACAGGGCAGAATGTCCGGCAGATCTTTAATGGCCTTATAAGCCGGGATGATCCGGGCAAAGGGCTGCGAAGACTCGGCAAAGAGCCTTCCCCTGTCCGGATACCAGTCATTCATAACGAAATCGTGCCATAACCGGAAATATTCGCGGTCCTTGACCACATCGATTCCTTTGGGCGCCTGGCTGGCATCATGAAATTGTCCCACGGAACGGGCAAAGCGGAAATACTCCCGGTTAGAATAATCGCCCTTGGGAAAAATAACCCCGGCATAGAAAAGGGCATCCAGTTCTTTCTTGACCTTTTCCAGATCCAATCCTGTTTTCTCCGTCACTTCAACCGCTGTTCCGGGCAGGGCAGCGACCATTTGGGCCTGTTCAGGGGTTAATAAATATTCCAATAGGGCTCGCAGGCGAATGGAATTGGGATACTTTAAACTGTTCATTAAAATTTGATAGGAATCATTAGCCGTCATGTTTTTAGTTCCTCCTTGTTTGTTGGACAATGTTGATTAATAATTGTGTTATTTCTTCAACCTCCTCACTAGCTTTGGAATTATTCGGCGGTCTTCCTTCAAATCCCGCCTCCAGCACTTCCTGATCAAAATGAATGGTTCCCAGGGTCTGAACATTTCTTTTTTCAAGTTCCCTGATCATCTTTTCTTTGATTGCTTCAGAGGGAACTTTGTTCAGTATGGCACCCGCCCTGTCTATTCCCATGCCCTCGGCCATATAGACGATTTTTCCCGCCAGAGCCATGGATTCAAAAGAGGGCTCAACGATGGATAATACCAGATCGACGCTTCTTTCCACACCCCGGCCGAAGCTCTCGACTCCGGCTTCCATGTCAATCAGGATGATTTCATTTTCCATTAATGATAACCTTGAAACGAATCCCCTGGTGACATCAGCCATGGAGCAGGCACATCCCTGAAAGGGGTCTTCTATCTTTCCCACCATTAAAAATTTGATGCCGTTTTGCGTAGGCATATAGATCGGTGGGATATCCATGATTTTTATTTCAGGCAGCATGATCCAGTGGGTATCTTCTTCCGGCTGTTCCGTGTAGGAGAAACGGCTCATTAATGACTTGAGAGGCTTGGGTATTTTATCAAAACCCAGGGACCGGTATAGGCCCGGGTTGGATTCATCCGAATCCAACACCAGCACACTATAATTCAGCCTGACCAGGGCTTTGGCCATCAAGGTCACTATGGTACTTTTGCCCACCCCTCCTTTACCGCAAACAGCGAGCTTTTGTAACGGACCTCCCTGCCTGGCATGGGCTTTTAAATAGGCTCGAACCTTCTTTGAAGCCTCAACCATCTCTTCGGTTGTCGTTGCCACGCATAGGCCACAATCTATACACCCTTCGTCCTCGTAATGCGGGCAGCCAAAGGGACAATGAAAAATTCCCATCGATCATTCTTTCATAATTATTAATTCTCATCCGGTAATCGAAGATTTCCGGATGAAGCTTTGAACGGTCAGTATTCAGCACTAGGGGTAACGGTTTTTGCTGAAAGCTTAAAGCTGAGAGCTTCCCGCTCCTTTTCCCAGACATTTCCTTCCCGATGGAAAGAGTATATGGAAAGGAAAAGACAGGGTCAAGGAGAAAGATAGGGCGGAAGGTAAGGGGGGGGAGATGGGGCAGATCCGCGGAAGACTCGAAATTCCGGCCCAAGACTTCCCCTATAAAGGAAGCTGGGGATCCGATGAGTCAATCTGAAGTTTGGGGGATTTGAATTAAGGAATGAGGTCGGATTGATTTTCTTTTTGACGAAGCCCCCAAGAGACGTTACTATAGGAGTTGTTCATTCTTATTTAAATTTGAGAGGAGAAAAAAATGGCCATTAAAGGTATGGATCATATCGTTGTGCGTGTGAAAAATATTGATGAAGGGATAAGCACCTATAGGGATAAATTGGGAATGAAACTGGAGCGCACCTCCGAGTCCGAGGCTTTGGGTATCCGGCAGGCCTTTTTCCCCTTCCCTGATGGGGGGTTTTTAGAAGTAGTGGCCCCTTTGGGTCCTGATTCGGCGGTGGCTAAAGCCATCGAAAGCCGAGGAGAAGGAATTCACACCATCTCCCTGGCCGTGGATGACCTGGCGGCTACGGTAAAAGCCATGCAGGAAGCCGGGGTACAGCTCATTGGGGTAGGCAGCCCCCAGGTTTTTGTGCATCCCAAATCCACCCATGGTGTGTTGGTCCAACTCACCGAGAGAAAATAAAATGGTGTGGACGACCTCAAACAATCAAATAATGCAGGTATAAAGCCCACTGCGATCAGATATGCTTTCCCTCGCTAAATGAAAATAGCGGACACTCCGGGAATTGAGAGGTAGCGAGAAAAAAGGAGGAAACCAGATGACCCAGGAAATTAAAGCCATTGACTGTTTTGTCAATACCAGTGCCTTGCTGAAAAAAGAGGCGTTCGCCGGAACCCTTGGATACCTTTTCAAGGACCTGAGCAAAAAATTCAAACCTCACACCCAGGCTCAGTTGGTCAAAGAAATGGACGAAGCGGGTATCGAAAAGGCAGTGCTGGTGACAGACGAGACCGAACCTAAATGGGTACTCAAAGCCATAGAAAAGTATCCGGATAGGTTTATAGGGGGTCAATCCATCAACCCGCTTGAAGGAATGGAAGCAGTTCGGAAGCTTGAAAGAGCGGTGAAAGATTATGACTTCAAAGCCGTTAACATGGCTGCCTTCCGCGTACAGAAGCCTTACAATGACAAGGTCTATTACCCCATTTACGCCAAATGCATTGAACTGGGTGTCCCGGTAAGAATGACCGTGGGGATACCGGGTCCAAGGGTGCCGGGGGAGGTTCAGAACCCTATTTATCTGGATGAAGTATGCTGGTTTTTCCCCGAGTTAAAGATAGCCATGTCACACGGCGGCGAGCCCTGGGTATTCACCTGCGTAAAACTGATGCTCAAATGGCCCAATCTGTATTATATGACTTCCGCCTTTGCCCCCAGCCATTATCCTCAGGAGATCATGCATTTTATGAACACCAGAGGATCGGATAAAATCATGTTCGCGACGGCTTCCCTTATACCTCAAAAGAGAGCAATGGAAGAAATCAAGGACCTCCCTTTTAAAAATAATGAAATACGCCATAAGTTCCTCAGAGGGAACGCGCTTAAACTGTACGATTGGGGTGTAAAAAAGAAGTAAAATAGACCATAATAGAATAATCAACATAACAAAAAAGAAAGAACTGCATCGGGGTCCCCGAGGCGGGGCCTGAATATTCAATTTCAAAAGAAATTACCAAATAAATAGAGAGGCCTTATGGACTGGAAACCGGAAATCGATGAATTAAATTATCGCAAGGAGTTGGCCTCCCGTATGGGTGGGAGGGAAGGCATTGAACGGCAGCGCAAACGCGGAAAGCTTACCGTTCGTGAAAGGATCGCTAAACTGGCCGACCCCGGTTCCTTTATGGAGATAGGGGGACTGACCGGCACCGGTGTTTATGAAGGAGATAAACTGGTCGACTTTACACCGGCGAACATGGTCATCGGAACCTGTGCCGTCAACGGTCGAAAGGTAGTAGTCTCCGGCGGCGACTTCACTGTGCGCGGCGGGGCAGCAGATGCTTCCGTGGGCAATAAGCACGGGTTTGCCAACCAACTCTCCCTTAAGTACCGGATTCCTTATATCCGTCTGCTCGACGCCACCGGCGGTAGTGTCAGAACATTTGAACAGATTGGCCGGACCTATATCCCCATGAACCTGGGAACCTACACCGTTGAAGAACTGCTTTGCACCTCACCGGTGGTCGCTCTGGCCCTGGGCTCCGTGGCCGGCCTTCCGGCTGTTGAGGTTTGTCTTTCCCATTTCAGCGTCATGGTCAAAGGGATCAGCCATGTCTTTGCCGGGGGCCCACCGGTTGTTAAAGCGGCCCTGGGTCAGGACATCAGCAAGGAAGAGCTGGGAGACGAACGCACCCAGGTCTTTCAGGGGGGCGTGGTGGACAATCTGGCCGAAACCGAAGAAGAGGCCTTCGAGATGGCCAAAAAATTTCTTAGTTATCTGCCCCAGAGCGTCTGGGAGATGCCGCCCCGGAAGGAACCTACCGACGACCCGAACCGCCGCGAAGAAGGGCTGCTTTCGGTCATTCCCCGCAGCCGGAGAAGAATCTATGACCCCTACCGAATTTTAAAACTCGTTTTGGATCAGGATTCCCTGTTTGAGATGACGCCCTTTTACGGCCGATCGCGTATCACCGCCCTGGCCCGGGTCAACGGCTACCCGGTGGGAGTCATGATCAACAACCCCAGGTTCCTCGGAGGTTCCATGGATGTGGCAGCCGGTACGAAGGTGATTCGTTTTATTCAACTGTGTAACACCTTCCATCTGCCCATGGTCTATTTTGCCGATGAACCCGGGTTTATGGTCGGGCTTGAGGCTCAGAAACAGGGTATCGTTCGGGCCGGGGCCAAGATGGTCTGCGCCACCCAGCAGTCCAGAATACCCTGGATCAGCTTCATTATACGCCAAATTTACGGCGTCGCCGGTCAGTGTCATGACCGGGGGATGCGGGGGTTGTTTAAACGGGTGGCCTGGCCTTCGGCCAATTGGGGCTCCATGCATATTGAAGGCGGGGCTTCGGCCGCCTACCGGCGCGAAATCGACTCGGCAGAGGATCCTGAGGCTAAACGTAAAGAGATCGAGCGAAGACTCCAGGCCATTGCCTCCCCCTTTCGCACGGCCGAGGCCTTCAATATTGAGGATATCATCGATCCCCGGGATACCCGCCCGATTCTTTGTGATTTCATCGACCTGGCTCAACCGATCCTGAGGACCCAACTCGGTCCCACTCCCGGTCCCAGTTATCAGCCCTAAATGGAATTAAAGGGGCCGATTCACTTTAAGGCGAAATAATAAATAATCAAAACCGTTCCCTTTAATTAGTCCCCTTTAATTAACGCGCACCGCTGATTTTTTTTTGTTAGATTAAGAAATAGAGGCCAAGATGATATACCGCGACAATCTGATTTCTATTACTGAAAACGAAATGGTCTTTGAGCACTATTATTTTCCGACTGGGACGAAAAAGGTGGTGCAATTGGCCGATATTGAATGGGTGACCGTAAAGGAACCAACCTTTTGGAATGGGAAGTGGAGGCTCCACGGTACGGGGAACTTCAAGACTTGGTATCCCCGGGATTTTAAACGTCCCAAACGAGACAGAATCTTCTTTGTCAAGCGGAAGGGTCGGTGGATCAACATCGGATTTACGGTAGAGGATGCCGACCAGGTGGAGAAGATATTCGAAGAAAAGAAATTAATAAGAAGAGAATGACCGCCGAATCAGGCGTTAAGGGAAAAAAGTCAAGATTAGACTGTACAGGTATTGTCAAGTTTACTGATGACTTCTTCCTGTAACACGCAACCCTTTATTCCTAATAACCGGAGAAGTACAAAGGGTATTCAGTAAAAAAGAGGGGATCTTCCTGATCCCAGGAACATGAGAATTTCTACCCAATTTTCCCATAAAAC
>Ga0214473_10010372_pt1 | contig 10958 bp, 10 predicted proteins | sample RVTome_7_FD_203509 | JGI IMG/M metagenome (GOLD analysis project Ga0214473, IMG submission 203509) | Soil microbial communities from uranium-contaminated site in the Upper Colorado River Basin, Wyoming, United States - RVT98D197 | ecosystem: Environmental > Terrestrial > Soil > Contaminated >... | reverse complement strand
AGATACTTAAAAAAGCAGGATTAACAGTTGATGTGAAGACAGGGATGAAGCCGGATGAGCTTAAGGCATGCATTGGCGAATACCACGGTCTTGTCATCAGGAGCGCGACAAAGGTGACAGCAGATATTATAGAAGCCGCAAAAAACTTAAAGGTAATAGGCAGGGCAGGTTCAGGCCTTGATAATGTGGACAAGGCAGCTGCATCCAAAAAGGGCATTGTTGTGATGAACACCCCGGGGGGCAATACAATCACAACTGCAGAGCATACTATTGCCATGTTATTTGCGCTGGCAAGGCTGATACCTCAGGCAACTGCCTCCATGAAGGCAGGTCAATGGGAAAAGAAGAAGTTTATGGGAGTGGAGCTTTTTAATAAGACCCTCGGCATTGTAGGCCTTGGAAATATAGGCAATCAGGTTGCAAAAAAGGCGCAGGGCCTTGAGATGATGGTTATAGCATATGACCCGTTTTTGAGCGAAGACAGGGCAAAGGCGCTTGGAATTGAGAAGGTTGAACTTCCCGAGCTTTTCAGCAGGGCGGATTTTATCACAATACATACCCCGATGACTCCGGAGACAAAAAATCTGATTAATGCAGAGACTATCAGGAAGATGAAGGATGGCGTCAGGATTATCAATTGTGCAAGAGGCGGGATAGTTAATGAAAAAGATTTATATGAAGCGCTAAAAAGCGGCAAGGTTGCCGGAGCAGCGCTTGATGTCTTTGAGAAGGAGCCCGTAAACAGGGATAATCCATTGCTCGGCCTTGATAACGTCATATGCACGCCTCATCTGGGCGCAGCAACGGAAGAGGCACAGGAGAATGTTGCGATTGCAGTAGCAGAACAGATAGCAGACTACCTTGTCCGGGGGACAATCAGAAATGCCGTAAACTTCCCGTCAATACCCGCAGACCAGGTGGCAAGGCTGCAGCCATATCTTAGTCTTGCTGAGAAACTTGGAAGTTTTGCTGCCCAGATCTATGAGGGCGGTATCACAGGCGTAACAATAGAATATCTTGGTGAAGCAGCAGAATTGAACACAGCCCCTGTTACTATTGCAGCTCTTAAAGGACTGCTAACCCCCATTCTTGAAGAGACAGTTAATTTTGTGAATGCCCCTTTTATTGCCAAGGAGCGCGGGATAGAAGTTAAGGAGACAAAAAGCAATGATGCCGGCGATTATCAGAGCATTCTTGCATTGAGGATAAAGACAAAAGAGAAAGAGAGATACTTTGCAGGGACCCTGTTCAGCAAAAAAGATCCGAGGATTGTGCGGATTGACAACTTTGCAGTGGAGATAGTGCCTGAAGGAATAATGCTCATGATATACAACAATGATAAGCCTGGTGTGATAGGGAATCTCGGCTCATTCTTTGGCAGGAATAATATAAACATAGCGCGTATGTATTTTGGAAGAGAGAGCGCCGGAGGCATGGCAATTTCTGTGATGAGTATTGACAGCCCCATTACACCCGGCAATCTGGAAGAGATAAAAAAGATGCCGAATGTCCTCTCTGCAAAATTGCTGAACCTTTAATTAAATAAGTGAAGAGGTAAAAAAATGGCTGTTATAGTTATAGTCGGCGCACAGTGGGGCGATGAAGGCAAGGGAAAGATTGTAGATGTTCTTACAGAAAAGGCCGATGCCGTGGCAAGATATCAGGGAGGCCATAACGCCGGCCACACAGTTGTAATAAACAACGAGAAATTTGTGCTTCATCTCATACCTTCCGGAATACTTCATAAAGGAAAGAAATGCATAATCGGCAACGGTGTGGTGGTTGACCCTTTATCCCTGATTGAAGAGATAAACGGCTTGAAAAAGCGCGGCATAGATGTAGGGAAAAACCTTTTTCTGAGCAAGAATGCCCACCTTATAATGCCGTACCACGCTGCGATTGAAAGAGAACAGGAAAGGCTCAAGGGGTCGAAGAAGATTGGCACAACCGGCAAGGGTATCGGGCCTGCATATGTTGATAAAATAGCGAGGACCGGCTTAAGAGTCGGGGATCTTCTTTATCCTGAAATATTCAGAGAAAAGCTGAAAAACAATCTTTCGACTAGTAACCATCTCCTTAAAAATCTTTATAACGCCGAGGGTTTTGATGCAGACGCCGTCTACAAAGAATATATGGGATACGCGGAGAAACTTTCAGGTTACATTGCTGATACGGATCTAATCATAAATAACATGATCGATAAGAAAAAGAATATAATACTGGAAGGTGCTCAGGGCACATTGCTTGACGTTGACCATGGCACGTATCCTTATGTTACATCCTCAAGTTCCGGCGCAGGCGGGGCGTGCACAGGACTTGGCATAGGGCCGACAAAAATAGGCAAGGTCATTGGTATTGTGAAGGCATATACAACAAGGGTCGGCGAGGGGCCGTTTCCAACAGAGATAAAAGATTCACTTGGAGAAAAAATCAGGGAAAAAGGCGGGGAATACGGTGCAACAACCGGAAGGCCGAGAAGATGCGGTTGGCTTGATATGGTTTTGCTCAGGCACTCCATAAGGATAAACGGCTTCAGCGGGCTGGTTATAACAAAGCTTGATATACTGGATGGAATTGACAGGATTAAGATATGCACGGCTTACAAGTATAATGGGAAGCTCTATAAAGAATTTCCAAAAGAATTAAACGTGCTTGAAAATTGCGAGCCGGTCTATGAAGAAGTCCGGGGGTGGAAAGAAAGCACCTGCGGGGCCAAGAACTTTAAAAACCTTCCAAAGGCAGCGCAGTCATACATCAGGAAGATCGAACGCATGCTTGGCGTTAAGATCAATATTGTTTCTTCAGGCCAGAAAAGAGATGAGCTTATTATGCTTAAAAACCCTTTCTGATGAAAAAAAGGAAACATCACCGCCACACAAAGAGACTCGAGGCCTTATTTACTTCAGGCAACGTAAGCCACAGGGGAATAACGAGCGACCTTTCCGAAGGAGGACTTTTTGTCAGGACCAGGTATGCTTTAGCGCCTGGAAGCACGCTCGATATAGAAATTCATCTGTCTGAAGGCGGAGTTTCTATAGTAAAAGGCATAGTAAGAAGATCAATAAAAACAGGTGTGTCAATGGTTAAAAATGGCATGGGTGTTGAGATAACAGAGAAAGATTCCAAATATATGAATTTAGTCCTTGGAATAAATGAAGAAAGAAGCGAAGACTACACTGTTTCGGAAAATAAAAGCCAGGAAACTGATTTTTCCATTGTTGCCTGTGCTAATTGCGGAGCTAAAAATAAGGTAAAAAAGGGAGTTTCACAGCTTATTCCCAAATGCGGGAAATGCGGATACCAATTAACCCCGCAGGAAAAAACATCCCAGCAGCCCGAATATCTTATCATTGCCTGTTCTGACTGCAAGGCAAAAAATAAAGTGGCAAGCGCAAGGCTTTCACTCGGGCCAAAGTGCGGCAAGTGCGGGACTGCGTTAAGGGCAGAGGACATAGTCTAGTATCGCTGTATCCGGACAATTAATCGTGTATTACACCTATAAGCTTTTTTTAAAAGATGGGATTCAGTGAATCGGGTGAGAAAAGTTGCAGCTGCATTGACCTCAAGAGCCCTGAACTCGTTGTATCCTTCAATCTGCCCTTTATGCAAAAATAGCTCTGACAGCTATAAGCATTCCCCTCTGTGCACAAATTGCTGGAAGGGGGTTGAGAGGTATTCCGGCCCGTCCTGTAAAATATGTGCGACTCCTCTGGTTTCAGAATATGCCACTGTATGCGGTGAGTGCCTGAAGCATAAGCCTGTCTTTTCAAGGGTCCTGAATTACGGAATCTATTCCGGGGCACTGGCAGAGGCAATTCACCGCATGAAGTTCTATGGAATAAAAAGGCTTGCAGATCCTCTCGGAAGACTGCTTTTAGATCTTGAAATTCCGGAATGCGATGGCATAGTTCCGGTTCCCTTAAGCAAAAAGAGCCTGAGGGAACGCGGATTCAATCAGGCATTACTTATGGCCGTAGTCCTTTCAAAAGAATTGAAAATCCCATTGTATATGGACATTCTTTTTAAAAAGAAAGACACGCCTCAACAACTGGGGCTGAACGCAAAAGAGCGGCTTAAAAATCTTAAAGGCGCATTTGCTGTGAGAGGGGAAATAGATAATCTGCGACTCCTTCTTATAGATGATGTAATGACAACAGGCGCAACAGCGCGGGAAAGCTCAAAGACATTGATTAAGGCCGGTGCAGATGAGGTTATTGTTATTACACTTGCGCGGTCAAGCATGGTGTAGTATTATATTGTTCTGATTATGATTGATCTGCATACACATAGTTTATTCAGCGACGGCGAGCTGCTCCCTGCTGAACTGATAAGAAGGGCATCTGTTATCGGTTATAAGGCGATTGCCATTACAGACCATGTGGACCAGTCGAATATTGATATAGTTATTCCGAGAATAGTGAAAGCTTTAAAGGCGCTTAAAAGCGCTATTTCTATTACTGCGATACCAGGCGCGGAAATTACACATGTCCCGCCGTCGTTAATACCGTCCCTTGTCAAAGAGGCACGGCAGCTCGGCGCAAAAATAGTAGTTGTCCATGGAGAGACAATAGTCGAACCGGTGGAACAGGGAACAAATAAGGCTGCAATAGAGGCCGGCGCCGACATACTTTCGCATCCGGGAATTATTTCAACGGAAGACCTGCTTTTTGCAAAAGAAAAAGGTGTTGCTCTTGAGATTACATCGAGGAAGGGACATTCGCTGGCCAACGGGCATGTTGCCAAGGAGGCAATAAAGTTTGGGGCGTCTTTAGTTATAAATACCGATACTCACGGCCCGTCTGACCTTATGACTGCTGATGAAGCGCGTAAGATACTGCTTGCGGCAGGAATAGATGAAAACCGTATTGAATCTGTTTTCGAGACTTCGAAGGCTATTGTAGAGAAAGCGTTGAGGAGGGACTGATGCCAAAGCCGATAAAAAAGAAAGTTCTGAAAAAAACAACTTCAGAGATAGAAGTAAAGGGAGTTATCTCAAAGCTGAAAGAATCAGCGGCAAAAAGGAAAAGTTCCCTGACGGCTGCGATAAGCGCCTTTCTTGTTGCTGCCTTTGCAGTCGCAGGATTTTTCATTTATAACAATAATCAGAAGAGCAGTGTTCAAAAACTTGAGTATGATGGATACAAGATGTATTACGGCCTTTATCAGAAACAGCCTGTCACAAAAGAAGAGCAGTATAAAAGGGCGGCTGATACATTTAAGAAGGCATACGATACAAGAAAATCACCTGTCTCTCTTTTTTATATCGCAAACTGCTACTATGAGACGGGTAAATATGACGATGCATTGAAAACGCTTAAGGAATTAAACCAGAAATTCCCTGATGATGAGAGGTTTGTTCCGCTGTCGTATTATAAGATGGCACTGGCAAACCTTAGAAAAGGAAACAGTGCAGAGGCCCTTAATTCCCTTGATATTCTCTATAAATACAAGACCGGCACATTTAAAGATATTTCCCTCTTTGAATCCGTTAAGATACTCGAGTCATTGGGCAGGATTGAAGAAGCTAAGAGGAAATACGAAGAGCTTAAAAAGGATTTTCCGGAGTCTCCGTTCATAGAAGAAGCAGAGGTTAAGGCTGGAGAGAAAAAGAGCTAAACTTTGGGAGGCGGATTAACCTGCCAGAGGCAGCTTAATCATTAATAACTTTTCTTTTATTTTCCAAGGATGTAACCAGTACTTTCCTGTGTTTGGCCTTAACAATTCTTTTTTTCCTGTGTGCCTTTTTGTTTTCGAGCCTGTCATCCTTATCAAGTTCAAATTTTTCTTTTGGAGGCAGCAATATCTCTGCGCCCGGCTTCAGGGGTTTTATCTTATCCATTGCATTCAGGGCAAGTATTGATTTAACAGTCATGCCTGAATTTTTTGCAACCCTTTCAATTGTATCGCCTTTTTTTACAGTATAAGTCTCAACAGTAAATCTTTCGTCCTCAGGGATGTCGGCAAAGTTCTTCGCGAAAAGATCTGCAGTGCCTGCCGGTATCCTGAGAACATAAACCGGTATATGAGGCGGGGTGCACCATCTTCTGAGTTCCGGGTTTAACTCTCTTATAACTTCTACTGTCGTGCCGGCGCATGTTGCCGCAACCTCAAGGTCAACAGGCTCGGTTACAGTGACTTCATCATAATCAAGCGGCTGATGATATTCGATATTTTCGAAACCGAACTCTTTTGGATTTACCGCAATCATGCTTGCAGCAATAAAATGCGGCACATAGTTTTTGGTCTCATTTCTTATATGCCTGGTTTTTAAGAGGGACCAGTAATCATCGGACTTTGAGCGGTGCAGTGCCCTCAATATCTTGCCTTCTCCTGCATTGTATGCAGCCATTGCGAGGTTCCATGAGCCGAACATATCGTAAAGGTCATTCAGATAATTTGCAGCAGCCTCTGTGGATTTCACAGGGTCTCTTCTTTCGTCCCTCCACCAGTCTATTACAAGCCCATACCTCTTTGCCGTTGATGAAATGAACTGCCACGGCCCGACTGCCCTTGCAACAGAATATGCATAGGGGTTAAATCCGCTCTCTATGAGCGATATAAATACAATGTCTTCAGGGAGATTCTTGTTTTTAAGTATTTCTTTCATCAGTTCAAGATATTTTCCGGAACGGCTAAGCCAGATAGAAAATCTTTCTTTAATCCTGTCAGAAAATAGAAAAAGACTTTTGTCGACTGCCTTTACAGCAATGGGATTTGACTTGTATGGTGTAATAACAGGTGCGGCATCCGACGGCGCTTCAGGCGCTGACGCAGGTGCAGCAGCCGCAGTTTTTGTATCGGATTCGGTTTTTTCTGATACTGCAGGCTGATTGTCAGAGGGCTTACCCTGTTCAACCTCTGCTGCGTAAGCATTTGAAAATAAAAGCAGAAACAAGAAAAAACCTGTAAATAAGCGTATTTTTACCATTGCTTAATTTTTAAACTAACCCCCTATATTTGTCAAGGCAAAAGTTCCTGTTTTAAGAATCAGAGTCTCATCTAGCATATAAAATTCATCTCCATAAAGTCCTCAAAAATAAAAACCGCCAGAGAATATCTCCTCTGGCGGCTCGGCTGACATGAAGTCAGTTGTTAGTGGATAGTGGTTAGTTGTTAGTAAAAAACTGACCACTGACAACTGTTCACTAACTACTGACTCTTTAGTCCCGTTGCTCTGCGTCTCCCGATTTCTCGGGGTTTGCTCTGAGCAGAAGAATCTGCATTATTTAAAGCAAAACACATACCAAAGATAACGTTAAAAGCATGATCTTCAACTCGTTGTAACAACTGGACATTCCCGGTTTTTATAAGGGAGGTGAAAGGCACATTACGTCAAAAATTGGCAATTAGAGGGAGTAATGTCACAAAATATGTAAGTCTTCAGCACATCCCTTTTTCCAAAATATGACCTTGAAACTGGTATAATACAAAGACTTTATTTATGGGCAAAATAATTGCAATAACAAATCAGAAGGGCGGGGTTGGGAAGACCACAACTGCCGTAAATCTTGCGGCCTCATTAGCTCTTGCTGAAAAGGATATCCTGATAATAGATACAGACCCGCAGGGTAACTCCACAAGCGGTTTCGGCATAGAAAGGCAAGGACTTGATAATACGCTCTACGATGTTTACGCAAAAAGATGCGGCATAGATGAGGCGATAAAAGAAACAGTCGTAGGGCATCTTGCCATTATTCCTTCCACAGTTGACCTTCTCGGTGTTGAGGTGGAGCTTGTAGCGCGTGATGGCAGGGAGCATATTCTGTCACATGCGCTTAAAAATGTACGTGACCGCTATCGTTATATATTAATTGACTGTCCGCCTTCTCTGGGGCTGCTGACGCTGAATGCGCTTGTGGCTGCTGACTCAGTGCTCGTCCCTGTACAGTGCGAATACTATGCTCTCGAAGGACTTGGACTTTTGACCAATACAATAAGGCTGATAAGGAATTCTTTCAACCCTGCACTTGATATCGAAGGCATAGTACTTACGATGTTTGATTCACGGAATACCCTTGCACACCAGGTTGAAGAAGAAGTAAGAAGGCATTTTGGCAGTAAGGTATATAATACCGTGATACCGAGGAATGTAACGCTCAGTGAAGCGCCGAGCCACGGCAAACCTGCTCTGCTCTATGATGCAAGGTCCAGAGGCGCTCAAAGCTATCTATCCCTGGCAAAGGAGATATTGAATGAAAACGGCACTAGGCAAAGGGCTTGATGCCTTAATCCCTGAAAAGGGCGAAGAAGTTTTGCATCTGGAGATTAACCGCATATTTCCGGGCGAACAGCCGCGTAAAATATTCAGGGACAACTCCATGAAGGAGCTTGCCGCATCAATAAAGGAAAAAGGGGTTCTTCAGCCCATCATAGTCTCGAGACTGGGAGACGGCTCATTCAGATTAATAGCCGGTGAACGCAGATGGCGGGCTTCACAGCTTGCAGGTCTTAAAAAAATCCCTGCAATCGTAAAGAACGTTGCATCAAAAGAGGCGCTTGAAATAGCCCTGATAGAAAATATACAGAGAGAAGACCTTAATCCTGTTGAGACAGCAGAGGCATTCAACAGACTCCTCAAGGAGTTTAATCTCACACAGGAGGAACTCTCTGAAAAAGTCGGAAAAGAAAGGGCGACAGTAGCCAACTATCTCAGGCTTCTGAAACTTCCCGAGGAGATTAAGGCTTTGGTCTCCGGCGGCTCATTAAGCATGGGGCATGCACGCGCAGTCCTTTCAATCGAAGGAAAGGCTCCACAGATAGAGGCAGCAAGAAAGATTGTAACAAAAGGCCTGAGCGTAAGAGAGGCAGAAGCCCTTTCAAAAAATGTTGGTCTTATTGCATCCAAGAAAGCAAAAGGGCTTAAGGGCCATAAGGATCCCCAGATAGCGTCGCTTGAGGATAAGCTTATAAAAAGTCTCGGCACAAAGGTCAGAATTCAGCATAAAGGCAAAAAGGGCGGCAAGATAGAGATAGAATATTATTCGCTCGATGAACTCGACAGACTTCTTGAAATATTAATGTAACAACTTCTGTTACAGATATTTTGGTAAAGCGACCTAAATAAAAGTTTTCAGCAACTGGTTTTTTGACGGGTGCCTAAGCTTGCGGATGGCGCCTAGCTCTATCTGCCTTATTCTCTCTCTTGTGACCTCAAATTCCTTGCCGACTTCTTCGAGAGTTTGCGGGGCATCTTCTCCTATGCCGAACCTTTTCCTTAATATTTTTTCCTCTTTCGGGCTGAGGTCGCGGAGCACCCTCCCTACCTGTACCTCCAAGTCCTCCTGTATCGCTGCATCCAGAGGTGAAATCACGCCCTTGTCCTCAATAAAGTCACTGAGAGGGCTTTCTTCTTCATCTCCTATAGGTGTTTCGAGAGATATGGGTTCTTTTGCTATCCTGAGTATATATTTCACCTTCTCTGCTGGCAGTCCTGCCTTGTAAGCTATCTCTTCCGGCGCCGGCTCCCTTCCGAGTTCCTGCACCAGTTCTCTTGTTATCCTTGTTGTGCGGTTCAATGTCTCAACCATATGAACAGGTATTCTTATTGTCCGTGACTGGTCAGCAAGTGCCCTGGTAGTTGCCTGTCTTATCCACCAGGTAGCATAGGTACTGAATTTGTATCCTCTTTTGTATTCAAACTTGTCGCATGCCCTCATCAGGCCTATATTTCCCTCCTGAATAAGGTCGGAAAAACTGAGTCCTTTTCCTATATATTTCTTTGCTATGCTTATAACAAGCCGCAGGTTTGCTTCTATCAATGCTCTCTTTGCCTCAAGCACTTCCTGCTCGCCTTCAACAAGGCGTTTGAGTATATCCTTTATTTCTCCTGCCTTGATTCCGAGCGTTTTCTCCCTTTTCGCTATCTCCTGCCTGCATTGCTCATAGGCATCAATAAGCGCTTTTGTTTTTTCGGAAAGATTCCCTGCAGTTTTTTTGTTTTTTGCATTTTCAACGTCTATTTTGCGCTGCCGGAGCCTTTTTTTAAGGGATGACATCTGTTTTTCTGTTGTTTCAATATCGAGTATGGTTTTTTTAATATCATCGGAAAAGGCAATCACTGCATCTTCCTTTAATTTCAATTCATTAATTTCGCTCAGCATCCGCGTCATATTATCTTCAAGCAGGCGCGACATCTTTTTACCGGGGACTCCCCCTTCCGCACTAACTTTTTTGAGGTATGACTTCCTTTGCTCATATAACTTCTTTATCCTGACTGTTACATCAACAAGTCTTTTCCGCTCCGCAAGAATGTCTTCTTCGAACACCTCATCACTGTTTTGTATCATTTCCGCCAGAGGCGCCTCTCCTTTTTCAATAAGCTCTCCAAGCCTAATCAGCTTTTGCAGCGTAAAGGGCAATGAAAAAATAATATCCGCTACCTTTCTCCTCCCGGCTTCAATCCTCTTTGCAATCTCAACCTCTCCTTCTTTTGTAAGGAGATGCACGCTGCTCATCTCTTTGAGATATACCTTTACCGGGTCATATTCCAGCTCTGCGGTGAGAGGTCTTTTATCAACAGTCTCTTCTATAAATTCTTCTTCCCCGAATTCATCCTTTAATATGGCAGTTCCTTCCCTGTCTCCATCTCCATCATAATACTCAAGTTCATCTAACATACCGCCCCCTTAATATATATGTATTAATTTAGTTCAACCGCATCCACAGGCCAGATTTCTATAGTTCCTTTGTTTGTAAACACTCTTACTGAATCTGCCAGTCCTGTGCTGGGCAGAAGGATTTCTTTTTCTTTTCCGTCGAATCCCCTTTTTATGTTTACAACAAATCCCCAGTCTATAACCTTACCTGTCTTGTCCTCATTCTTAAGAGTGATAACAGCGCCTTTTTTTAATGTATTCTCTTGATATTGGACGTAAAGCTTTTTCTTTCCTGTCATACCGCTGCCGGCGCAAAGGAGCTTTTGACCTCTTTCCTTTCATGCCTTTCTCCCTTCGTCATTT
>Ga0214473_10010371_pt1 | contig 10960 bp, 9 predicted proteins | sample RVTome_7_FD_203509 | JGI IMG/M metagenome (GOLD analysis project Ga0214473, IMG submission 203509) | Soil microbial communities from uranium-contaminated site in the Upper Colorado River Basin, Wyoming, United States - RVT98D197 | ecosystem: Environmental > Terrestrial > Soil > Contaminated >... | reverse complement strand
TCAAGGCACTGAGGGTCAATGATAGCAATATATTCTATTTTTGCCTTTGGTTCTGACTTTATTACAGCTTCCATTTCCTTTTTGATGTGCGATAAATCATCTATCCCTCTACCTATAAGTTCTTCCCCATGTTTTAAAGCACAGTATAAAATTACGGCTGCCTTTTTTTCTTCATTACTCAGGTAGCTGTTTCTTGAACTCATCGCAAGACCATCAGGTTCCCTCAAAGTAGGGCAGACAATGATATCTATATCAAGATTCAGCTCTTTTACTATTTTTTTTATAACTGCTGTTTGCTGAAAATCCTTCTGCCCAAAATATGCCTTATCCGGCATAACAATATTAAAAAGTTTTGCAACTACCGTTGCCACACCATTAAAATGTCCTGGTCTCGACGCACCGCAGAGTATCTCTCCGATATTACCTACGTTTATTAGAGTAGAAAAACCTTCTGGATATATCTCTTTGTCTTCCGGAATAAAAACAGTATCTACATTGAGAGTAGAAAGCTTGCTCAAATCTCCTTCTTTATCCCTCGGATACTCTCTGAAATCTTCCTTAGGCCCAAACTGTATTGGATTTACAAAGATGCTGACAACCGTTACATCATTTTCATCTTCTGAGCGTCTGACAAGACTGAGATGCCCATCGTGAAGGGCACCCATTGTAGGAACAAACCCTATGGTTTTCTTCTCCGCCTCGGGATCGAGTCGTACCGACCTGAGCCTCCTGCTCAAAGCCTGCATGTCTTTTATGGTTTTAATGATTTGCATAGAAAAAATTCAAAGTTTAAAAATCAAAATTAAAAATTGCGGAAGAAAAATTTATTAATAAATAATAAAATCCTTAATTTTGCATTTTAAATTTTTATTTTTGAATTTATTTAAGAAGCTTTATCTCTCTCACCAGCGTATCAAGCAATTCACGTTCTTTTAATGTTTTTACCACCTTACCATGCTTAAAGAGAATACCTACTCCTTTTCCTCCTGCAATCCCTATGTCAGCCTCTCTTGCCTCTCCGGGACCATTCACAACACAACCCATTACAGCAACTTTAACGGGATTTTTTATATTTGCCAGTTTCGTTTCAACCTTATCAACAAGCCCCTTTATATCTATCTGACAGCGTCCGCATGTAGGGCAGGAAATTATTTCCGGACCTTTCTGCCTCAGATGCAGAGACTTTAAAATCTCATAAGCAACCTTTACCTCCTTCACAGGGTCTGCTGTTAAAGATACCCTTATTGTATCTCCGATGCCTTCTGAAAGAAGAATACCTAAACCAACCGCACTCTTGATGGTTCCTGAAAAAGCAGGCCCTGCCTCTGAAATCCCTATATGAAGCGGGTAATCAAATTTTTTTGAAAAAAGCCGGTAAGCCTCAACTGTCTTCATAACGTCAGAGGCTTTGAGCGATACTTTAATTGAAGTAAATTTCAAATCTTCAAGAATTTTTATATGCCTTCTTGCACTTTCAACGAGAGCCTCTGCAGTTGGGTGTCTGTATTTTCTCAAGAGTTCTTTTTCAAGTGAGCCAGCATTCACCCCAATCCTTATAGGGATATCTTTATCTTTAGCAGCACTGACAACCTCTTTTATCTTGTGTCTATCGCCGATATTCCCCGGATTTATTCTCAAACCATCAGCCCCATTTGCTATTGCCTCAAGGGCAAGCCTGTAGTTAAAATGAACATCAGCAATAAGAGGGATTTTAATAGCCTTTTTAATAGCCTTTATTGCCCGGGCCGCCTCAAAGTCCAATACTGCAACCCTAATCACCTCACAACCTGCTGATTCAAGTTTTTTTATCTGAGATACCGTAGCAGATACATCCCGTGTATCGGTCTTTGTCATGGACTGCACGACAACAGGCGCATCACCACCAATTTTAAGATTCCCGAGAGTTATCTGTTTAGTTGGTCTTTTCGCTTTCACTTTCATTTTATGGTTTAATATATAGGGAAAACTGTCTCAGAATTTCTATAATCGACAGATTATTTAAATTCTGTTTCAGCCTTTCAGTTTTAATGTCTTTTGTCAATTCCATAACGTCTTTTTTTAAAAGGTGTCGTATAGAAATTCTTCACCAGCCTTCCCTATATACCTCTTTATTCAGTTTTATTTCCTATCTCCAAGTTTGTGGTATCTTTACGCTGATAAAGCATCACCGCCTGTGCATGTTCCTCGCCTGTTCGGGAGAAATGGTGCGCCCCGTCATTTTTGGAAACAAAATACATATAATCAACATCTGCAGGGTAAAGAGCAGCCTTAATGGACTTCATCCCTGGAGAAGCAATTGGACCAGGTGGCAGCCCATCTACAACATAGGTATTGTATGGTGTATTTATTTTGAGGTCGGCCCGGGTAATCCCATCACTTATCCTTTTCACCCCATAAACAACTGTTGGGTCGGCCTGAAGACGTATTTTTTCCCTTAAACGATTGTGATAAACAGCAGATATTATCGGTCTTTCGCTGTCGAGTGCTGCCTCTTTCTCAATAATTGAGGCAAGTGTCAAAACCTCTCTCTCACTCATGCCAAGTTTATTTGCCCTCTCTCTCAGCGATTGATCAAAGTTTTCTCTCAACCTCTGAATCATTATCCTGAAGACATCCTTCGGGTCTGTTCCCTTTGCAAAATTATATGTATCCGGATACAGGTAACCTTCGAGACTTGGCGCATCTATATTAAGAGAGGCGAGGAAATCTTTATCTTTAACAATCTGCCATGAGTCATCATCTACAAGCCTTACGCCTTTAAGCCTGGATTTAATATCATCAAGGGTATACCCTTCAAGTATGGCAATAGTATACTGGACAATCATGCCCTTTCTTATGCGGTTAAATACCTTCCATGGGTTCATAGAAGTATTAAGATTATAATAACCTGCCCTCAACTTCCTATCTATCATTGTTACCCTGCCCAATATAAGAAAGATAAATTTATTTTTTATGATGCCTTCTTCTTTTAATATGCTAATCCCCTGCGAATAGGTAGAACCTTCTGAAATCTTAACCTCTTTCCACCTATCCTCAAAAGAAACAGGCATTAACAGGGTAAGGTAGACCATATGTCCTATAAGTCCTATGAGTCCTATTGATATAAAAACTATTTCTGTTGGACCTAAAAAACGTTTTCTCATCGCCTTTTGCTATCAAGGTAATTCTGAAGGATTATTACCGCAGAAACTCTGTCCCGAAATCTCTTTCTTTTCTTTCTGCTTAAATCTGTGTTACTTTAACGTTTTTATAAAATCATCCACAGAAAGTGCCGGAAGGGTAATAAGCTGTACCGTCCCTCTTGAGCCAAGCTCAACCGACATCTTCATAACAGCCTCATTATTAGGGGCATCAAGCAGCGTTATAAAATCATAAGGTCCAAGCACTGCATATTGTGCTAAAACCTTAATACCCATGGCTTCAATCTCTTTATTTACCTCTTTAATCCTTCCAGGACGCTGTTTTATAGTCTTTCTTCCCTCATCAGTAAGAGTACTTAATGCAATATAAATAGCCATGATTGCCTCCTCCTTATAGTTTAGTGCATAACATATCCTTCACAATATATATATTACTATTTAATTATCCTGTCAAGTGGTTGCTTATTAGATAGGGGAGGCTGATGAAGAATTTCTATACGACACCTTCTAAAAAAAGACGTTATGAGATTAACAAAAGACATTAAAACTGAAAGGCTAAAACAGAATATAAATAATCTGTCGATTATAGAAATTCTGAGACAGCCTTTCCTATCTCTATTTTTGGGTATTGTATCAGGCACAGCAACAATTTTTTATTTTAAAAAAACCAGATTTCTGATAAAATGAGCCAGTGAGACCAAAATCAATATACTCCAGCTCAATTTATAAAATTCTCTTGTCCGCCATATTGGCAATTGCCATACCCCTATTTAACCCTGCCAGTGGCTCGTATCAACTTTATGCACAGGAACCTACTGCCAAAACCTTTTTTGATATTGGAGTTCAGAAAAGTGAAAATACAGAATATTCACAGGCAATTGATGCATTTAAACACGCCGTCAAACTCAAACCGGATTATGCCGAGGCATATTATAATCTCGGTCATGCATATTACAACCTTCACAGATACACAGAAGCAATTGATGCATATAAAGAAGCTGTTAAAACCAAATCCAATTATGTAGAAGCTTACATCTCTCTTGGTGTCGTTTCTTCCATGCTCAGCAGGTATGATGAGGCAATTGATGCACTTAAAAAAGCCACCAAAGCCAATCCAAAAAATGCCGAAGCATATTTTCGTCTTGGAAATGTCTACAGTGAACTTGAAAAAACTGAAGAAGCTATTGAAGCCTTTAAACAGTCTACAAAGATTAATCCCAATTTTGCAGAGGCACACTATAACCTTGGCGTTGCGTATCTTGATTTAAGAGAAAAAACATCAGCATCAGCAAAAGAAGAATATAATATCCTTCAAAAACTGAACAAAGAGCTTGCAGCGGAACTGCTGAGATTGATGCAGGAGAAAAAATAACCGCAACCTTATCAGACTTGAGCTAACCCTGTTTTCCGATTTTCTTTTGTCTCTTTTCCACCACAGGCGGATCAGCCTTTGGCTGAAACCCTTCTGACTATCAGACTCGTAACAATGCCGTTGAATGTACCTGTTATTATTCCAAGGAGGATGATTATCGGGCTTATAAATATTATTGCCTCAAGCCTTCTTACAAAAAACAGATATGCAAGGAAAAGCTGGGCAATATTGTGTGCCAGTGCACCGAAGAGACTCAGACCTATCGGACTCAGGAGTCTCCCGAATAAAACCATAGTCATCCACATGACTAATGTGCTTGATACTCCTCCACCGAGGCTTAAAACAAAGGCAGGTCCGAGAAAAGTTCCTGTAAAAAGACTCACAACAAAAATCCTTATAAGGGTAACAGTCATACCTGCCTTTAAACCATAAAGAAGCAGGGTCGTAAGGGTTATAATGTTTGCAAATCCAAACCTAAGCCATGGAATAGGTGTGGGAATAAATTTCTCCACGCTGTGAATGCCTATTGCATAGGCAGCCAGGAGTGCAATGTGAAAATTTTCTGAGTTCTTCTGCTCGTTGATTCCAGGAGAGATTTTGTTGGTTGAGTTTTTCATAATTTTACTTTGTAACAGCGTCGTACTCTTCTAAATGTTTCTCTTTCCCGCCGACTGTCACAACCACTTTATTTGGAAGACATACTATCGCCCCCCTCTCTATCCACCCCTGATGAATGCATAGTTTATTAGGACAGGGAGCGTCCTTCATACGGGCTTTCCCATTTTTTATCTCTATTAAATTTTCTCCAAGGGTGCCCCTCACTGCAACAGAGCGGTCTTCATTTAAAGGAAGGGTATAAACAGTTTTATTATCAAGGCTAATTTTTACGAGAGCGCCAGATGGAAACAATTCTCTGGCAAAGAAAAAACTCGCAATGGCAAAAATAACTAAAAATACAAAAAGAAGCTTGTCCATAAAGGTTGCCATGCTAAAGACGGAGGATAAATTCAAGGCTTTAAAGAGCTTTTTCAAGGTTTATTTTCCCCTTCCAACAAATAGAGATAGGGAAGACTGTCTCAAAATTTCTATAATCGACAGATTATTTATATTCTGTTTTAGCCTTTTAGTTTTAATGTCTTTTGTTAATCTCATAACGTCTTTTTTTAAAAGGTGTCGTATAGAAATTCTTCATCAGCCTCCCCTATCCACTTTATCAGTTTTAGCCGTTTCTTAATTCTTTTTTTAAATTTATCTTTCCTTTTAGATTTTTAGTAAGGAATATTTTCTTATTAGCATCAACTATTATTCCTTCAAGTCCCATTGATTCAAGGAGTCTTATCCCTTTATCAGCACCAAGGACAAAAACCCCTGTTGAAATGCCATCAGCCAAATAACCTTCAGGAGCTATCACAGACACGCTTATAACCTCTGGGGCAGGATAACCTGTTTTTGGGTCAATGATATGATGATAGCGTTTTCCATCCTTTATAAAAAACCTCTGATAATCCCCTGAGGTTGATATGGCTTTGTCTTTAAGATAAAGGGTTGCAAAAATATCTTCTTCTGACAATCCCTCTTGCTCCCCTTTAAAATCCTCCCCAACCCCCCTTTTCCAAAGGGGGGAATGGGGGGATTTAGGGGGATTGCCCTCTGGTCGTGGATTCTGAACTCCGACCTTCCAGTGTTGCATGTCAGGCTTTAAGCCAAACCCTTTTATATCTCCTGCAATAGCCACAAGGGCTGCTTTTATGCCTTTTGCCTTTATAGCATCAATTGCCCTATCAGCAGCATAGCCTTTTGCTATCCCTCCGAGGTCAAGCTCCATACCTTTTTCCTCTAAAAATATCTCCGAGGCTGATGTATTTATCTTTATTTTTTTATAATCAATAAGTCTCAGTGTACTCTTAATCTTATCTTCTGAAGGAACAGATTGCTCAGAATCCTGACTGGAAAATCCCCAGAGTCTCATCACAGAACCAACAGTAGGGTCAAACGCTCCATTAGTAAGATTTGCAATTTCCACTGCTTTCTTTATTATCTCCAATGTTTCTCTATTAATCCTAACCGGATTTTCCCCGGCAGCTCTGTTAATTGCTGTAATCTCACTTTCAGATGAGAAGTAATTCAAAAGGTTCTCCAGCTTTTTTATTTCTGCAAATCCTGCATCTATAGCATCTTTGGCTTCTTCCTTTGAAGGGCTAACCACGGTTATTGCGCAGAAGGTATCCATCAATATACGGCTTTCCCTGTACATGTTGTATTTTTTGGCACAACCCATTAACGACAGTGAAAAGTGAAAAGTGAATAATAAAAGAGTGAAGTTGAGAAGTTGAGAAGTTGAGAAGTTGAGAATTCCTATCTTCTTATCTTCCCAATTTCTTATCTTCCTATCTTCTGACTTCTGACTCCTGACTCCTGAGCTTGTTTTCATGCCACTGCCTCTCTTGCAAACAGCTTTTTCTTCAAAAACGCACCTGTCCGGGATTCAGGATTTAAAGCAATATCTTCAGGGGTTCCTGTTGCAACAATCCTGCCCCCTTCCTCTCCGCCTCCGGGACCTAAATCAATAATATAATCTGCAACCTTTATTACCTCGAGGTTATGCTCAATTACAACAACCGTGTTGCCGGCATCTACAAGGCTGTTAAGGACATTAAGGAGCTTCTGAATATCAACGACGTGAAGTCCTGTCGTAGGCTCATCTAATATATAAAGTGTCCTGCCAGTTGCCTTCTTACTTAATTCCCTTGATAGCTTTACCCTCTGTGCCTCTCCACCTGATAATGTTGTAGCTGACTGCCCTAATTGTATATAGCCAAGACCAACGCCATCCAGTGCAGTAAGTTTGTGTTTTAGCGGAGGAATGGAGCTGAAAAACTCAAGAGCCTGTGTAACAGTCATATCGAGGATATCAGAGATATTTTTACCTTTATATCTTATATTAAGGGTCTCAGCATTATATCTTTTCCCTTTACATACGGCACAGGGCACATACATATCAGGGAGAAAATGCATTTCTACCTTGATGAGCCCATTTCCTTTGCATGCCTCGCATCTTCCACCTAAAACATTGAAACTAAACCTTCCGGGCTTGTAGCCCCTTACCCTTGAATCAGGAACCTGAGAAAAAAGACTTCTTATAAATGCAAAAACCCCTGTGTATGTTGCCGGATTTGAACGAGGTGTTTTACCCAGAGGGGATTGAGTTATATCAATAACATTATCTATCTCCTCAGCTCCTTCTATTCTTCTGTGTTTGCCTACCCCATGAAATAAATAGTCTGCCTCATAAAAGGTTGAGTGAGATTTTTTTCTATGAGAATAAACCCTATTAGAAGGCTCTGGTAAGACTTTTTTTCTAATAACGGGATAAAGCCTCTTCATAAGTGACTTGTACAGGATTTCAAAAATCAACGTGCTTTTACCTGAGCCAGAAACGCCTGTTACGCATGTAAAGACACCTAACGGAATTTTAACGTCTATGTTTTTAAGATTAAATTCCTGTGCCCCTAATACTGTAATGTAACCCTTGGGCTTTCTCCTCTTTTCAGGGAGAGGTATCGTCAGGCTGCCACACAGATAAGAACCTGTAGGGGAATATTTATTTTCAGATATACTGCGCAGGTCTCCCTCTGCTACTATATAGCCCCCATTTATGCCTGCCTCTGGACCCATATCTATTATGTGGTCAGCCCTTCTGATTGTGTCCTCATCATGCTCAACGACTATTACGGTATTCCCCATATCCCTGAGTCTGCACAGGCTGTCTAAAAGTTTCCCGCAGTCCTGCGGATGAAGCCCGATACTGGGTTCATCCAGGATATAAAGAGCACCTGTAAGCGAAGAGCCGAGCTGGGTTGCAAGTCTTATCCTCTGCGCCTCTCCACCTGAAAGTGTAAAGGCAGGCCTGTTCAGGGTAAGATATCCCGCTCCTACCTTATCCAGGAAAATTAATCTCTCTTTAATTTCCTTTAAAACCTTTGAGACTATAACCTGCTCTCTTTCGCTGAACTTAATGGCTTCAAAAAAATCAATGGCAGTTCTGATTGACATATTTGAGAGCTCACCAATATTCAAGCCATCTCGGAATCGAGTCGTACCGACAATCCTGACTCCCAGGGCTTCTTTTCTGAGTCTTAAACCGCCACAAAATGAACAGGGTCGGAATCGACCCGTATCAAGAATAAGCTCTTCTATATCCTCTTCCTCTTCTCCCATGTTTTCAAAACCAATACCTTTACACTCTGGACAGGCACCATAAGGGCTATTAAAGGAAAAAAATCTCGGACTGACCTCGGGATAACTTATGGCACATCTCGGGCATGCAAGCTGTCTGCTGAAAAGCAGGTCTTTTCCACGCATTCCTGCTTGTTCTTCAATAATATTGACTATCACCACATCCTTAAATCTCATTGCGAGCTCAATTGCCTCTGCCACCCGCCTTTCGATACCGGGCTTAATAATCAACCTGTCAATAACAATATCTATGTTATGCCTCCTGTGCTTGTTAAGTTTTATCTCCTCTGTAAGGTCAACCATTTCCCCGTCTATTCTTGCCCTGATAAAACCATTTCTCCTCATCTCATACAGTTCTTTCCTGTATTCGCCCTTTCTGCCCATTACAATTGGAGAGAGTATCTGCAGGCGGGTTCCGGGAGGGAGGTCAATCACTGAATTAATAATCTGGTTTGTGCCCTGCGCTGTTATAGGGCTTCCACATCTATAACAGCTTATGTGCCCAATCCTCGCATATACAACTCTCAGATAGTCATAGATTTCAGTAATTGTACCGAGTGTGGAACGCGGACTTTTTGTTGTGGTCTTTTGTTCTATGGCAATAGAGGGAGAGAGACCTTCAATAAAATCTACATCGGGCTTTTGCATCTGTTTAAGAAACTGGCTTGCATATGCTGAAAGACTCCCCACATATCGCCGCTGCCCCTCTGCGTAGATTGTATCAAAAGCTAAAGAGGACTTCCCCGAACCAGAGGGCCCTGTGATAACTACAAATTTGTCCCTCGGTATTTTTACGTCTATATTTTTGAGGTTATGTACACGTGCGCCTTTTACTATTATAGAGTCTAACATGGGATTCTTCTCAGAAGAGGAAAATATCTTTTTAATATAACTTAAATTTGCAATATATTGTCAATCAACAGCGCCCTGAATATGTGTTTTAATTTTTTACACAGGTAATATTTTCTTGACAATTTAAGTGTAAAAAGTCTTAAATATAAGATGTTTTCTCAGGAGGTAACCATATGAAAAAAAGAGATTATTTATTTACATCAGAGTCCGTAACTGAAGGGCACCCTGATAAAATCGCTGACCAGATTTCTGACGCAATCCTTGATGCGATTATAGGTAAAGATAAAAATTCAAGGGTCGCATGCGAAACACTACTTACAACAGGGCTTGCCTTTGTAGCAGGTGAAATAACAACCACCTGTTATGCTGATATCCCGGCAATAATAAGGGAGACCATCAGAGATATCGGCTACACAAGGGCAAAATATGGATTTGACTATGAAACATGTGCTGTAATTACTTCTATTCATGAACAGTCATCTGACATCGCAATGGGAGTTGATATAGGAGGGGCTGGAGACCAGGGTCTTATGTTTGGATATGCCTGTAACGAGACCCCAGAGCTTATGCCCATGCCCATAATGCTTGCGCATAAGCTTGCGATGAGGCTTGCTGAAGCCAGGAAGAAAGACATACTCGGATATTTGAGACCCGATGGGAAAACGCAGGTTACAGTAGAATATAAGGAGGGGCGTCCCCACAGGATTGATACAATAGTTGTCTCTGCGCAACACAGCCCTGATATCACTTTAAAAGAGCTTAAAGAAGATATTATCGAGAAGGTTATAAAACCTGTGATTCCAAAGAAACTCCTTGATGAAGAAAATATAACCTACCACGTTAACCCTACAGGCAGGTTTGTTATTGGTGGCCCGCAAGGTGATACAGGCTTAACAGGAAGAAAGATTATAGTGGACAGTTACGGCGGGATAGGAAGTCATGGAGGTGGATGCTTTTCAGGTAAAGACCCCACAAAGGTAGATAGGTCAGCCTCCTATATGGCGAGATATGTTGCGAAGAATATTGTTGCTGCCGGGATTGCTGATAAGATAGAATTTCAGCTTGCGTATGCAATCGGCGTTCCTGAACCTGTCTCTATCCTTGTTGATACATTCAATACAGGTAAAATTCCTGATAGGGAAATCGAGAAAATTATAAAAAAGACCCTTGACCTTACACCAGCAGGGATAATCAAAAAACTTAATTTAAGAAGACCCATATATAAGAAAACGGCAGTGTATGGTCATTTCGGCAGAAATGAGCCTGAATTCACATGGGAAAAGACCGACATGGTAGAGACTCTGAAGAAGGCTGCAAAGCTGTAAGAAATAGCCACAGACCTACACAGACTTTTTAAAAA
>Ga0214473_10010370_pt1 | contig 10960 bp, 11 predicted proteins | sample RVTome_7_FD_203509 | JGI IMG/M metagenome (GOLD analysis project Ga0214473, IMG submission 203509) | Soil microbial communities from uranium-contaminated site in the Upper Colorado River Basin, Wyoming, United States - RVT98D197 | ecosystem: Environmental > Terrestrial > Soil > Contaminated >... | reverse complement strand
ACGCGGCCCGCTTCCGCGCGCTCCCGCCCGCCGAGCGCGAGCGCATGCGCGAGGCCTGGCAGCGGCTCGAAGAGCTCCCCCCCGACGAGCGCGAGCGCGTCCTCGACCGGCTGCTCGAAGAGCCCCCCGCGGAGCCGCCGAAGCCCTGAGTGGCCCCGGAAGGTCCGATCCCGACGTCGACCGCCGGCGGCTCGGACTACGTCCGGGCCGCAGAACCCCGGAAGGGTGCGAGCAGCATCGCGGCCAGGGAACGCGAACTCGACGCCTCGGCTCCGGGAATTCCAGTCGCGAAGCGCGACGCCGAAGAGGGCCTCGAACACCACGACGGCGAGCGGGGGAGCCCCCAGCGCGAGGATCGCGGCGAGTCGCACGGGAAGCGCGAGCAGGAGCTCGCCCGGGTGGAAGCGCAGCGCCGTCGAGACGTGGAAGGCGTTGTCGGCGTGATGGACGCCGTGGAAGCGCCAGAGCAAGCGCAGTTCGTGATTGGCCCGGAGCCAGAGATAGGCCCCGCGTCGAGGGCCGCGATTGTCACCACGATACCCAGGCCGACCGGTGCGCCGAGCGCATTCAACGCCCCGACCCCGGCGGCGCGGCCCCACGCTGCGACGGCCCAGCCGCACGTGCCGCAGACGACGGCCATCACGACCGTGTCGAGCACCCAGAGCCCCAGGTTCGCCCGCCAGGCGGGCCGCAAGGTCGCGTGCGGCATCAGGCGCTCGAACGCCAGTCCGAGCGCGAAGACGCTGAGCGGTGCCAGGCCGCGGACGAGCTGCACCCCTGTTTCACCGAGCATCGGCGCGCTCCTCGATCTCGCTCCGAGGCGCGTCCCCACTTGCGAACCAGGCGTAGAGCGTCGGGAGCACCAGGAGCGTCAGGGCGGTCGACGACAGGATTCCCCCGATCACGACCGTCGCCAACGGCCGCTGCACCTCCGCGCCGGCGCCCGGAAAGGGGCGGGCGACCGAAGCCGCCCGCCCTGCGGCGCTACGCTTCTGTGCGCGGCTTGAACGGGCGAATGTTCAGACTCGCTCCGCTCGCCGGCACGTAGTTTACCACGAGGTTCAGCGACTCGTCGCCGCACCGGAACGCGGTTCCAATGAGAGTCCACGACGAGTCCTCGGTCTGGTCCTTGCGGACGAACCGGCTCACGCCGTAGACGGCGGGGCGCTCGTGCTGCTGGAGGTCGATGCGATCGTTCTCCTTGGCTGCCATGTCGTTCTCCTTCGAGTTGTTGGGCCCCCGATGGGCAGTCTCTCTCGTCCCGCCCTGGAGAGACGGCCGGAGGGGCAGGGCGCGCCGGCGCTGGCGGAGCGAGGAGCGAGGCAAAGCGCGTGAACGACCCGGAGTCCGCGCAGAGGAGGGCGCGCGCTTGTGGGCGACGCGACCAAGCGGAGCGCGACCAAGCGCCGGTCACGAGGAGGAGACGATGGGCAGCAGCGAACGATGCGCGTCGCGGGCGGCTTGCGTGAAGCGTTCGAGCTCGGTGCCCGGCGCCGCCGCTCTGCGAGCTCCGACGCGGGGGACGCTCGACCTAGCCCGAACTCTGGTGGCGGAGATGGACCTCGGGCCAGAGGCGTGTGCGACGCGATCGTGGCTGTGGCGCTCGGCGAGCGCCTGGCCGGCGTGCTCGTGGCACGGCTCGAGCGATGGCGAGGAGGACCTTCCTCGCGGGTGTCGACGCACCGAACAGAACGGCCGAGAGAAGCCCGAGCGCGTGCACGCCCTCTGTGGGCGCCGCCTCCCCGGTTCGGGATTCCGGCGACCTCGAAGTGTATCCCCGCGCGCCGCTCGCAAGCGGCCGGCTCTCAGGGCTCGCTCGCTGAGCTACGGACGTTGCGCATCTGAACGGTTTTGGCATGCTTGCCCTCGTGATCGGCGCTGAGAAGCCTCGCGACCCGTGAGATTCCCCCGGATGCGGAAGCTGGCCGTTCTCCTCATGCTCGGATGCGCCGGGGTGCAGAGCGCGGCCGGTCCCGCTCTGATCGCGAGCGCACCGACGCTCGGGCTCCACGGGAGCCACCACGCGCACTCGGTCGCGGCGGTTGCGGCGGAAGGTCACGTCCATCTCGTGCTCTCCCACGGCGTAGGCGTCGAGCACGACGACGGCGCCGTTGCGCCCACGGGGGTCGCGCTCACCTCGTTCTCCGAGGGCGATCACGTCTTCGACATCGACGAGACGACCAACGCGACGCCTCGTCGCGCCGCCCTCGATCCCGCTCCCCCGCTGGCGATGGGGATTGCAACGCCAGTTGTGCCCGTCCCGAGGTGGGTCCTTCGTTCTCCACCCGAGCCGCACGCGCTCGGCGTGGACCACCTGAGAACCGTCGTCCTCCGGCTCTGAGAAGCCGCGTCGCATTGGACGCTGCTCGTTCGCCGCGACGCGCGGCGAGTTGACGAGGCTTCTCACCAGAGAACGAGTGTTCCATGCGCTGCATCGCTTTCCTGCCTTGCCCCCCGTCCGCGACCGCGCCGCTTCCTGATGTTCCTGCAGAGCCGAGCGGCGTGCTCCGGCTCGAGGGCGCGCTCGCCGCGTCGCTTCGTCGCAACCCCGAGCTCGAGGCCGACGCCCTCCTGGAAGCATGGCCCTTGCATCACACGCTCGAGTCCGCGCCGGGTTTGATTGGTCTGATGCCGTGAACGCGCTTTCGGGAACACCCGCTGTCGGAGGTTGCATGCGTCGTCGTCCGGGTTGGTTTGCCTTGGTCTCGTTCATGCTCGTCGCGGCTTTTGGTTGCAGCAGCGGAGACAAGGAAGCCCCCGAGCCCTCCGCGGAAACCGACGACCTCGTGGTGCTGACGGCCGAACAGGTGGCGCAGGCGGGGTTCAGCACGGCGGTCGTCGAGGCGCGTGAGGCGTCGGACACGTTGCAACTCCCGGGCACGCTCGAGATCGACCCTCGGCGCTCGTGGCGCGTCTCTCCGGTGGTGGAGGGTATCGTCGAAGAGGTCGGGGCGATGGCCCACGACGTAGTGCAGAAGGGTCAGGTGCTCGCGCGTCTGCGAAGCACCGCGCTCGGAGAGGCGCAGGTCGCATGGCTCGAGGCGCGTGCCACGCTCCGTCTCGCGACCGCCGAGCGGGAGCGCAATCTCACCCTTCGAAAAGATGGCGTGGTCTCCGAGGGCCAGTGGCTCCGGGTGGACACCGAGTTCCAGCGTGCGCAGGGCGAGTTGGAACTAGCGGAGCGCCGGCTCGCGTTGGCCGAGATGTCTCCCGCGCAGATCCTCGCGCTCGAATCACGGGATCGCCGCCTCGGCGAGATGACGCTCATGAGTCCTGCGGACGGCGTCGTGCTGACGTCAGCGGTGTCGCGCGGGCAGGCGCTCAGCGCTGGGGAAGGCGCCTTCGAGGTCGTCGACCTCTCGGTGCTCTGGGTCACCGTGCACGTCCCGGTCGGTAGCCTCGCGGAAGTTCGGACGGGCGCGAAGGTAATCGTGCACGTCTCCGGCGGTCCGCGGCCGGGATGGGAAGGCGAGGTCGGCTCGCTCGGCGGCAAAGTCGATGCGGCGAATCAGACCGTGGAAGGGCGCGTCGTCGTCACGAACGACGGCGGGTTTCTCCGGCCCGGCATGTACGCGGAAGTGGACGTCGTGGGCGCGCCCGTGCAGGCGCTGATGGTGCCGTCCGCTGCGACGTTCAGCGTTGGGAATCAGGCGTACGTCTTCCAGAAGGCCGGCGATACGCGATTCCGTCCGGTGGCGGTTACCGTCCGGCCGCCGCTCGGGGACTGGACGCCCGTCAGCGGAGCCGGCGTCGAAGCCGGCGTCGAGGTCGTCGTCGGCGGACTCGCCGAGCTCAAGTCGCACTGGCTCTACACGAGGGCCGAGTAGATGATCGCATCCCTCATCAGGGCGGCGCTCGTCCAGCGCATCATGGTACTCGTCGCGGTTCTCGCCCTGGTCGCGGGCGGCCTCTGGGCGTTCGGGGATCTGGCCATCGACGCGTTCCCCGACATCTCCGCCACGCAGGTGCAGATCGTGGTGAAGGCCCCGGGAATGTCTCCCACGGAGGTCGAGCAGCGCATCAGCATGCCCATCGAGCGGGAGATGCAGGGCATCCCTCATCAGACGGTGCTCCGCTCCACGACGAAGTTCGCGATCACGAACATCATCATGGATTTCGAAGACGGCACCGACATCTATTGGGCCCGCGGCCAGGTGACCGAACGCCTCAATGCGCTCTGGGGCGATCTGCCTGAAGGGATCGAAGGCGGCCTCGGTCCGATCACCAGCCCACTCGGCGAGATGTATATCTACCGCGTCGAGGGAGACGGCTACTCGAAGGAGGAGCTGCGCACCCTGCAAGACTGGGTCATCCGGCCGCGATTGCGAACCGTGGATGGCGTCGCCGACGTGAACTCCTCGGGCGGGCGTGTGCGGGCCTACGAGGTCGTGGCCGACCCGGAGCGGCTCGCGGCTCACGGACTCGGGCTCGATCAGCTCGAGGCCGCACTCGCCGCGAACAACCGCAACGCGGGCGGCGGCCGCATCGACCGGAACAACGAAATGATTCTCGTCCGCACGGCGGGCAATCTGCAGGGGATCGACGACATCAAGCACGTGACGGTCGCGACGCACGACGGCGTGCCGATCCTCGTCGACAACGTCGCCAACGTGCGCATCGGCGCGCTCACGCCGAACGGCGGCGTGACCGCCGACGGCGAGGGCATCGTCGTCGCCGGCATCGCGCTGCTGCGAAAAGGCGCGAACACCCGCGCCGCGGTCGAAGGCGTCAAACGCGAGGTGGAGAACCTGGGTTCGGTGCTGCCGAAGGGCGTCCGCATCGTTCCGGTGTACGATCGCACCGTTCTGATCGACGCGGCGGTCGGCACGGTCAGGAAGGCGCTCGGCGAGGCCGTCGTGCTCGTTCTCCTCGTGCTCGTGATCATGCTCGGCAACGTGCGCAGCGCGCTCACCGCCGCGCTCATTCTCCCACTGTCCGTGCTGTCCACGTTCATCCTGATGCGGGTGTTCGGCGTGACCGCCAACCTGATGTCGCTCGGAGGGCTCGCCATCGCGATCGGCATCCTCGTGGACGCGGCGGTCGTCATCGTCGAGAACGTGCAGACTCAGCTTGCGCATGCGCCCAAGGGAGTCGACCGCCTGCACGTCGTCTTCCGTGCCACGACGGAGGTCGCCGGCCCGGTGGTCTCGGGCGTCCTCATTATCATTCTGGTCTTCCTGCCGCTCTTCAGCCTGTCCGGGCTGGAAGGCAAGATGTTCCTGCCGCTCGCGCTGACGATCTGCTTCGCGCTTGCCGCGTCGCTCGTCCTCTCGCTGACGGTGATTCCAGTGCTGGCCAGCACCCTGATGCGGGGAGAAGGCGAGGAGCACGGGCGCGTTCAGAGCTTCCTGACGGCGTCGTATGCGCCGGTGGTTGCATGGGCGCTCCAGCACCGCGGAACCGCGGTCGCGGGCGCCGTCGCGGGACTGGTGCTCGCGGGCTTGCTGTTCTCGCGCATCGGCGGAGAATTCATACCGACGCTCGACGAGGGCTCGACCATCGTCATCATCGAGAAGCTTCCGAGCGTCTCGCTGGATCGCTCGCTCGCGCTCGACGCGCCCTACCAGAAGGCGCTGATGGAGTTGCCCGAGGTCGTCAGCGTGTTCTCCCGCACCGGCGTCGACGAGTTGGGCATGGACCCAATGGGTCTCTACCAGACGGACAACTTCGTCCTCACGCGTCCCCGGTCCGAATGGAAGATCACCCCCGACGAATTCCAGGAAGCGCTTCGCAAGAAGCTGGAGAGATTCGTCGGCATCGTGTTCGCATTCACAGCACCGATCGACATGCGCGTCTCCGAGATGCTCACCGGTGTGCGGGCGGCGATGTCCATCCGGCTCTTCGGCGACGATCTCGCCGTACTGGAGGAGAAGGCGATGGCGATCGAGACGACGCTCGGCAAGGTCGACGGCGCGATCGACATCTTCCGGGGACAGATCTTCGGCCAGTCCTATCTGCAGATCGACATCCGCCACGAGGCGATTGCGCGCTACGGGCTCAGCGCGGAGGCCATCAACCGCCTCGTCGAGACCGCGGTTGCCGGCCGCCCAGTGACCGAGGTGCTCGAGAACGAGCGACAGGTGAAGCTGCTGCTTCGCTACCCGGAAGACGCCCGCGGATCTCCGCGGGCCATCGGGGCGCTGCTCGTCACGACGCCGACGGGCGAGCGAGTCCCGCTGAGTGCGCTCGCGAACGTTCAAGAGGTGGACGGACCGGTGCAGATCACGCGAGAGTCAGCGCGGCGCTCGGTGGTCGTACAGGCGAACGTGGAGGGGCGCGACGTGGTCGGCTTCGTCGAGGAGGTCCGCGAGCGGCTCGCCCGCGATGTCGAGCTTCCGCAGGGGTACTACGTGACCTTCGGGGGGCAGTTCGAGAACCAGCAGCGCGCGGCCGAGCGGCTGGGGGTCGTCGTTCCCGTCTCGATCACCCTGATCTTTCTGATGCTGTTCACGACCTTCGGGTCGGTCCGTCAGGCGGGTCTGATCCTCCTGAACGTCCCCTTCGGCCTGATCGGCGGCGTGATCAGCCTTTTCCTCTCCGGCATGTATCTCTCCGTGCCGGCGTCGGTTGGTTTCATCACGCTGTTCGGTGTGGCGGTGCTGAACGGCGTCGTGATGGTGACCTATTTCAACCAGCTCCGCGCCGCCGGCCGGAGCCTCGCGGATGCGGTGAAGGACGGCGCGGTGCGGCGACTGCGCCCAGTGCTGCTCACCGCGATGATCGCGAGCCTCGGGCTCGTGCCGATGCTGCTCGCGACTGGACCCGGCTCCGAGATCCAGCGCCCTCTCGCGGTGGTGGTCATCGGCGGGTTGGTGACTTCGACGCTGCTCACGCTCGTGCTGCTCCCGACGCTCTACGCATGGCTCGAAGGGCGAGCGGAACGGCGGCTCTCCGTCGGGGATGCGCGATGAAGAACCTGGTGCTGATCGTGCATGAGAGCGTGCACGAAGCCGTCACGGACCACTTACGCGCGCTCGATGTCACCGGGTTCACCGTGTCCCACGTCGAAGGGCACGGCCCGCATACCGCCGAAGACCAGTTCCTGTCCGCGCGCGATCGCGTAGTCGGGTTCGCCCCGCGCGTCCGGATCGAGATCGTCCTCTCTTCCGAGCAGCTGACCACCGTCCTCGACGCGCTCCTTGCGCAGGGCACCGGCTTCGCGGGGCACGGCATGTACTGGGTCTCGCCCATCGAACAGCTCGGCCGCTTCTAGGCCGCCAACGGAGGCCCATCTCATTCGGGAATTCCTGACTCTGCTGACGCTGCTGACCGCCTCCGCCGCCAGCGCCGAGATCCTCACTCCGGAGGACGCGGTGCGGGCGGCGCTAGCGAATGACCCGGCGCTCGCGTCTCGCATCGCCGACGTGGACGCAGCGGCCGGCGTGCGGCGCGAGAACCAGCTCTTCCGGCACAACCCGGAGGTGGACGCCTTGCAATCGACCGATGGGGATCGCTTCACCGGAACGCTCGTGCAGCGTCTATCGCTCACCGGTGAGGGGTTCAATGCATCGCGAAGCGCCCGCGCTGGCGTGGATTCCGCGCAGGCAGCAGCCGAACGTGCACGATTCGAGACAGCCGCCAACACCCGGATCGCCTACGCCCGCGCGGTTCTCGCACGCGAGCAGCTCCGATTCGCGGAGGAGGACCGGGCGCTCGTCGCGCGGCTGCGCGGCGTCGCGGAAGCGAGGGTCGCGGCCGGCGAGGGCACCGACTTCGAGTTGCGGCTGGCGCGGCTCGAGCAGGCCCGCGCGATGGCCGCGTGGCTCGACGCGCAGGCGGAAGCGTCCGTGGCCGACGCCGATCTGGCAGCCCTCATCGGAACGATGCCCGGAGAGCTGGCGCGCGACCCGCTCGTCGCCATCTCGGCGGAGCCGGGGGACACGAGTCCGCGCTCGGACCTGGTCGCAACCAAAGCGGCGACGCGTGCGGCGCAGGCGGCGCTCGCCCGCGAGCGTTCCGCGCGCCTCCCGGCGATCGGATTCGGCGCGTTCTACGAGAAAGACGCAGGAAGAGAGCTCTACGGACCCGTCGTCACCATGCAGCTTCCCGTTTGGCGCTGGAACCAATCCGGCATCGGCGCGGCGCGCGGAAACCTCCGGCTCGCGAAGGCCATCGAAGCATCCACGGCGGCGCGAGCGGCAACCGAAGAAGCCCGCGCGGCGGAACGGCTGAGGGTTGCGGAGGAATCACTCGCGACGCTGGCGCCCGATCTGGAGGCTGAAGCGGCGCCCGCGCTCCGGGCCATCGAGCGGCTATTCACGTCCGGCGAGGTGAACCTCTCGGACACGCTACTCCTGCGATCGCGCGTTGTCGAAGGGGAACGCGCGTGGATGGAAGCGCGGGCGGCGGTGGCAGGCGCAAGAATCGACGTCGCGCTAGCGAGACAATCGAAGATCCTCCTGCCATGAAATCGCGGAGGCCCCCCCTACTTGGTTTGGATGCATGCCGAGGGGTTCCGCCCTCGATCTCGCCGGATGTCGGGCTCACTGCGCTCTCAGGCGTGACGACGGGACACGACCACGGCCACCCGCGGCGTCTGCGAGCAGCGCCATCGAGTGCGCCAGAACGCCGTTCACCGCTTCTACGAAGACGAACGTGCTCAGTGCGAATCCGGGCTTTCTCGTCGAGGTCGCCGAGGCTCTGCGTCACGAGTTCCAGATCGCGGACTCGACCCTCCAGGTCGACGTTGCGGCCGCCGGCGAGGACTGCGTGCGGTGCTGACTTAGGCGCGTTCGTGCTCGGATCTCGGAGGTCGTGCCCGTGCGATCCATCATCTTCTTCGTGCTTGCTGCTCTCTTCGAGATCGCGGGGTGCTTCGCCTTCTGGGGGTGGCTTCGTGCTGGGCGAAGTCAGTGGCTCACGTTGCCGGGTATCGTGAGCCTCGTGCTCTTTGCCGTCTGCCTGACCCGAATCGACTCCGCGTATGCAGGGCGGGCGTACGCTGCGTACGGCGGGATCTACGTGGCGGCGTCGCTCCTGTGGCTCTGGGGTGCTGAAGGTGTGGCCCCAGACCGCTGGGATCTACTCGGAGGCGCGATCTGCGTCGCCGGTGCACTGGTCGTGCTGCTCGGCCCTCGCCAGTGAGTCCGCTGCACGAGGGCGCATCGGACCCGTAGGCGGAGGACGCGATCTACGACAGCGAGTCGATGCGTCGGTTCTCCCAGGTGGACCTCGGGGAGGACGTCGTGCCGGACGAGACGACGATTCTTCGGTTTCGTCACCTGCTGGAGCGGCACGGATGGACCAAGGCGATCTTCGACGCCGTGAAGGACCTGCTCGCCGAGAGGCGGCTGTTGCTGAGGGCCGGAACGATCGTGGACGCCACGATCATCGCGGCGCCGAGCTTCGACGAAGAATGCCACGGGGACACGGGATCCCGAGATGAAGCAGACCCGCAAGGGGAAGAACTGGGACTTCTGGATGAAGCTGCACATCGGGACGGATCGCAAAGGTCTGGTTCACAGCCTGACGGCGACGCACGCGGCGGCGGCCGACATCACGCAGATGCCGGACCTGCTGCACGGCGAGGAGAGCGAGATCTACGGCGACCAGGCGTACTGGAAGGAGGCCGACCGACAGGCCTTCGCGGCTCAGGGGGTGCGTTACCGGGTGAATCGGCGTCCTGCGTCGAGGACGAAACCCCTGAGCGTGCGCTGGCGCAAGATCAATCGCGCGCGATCGCGGACGCGAGCTCCCGGTGAGCAGTCCTTTCACGTCGTGAAGCGGCTCCGACGTTTTGACCGACCCGCAGAGCGCTGAAGGTCCGGTCTCGCGAGAACGGTGCGCAAGCGCCTCGGAGACGCGGTGGAGAAGGACGGCTCCTGGCCGTGATCGAGAGCAACGAGAGCCTGCATCCCTACGAGGCGCGCTCGCGGATCGCGGGGACTGTGATCTTCAAGGAGCTCACGCCGGGGAGTTCGTCGCGAACGACCGGGAGATCTACGTCGTAGCCGACCTGTCGAGCGTGTGGGCGGATCTCCAAGTCTACCACCCGAGAAGGCACGATGTGAGCGAGCGCGTCCTCGTTGGTCACGATGCGACCGTTGAGCGCGATCCTGGAGCGAAGTCGGACGGGGCCCGACCGCCGCGACGCTCGGCGCATCCAAATCCCAGAGCGGAGGCGAAAGTTTCGTGTCCATGAGACGGACCCCCGCACCCCTCCTCACACCAACGCGGGAGCGGACGGCCGTTCCGCCGCTTCGAACGCCGGATCACGACGCTCTGCTTCGGCGGATACCCCTTTGTGCCGCGCCTCCGGGCGCGCGGGCGAGTCGCAGGCCGTTGAAGATCACGACGAGGGAGGCGCCCATGTCGGCGGCAATGGCCGCCCAGAGCGACGCGGCGCCGGCGAAGGTGAGCACCACGAAGACCGCTTTCACCGCGAGCGCAACCGCGATGTTCTGGCGGATGACCCCGAGCGTGCGCCGGCCGTGCGCGACGAGCCAGGGGAGCCGGCGGAGGTCGTCCGACAGAAGCGCGATGTCGGCCGTCTCGATGGCGACGTCGCTCCCGGCTGCGCCCATGGCGACGCCGAACGACGCGCGGGCCATCGCCGGCGCGTCGTTCACGCCGTCGCCCACCATGGCGACGACGCGGTATCGACGGGCCAGGCCCTCGACCGCCGCCACCTTGTCCTCGGGCAGGAGCTCGGCCTGCACGTTCGCTAGCCCCAGGCGGTGGGCGATGGCGCGGGCCGTAGCGTCGTTGTCGCCAGTCAGCATTTCCACGTGTCGCACGCCGAGACGCGCCAGCTCGTCCAGGCTCTCGCGCGCCTCCGGCCGGACCTCGTCCGCGATCGCGATCAGGCCGCAGGCATGACGATCGTTCCCGATCACCACCACCGAGCACCCCTCGGCGCTCATCGCCTCGGCGCGAGCATGCACCTCTTCCGTCTCCTGGCCACGCTCCTCGAGGTAGCGGTGCGATCCCAGCCAGTAGTCCCGGCCACCGAGCCGCGCGT
>Ga0214473_10010369_pt1 | contig 10961 bp, 7 predicted proteins | sample RVTome_7_FD_203509 | JGI IMG/M metagenome (GOLD analysis project Ga0214473, IMG submission 203509) | Soil microbial communities from uranium-contaminated site in the Upper Colorado River Basin, Wyoming, United States - RVT98D197 | ecosystem: Environmental > Terrestrial > Soil > Contaminated >... | reverse complement strand
AGCGGATGCGGCGAACGCCGCATCCGCTGTGCTATACTCGCCTCGAAATCCCGCGTACGATGGTCAACCGATGACCGGCCGCCAGGACCTGTACGACGAATCGATGCAATTAGGGCATTCCGCCGCCTGGGACCTGCAATGGGATCGGGCGATCGAGTACTACAACAAGGCCCTGGCGGAGCTCCCTGAAGATCCGCGCGCCCTGACGAGCCTCGGCCTTGCCCTGCTGGAAACCAATCAACTGAAGGAAGCGCTGGCGATCTACCGCCGCGCCGCCAAGATCGCCCCCGAAGACCCGGTGCCGGTCGAACGCTGCGCGGAGATCTTCGAGCGCCTGGGGCAGCCGAAGGAGGCCATCGAGCACCGCGAGGCAGCCGGCGAGATGTACGTGCGGCGCAAGGACGCCGAGAAAGCGCTTGAGTCCTGGACGCATGTCGCTCGACTCGCGCCGGAGAATCTCTCGGCGCGCTCCCGGTTGGCCCTGACCCACGAACGTCTCGGCCGGCGTCGGGAAGCGGTGCACGAGTATCTCGCCGTGGCATCGATCCTCCAGCGAGGCGGAAAGAACGAGCGAGCGATCGAGGCGACCCAGCGGGCCCTGGCGCTCATTCCCGGACACCCGGACGCCGGCACGGCGGCCCGAACGCTGCGCCAGGGGAAGGCCCTACCGTCCGCCTCCCCTCCGCGCGGCGCCACGGGCCCACTGCGTATGGCCGATGTTCAGGACTTCCTGCGCTCGGACGAGGCCGCCCCAGTCGAAGAAGCCGAAGGCGCCGATCCGGAGGTGGCCGCCCAACGCCAGGCGCTCACCTTGCTCGCCGGACTGATGTTCGAGGACGGTAAGGACGAACTCGAAGCCTCCCGCTCTCCCGGGATGTCGGCGCTCTCTCGAGGCAAGGGCAGCACGCGCAACGAAGCGGTTTCGCGCGCCCAGGCCGTCCGCCACCTTGGTCAGGCGATCGACCTGCAGACGCGGGGACAAAAGAAGCAGGCGGTCAAAGAGCTCCAGTCGGCGATCAAGGCCGGCCTTGACCACCCGGCCGCCCATTACAGTCTCGGCGTCCTCCTCAAGGAAACAGGGGAACTGGACGAAGCCAAGAAGCACCTGATGGCCTCCGTCGGCCACCCGGAGCTGGCCTTGGGCGCCAACCTGGCCCTCGGCCGCCTGGCGCGGATGCAAAACGACCAGGTCGAGGCCGCCCGCTATTTGCTCCAGGCGTTGCGCTTGGCCGATACGCTCTCCGTCGACAAGAGCCAGTCCGCCCGCCTGAACGAGTTTTACGACAGCATCCTGGCTTCCCAGAACGAAGGCGACACCGAAAGCCTGGCGCGGCTCGTCGAGAGCACCGTCGGATTCCTCAGCGGGCCGGAATGGCTGAAGCGCCTGCGGCAGGCGCGACAGCAGCTCGAGAGTCAGTCGCCGGGCGCGCCCGTCGTCCCCATCGCCGAGATGTTTGCCGTCGGCGGGAGCGAACGGGTCTTCCAGTTCCTGGAGCGCATCGACAACCTCATCGCCTCGAATCACCTCCAGTCGGCCATGGAAGAGGCCATGCTCGCCCTCGGCGCTTCGCCCAACTACCTGGCGATCCACTTGCGCATGGCCGAAATCCTGTTCAAGTCCGGCCGCCAGGACCAGGCGATGAAGAAGCTCAAAGTGGTCGCCGAGACCCACCGCATCCGCGGCGAAGTCCGCCAGGCCACCGAGGTGTACCTGCGCATCCTGTCCTTCGCACCGGTGGATATCCCGGCGCGCCTGCGGCTTATCGACCTGCTGGCTCAGCAAGCCCGCTCGGAGGAAGCGCTGGCGCAGTTCCTGGAGTTGGCCGACCTGTACCGACAGATGGCCCAGATCGACGAAGCCCGCCATGCCCTGGCCGACGCCCTGGGCCTGGTCGAGCAGTCGGCGGTCGACCCCTCCTGGTCGGCCAAGATCCTGCACCAGATGGGCGACATCGACCTCTCCCGCCTCGACTGGCGCCACGCGTTGCAGTCCTTCGAGAAGATCATCGCCCACGATCCGGCCGACGAAAAAGCCAGCCTAAGCGTCATCGACCTGAACCTGCGCCTGGGTCAGGAAGACCAGGCGGCCAAAGCCCTCGACCGGCACCTGGAATTCCTCGTCCATGGAGGCCGCAGCCAGGACGCCTTGAGCCTGCTCGAGGAGATGGCCCGCGAGCACCCGGGCAAGCAGGCGCTGCACACGCGTCTGGCTGAGGCCTACCGCGCCGCCGGACGAAAGGCCGACGCCATTGCGCAGTACGACGCCCTCGGGGAGATCCAACTCGACGCCGGGCGGATCCAGGACGCCATTCGGACCATCCAGACGATTGTCGACCTCGAGCCTCCGGACTCGGAGGGCTACCGCGAGCTGCTGCGCAACCTCGAGGCCTCCAAGTAAGGCCGGATCGGCCGTGAAGGACGATGGTGGGAACTCTCTTCAGCGACATCGGCTTCTACCTGCAGCGCCTGACCTGGATCAGCCTCGTCGATCTGCTCCTGGTCACGGCCGCGTTCTTCGCCATCCTGCGCCTGCTGCGCGGGACGCAGGCCTTCGGAATGCTGCGCGGCATCGTCGTCCTCGTCATGGTGATCATCGTGCTGGCCAGCCTGCTGCCGCTTCCGGGCTTCAGCTGGCTCCTGCGCACGGCGCTGCCCGCCATGCTGGTCGCCGTGCCGGTCATCTTCGCCCCTGAAATCCGGCGCGCCCTCGACCGCCTCGGCCGCGCCGGCCTGATGTTTCCCCTTTCCGCCGCCCCGACGGACGTCGAGCGCTCGCTGGACGCCATCACCTCCGGCGCGCAGCGACTGTCCGACCGCTCCATTGGCGGGCTGATCGTCATCGAACGAGAGACGCATCTGGACGAGTACCTCGAAACCGGGGTGCCGCTGGACGCCCTGCTGTCGTCCGAGCTCCTGCTGCAGATCTTCCACGTCAACACGCCGCTGCACGACGGCGCCGTCATCGTGCGCGGCGAGCGCATCGCCGCCGCCGCCTGCGTCATGCCGCTCTCGGCCAGCGGCACGCTCTCGCGCACCCGCGACCGCCAGATAGGCTTGCGTCACCGCGCCGCGCTCGGCATCAGCGAGGTCAGCGACGCCGTGGCCGTCGTCGTGTCCGAAGAAACCGGCGCCGTCTCGGTCGCCCACAACGGGCGCATGATCCGCCGCTTGGACACCTCCCGCCTGCGCAACATCCTCATCGCCTTCTACCGGCCCCGGCCGGTCCGTCCGCTTCCGGCGTGGCTCGAGCGCTTCCTGGGTCGCCCCCGCCGCCGCCGGGCGGAGGCTCCGAGCGACTCGTAGGGCCGCCGCATGCCTCGCTGGATCTCTGAGAACGCCGAGCCGCTGGTCCTGGCCTTCGTCCTTTCCCTCGTCGTCTGGCTCGCCGGCGTCAACGCCAGCGACCCGATCGAGGAAGCCCTGTTTCCCGACCCGGTCCCCATCCAGTATCGCGGACCGTCCGACGGGTTCGTGACCACCGGCAGCCTGCCGACCGAGGCCACCCTGTCCCTGCGCGCCCCGCTCTCGGTCTGGACCAGCCTGACGCCGGCCGATCTGCGCGTCGAGGCCGACCTGGAAGGCCTCGGCGCCGGCACCCACACCGTCGCCCTGCGGCCGTCCGTCGGCATTCCTTCGGCCCGCATTCGCACGGTGGAGCCGACGACCATCACCGTGACCATCGAGGCAGAGGCCTCGCGGCTGGTTCCGGTGCGCATCCTGGTGACCGGCGAGGCCGCCGCCCGCTACCGCGTGGGAGAAGCGACGTCTTCGGTGCCCGAGACGACCGTCACCGGGCCGACGTCGGTCGTGAACCAGGTCGCCGAAGCCGTCGCCACCGTTCCCCTTTCGGGCCAGGACTCGGCCGTGCTGCGGACCGTCGACCTTGCCCCCCGAAACGCGGCGGGGATCGACGTACGCGGGGTGACCCTCACGCCGCGGCAAGTCTCCGTCGAGGTACCGATCTCGCTGCCGGGCGGCTTTCGCTCGGTAGCCGTCATCCCGCTGGTCACCGGCCAGGTCTTGCCCGGCTACTACGTCACGAACATGACCGTCTCGCCTCCGACCGTGACCGTCTTCGCCTCCAATCCGAGCGTCATGGAGTCGCTTCCGGGATTCGTCCAAACCGAACCGATTTCGCTGGACGGGGCGCTGCAGAGCATCGAACGGCGGGTCACCCTGACCCTGCCCGGCGGCTTCTCGCTGGTGGACGAGCAGTCGGTGCTCGTCCAGGTCACGATCGCGCCAATCGAAAGCTCGCTGACGATCACGCGCCGCCTGGAAGTCGTCGGGTTGGAGAGCAGGCTGTATGCGCGGCTCTCGGTGGAGAGTGTCAGCGTCATCCTGACCGGATCCCTGCCCGTCCTGGAGCAGCTCTCGCCGGAGGACGTCCGCATCGTCGTCGATTTGTTGGGACTTGGTCCCGGCGTCCATCAGGTGGCGCCCGAGTCGATCGTCCTGCCCAGCGCCGTGCGCGTCCAGACCATCATTCCCGACGTGATCGAGGTCACGATCAGTCGGACGCCGTTCGGTACGCCTACGCCCATCCCCTGAGACCGCCATGAGCAAACCCATCGTCGCCCTGGTGGGACGGCCGAACGTCGGCAAGTCCACCCTCTTCAATCGTCTCGCCGGGGAGCGGCTGGCCGTGGTTGACGACCGCCCCGGGACGACGCGCGACCGGCTCGTGGCGGAGGCCTTGTGGAACGGCGTCGCCTTCGACATCGTCGACACCGGTGGCATCGACCCGCGCACCCGGCGAGGGCGCGAGCCCCTGTCGTTGGACTCGGCCGACTACGTCGACGCCATCCGCGCCCAGGCCGAGCAGGCCTCGGGTGAAGCCGATGCCGTGTTGTTCCTCGTCGATGGCCCGGACGGGCCGACGCCGGCCGATCACGAGGTGGCCGGCCTCCTCCGGCGGCTCCCCGCCCCGCCGCCCATCTTCCTGATCGTCAACAAGTGCGATTCGCCCGAGTCACGCGCCCGGGCGATGGAGTTCTACGAGCTGGGCATGGGAGATCCCCTGCCCGTTAGCGCCCTCCACGGCCTGGGCATTGGGGATATGCTCGATCGACTCGTGGCCGCGCTGGGCCGCCCCTCGGCGCCGACCGATGAAGCCCCCGACGGCGGGTTGCCCATCGCCATCGTCGGGCGCCCCAACGTCGGCAAATCGAGCCTGCTGAATCGCCTGCTGGGCGAAGAACGGGTCTTGGTCTCCCCTATCCCGGGGACCACCCGCGACGCGGTCGATACGCACCTGACGTACCATGACACCGCCATCACCCTCATCGACACGGCCGGCATCCGGCGGCGCGGCCGCATCGAGCCCGGTGTGGAGAAGTACTCGGTCCTGCGGGCGCTCAAGGCCATCGACCGGGCGGACGTCGTCCTGCTCGTCCTTGACGGCGTAGACGGCGTGACCGCGCAGGATGCACATATCGCCGGCCTGGCGTTGGACAAGGCCAAGAGCGTCGTCGTGCTGGTCAACAAGTGGGACCTCGTCCCCAAGGACTCCCACACGATGCCGGCCTACGCCGAGCGGTTGCGCGCCGAGCTCAACTTCCTCGACTTCGTTCCCGTGCTGTTCGTCTCCGCCCTCACCGGCCAGCGCACGGCCCAAATCCTCCCGATGGCGATGCGCGTCCAGGAGGAACGATTGCGGCGGATCCCGACGGGCGAGCTCAACCGCCTGGTGCGCGAGGCCGTGGATCGTCATGCCTCGCCGGGCCGCGCCGGCCGCCCGCTCAGGATTCTGTACGCCGCCCAGGTCCGCAGCGACCCTCCGACCTTCCTCTTCCACGTCAACGACCCGACGTTGGTCCACTTCTCCTACAAGCGCTACCTCGAGAACCGGTTGAGGGAGGAATACGGGTTCACGGGGACCCCGCTGCGGCTGGCCTTTCGCGCGCGCCGCGCCGCGAAGGCCGGCTAGGTTGCGTCGGACCCCCACCCCTTACCCCTCCCCCTCTCCGCCACGTTCTCACTCGGAAATGCAGGGTCTCGCCGGAGAGGGGGTAGGGGGTGAGGCGGGAACCCTGTACGACATCGGAAGTCACCAGACTCAAAACCGCTCCGCCTCGGTCTTGCTCGGGCGGCATCCTACGCCCGCCCCAGGGCGTATAATCGCTCCCGTGCAAGATCCCAGATACGAGCCCGTTGCGCCCCCCTCGGGGGGCGCTTCCACCTCTCCCAGCCGCGTCGAGCGCTGGACCCGCGGTCTGATCGAGATCCTGCAGACTCTGGTCGTCGCCGCGCTGTTGTTTTTCACCGTCAACCTGGTGACGGCGCGGATACGTGTCGAAGGCAGCAGCATGGAGCCGACCCTGCACGACGGCGAGCTCGTCGTCGTCTACCGGCTGGCTTACCGCTGGCAGGCGCCCAGCCGGGGCGACATCATCGTCTTCCGCTTCCCCCTCGACGAGGACCGGCGGTTCATCAAGCGCGTCGTCGGACTCCCGGGAGAGACGATCGACGTCCACGACGGAAAGGTTTGGGTCAACGGGCAGGCCCTTTCGGAGCCCTACATCGCCGCTCCGCCTCGCACCGACGGCCAGTGGGTGGTGCCGGAAGGAGAGCTGTTCGTCCTGGGGGATAACCGCAACAATTCTTCCGACTCTCAGAATTGGGGGTTCCTCCCTCTGCGGGAGGTCATCGGCAAGGCCGTCCTGGTGTACTGGCCCCCGGAGGACATAGGATGGATCCCGCACTTCGAGAGCGCCGTGGCGGCCGGCGACTAGTGCTAGAATCCCACCCATGACCGGCACTGCGTCCGCGAAGCCTGAACCGACGTACCCCTGCCCGGAGTGTCAGGTGGGGGCCTTGCGTCCGGCTCATGTCTCGTACTTCTCCCACGTCTACGGCCGGCCCGTCGCCGTGCCTGATTTCCCGGCGTGGGTGTGCGACGTCTGCGGGCGTCGGGAATACGATCAGGCGGCCCTCGCCGAACTGCGAGCGATGCTCGAGAGCGACCGCCTCAACCGCCGCCGGCCGCGGCGCACAGGGCGCCGGCCAACCTTCAGCCGTACTCGACCCCCGGCCGGTCCGCGTAAGCGAACCTGAGTCCGTCGAGGCGGCCCGGCGTGGGAGGCATGGCCCACGATGACGGCACCCACCGGGCGGCGAGCGCCGCCCCGCGTCCTCGTTGTCGCCGACGTCGAGAGCAACGCCCGATCCCTGGCGGATCGAATCCTTGTTCCCGCGGGAATCCAGGCGTGGACGGATGACGCCAAAGCGCCACCGGTCGACGTGCTGCTGGTTGACATTACACAGCTGCGCGGAGACCCGCTGTCCGGCCTGCGCTCCCGGCGTGAGAAAGGCGACGAGGCGCCGGCCATCCTCCTGGCCGCCCACTTCCCGCTCTCGCGCCTGCGCGAGCTCTTCCATCTGAACGTCGCCGACATCCTGCTCAAACCCTACCGGCCGGTCGACCTGGTTCAGGCCGTCCTCGACCTGGCCGAAATCCGTTCGGCCGACACCAACACCAAGACGCTGGCGCGAAGCCTGGAGGCGTCGCGCGAGCAGGCCCGGCGCCGCACCGAGGAGATGCGCCTGCTGAGCGAAATCGGGCGCGCCGTGGCGGCCCTCGGGGACCTCGACTCCATCCTCGCCCGCGTGGTCGAGGCGGCGGTGTTCGTCACCGACGCCGAGGAGGCCAATATCTACCTGGCCGACCGCGACACGAACGAGCTGACGTTACGGGCGAGCAAGCAGGCCGGCGAACGGGAGGCGGTCCTGCAGCGATTGCGGGTCAGCGATACGCTCGTCGGGACGGTCTTCCGGACGGGACTGCCGGTGATGCGCCAGCCGTCGCTGGAGGGTGGTCAGGTCAAAGTCCAAACAGGGTTCCTGGTCCAGTCCCTCATCAAGGTTCCCATCCGCGTGCGCACCGAGATCGTCGGTGTGCTGGGGATCTATAACCGCCTGGCGCCGCGCGCGTTCAACGAACAGCATCTCACCGTCCTCAGCGCGTTGGCCGATTGGGCCGGGGTGGCGATCGAGCACGCCGATCTCATGGAGCAGGCCCGCGCGGCGCGCGAAGCGCAGCCCCCGGCGGCGCCGGAAGCCGCACACGACAGCGTCGAGCGCGCCGCCACGCTGCTCGAAGCCCTGCTCAACGGCCACGCGGTCGGCGGGCCGGCGGCGAAGAGGGAAATGCAGGCCGTCCTCTCGGAATTGCGCCAACTGCGAGCCGAGCCGGCTCCGCGCTTTCCGGAAGAGGACACTCACAACCTCGTCGACATTCCCAAGCTGATCCGCCAGGTGGCGGCCGAGCTTCGCCCCATCGCCGCCCGCCGCGGCCTGGAATTGATCTCCGACGTCGGACTCGGCCTGCCGCTGGTGCCGGGTGACCGCGGCCGCATTCTGCAAATCGTCGGCGGCCTGACGGCGGCGGCTATTCGCCGCACCCATCAGGGCCGCATCGTCATCGATGCCCACACCTTCACCGTCCGCAACGGCCGCAGCGACGTCATCTCCCCGCCGGGCTACATCGAGCTGACCGACGGCCCGTGGCTTTCGGTCACGGTCGCCGATACCAGCTCCGGCCTCTCGCCGGACACGATTCGGGCGCTGACCGCCGATCGGGTCGAGGCGGCGGCCGGAGAGTTGGGGCCCGGCCTGACGATGGGCGAAGTGCGCCTGGTGACCGAGAGCCTCGGCGGCGCCTTGTGGCACGACCAGACGCCCGCGGGTACACTTATCACCGTCTCATTGCCGGCCGGCTGAGGCACGAAGATGGCGGGCAAGCCGATCTCCGTCGAGATGTACACCCAGAGCCACCGCATCCTCGGCCGGATCGACCCCGGCGCCAGCGGGCTGTTCAGCTACCTCAACATTCCCACGACCTCCATCGTCGAGATCGAAGGCGCGCACCTGAACCGCCTGCACCAGCCCGGGCGGCTGGTCGCTCGCTACGCCACGATGTGGCTGGTCAAGCGCCAGATCGTGACCATCCTGCTCAGCAGCCGGGTCGAGATCGGGCCGTCCTCCTTGGCGCGGGGCGGCTACTCGACCTTCGTGCCCCATTGGGTGCATGTCCTGCTCGGCGGGTATGAGTTGCGCGGCATGATCGAGACGGCGGGCAAGTTCGATTTCGGCGCCGCCTTGTTCGAGGGGGACCGTCTCTTCGTGCCGCTCTATTCCGCCGAGGTCACGGCTATCCTGTTCCCTTCGGTCGGGGCGCGTTCGCCGGCCATGCTCTTCAATCGGGAAATGGTCGACGGGATCTCCCTCATCCCGAGGGAGGAGATTCCTACGCCGCCGGAAGGCGCCTGATCGTTACCCTTTCGACTACGCAGGAACGCCGGCGTCCTCCGTAGTCGTCGATCGAACGAGGGCCGGCGTCGGACCCAGGGGGTTGCATTGGTCCTTGCTTGGGCCGCCGCGGGCTGGGCCCTCGGCCTCGCCGTCAGTCCGCTGGCTTCCCTCCCGCTTCTATCCTGGCTGGGCCTCACCGCCGCCGCGGCGACGTGGGCCTACGTCTTCCGGCAACGGATCGTCTATCGCATGGTTTTCGCCTGCCTCGCCGTCGCCTTCGTTGGAGGCGCGCGCGCCCGGGCAGCGATTCCCCACCCTGAGGCCTCCTCGGTAGCGGACTTCAACGACGTTCCCGTGCTCCTCACCTTCCGCGGCGTGGCGGTCGAACCCCCCGTCCTTCGGGGCCGCACCCTTCGGGTCCGTCTCGAAGTCGAGGGCGTGGCGCGGGAGGAGAGCGGTCCTTGGCTGACAACGTCAGGGCGCGTCCAGGCGGAGACCACCGAGGTGATCGGTGTGGCCTACGGCGACCGGCTTCAGGTGCGCGGCTGGCTGTCCACACCTCGCAACCGGCCGGGCTTCCCGGAGGCCGATGTGCTGGAGCGCTCCGGTGTCTTCAGCGTCCTGCATGCCGTGGAGGTCGAAACCCTTGCCACCGGGCAGGGCAACCCGGTCCTTGGATTCTTCTATCGTCTGCGTCAGCGGGCCTTGACCGCATTGGCGGCGGCGGTTCCGCCCGAGGAAGCCGCCCTCCTCGGCGGGGTCGTCTTGGGGGCCGACGAGACGATGCCGACTCATCTCCAGCAGGTCTTCTCGCGCACCGGGACCACCCACATCCTGGCCGTGTCGGGATTCAACGTGGCCCTGGTCGCGGGGACCTTCGGTGCCCTCTTTAGTCGCTGGCTGGGGGCGCGGCGCGGCGCCGTCGCCGCCGCCCTGGCGATCGCCAGTTACACGATCCTGGTAGGCGCCGAACCTTCTGCGGTGAGGGCTTCCATCATGGCCGGGTTGGCGATCGTGGCCAGGTTGCTGGGCCGGCGCGGGAACGCTCTGACCTCGCTGGCCGCTACCGGGATGATCATGACGGCCTGGCGACCGTCCCTCTTGGGCGACATCGGGTTCCAGCTGTCGTTCGCCGCAACCCTTGGGCTGGTGATCTTCGCCGAGCCTCTCGAACAGGCGGCTCTATCCTGGTTCCAGCCTGCGCCTGGTCCCAAAACGGGCCAGGTCGTGGGCCTCCTGCGAGATGTTGTGTTCCTAACCCTCGCCGCGCAGCTGGCAACGCTTCCCCTGACCGCGTATCACTTCGGTCGCCTGCCGGCGACCGCATTGCCGGCGAACTTCCTGATCCTGCCGATTCAACCCGCCCTCATGATCCTGGGCAGTCTTACAGCCGTGGGTGGCATGGTGTGGGGCCCGGCCGGGACCGTTCTCGGTTGGGTCACCTATCCTTTGGCTACCTACAACCTGCGCGTGGTCGAAGCATTTGCGGCGATGCCTCTCGCCAGCCTGGCCGTCGGCTCTATTTCCCTGCTTGGCGTGGCCGGAGCCTATGCGGCCTTGTTCGCCGTGGCCGTGGCGCTGAGGGCCCGACGCGAGGGATGGAAGCCTCCGGTGTCGATACCTGCCTGGGGAAAGCTGGCGGCCATCGGCCTCCTGACGTCCCTCGCCTGGAAGGCGGTGATCGACGCCCCGGACGCACGGTTGCACGC
>Ga0214473_10010368_pt1 | contig 10962 bp, 5 predicted proteins | sample RVTome_7_FD_203509 | JGI IMG/M metagenome (GOLD analysis project Ga0214473, IMG submission 203509) | Soil microbial communities from uranium-contaminated site in the Upper Colorado River Basin, Wyoming, United States - RVT98D197 | ecosystem: Environmental > Terrestrial > Soil > Contaminated >... | reverse complement strand
CCTCACTGGCCTGACTGCGCCCCTCGGGCCGGCGCTTTGCCGTGCGGACCGGCCGCACCGGTCGGCGTCGTCCGGATCGCTCCTGGTCCCGGGCGATGACCTGAACCGTCATGGCCGGCAGGGCTCTGCGAGGTCACACGCTACGCTCAACGGGTGGCCCCAGCGCTGTCGGCACCAGGGTGCCGTGCGTCCGTCCGGGCGTGACCCGGTCGATGCGGACCGGCACCAGGTCCCCGGGGCGAACGGCCTCGCCGGCTGGGAAGCACACTTCAAAGTAACGATCGGTTCGCCCGTGGCAAACTCGGTCAACTCGCCTTTCCGTGGCACCGTTGTCTTCCGCTCGATCGCACTCGACCAGCACTCGCTCGATGCACCCGAGGGCCCGCCTCCGGTAGGCCAGGCTGCACCCCCGCTCGACGACGGCGAGTCGCGTCATGCGCTCGTGGACCTCGGCCGCGTCGACAAAGTCCTTCCGCCAGCGATGCGCCGCCGTCCCCTGTCGGGGGCTGAAGGGAAACGCGTGAATCTTGGCGAACTCGGCGAAGCGGGCGACCTCGACGGTGGCCGCGAAGTCCGCCTCTGTTTCTCCCGGGAAACCGACGATGATGTCCGTTGTGATGGCCGGGCGTTCCAGTGCCGCCCGCACGCGGTCGATCATGGCGACGAAGGCATCGACGGTGTACTGGCGGTTCATCCGCCGGAGTACGTCCGCGCTGCCTGATTGCAACGGCAGGTGCAGGTGGGGAACGCAGTTGTCGTGCCGCGCCAGGGCCTCGAGCAACGTTTCGTCGACGTCCCCGGGTTCCAGGCTCGACAGGCGGAGCCTCGCCAGACCCTCCACCCGCGCCAGCGCCTCGACCAACCCCGCCAGCGGCGACCCGCCCGCATCAAACCGCCGGCGGACCGCGGTCTCACGTCCGTACGCACCGAGGAAAATGCCCGTAACCACGATCTCCTTGTGGCCCGCTGCCACCAGTGACCGGGCCTCGTTCACCGCCGCAGGCACTGGTTTCCAGCGAGGCGTCGGTCGGAGCTGGGGAATGATGCAGTAGGTGCAGGAAGCGTCGCAGCCGTCCTGCACCTTCAGGAAGGCGCGCTGATGACCCGCGAACGCGTCGATCCGCTCGACGAGCGTGTCGCTCGGCTTGACAGGCAAGGCGGCGCCGGCTTTAATCATCGACGGGGTAGCTCGGGTTCTTGGGGTGCTTGCTCGGACCGGATCAGCCGAGTCGTCGGCCATCATCCATCCTTCATTCACGTCGGCCGCCGGACGCAAGCGAGTCACCCCCAGGTCGCCGCCCGTACAGACAGACGGCGGCGCCCAGGCGTGGCGACACCGACGGCCCACCAGCGCTTCAAGCGCGCTGCAGACATCGAGGTCGTGGCCGAGCGCAGCGATGACGCCATCAATTTGCCGGAAATGCGCCGCGTCGGCGGCAGCACCGCAGCCGACAACGTACACTTCCGTGCGCCCGCCGCGGCCCAGCCGGCGGACGGCCTGGCGGCTCTTGCTCAATGCCTGCGCCGTGACCGCACAGGTGTTGATCACGGCCACGTCGGCCGCCTCCGCTCCCTGCGCCGGGCGGAAACCCAGGGCGTGGAGCACTTCGCGAATCCGCTGCGACTCGTATTGGTTGACTTTACAGCCGAGCGTGGTCAGCCGATACTTCCCAGCCATGCCTGGGGACTCTAGCCGCAGGTCGAAACGGGGGAAAGACCTGCGAGGACCGCCGGGGACCGGTTCTCTTTCCCGGCGGCACGAGGCGGCGACAGACCACAAGGGAGAACGGGTCGATGGCCAGTGCTGCGACGATCTGGGGAATTGATATCGGCCGGTGCGCTCTGAAGGCCCTGAAGCTCCGCTCCGGTCCTGAGGGCTTGGTCGAGGTCCTCGCCCACGACTACATCGAGCACCCCAAGATCCTCTCGCAGCCGGACGCCAATCGCAACGAGCTTATCGCCTCGGCCCTGGAGACCTTTCTCTCCCGAAACGACCTTTCCAAGGACCAGGTCGTGGTCAGCGTTCCCGGACAACACACCTTGGCCCGGTTCACCAAGCTCCCCCCGGTGGCGCCGAAACGCATCCCCGACATCATCCGCTATGAGGCCGACCAGCAGATCCCCTTCGATATGGACGAAGTCATCTGGGACTACCAGATCTTCGAACAGGAGGGCATGCCCGACATCGAGGCCGGCATCTTCGCCATGAAACGCGAGTTGCTGCGGGAGCACCTGCTCCATTTCGAGCAGGCCTCCATCAGCCCTGTCGCCGTGCAATCGAGCCCTCTGGCGGTCTACAACGCCGCCCGTTTCGACGGGCTGCTCGGCGAGCAGACCACGATCCTCGTGGACGTCGGCGCTGAAAACACCGATCTGGTCGTGGCCACGCCGCACAACCTCTGGACGCGAACCATCCCCATCGGCGGCAACGCCTGTACGGACGCTCTGGTCAAATCTTTCAAGCTCTCCTTCTCCAAGGCGGAAAGCCTGAAGCGCTCCGCGGAGACCAGCAAGTACCGCCGGCAGATCTTCCAGGCCATGCGGCCGGTCTTCGCCGACTTGGTGCAGGAATTGCAGCGCTCGATCGGGTTCTACTCCTCCACCCACCGCGAGGCCGAATTCCAGAAGATGGTCGGGGTGGGCAACGCCTTCCTGCTCCCCGGGCTCAAGAAGTACCTGCAACAGAACCTGGGCATGACCGTGGAGACGCCCGCTTCCTTCGCCAAGGTAGTGGCCAACGACGCGGCCAACGCCGCGACACTCGCCGAAAACCGGCTGAGCTTCTTCGTCGCGTATGGGCTGGCGCTGCAGGGGCTCGACCAGGCCAAGGTCGCCAGCAATCTGCTCCCCACGGAGATCGCCAAACAGTTGGTGTGGCGGAAAAAGCGCCCGGCATTTGCCGCCGCCGCCGCCTGCCTGGTGATCGCCGGAGGGCTCATCTGGTTCCGGCAAACGGCGGACATGAGCGCCCTCGCCGCCGGCGCAGAAGCGGCCCGTGGCGTCGATATTCCGGAGGGAGAGGCCTGGAACATCATTCAGGAGGACGCTCGGCCCTACCCCCAGCCGCGTGCCCGGGCGACCGCGATCCACATGGCCGGCAAGGAACTCAAGGCAGAACTCGGCAAGCTCTCCAATGAGGGCAAGGATGAGCGTGCCGAAAGCGAGGCCGTCATCGCTTTGCAGCGGAACAAGGCGATCGTGCCCAAAGTCCTTCAGCTCATCCATGAATCCGTGCCGAGGCCCGACGGGGCTGTGGGGCAGGCTCAAACCGGCGACGAGTTCGCCGCGGCGGTCCGGCAGGCCGGGTTGCCGCGTGCTCAGCGCCGTCTGGTCACCGTCGAATCGATCGACATGGTCTTTGAGCCTGATCTCAACGTGTACAAGTGGGAGAGTCTGGTCGAGGTCGAGCCGCCCATCAACGATAGCGCCTCGGAGGTCGCCGGGATCCAGGTCAAGATCGTTTGCCTGACGCCCAACGCCGGGGGGACCCGATTCATCAGCGAGGCCTTTTTGGACGCCCTGCGAAAGAACGGCCGGCGTCCCGGCGCCGGTTTCTACTTCGATCGCGTCTACCTCATCGACGGGTGGAAGGTGTCCGCTGCCCCCGGGGCGACCGGGGCGCGCCCCGCCGTACGGGCCCCGACTCCGGGCGCTTCGGTCCGGCAGCTCGATCCGTTGACCGACGAGTCCATCGACGATGACTACCAATTCGAGGTTTGGCTCGACGTGATCTTGGAGAACCTCCCCGAACCTGAGGAGACGGAAACCGAACCACCGGAGGAAGGTGGGGACTAGCCCCGACGCCGGTGCGGGCGTCGCCGCCGTCCCGGCCGGCCGCCCGTGCCCTGGGAGCCGCCAAGCATGGATTTCTTGCGCCGTCAAGTGTTCTACATCATCTGCACGGTCGCTTCCGTGGCCGGCATCGCCCTGGGCATCACCGGTTTGAAGGCGATGCCCGCGGTCGTCGCCGAAATGGAGAAGACCAGAACCCTCTATCAGGACCTGAAATCGCTCGAGTCCAATCCGGCCAACGTCGATGCCATCGAAGCCGAACGGCGGCGCATCCAGCAGACCCTGGAGGACCGCGACAAGGTCATCGAGAAGGTGCACGCCCTGTACGACTACGAGCCGCTCGTGGCCGACGCCCTGCCCGAAGGCAACGACGATGACCGGCGGCTCTTTTGCACGAGCTACGCTGAAGCCATGCAACGTCTCTTCGATTCGCTGCACTCCGGGGAGGTCGCCACACCGATTCAGATCGACCAGATGCGCGACATCATCGAGAACGAGCGGGCTGAGCAGGAGCGCGGCCTGAGCGGAGAGACGTTGCCCGGGTGGGCGTCCGGCCCGCCGCGGAACGAAGCCGGCGTGCTCACCCGAGCCGGCGCCCGGGTCAGCCCGGAGGCGCGGGCCCATATGGCCGCAGCGCAGAGGATCTTCTGCTACGCCGCCCGCTTCGACACCGAGATCGTGGATGCGCCGCAGGCTCGACTGGGCACGCGCCCCGTGGCCAAGGCCATCCCCAGTCTCGACTACGACGGGACCATGAAGATCTCCGGCGCGGTGGTCGACGCCCCCTTGCCGGAGGAGGTGTGGCGGGCCCAGGTGGGCTACTGGATTCAGAAGGACATCGTCGCGGCGATCGTCGCCGTCAACGAGGAGGCCGCCGGTCAGGTCGAGGCGCGCGGCGAACGTCCCTGGGTGGGGAACCTGCCAGTGAAGGACGTGATCTCCATCCGCGTCTCTCAGGACTACGTTCTGCCCGGCGGCGAACGGTATGCCGGGGCTCCGCCGGGCGACTTCACCGAGGCCCTCCCGCCGGCTTCGGCGGATGCCGCCTTCACCCGCACGGCCTCGTCGCCGCTCTTCGAGGTCAAGCAGTTTACCGTCAAGCTCATCATGGACCAGCGAGATATCCAGCGATTCCTTGAGGAACTAAGCAGGCGTGGCTTCCACACCCCGTTCCGGGTCGCGTACAAGTCCGTTCCCCCCAACAAGGACATGAACGGCAAGATCTACGGATCGGAGCCGGTGGTGAACGTGGTCATGGACTTTGAGACCATCATGCTCGGATCGTTCTTCCGCCGGTACATGCCCGCCGCGGTCTGCCAGACGCTGGCCGAGGCGGGGTACGGGATCCAATGCCCCCAGCGCGAGGCGAAGGAGGAAGGCTAGACCTTGGCACGGGGGCTCGGCGCCGTTCTTGGCGGGCTTCGGCCGCGCCAGCCGGTCGAGTGGGCCGGCAGGATGCGAGACAGAGGGTGACCGGCTCGGCCGGCACCCGCCAGGAGGCAGCACTATGGCCAAACAGCTAGTCGGCCCGGTCGAGCGGCACGTGGAAAAGGCCGCCGTCGGCATCGCCGCGATCCTGCTGATCTTCGTCATCGCCCGTTACCTGGTCACGTCACCCAACCAGATCGACGTCGACGGGCAATCCGCCACGCCCGGGGAAATCGACCTGCAGGTGGAGCGAAAGGCGAACGAAGTCAGCCAACGCATCCGCAGCGCCCACCCCGCCGAGGCGGCCTTCGAGCCGCTGTACGATCGGCTCCTGCCCCTGCTCGATCCCTTTGAAGCGGAGGGGCTGTCCGGCGAACTCCCCCCATCGGCGCCTTTCGCGCCCCCGGTGCCGGTGATCGACGATCCCGGCGCCATCGAGGGCCAACGCAAGCTCGTGCAGGTGGTCCCGGTCTCTAAGCCGGTGCTCACGCACGGGCGCACCCTGTTTCAGTTCGATGTCAAGCAGGTTCGCAACTGGGTCACGGTGTCGGCCGTCTTCGATCGAAAGGAGCAGGCCCGGCAGCAGATGAAGGAGTACGGCGCCGCTCGGTCCGAGGTGCTGTATGGTCCGGTGCAGGTCCAGCGCCGGCAGCAGCGGTCCGACGGCAGTTGGTCGGACGAGGACTGGACGTTCATTGCCACGCTCACGGCGGCGGAGGTGCCCCCTGGGCCGCCCGTGCCTCTGTCCGAACTGGACGGAGAGACCGTGGTCTTGGCCGACGACTACGCCGCCATCCTCCGGTTCTACGATCGCCTGCGCCAGCCCACCCTGCAAATCGAGCTGCTTCGGCCGATGCTGCCCCCGCAGGTCGTCGGCACGAAGTGGGAGTTCTCCGTGGTCACGTCCTACGCGGACGTGCTGCTCCAGGACGACGAGGTTCTGCATCCGGAGCTGTCCGCACCGTCGCCCGAACTGCTGGACCGCTACGGCCTGCAACGCGTGGAGCAGTTGCTGGAGCAGGCCGACGAGCTGAGCCCCTCCCAGCGGATCGACCTGCAACTGACCACCGCCCAGGACAAGCTCAAGAGCGCCCGAACGCCGGACGAGGTCGTCATCGCCTTCAATCTGTTCAGGGAAGTCGAGGATGATCTTGATGCGAACCCCGGTCAGAAGAGCCGGGCCAAGCGCGGCATGCGCGACGCGGAGCAGAAGGAAAAGGACCTTCAACGCGCGATCGACCGCCGGGGCGGTGTCGTGGAGGCGACACCCGACCAGAAGGAGGTGGCTCGGCGCGTGCTGCTTCCGGCGCAGCAGGTTTGGGCCAACGACGCCCTGGAAGGCAGCGTCGAGAGCGGGGCTACCTATCAGTACCGTTTGCGCGTGCTCGTGTACAACGTCCTGGCGGGCGAGCCGACCAAGTTCGCCGATCCGGAAGACGCCCGGGTGATCTTCCTCGAAGGCCCCTGGTCGGAGCCGTCCGAGCCCGTCTCCATTCCGCCGGACCACTACTTCTTCGTCGCGGGTTGCGACGACCGCCGCCAGAACGCCAAGGTCGAACTGTACCAGTGGTTCGATGGCGTCTGGGTCACCTCGCGCCACGAGGTGAAAGTCGGTGACCGAGTCGCCAACGAGCAGCGGGTCGAGGTGCCGTACCTGCCCGATCCGACGCAGGTCGATCGGGCGTCGGTCAAGTTTGACGCCGGGGTGCGCGTGGTCGACATCGACTTCGACCGGTCCCACCGCCAGCGGGACGCGATCCGGGGTGGCGGGGTCAAGTTCGCGACTTCGGTGGCCACCGATTGCGCGGTCACGGTGGTCGACGAGCAGGGTCGCCTGTTCGAGCGGTTTGTCTCGCTGGATAAGGACAGCCCGGAACGGCGCGAGGTCGCCAAAGCGGTATGGAAGAAGAAACGCACCGAGTAGCCGAGGGGGTCTTGCCGGGGAATCCTGGGCGGTGGGCGTTCGGCGATGGGGCGGCGGCGGACGGGTCCGGGCCGCCCGGCCGGAGGTTGGGCGTGGATTCGGCGCCCCGGTGCAGGGGTCGAAGCGTTTTCGGATGCGGCGACCCCGTCTGGGCGCTCGCCAAGCCGTTGCGTGGGGGGAGTGGACGGATGCGATGCCTCGGGGAGCCTGTGTCGGGCTTGCGGCGGCCGGAGCCGCCCTCTAGAATTCGCGGTTCCCAGCCGCTGGAAGGCGCTCGTGGCGCTGGGAATGTCGTTCATCCCACGTGTCTGGCTCGCGGATGGGTTGTGGTTTTATCCCGGGTGTTGCGGGCGGCGTCACCGCGCTGGTGGGCTTTGCCGAGGCTCAAACGCCGCATCGGCACCCACCTGGAGGAGCTTCCCTTGTCGAACACGAGGAATTCGGCACTCGCCGCACTTTGCTGGGCGGTGCTTGCGCTGATCGTGCCCACCGGGCGGGTGAACGCGGCCGACGAGGCGGAAGCGCTCCAGCAGGTCATCCGGGCCTTCGAGGACGGCGAGTACCTCACCGCCCAGGAGCTGCTGGCCGCCATCGACCGATCGAAACTCGACCCGGAGTTGCAGACCGTTCGCGACGACTACCTCAGCCGGGTGCAAGTGGCCATCACCATGTCCGAGAAGGCCCTCCGCGACCTCGAGGACGCGGAGACCGCGATCGCCGGCCGCGAGCCCAAGCAGGCGGAGACGCTTCTCCGCCGGGTCCTGGACAACGAGTATGCCCCGGAGGCGATCCGTCGTGCCGCCGAGACGCACTTGGGTGACCTCCGGCGGAACGATGCCCAGTCGCCCTCAGCGCCGCCGGCCGGCCGTGCCGTGACCGTGGCCGACGCCCAGCCGGCCGGGCAGCCCGCCACGCCGCCGCCGCCCCGGTCCGAGCCGCCGCAGCCCATGTCCTCGATCCCGAGCGGCTCACGCCTGCCCGCCGAGCCGGCCACGGCACCGCCGCCCTCGATGAGCCCGGCACAGGCGCAGGCCATCGGCAGCGACGCCGACCGCGCCGGACGATTGACCCGCGAGGGCGACGACCTCGTGCACGCGGGTCGCTATGCCGAGGCCCGGGCGCGCTTCGAAGAGGCCCTCGCCGTCCTGCCGGGCTATCCGGAGGCCGTGGACGGCTTGCGGCGTGTCCAACAGCACGAGGCGAACATGGCTCCCGGCGCCGGCCAATCGCTGGCCGAGCGCATCCGGCAGCAGGATTCCATCAACTGGCAGCGCACCGTGGCCCTCTTCCGCGACGCCGAGCGCAGCGCCCGCGAGCAAGTACTTGGCGAGCGCTTCGACGACGCCGCTCAGCTCGTCATTCGGGCCCGGCAGATCGTCGAATCCGGCCGGCAGTTCGCCGACCCGGTCACCAAGTTCGAGAACCTCCGTGCCGAGCTCGAGGCCCTCGACGAGTACGTCCGGGCCGAAGAGCGGGCGTACAACGAACGCCAGGTGTCGGAGACGCGCCGCGAGATCGAGGAGCAGCGCGCCTCGCGCCTCGTGCAAGTCGAGGAGAACCGCGCCCGGCAGGTCGACGCCCTGATGCAGCAGGCCCTGCAGCACCGGAAGGACGGAGAGCTGAACGCGGCCATCAACGTGCTCAAGCAGGTTATGGTCATCGACCCGAAACATCAGCCGGCGCGCTGGATGATGGACATGCTCGAGGATCAGCGCCAGTACCAGCGGTCCCGGGACAACCGCGAGGACTTCTATGACTTCACCCGCGGGGCCCTGCAGGACGTGGAGGAGGCCAAGATCCCTTGGTTCGAGGAAATCACCTATCCGAAGGACTGGTTGGAGATTATCTCCCGCGAGGAGCGCCGCATCCCCGGCGAGGAGCGCCGGGACAGCCGGCTGATCGGCGCGTTGGAAAAACGCGTGCCCGTCGATTTCCGGCAGACCCCCTTCGACCAGGTCATCGAGCGGCTTGCCGGGGATCACCAGCTCAACCTGATCGTCAACTGGCAGGACCTGGGCCGGGCCGGTGTCGACCGAGCCACGGCCATCGACCTGAGCTTGCCCAGCGAGATCACCCTCAAGAAGGCTCTTGTCGAGGTTCTGGAGCAGGCGGGCGGCGGGGTGGTCGACCTCGGCTACGACGTTGCCGACGGCGCCGTCACCATCGCCACCCGGCATTTCCTGGACAAGAACACCTACCCCGCCGTCTACAACATCACCGACCTGCTGATGGTGATTCCGCAGTCGAGCAACGTGCCGGTGATGGACTTGGCGGAGGCGACCTACCCCACGCCGGACCGCTCGGAGCGCGCCGATTTGCCCTGGCAGTATGGCGACGACGACGACGACGAGCCCGAAGATGATCCAGAGCGGATGGACCGCATCCGCAAGATCATCGACCTGATTCAGGACACCATCGCCCCGGAGAGCTGGCGAGACCGCGGCGGTTCCGTGGGGATGATCAAAGAGATCAACGGCCAACTCGTGGTCACGCAAAACTCGGCGGCCCACCGGCAGCTCCGCGGCCTGCTCAACAAGCTCCGCGAGGAACGGGCCATCCAGGTCTCGGTGGAGGCCTTGTTCATCACCATCACGAGCAACTACCTGGAGGAGCTGGGGATGGACCTGGACGTCATCCTCAACGCGGGCAACGCCGGTTTCGACTTCGTCGACAGCGGGCAGGGCCCGGTCGTCGATCCGGTGCTGGGCAATCGCCTGCTGCTGCCCCGGACGTTTTCCCGGCTCGGCTTCACCCCCAACCCGCCCGCCGGGTTGGGCACCGCGACGACGACTCCCGGGGCGACCGTCCAGCCCTTCACCCAGCCGTACCTCGTCCCCCAGCAGCAGGGGGGCAGCGGCAGCCAGTCGTCGCCGGTGCCGCTGGTGTCCAACATCCTCGATTTCACCAATCCCTCCAGCTTGGACAGCGACGTGCCGGGCAGCTTTGCTGGTCAGACCATCGGCCCGGCCCTGAGCATCTTTGGGAGTTTCCTGGACAACATCCAGGTGGATTTCCTTATCCGGGCCACGCAGGTCGACTCCCGCAGCAGCGTTCTCACCGCCCCGCGGCTGGTGGTGTTCAACGGCGGCTCCGCCTGGGTCGCGGTGACCATTCAACAGAACTTCATCGCCCAGCTTCAGCCGGTGGTGGCCCAGGGCGCCGCCGCCCAACAGCCCATCGTCGGCACGATCAACGCCGGTGCCTCGCTGTTCGTCCGGGCCACCGTCACGGCGGACAAGCGCTACGTCATGATGCTCCTTTCCCCCGGCGTCACCCGTCTGCTGGCGTTGCAGACCTTTCAGTTCAGCGGGGGCACCGGGGCATTCCCCGCCTTCGTTCAGCTTCCCACCCTGTCGGCGCAGCGCGTGCTGACGGTGGTGTCGGTGCCGGACGGTGGCACGCTGCTCATCGGCGGGCAGAAGGTGGCCAGCGAGACCGAAGTCGAGGCGGGCGTGCCCATCCTCTCCAAGATTCCGGTGCTGAAGCGGGCCTATACCTCGCGGAGCATGGTCAAGGACGAGCAGACCCTGCTCATCCTCATCAAGCCCAAGATCCTGATTCACACCGAGCAGGAGGAACTCGCCTTCCCCTCGTTCCGGGAAGGGTAGGCCGGATGCAAACCCGCGCCTGATGGGCGCCCAGGGGAGCATCGAGCCGCGGGGGCCACGGACCTCCGATCCACCTGCGGAAGTCCACGCGGCGGTTGTCCGAGCGATCGCCGGCCGACGGTTTCCCGCGATCCGGTGCGTGAGGGTGTACTTTGTCGCCCGCCCTGACGATCGTCCGTGCCGCCTTCCTGGTCGGCGTCATCGCCCGTG
>Ga0214473_10010367_pt1 | contig 10962 bp, 7 predicted proteins | sample RVTome_7_FD_203509 | JGI IMG/M metagenome (GOLD analysis project Ga0214473, IMG submission 203509) | Soil microbial communities from uranium-contaminated site in the Upper Colorado River Basin, Wyoming, United States - RVT98D197 | ecosystem: Environmental > Terrestrial > Soil > Contaminated >... | reverse complement strand
ATGGCCGGAAGCGATACCCTGACAATTGACCATATTGTAACCCTGGAAGGTCTTACTCCCGGAAAGACGTACCATTACCGGGTTAAGAGCACGGATATAGACGGCAATGAATACGTAAGTGCCGATGCTACTTTTACTGCCTTAGTAATACCCAAGATTACGGCCAGTCCGAAAGTTAATGTAACCAACAACTCGGCTACCGTTACCTGGGCTACTAATACTAATACAGACTCAATAGTTGAATACGGCTTAACTTCCAAATATGGCGATTCTACCGGCAGTGGCGTACTCACAAAAGTCCATTCTATCGAAATGAAAGGACTGGCCCAAAATACTACTTACCACTACAGAGTCGGAGGCGTTGATAAGTTCGGTAACAAGATTTTGGGCAATGACTTGACATTTAAGACTCAAAAAGATACAGCCGGTCCCAAGATAAGCGAGATTAGGAGCGAAATCCTAAGGAGTAGCGATGAGACCGGCAATGAAAAGATAAGCGTAATAGTTAACTTCACGACCGATGAAGAAGCAACCTCTTACGTAGAATACGCCGAAGGAATATCGCTGGCTTCATACAACAAGAAGACCAGGCAGAATCCGACTTTAAACCTCAGCCATTCAACATTAATAGAAGGCTTAAAGCCGGCTACTACTTACCACTACCGTATAGTCACCAAAGACAAATACGGCAATGTTACCAAGAGCCCGGATAAGACCGTTCTTACCCCTAAAGAGAGTGAGAGTGTCCTGCAAAAGATAATCAAAGTCCTGGAAGAGACCTTCGGCTGGGTCAGCAACCTCAAGGCTTACCTGCAAGGAAAAGTCTAAGAATAACTTCACCTAGGGCTTGAAAACAGAACAAGTGTTTGCTATAATCAAGTTAATTGCATGAATGTCCCGTTGCTTTGCTATATGCAGAATTAAGAGCCAGCTTTTGCCGGCTCTTAATTTTTTGAGGCCACCAGGTGAGTTTTCGGTTCCTGGTGGGGATAAAGTTTCTTGGCCCTGTCCCAGTGTTTGATTAAATGGTCTTTCTCTTCTTCAAAAACTTCCGCTAGTCCTTCAACAAGAGCCTCTGCTAGCGTCCCGGACATATATTTGGTACTCAAGACAAAGCTCGCCGTTTTGGCGAAGTAAATCGGAACCAGCGCTTCAATCACCACGCTTGCGGGCACCGGCCCGAAGTTATAGGCGACGGCAAAGTCATAGACAACCTTAGCCCACAAAGCGTCATCAAAATGCAATTTATTCAGATGCGAGTCGTAGATAGCTTCGACTTCCTTATAAACTTCTTTTTGCAGTATGCTCTTTATCAAAGCGTTGTATCTTGTGAAACCGCCCTTGAAATTTCTTATCAGCTTTAAGAAATCAATCTTGAACGAAAGCGGCTTGGCTTCGATTTCTTCTCCGTAAAGATCAACCGGCTGAGAACCCTTTATAGCTTTCCACTTAACCTCGTATTTGTACATCAGGCTGAATAGGGCTCCGACAACTTGCTCGAACATGGGAGCCAAAGAAGCCCCCGGGTCTTTTGCATCATGAAGCTTAACCCCCATGACGGCTTGGCAAGGACTGAAACCCTCACAAATAGCGGTGGTAGTGGCCCAAATATCAACGCCGAACTTAGCGATGTTGGTATCGCCAAGTTTCTGGTGAGCCAAAATTTTAGCCAAAGAGCCGCTCATGCCGAATTCCCCGCCGATAGGCTGTCTGATGATTGAGCCATACAGAGCTCTAGTGAGGGGATAAGCCAGGGAATTGGTAATAGTGCCGTCATATTTGTAGCGTTTATAATAAGGCGTAACCAGGCCAAAATTGTACTTATAAACAGGGTAACCGAGCAGTTTTATCCACTCGGGCGTTATGCTTCTTAAATCGGAGTCGACAACGATACAAACTTTGGTGTGAAGCCTGTCGGCAATTTCAAAGATGGTGGCAAAAGCGCTGCCTTTACCGGGAATTCCCTTATAGGGAGTAACAATTTTTTCAACTGTTTTAGGCACTTGAGTACCTAAAACAATGTCTCTGGTATTATCAGTCGAACCGCCGTCGGAATTAACCAGCACCGGCTTTAAGTCCGGGAAATACTTAACCATACCTTCGCTGGCCGCTTTTACCACTCGTTCAATGGTATCGGCATTACGAAAGCTGGGAATGCCGACAAGGATATCGGCCTGGCCGATTTTAGCCACCCTCTCCAGCACTTCATCTTTTAGTGTTTGTATTTTCGTTGCCATTGCTCTCCAAGCCTCGGGGTTCTTGTCGCTGTCCCTCCACGGCGGGATGCTCGGCTAGATGGAAGTCTGCGCGCGGTCGGGAGTCCTCCTTACGGCGCCACCCCTTCGGCTTCATAAACGGCTTCCCTATTTCAATTGCTCAAATACTAGGGCAGCAGCCCCAAGCGTGCCGGCGTCTGTGCCCAGAGCGCCGAACACTATTTTGGGACTATTTTTAGTATCGGCAAAAATTCGTTTTTTTAAAATCGCTTTGGCAGGTTGGAGGAGTAAATTGCCCGCTTCGGCTAAGCCGCCGTTTAGGACGATAATTTCGGGGTCGAGGATGTTTACTATGTTGGCAAGTCCTACCGCTAAACGTTCGGCATGTTGCCGCAGTAGCTTCTGGGCAAGCTCATCACCTCGTAAAGCCGCCTTGGTAACCAGAACGCCCGTTATCTTTTCTATTTGTCCTTCAGCCAGTCTGTAAATCAAGCTGTCTTTATGCTCTTTTGCTTGCTTTCGGGCTTCAACATCCAGGGCGCGGCCACCCGCTAGGGCTTCCAAATCGCCGTCGTTTTTGCACCCGCAAGCAGGATCGCCCATTTGAATTGTCATATGGCCGATTTCCGCCGCCGCACTTCTTTTGCCCCGGTATAGCTGGCCGTTAATGATGATACCGCCGCCTATGCCGGTTCCGAGAGTCAGCCCCACCAAGTTATCGACACCCTTGCCGGCTCCGTAAGTCTTCTCTCCCAAAGCCGCTAAGTTAGCGTCGTTATCAACATAAGCCGGCAACTTGAATCTTTTAGCCAGGATGTCCTTTAAATGAATATTGCTGAAGGAGAAATTGGGAGTGTAAACTACTTGTCCTTCCTCAAAATCGACAAAACCGCCTACGCCGACTCCGATGCCGGCAATAGCTTTGCCTCTGGTATCCAATTTGCCGATGGCATTAAGAAGAAGGGCTACAACCTCGTCCGGATTATTTTGGGGCGTTTTGTATTCCTGTTTTTGCTCAAGCGCCCCGTCCTCGCGGACAAGGCCTACCCGAAGATTAGTGCCGCCTATATCTGAAGCAATTGCGTAATCCATAATTTATACTTATCATAACATCTACCCTATTTGTGGTTAAGAAAATATGGAAGCAGTTACTAGTTTAGTTAAAATATTTTTGCATATCGATAAGTATCTTGGCTCACTGACGGCCAATTATGGACTCTGGGTCTACTTGATGCTCTTTATAGTAATATTTTGCGAAACGGGTTTAGTTGTAACACCTTTTTTGCCTGGAGATTCCCTGCTTTTTGCTGCCGGTGCCATTGCCGCCATCGGCTCACTTAATATATGGTTGCTGTTCATGCTGCTGTTAGCGGCCGCTATCTTAGGTGATACGGTTAATTACTCTATAGGCAGCCTTCTTAGCCAGCAGGTATTAAAGGAGGAGAAAATTCCCCTGATAAAGAAGAAACACCTTGATAAAACCCACGAATTTTTCGAGAAGTATGGCGGCAAAACGATCGTAATAGCGAGGTTTGTGCCGATAGTGCGCACCTTCGCTCCCTTTGTTGCCGGAGTTGGCAAGATGAGTTACCCGCAGTTCCTCAGCTTTAATGTAGTAGGCGGCTTAGCTTGGATTACGCTTTTTACTTTCGGCGGCTACTTTTTCGGCAATCTCTCAATTGTTAAACAAAACTTTAGCCTCATTGTTCTAGCTATAATCCTGCTTTCAGTTGTTCCAATTATTGTTGAGCTTGTAAAGCACCGACGAGAAGGTTAAATTTACCTGGCCCAGTTTGTAGGGGCGGACCTCTGTGTCCGCCCAATGCCTGATATTCGTTTGGACAGTTTCCCGGGAAACTGTCTACTTATAATCTACGTTAACGCCTCGAAGTGCTTTTCAATAAAAACAATTAGCCACTTTCTCGAGAAAGTGGCGAGCTATATTGCTATGCCAACGCACTGAAGTGCGACTTAAAAAATTTAACTGTTCACTTTCTCGAGAAAGTGAACAGTTAAGGGCAAAGTCTGAAGACTTTATAATTATGATAAGTTTGGGATATGAAGCCTAGAAACGTTTAGCGATTGAATCGAGGCCACGGTAGTCTGATGCAAATCTACCAATTTGATCACAGCAAGAGCAAAATTCGCTATACAAGAGATATCTCGGCTTAAATTCAGCTATTTCTTCTCTTAACGTAGGGGATTGACTGATGACGTTATAAAGCTCTTTTTCTCTTTTATCAGGAGCAATTATAAAGAGTTGGATTTTATGGTCTAATAATTTTGCTAGGTCAAAAAGTCTTAGGGCTCCTGATTTAATAGTAGTTGAGTGTTCTATTTCAAAAGCGCAAGCAATTTTGTCGTTTTTAAGCCAGAGTACGTCAATTAATTCGATTGTTCGCTGGTGAAACGGGTTTTTCGTAACTATCGGCAGGTTATCGATTGTTAAGAAGGAAAATTTCTTTCCTTGAAATTCGTTTGAACGGTCATTCTTGGCCACCCATGTTTTGTAGCCTAAAGCATTCCCAAGTTCAACTAACTTATATTGAATCATTGTATGGCTTTTTTCCTGCTCTTGCTGTTCCACTACCTCAGTTCCACGTTTTTTTACTACTTTGGAAATAGCATGTTCAGGGATTTTAATTATTTCTCTATTCTCAAAAGCAATAGCCGGAAGTCTTAGCCGACCAATTCCAATTTCAAAGAAGAGACCAGAAATTGCGCCTAAATCGGTTGATAAACTGCTTTTAAATTCATTATTTATTTCAATAATTTTTTCTCTTAAACAGTAATAATGTTTCCAATTGCCAAGTTGGATATTAGAGCCTGTTGCAGCATTGAAGCCTCTTGCAATAGCAGTATTAAAAGCTGGGAAAAGCGTCGGATGTAAGAAATATAGAATATTACTTAAAGCAGGCCCTAAGCCTTTGATGTTATGAGAAGCAAGCTCTTCAATAGCTTGTAAAAGTTTGGATTCACTTGAATTTTTTAGACAACTCTCAAGACACTCACCAAATTCTCTTTTATTATCTTGGTTTTCGTAAATGTCAGGAATTCTAAGCTTTGGCTTCCAAAACCAAGGGTGATTAGAGCCGGCAAAAAGTTGCTTTTGTTCGGCAATTGCTTCCACAGCGATTTCTAGTGAAGAGCCCTTTAATTCGTTAGGAAAACTGCTGCTTTTAACGTCGGTAACAACTTGAGATATTCCACGTCTGATTGCTCCAAAGTATTTAAGACGCTCTTCATCAATAAACCAGGTGTTGTAAACCGAATGCTTATCACTTTTGTAATCATCAATAACAGTAGCAAACCATTTTTTAAGAGAGGTTTTTTCTAGTGTTTGAGCCCTGAAGGGGCGAGTTCGGATTTGGCCCTGCAGAATGAGACGGAAGCCATAGTCTGCGAGCGTCGTCTCCGGAAAAGCCCCTTGTCTTTAGTTAATGAGAAGCAAAAAATGTGACTTTGAGGCGGTCGATGTTGATTTCGGCGAGAAAAACAATAACCAAAATCAAAAGCCAGTCGCCGGCATTTAAGGCTATCGTGCGGAAGAAAGGCTGCAGGAAAGGCAGGTAAACTACCGCCAGCTGCAGGGCAAAAGAGCCTAAAAAAGCCCCAATCAACCAACGGTTTTTAAATGTTTCGGCGCTGAAAATCGAGTGGTAAGAGCGGTAATTAAAAGCATGCACCAGCTGGATAAAAACCAAAGTCGTAAACACCATCGTCTGCGCTTTGATAGCCGGGACCTTAAAAATAGTGAGCGCTAAGCTGAACACCCCTAGAGTAGCAGCAGTTAAGAATAATCCTTCGGTAATAATTCTGACGCCTTGTTTTGTCGTTAATATGCCCTCTTCTTTCTTCCTGGGAGAGCGCTCCATCAAGCCGGTTTCGGGCGGATCAACGCCGAGCGCCAAAGCCGGAAAAGCATCGGTAACCAAATTAATCCACAAAATTTGAATAGGGAGAAGCACGGTTAAGCCGGCCGGAAAGAGTAAAATGCCCAAAAATATTGTCAAAACTTCACTGACATTAGCCGAGAGCAAATAGGCGATGAACTTGCGCAAATTGTTAAAAATCATCCGGCCCTGGCGGATAGCCTTAACAATAGTGGCAAAATTATCATCGGCTAAAATCATGTCGCTGGCTTCTTTGGAGACATCGGTACCGGTTATGCCCATCGCTATTCCGATATCGGCTTTTCTTAAGGCCGGCGCATCATTTACCCCGTCGCCGGTTACCGCCACGATGTAGCCCTTTTCCTTCAAGGCCTCGACTATCTTCATTTTGTGAGCCGGGTCCACCCTGGCAAAAACCGGTATTTCTTCTACTTCGGCCGCCAGTTCATGGCTGCTAAGACGCTCGAGCTCAAGGCCGGTTAAACTTTTATCACCATGAAGTAATCCCACTTCAGAAGCAATCTTTTTGGCCGTTAGCAAGTGGTCGCCCGTTATCATGGCGATTTTAATACCGGCGGCCTTAGCCATCTCCATCGCCTCACGGACTTCCGGCCGGGGCGGATCCAGCAGTCCCATCATGCCCACAAAAACCGTATTTTTTTCCAGCTCTTCCACTGAAGGCTTCTTGTTAAATTCGGCGAAAGCAAATCCGAGCATCCTGTAACCTTGCGAAGCCTCCTCATTGGCAATTTTGATTAAACGCTCTTTTTCGGCTTCAGTTAAAGGCCTGATTTGCCCGTTTTCCATATAAGAGTCTGATTGCTCAAGTAAAACTTCAACTGCTCCTTTGGTATAAGCAACGAAGCGCCCACCAAGCATATTGACCGTAGTCATCTTCTTTCTTTCAGACTCGAACGGCAGCTCATCAAGCCGCTCATGTTGCTCATCCAGCTCTTCTTTCTTAAAGCCAAAACGCTCGGCTGCCTGAACCAAGGCAAGCTCCGTCGGTTCACCAATGTAGGCTCCCTCTTGCTTGCGGCTATCATTAGCCAGCACCGCCGGAAGCACCAGAGCATCTAAACCCTCGGGTTTAACCTCTTCTTTGCCGCTAAATATCTGGCCGTTTTCGACTTTGAACAACTGGCCGTCCAGGAAAAGACGAACTACCGTCATCTCGTTGAGAGTTAAAGTACCGGTTTTATCCGTACAGATGTAATTAGTTGAACCAAGTGTTTCGACCGCATGTAGCTTCCGGACAATAGCATTTTCGGCAGCCATATACTGCACACCCAAAGCTAAAGTGATGGTTACGATAGCCGGAAGGCCTTCGGGAATAGCTGCCACTGCCAAAGCAACCGCTGTTAAAAACATGGAGGGTGCCGTATGGCCCTTAAGTGTGCCGACAACAAAAACGACGAGAGCGATAATGACAACCGCCATCGCTATCTTAAAGCCGACGCTCTTCAACTCTTTCTGCAGCGGCGTGGGCTCCTCATGCGACTCTATCAAAGAGGCGATTTTGCCCATTTCAGTATTGTGGCCGGAAGCTATAACTACCGCTTTGCCCCGGCCGCGGCCAATAGAAGTACCGGTAAAGACCATATTTTTGCGCTCTGAAATCGGCAAATGCGGCTCTTTAAGTGTTTCGGTTATTTTGTTCGTCGGAGTAGACTCCCCTGTTAAAGCCGCCTCCAGAGTTTGCAAAGAAGCCGCTTCGATAAGACGGGCATCGGCCGGAATTTTATCGCCGGCTTCCAGGATAATTACGTCCCCCGGAACAAGCTTGGCTGATTTTATTTCAAGCTCTTTTCCCTCTCTTATTACAGTTGCAGTTGGAGCAGCCAAAGCCTTCAGAGCTTCAAGAGCTCTCTCGGCTTTATACGTTTGCACGAATCCCAGAATGGCGTTAAGGAAAAGGATAACGCCGATAACAGCCGCGTCCACAAGCTCGCCCAGCAAAAGGCCGGATATAAGGGCAGCGGCAATTAAAACCCAAATCATGACGTCGTTAAATTGCTCCAGGAAAATAATTACCGGCGAGAGTCTCTTTTTCTCTTCCAGGATATTAGGGCCGTATTCAGCCAGCCGGCTATCAACATCTTGCAGGCTGAGCCCTGTTTGAAGGTTGGTATTTAATGCTTTACTTATGCTTTGGATATCCTGGGTATGCCAATCCATAACTTATAGATTAACTGGTAAGGAAGAGAGGGTAAAGAGCAACAAAACTAAGGGGTGGCGCACACCCCAAAGAATTTGCTGTAGGCGCAACCCCCCGTGGTTGCCCTTTATCGGTTTAATTTGCATGGGCGGACACAGGGGTCCGCCCCTACCATAAATTAGGCTTGCTTCTCAGCCATGTCGCCGATAAACGGTAACTTGTAATATTCGCCCGTGTCGTAGCCGTTATAGCCCTTGATCATCATAAAAATCCAAAGACCAAAGACGGCCAATCCCAACAAGCCATACACCGGCAAAGCTGCAAGTCCTACTATTAAGCCTATCCCTGGAATTCTGGTTAAAATACCAACAACGATTCCAAGAGCGACTTCGATAACAAATACGGCAATGCTCAAAAGAATTGATTGCATCGCATGGAAGCGAATATACTTATTGTCCTTTTCCACGAGAAACAAGATAAGGCCGGTGAGCCATCCAAGCAAGTAGGCTAGCAAGCCTCCAAGCTTAGGATCTAAGCCGGTACTTGAGGAAGTAGGTGCTGGTTGCTGCTGCGAATTTTGTTCTTCGACTGCTGTCATTTAATCACCTCCTCTCAATAGGGGTTTTAATCATTATATCAAAGCTTCTAGCTTTACAATACATAATATATATTCGGCAACTGCAAGCCCCAGCTTAACATCATATGCTTGAATTAACAGAACATTGTCTATAAAATCTAGTGGCTAGGTTATAGATGGGGCGTAGCCAAGCGGTAAGGCAACGGGTTTTGGTCTCGTGATCCCAGGTTCGAATCCTGGCGCCCCAGCTTAAAAGGTATATTCCGGACACATCCTTAACACTTTGTTCCGGGCACATGGTTTACACTTTTAGGCATATTGAAACCTTTAAAAGGAGAAAGATATGCCTTGGAAGGAGACCAGTGTTATGGATGAGAGGATGAGATTTATTGGCCGTCTTTTGTCAGGTGAGAAGATGGCTCCGCTATGCAGGGAATTTGGAATTTCTAGAGTTACCGGCCACAAGATCTGGAATCGGTACAAGTTAGACGGTCCCAGAGCAATCTACAATCGCAGCAGAGCCCCTCATAAGCATCCCAATCAACTACCTTTTGAAGTAGAACAACTCATTGTTCGGCTTAAGAAGGAAAAGCCCAAATGGGGAGCCCCTAAAATTAGAGAGCTCGTTAGCAAGAAATGCCCCGGCATAAAACTTCCGGCAACAAGCACCGTTCACTGTGTTCTAGATCGCCATAGTCTAGTTAAAAGGAAAGCAAAAAGAAACAAATACCAGGCTATTGCTACTAATCTCTCAGTCCCTAAAGAACCCAATGATTTGTGGTGTACCGATTTCAAAGGCCAATTTAGGATGGGAAATAGTAATTATTGTTTTCCGCTAACGCTAACAGACTCCGTAAGCCGTTTTGTATTAAGCTGTGAATCCCTAAGCTCTACTGAATTAGACCCTTGCTTTGCAGTTTTCGAAGAAGCATTTCAAGAATATGGTCTTCCTAGTGCAATGAGAAGCGATAACGGAGCTCCTTTTGCCAGCGGTAACTCTGCCTGGAACTTAACGAGACTTTCTGTGTGGTGGATACGACTAGGAATTAAACTTGAGAGAATTAAGCCGGGAAATCCTCAACAAAATGGACGACATGAGAGGATGCACCGTACACTTAAAAATGAAGCAACAAAGCCTGCTGCTTCTAATTTGCTTCAGCAACAGGAGAGGTTCGACAACTTCATGCATGAATTTAATTTTGAGCGACCTCATCAAGGAATTGATATGAAATGCCCTTCAGATGTGTACAAAAAGTCTTCAAGACAATATCAAGGATTACCAGACGTCACCTATCCCGGATACGATAAATCACTGCTGACATCGAATTGTGGAAGGCTGTGTAACGGAAGGCGAAAGATTCATATAGGCAGAGCACTTGCCAATCAGCCTGTCGGATTAAAAGAGGTAGATGATAGCATATGGCAAGTTGATTTTATGAGCTACACCCTTGGTTTTTTTGATGAAGAAAGTAATAAATTTGCTCACTGTGAAGATCCATTTGGGTTTAGAATAGATATTTGAGATTATTATGGATAAAACTGTAAACTATGTAATCGGAATAAAGTGTAAACTATGTTCCCGAAAGTACAGAAAATGTGCTCTCTTTTGGGAGCACATTTTCTGTACTTGGCCATGATGAGAAGTTTATCCTGGGACGAAGTCGCAGGGAATCCTGGCGCCCAGCATTCAAAACGAAGATCCAGGAACTATTATCTTTAAAGCTTTCGGTAATACCTTCACTTTTACTGGAGTGTTATCAATAACCTCTCCGTCTGCTTGGACCAGAATCGGCTTCTCACAAAATATTTCAACCTCTTTAGCTTTTGTGCTGTAAACGTCAGAAAGTTTAAGGTGTTGCCCTGCTAAAACTGCCAAAGTGTACTTCAAAAAATCCCTCGCTTCGCCTTTCTCAAAGAGAGTGACATCTAAAAAACCGTCTGAAAGGTGAGCTTCTTTGGCAATCTTAATAAGATCTCCACCATACCTAGAAGCATTGCTTACCACAATAAAATAAGCGCTTTTTTCAGTATTTTTATCTATCCTTGCCTTCAATTGCGGATAGTCATAAGACCGAAAAGTCTTTAAACCGGTAAGCGGGAAAGCAAGCTTTCTGAATA
>Ga0214473_10010366_pt1 | contig 10963 bp, 18 predicted proteins | sample RVTome_7_FD_203509 | JGI IMG/M metagenome (GOLD analysis project Ga0214473, IMG submission 203509) | Soil microbial communities from uranium-contaminated site in the Upper Colorado River Basin, Wyoming, United States - RVT98D197 | ecosystem: Environmental > Terrestrial > Soil > Contaminated >... | reverse complement strand
CCGTATGCCGAAACGCGTCAGCTTCAGGTTCAGCCAGCATCAAGCCATCCGCCCGCTCTCCAGGATAGTTTGCCGCCCAACGGCCTCGAGGTGAGCCGCCTGCTGCCGGGGGCGGAACCGCCTTCACTCTACGCCAGCCTAGCGGGCAGGACAAGTGTCCGTTTTCCGCAGATCGGCGGGGCGGCTCCACCGAGGTGCTGGGCGGCGGGGACCAGGCAAATCCCGTGTACAGGCTGACGCGCCCGGGCCTGAGCAACTGCTCCACGGGCGCTCAAAGCATGTCCGGCTTGATAGGCCGTTCATCAATCCTCATCGGAAGCCTCCTGCGCGGCGAGATAGTCAGCAAGCATGGCGTCGATCTCCAAGTCGTCGCAGGCCGTTTGTTCTTGATACATCTGCCGCAGCGCCCGTAGCCGTTTCCTGTCGGCCTCCCAGGCCGCGGCATGGTCGTCAGCTTGCGCCGCTTTGACCGCCAGCCATTCGTAGGCTTTTCTAGCGCGGGGGTTAGGGAATAGGCGGGTGGAGTTGCGAAGATACTGTGCCAGCTCCCGAAGCGTTTCCGGTGACTCATCCATGCTTCTCACTCCTCTGCCTCCGCCCCCAGCGAGCAACTAGGCGGCATCGTCTAGTGGCCGAATGATCACCATAGGACGCTGGGCGGCGAAGCGGACGAGTTCAGCGCGAGTAGGCGGCAATGAGAGACCCTCAGAGCGGAGTATGGCGCCGAAAGCCCTGGGATTCCGTGCGATCTGGCGTTGAAGATAGTCGGCGATCTGCTCTGGGTCGGTGGAGACCTCGGCTATTCCTTCGAATTGCCGGCGGCCTATATGCACCCGAACCTCGGGGTTAGCCTCGATGTTGCGGAGCCAATCGGCCGATCGGCCACGTGCCGAGGCAACAATGACCGCTTTCCCTCGTTGTTCGTACACCAGTGGCGTGACTCTTGGCCGCCCGGACTTCCGACCGCAGGTGGTGAGCAGCAAGACAAAGCTGCCAATGAGAGGTCCCAGGCCCAGGGCGTAGGCGATCCGCGGACCGATGCGGATGAAACGCCAGAAGAAGCGGGGGGCCTTCATTTGGGAGCCATCACTGGAAGGATAGCAGATGACGCCAAACGGCCTCGAGCTCAGCGGCCTGGCAAAGCTATTATCGACCTGAAACCACGCTCTGACCGGACCCGCTTCAGCGAGATGTCAGGCGCCCTGGCAGATCATCATCGGGGCTATTCGGCGATCTCATTCAGAAACGAGCGGACTGCGCGCTGGAATGGTTCGGGATGATCCATGTTGGGCAAGTGGGCCGCGTCTTCGAGGATTACCTTGCGTGCGGACGGGACATTTCGCAGCATGTGGTCCGCAGCTGCCTTCAAATAGGGAATGTCATGCTCACCGACAATTACCAGCACAGGAATCTTGAGCTCGCCCAATCGCTCTGCCGCCGGAGTATCTGTATCGGCCAACCGCTTCCCCAGTTGCTTGGCAGCATGCGACAACGCCAGGCGGTTCATCTCAAGGGCCAGCTTTCTCATATTCTGATCGACCTGTCGAGGCGTTCTCCCCATTCCGTCAAACCAGATCTGAGCCTCAAGCTCGGCGACCAGGTCCAAGTTACCAGCCTTGTGGGCTTCCGCGGCTTCGGCTTCCTTGGGATGATCGGGGACATCCAAGCTGAGACCGGACGGACCGGAACCCACCATCACCAGGGCCTTCACTCTGGACGGTTGCGCCAGTGTGAAATCCATCGCCAGGGCTCCACCCATGGAGCAACCCATCAACACAAGCGGTTGGTCGAAACCACTCTGATCGAGTACCGCGATCAGGTCTCCCATGTGGCTGAACTCACCATTGACGGGGCTGCTCTTCCCATACCCCCGCAGATCGTACCGGAGCACGCGGAAATCCTGAGCGAACCAGTCGAACTCATGGTTCCACTGCCGGCTGTCAGCAACGCCCGCATGAATTAGAACGGTTGGCTGGCCTTCACCGGCTATCTCGTAGTAGAGGCTTGCGTCGCCAATTTTGACAAACCCAGACTCGATTTCCACTCGTCTAATCCCATCCCTGGAGGTAATCCTCTCCAGTTGCCCAGTTACTCATTGAGCGCCTACGAACAAACTCACTTGCCGTTCTTGGGCGCAGCGAGAACGGTCAGGTGCAGCGCCCTGTTGGGCAGACTTCTCACTTCCTGATGGCGATGAATGACTTGGGCAGCCAGAAGATCCTCTCAGTCAAAACAGAAGCATCCTTGAATAGCTCCTGAAACATCTCTTTGTTCAACAGGCGGGCTCTCTCTACAATTCGCACTGCTTCATCAATTGAAGCTGCCCTGCTCCAATGTCCCAGCTGAAAGTGTAGAACCAGCCAAATCCGAATTGGCTTGGGAAGCCAATGAAAGAACGGTGTCATGCAATGTGGTTCAATCGGAAACTAATAGTTCGGGGTTTGCACAAAACTGTTCTTTGAAACTCTTGAGAGTTCCTTGGCGAACTGAACCATGCGTTCCCAATCACCAACATGTTCCACCACAGAATTGGAGTGCGCTATGTGAAAAAACCCATCATCGAAACCTGCGAGGTCGCAGCCATCGGCTTCAACAAACTTGAATGGACCGTGATCCTCTGGCATTACGGTTCCGGGAAGATTGACAATTGTAATGTTCACGTTGTGCTCAGTGAGGTATTGCCTCGGGACAATATCCCAATACTTCTCTTTCCCTCCGATGTCGATCACATTGACCGAGTCATGTTCGTTGGCAACTGCCTCAATCATCTCCAGCAACGGAGCGATGCGTTTTGCCCTGAGCCTTGATCCTATGGATTTCTGGCTATCGTAGTTTGAAAACCACCTAGCCAATGTTCTTGTGATGGACATGTCTCGTACCTTACTTTGACTGCCTAACGGCTGCGAGCTGCGCAGCGCAGCCAAGCCACTCCGCGCTTGGTATCGCGCTGAGGCTGCGTCCGCTCCAGCGAGTTGTCAGGCATCCCAAGTGTCACTTGAATACGAGATACCGCGCAACTCTTTGTGCGTACTCCTCGTACGGGCGACCGTACTTGGCTCGGCACAGCTTCTCCTCTTCGAGGATCTGCAGGTGGTAGCTCGCGCCGACTGTTAGAACAGCGAGAAGCAGGAGCCATGACCCACTGGAGATGGACAGGCCAAGCAAGGCCGATATGAGCGCTGGGCGGTAAAGGATGAGGAGGATCCAGTGGTTGGCTAGGCCGAGCCTCATTGCCGGGAGAAAGCGCATTCTTCAATTCCCTTCACGCGGTGGGGCTGCCTATCGTACCCTCTCGTCGTAACAGACAAACTCCAGCAAGTTCCCCTCCGGGTCGGCGAAGTACAGGGAGCGCACATGCAACCAGGCGTGTTCTGTCGCCTGAACCTTTAGCCCCAATCCCTCAAGTCGCCTCCTCTCGGTTACGAAATCTTCAAGCGAGATGTTGAACGCAATGTGATGCAGCGTCGTCTGTCCCGGGCTGAGTTCCAGAGACTTGGTTTCCAGAAAGGTGCGGTTGGTCGCGTCAAAGAGGGCGAGATTCTGTGAATGACCGCCATAGCCCTCGGCGATCTTGAAGAACACAAAGCTCACGTCCCGGCTGAGCACGTCAAGCCCAACTACTTCTTCGTAGAACTTGTGCATGGCGTCAAGGTTCTTGACGCGGATGGACACTTCGCCCAGTCCTTTGATGCGGCGATCTGACATCTTGATGGCGCCTCCTTTGGGAGCGCCTGCGCTTGAATGTACAGTACTTATGTTCAGCGAGCGGCCTCCCTGCACCATTCGGCCGTCCTAGATCCAATCCAGATGTTCGCGCGTTCGCTCGTCTCGCACGTCACCGGTGTTCACCGCGGACGCCGGTTCCAGGAGGATTACGTGTGCCTCCTCCGGGGCCTCGGGCTTATGTTCGACGCCAGCAGGAACGATAAAGAACTCGCCTTGAACTTTGACAAGTTTGACGTACTGGCCGTTCAGCTCGCCGACAATCTTGGGCGACCACTTCTCGTCGAAAAGGGCAAACTTCTCGGCAACGCTCACCTTGTTCATGGATAGCCCAAATCCTTCCTCAGAAGTCTTCGTTTCGCGATTCGCACGGCGCGGGCCGCCGTCAGCTTCAGGGATTGTTTAGGCGGCACCCTTGTTCGCCAATTTCAGAAGAACGACCCCGGAACCAAATATACGTGTTTCAACGAGCTTCAGGTTGATCCTGTTCGGCAAGTGTGGAAACATCGGCTTGCCGCTCCCGAGAATGATTGGGTGGATGTATAGACTATACTCATCGATCAAGCCGAGTTGCATGAAGGCGGAGGCGATTCCTGCACCGCCGACACTCAGGTCTTTGCCTGGTTGGGCCTTCAGCTTGTTGACCTCTTCGGCGATATTCTCGCTGACTAGTTGAGAATTCCAGCCAACCTTCTTAAGAGTCTTTGAGAATACTATCTTCTTCATATCCTTCCAGATACGAGCATACTCAATCTCGACTCTTGGCGCCGATGGATTCTCGTCAGCCGTTGGCCAATAAGCCGCCATGTTCTCGTACAGCCGTCGTCCATAGAGGTGGATATCGATCATGGTCTCCCGATCGTTGAAGTGTTTGTGCAGTTCTTCATCGGGAAAAGACCAGCGGAGGTCTCCATTCGTCGCCTCGATGAAGCCATCGAGGGACACTGACATTGCGTAAATCACATTTCGCATTATGTACTCCCGCTGTGGTGTGATCCGCCTAACGGCCTCGAGCTGAACGGCCCGGCCATGCCTCCATCAGAGTATCGCGCCGCCCTGGTCGGGTCCGCTTCAGCGCGTGGTTAGCCAGCACAGGAATTGGCGCGCATATGGCGCTAGGTAGACCCGCACGCTGCCCACGCCCTTGCTACCAGGGCGAAACCTCGGTCGCCGTTTGGCGAGAGTTGGGCGCGAAGAGCGTGTTCGAGTCGCTCGCGTTCCTCCAGTCCTAGGGAATTGACGTAATTGGGAGCCGGCCCGGTGCCACCAAGGAAGGGTTCCCAGTAATCCGAGAAGCTCTTGAAGTCTGTAGAGACATCAAGCGGAGTGACCTCTACGTTCGCAAGGCCGATGTGCTCAAAGAGGGACCGGAGGGGAGTGGGGGCACAAAGTGGAAAGCGGTTGCCCTCATCGAGATGCGCGGCATTTGGATCAAGGGCGGTGGCGACGTCCCAGAAGACGCGAAGGAACTCCATCCTGTGCGAGTAGTCCCATACATAGCCGGCTACTATTCCGTGGGGGGCCAACTGTCGGGCAATGGACTCCATGGCGCTTCGAGGATCTTCGATGAAGTTCAAGACGAGGCCGGAGACGAATGCACTCAATTGGTGCGGAGGCTTCTTGAAGTCATGGGCACCCGCGGCCTGGAAGGCCACACGCTGATCTCGGATGCGCTCCCGCGCGAGCTCCAATAAGGGTTCGGACGGATCACACGCCAGAATCGAGGCGGGATCCGCGTGCTCAAGTAAGGCGGCCGTGAGCGCGCCAGTACCGCAGCCGAGATCGAGCCAGTGGAGCTTAGGCTGAGGATCAATCCAGCCCACGAATTTGTCCGCTACAAGGCGGCTCCACCTGCCCATGAAGAAGTCATAGGAATTGCCCGAGGCCCAGCTGTCACTTCCTGAGGTCAAAGAGATCCCTCCATATGCTGGATCTCGGCTGCGAGCTTAGCGGCCAGGCAAACCTATAGTCGGCCGAAAGCTGCGCCCTGGCCGGGTCCGCTGGAGCGAGTTGGTAGACCGCCGACTGTCGGGTCACTGCGGGGACCTTCAGATCTCAGAAGGTGGCCCCAAATAAGGAAAACCCGCGAGATAGTCGGTGTGCGGTCCGAGCAAATCGCCCGTCATCTTCCCTTTGGTCAAGATCGTCACGACATTGTCGACAATGTCATCCGAGAGTTGCCGACCATTGGGGAAACCTCTTGCGTCGGCGTAATCGTAGGGCAGGATATCAGGCAACCACTGCAATGCTAACGCGGTCGCCTCCGCCTCACCGTAACCGAACCTCTGGAACATTGCCACATACTGGGGCAGGAATCGTTCCCGCTGACGTGCAGGGGGCGTTGCGTTCGTGTCGGCTCCCTCGCGTAAGACGTTGTTCCCAGGCCGGCCCATCTGGTTGACTGGAGTGAGCCTGCCATGCGCACGTGCCATGGTTCGTCCCCAAACACCGATTTGAGAGTTGGGGCCGAGCGCGCTGTTGGGTACCTGCAGGAGGATGCCAAACACGTTCTTGCCGGCCCAGAAGTCCCGGCCAGTCCATTGCATGTTGCTCCGGAATCCGATCGGGTCCGCGAAGAAGGGGTCGCTTCTGAGACCGGCAAAGAAGCGGTATGCTCCCTCGGTCGTGATGATTGCCTCCCTGGTGAAGGAGACGGGGGCATCCTGGATGATCGCCTCCCCGGCCAGGCCGGCCCCTCGGGCAGCGTCCCCGGTCGCTCGGACCAATTTGGCCGTCTGCTTTCCGGCATCTACACTGGAAAACAAGACGTGAAAAGCGATTTCGGCTTCGAAATCGCCATTGGTGTCAACCTTGAGCTCGTAGCTGGCCTGGGGGTCAAAGGCCGTGGCATGGGTTGGAGCCTCGGGATTGACATTCAGGATGAAGACCGATTCGGTTGGATCCCCCGCTGCCTGAAAGACGAAGAGATCCGTGATGTCAGTGCGTGGGTCCAAACCTGGCGTGTCGTTGTGGTGCAAGGCGGTCTCCCTCTCTCAGGTGAGCGAAAGCCATCCCAATTGAGAGTACGTCTTGTAGGAGATCTCGCTAGTCTCCGCTTATCGCTTTCCAGCCAGTCTTGATCTTGTCGGGACAGTGCTTCTTGCCATAATCAAGACTCTCTCTGTACCGGAGGGTGATATCCGACTTTTGCATCTTCTTTGGGTCATAGTAGATGTCCGCACCGACCTCGCCAATCACATATTCCCTATAGAGATCCTCAAGTCTCTCCTGTAACAACCCCCTGATCTCCTCAACACGGGCATCATATCCAAGGTTCCTAAGTTCTTCTCGAAGCGGCTGATTCACGTATCCCGTGCATATCTCAATACGGTGTTTGTCTGGGGATGCACGATAGGAACCAAGAAGCTGTAGAGCTGAATCCATGTACCTACCTAGATACCGCTTTGTGCGGAAGTTGTTCTCACCGTCATTCCTGAAGAACTCAACGGGCACAATGGCGGTCTGGACGTCTTGTCCATCTGACACGCCAATCATCACACCGCACAAGGGGTAGCCCCAGCCTGCGTCATCAATTCGCAGCACTGGGAGATCCGGCGGAATGAAGCTGTCGTAATCTCCCTCAAGCAATCTCCCTAGAATGTACGTGTCAACGCATACCAGGCTGTGACCCTTCCTCTTCCTGTTGAAGGCGTATACCTTGACATTCCATTTGGGAGAAACACCCTTTCCTTCGACCCCCGCATATGCCGCCAACAAATAGGAGTTGTTCTCGGGTTTCTCGGCTACAAGGCCTCTATCGGAGGCCTGCTTCAGTCGCTCAATGATGAAATCGATCTCTGGAGTTGTGAATACAGATTTCGTGAGATCAAGTTTCACTACTGTTGCTCCGTTGTTGAAGAGCGGGATAACGACTATGAGCTGAGCGGCGCTGCCAGTCTACTCCACTACATTATCGCGCCCAGGCTGCGGCCGCTCCAGCGAGTGGTTGGCCCGTCCAAGTCTGAAGGCTAGGGTCTTCATTTGCCGGACTTCCAATCACACCAAGCACGGACCACCGCCTGCAATTCAGATCGGCGATCTTCCACTTCGGCTTCATTACGAAATCGCATGATCCGGACCAGTGGGGAGTCTCCTTCCAGCCCAGGATGTTCTCCCGGGATCTCCGATCCTCGATGGAACATCAGACTGACGAATTGCCTGGCTTTGGGTTGGAAGCTCGCAAGGTTGCCGTTGAATGCAAAGGTGGGCGTACTCCACTTGATAGATTCGGAGATGCGTTGGTCTGCCTCCAGAATGGCCTGCCTAGCCAGCAGCATGGCTGCTTTCAGCGGGTGATCAAGCCCGCTGAACCATTCATCAACCTGGGGATTGGAGTTACTGACCGGGGGCATTGCGGTCTTTGATATTTCCACCGAAATCCTTGGTTGCACTCTGACTTATCTTCGCTACTGAACCGGGCGGCCGGGACGGGCGGGCTAACGGCCTCGGGATGAGCGGCGCGGCAATCCTACACCGGACATGATATCGCACTGAGGCTGCGTCTACTCCAGGAAGTGGTTAGGCGCCGCCCAGGGATTGTCAGCGCTTCTTGGACCAGAATTCTTCAGCGTCTTTCTCAAGTTGGGCAAGGCGAGTGTAGTAGTCGGGGTACTCCTTGAGATGAGCGAGCGCTATCTTGCCCGTCAGAAGCTCATCGTCGTTGGTGACGTTTGTCTCAGGGTCGTGTGCCCCGTGCTCCAATTCGACAGCCAATCCCGCCTGGAACTCTTCGATACTCACTTCGGCCCAGTGGAGGCCGAGTGCATTCCCTATTCGAGTCGCATCTTCGGTCGTGAACTTGCGTTTGGACGACATTGCTCTAGCTCCTATCTGATCTTCCGGATCCTTGACGATGTGTTGCAGTAGTCATCTGAGTGGGCGGATCACCTTTCGCGCGGACGTTGCGTTGGCGGGCAACGCCTATCTTCCTAATTGCAGTTTGGAACACCAAGGAAACAAGGCATTTGGTCATGAATGAGACCGACCCACAGCCATGCGAGGAGGATCAAGAAGACGGCCCGCAGTAAGAGGCTGAGGGGATTCGCGGTGGTTCTTTCTTGCGACCGCAAGTTCCGCACGAGTGGCATAAGTATGAGGATGAATGACAGAGGGAGGAGCCACATTGTCGCAAAGAGCGGAATAGGGAAATCCTCGTAGAACGCTCGCCTGTTCACGAGTTCGAGGATCATGAACGGAATGACAAGGACTGAGTTCACTATCGCTGGTGTTCGAAGATTTCGAGCAGAAGCGAGGCGAAGAGCTAGAAAGATGGTCACCAGGCCGATCGCGATCGTGGTCAGAGCTGCGATCGGTTCGAGGCGTCCAAGGAGAAGTTCGATCTGTGGATGAGGCAATGGACAGTCTTTCAGTCGGACTCGGAGCTCTGGCGGCGCAGCTAGCCTACTTCATCCTATTCTCGCGCTGAAGCTGCGCCCGCTCCAGCGAGTGGTTAGCTGGCCGGAAGGTCATTGTGACGTTCGCCCAATTGACAGTAGCGGAGCAGAACGACGCCCGACCCCAGGCGCGAGACTTCTTCCAGGCGCAGGGGCATTGTGCCGCCGTCCCGCGGGAACATGGCTTTCCCGGCCCCAAGGACTACTGAATTGACGTAGAGCCTGTACTCGTCGATCAGACCGAGTGGAATGACACTTGAGGCGAGGATGGCTCCAGCCAGATACATGTCCTTGTCGATTTGGCGCTTCAACTTCGCGATCTCTTCGCCGACGTTATCTTTGACCAGTGTAGAGTTCCATTCGACCCGCTCGAGGGTCTTGGAGAACACAAACTTTGGCTTGTCGAGCCAGATTCGAGCGGATTCGGCCACATAATCCGGCGCCGCATCGTCTTGGGATGCCCAGAGCATCGCCTTGGCCATGCTCTGGTAAGTTCGGCGCCCATACAGGTGAGCACCGATCGCGTTCTCCAGTTCATTGAAACGCCTGTACAACGATTCGTCAACTATCGCCCAATCTAACTCGCCGTTGGGGCCTTCGATGTAGCCATCCAGGGACACGTTATGGGAGTAGATTACCTTCCCCATCTGTCTCTCCTCGTGCTGATCTGGACAGAAGCCCTCATGTCATCAAGCCTCAATTGGGTGCCTAATGGCCTCGAGCTGAGCGGCGCAGCACATCTACCACGAACATGATATCGCGCTGAGGCTGCGTTCGCTCCAGCTAGTTGTTGGGCGTACGCTGGTTCACTTCGGCTGGCGTGGGCTTCGTTGTCGGAAGCCGCGGGAAAGGCCTCCGAAGAGGATGAGCGCGATCGCGAAGACGGCCCCGGCGTCCAAAGGCTCCATCGCACCGATGAGCAGGAGCAGCGCCAGGCTGATGCATGTGACCAGGAAAAGGCTCAAGGCAAGCCTGCGGCTCATGTGGACTTCCTCCTGAGAAGGTGCTGGCCCGACGATTCCATTCTTCCTGCAAGGGCGCGGCCCAAGCGCGTGCCTAGCGCGCTCGACCGATGAGACGCGGAGCGTGGGTAGCGCCTATGGACAGGCATGAAGTGGCTCCACAGATTCCAGCTCCCAGTCGGACCCTAGTGGCGTGATGTAGATGAGCTGCCAGCCCCCAGTCAGGTGGAAAAGCTGGAACCCGACTACTGTCACGCCGGGGGTGTCTGGGCCAGCGGCCTTCCAATCGATGGCGATGTCGTCAAAGACGACAATGGCCTTGGAGGGTGCCACGCCGAAGCTCGGGTTGTAGCCGAGGCAGGCTGGCGAATGGCCTTCGATGGAGAGTCGAAGGAGGTCGGCGATGGCGGCCCCGTTGTTCTCGCCGAAGTACTCGGCGCCGACGGCGAAGCGAGCGAAGCGTACGCCCTTCGCTCCGATGAGTTCGGTGATGCGGTCAGGCTGGCCTGTGGTGATGAGCTCGTTGAGGAGACCAACGGCGGTAGTCAGATCGTTGGGGTCGCGCGCTACGGCCGGGGGATGAGTGGAAGGAGGCTGCGTAGGAGAGGGCGGGAGAGCAGTCGACGTACCGGGGGATGGAGAGGTTGTGGGGCCGAGGCGGATGACTGCACAAGCCAGGGCGGCGAGGACGGAGAGAACGGGTGCAAGCCCGGCGATTGGCCTTCGACGGTGAGCCGGGATGAGGCTGGAATGCGTGTGCATGGTTCAGATCATACGTGTCGGCGCTTGACAGGGCAAGAACCCGCCTAACGGCTTCGAGCTAAGCGGCCCGGCAAAGCGATTATCGGCCCTAGGTCTCGCTCGGGCCGGGTCCGCTGCAGCGAG
>Ga0214473_10010365_pt1 | contig 10964 bp, 10 predicted proteins | sample RVTome_7_FD_203509 | JGI IMG/M metagenome (GOLD analysis project Ga0214473, IMG submission 203509) | Soil microbial communities from uranium-contaminated site in the Upper Colorado River Basin, Wyoming, United States - RVT98D197 | ecosystem: Environmental > Terrestrial > Soil > Contaminated >... | reverse complement strand
GCCTGCAGCCCGTAGCCGTTCAGGCTGCGGGTGAGCGCGCCGCGGAAGCCGGCGAGGTGGCTGCCGCCGTCGTGGGTGTTGATGTTGTTGGCGTAGCAGTGGATGTTCTCGGCGTAGCCGTCGTTCCACTGCAGCGCGATCTCGACGCCGACCGAGTCGCGCTCGCCGCCGAGCTCGACTGGCTTCTGTGGCAGCGTCTCCTTGTTGCGGTTCAGGTGCTCGACGAACGAGCTGATGCCGCCCTCGTACTGGAAGCGGTGTTTCTTGTTGTCGCGCTCGTCCTCGAGCGTGATCAGGATGCCGCGGTTGAGGAACGAGAGCTCGCGCAGCCGCTGCGACAGCGTGTCGAAGCTGAACGTGGTCGTCTCGAAAATCTGTGCGTCGGGCTTGAAGGTGACCTTGGTGCCGCGCTTATCGGTCGTCCCGGTCTGTTCGAGCCGGGTCTGCGGCAGGCCGCGCGCATAGGACTGGCGGTAGACCTTGGCGTCGCGCCAGATCTCGAGCTCGACGAGCTCGGAGAGCGCGTTCACGACCGAGATGCCGACGCCATGAAGCCCGCCCGAGACCTTGTAGGCGCCCTTGTCGAACTTGCCTCCAGCGTGCAGCTTGGTCATCACGACTTCCGCCGCGTCGAGGCCCGACTCGTGCGGGCCCACCGGGATGCCGCGCCCGTTGTCGATCACCGTCACGGAGTTGTCGATGTGGATCAGGACGGCGATCTCGCTGCAGTAGCCCGCGAGCGCTTCGTCGACCGAATTGTCCACGACCTCGTACACGAGGTGGTGGAGCCCGGCCTCGCCGGTCGAGCCGATGTACATGGCGGGGCGGACACGGACCGCCTCGAGGCCCTCCAGGATGCGGATCGCCTCGGCGCCGTACTCGGCCGCAACGCCTTGCGGGTTCTTCCCTTGCGTCTCGCTCATGTCCCCCGTCTTCCGGTTCTCCGCGTCAGGCGCAACGCACCGCGCCCCCCGAGACCTCGTAGATGCGTCCCAGCGGGCGGAGGCTCTCCGCCCAGCCGGGGTGCGCCGTCGTGACCCAGGCCTGTCCACGCCGCGCGACCTCCGCGCAGAGCGCGCCCGCTCGTTCCGCGTCGAGCTCCGAATCCAGATCGTCGAGCAGCGCCACGGCCGCCCGGCCCGTCTCCTCACACAGCACCCGCAGGCTCGCGAGCGCGAGCGCCAGCAGCAGGCTGCGCGCCTGCCCGGACGAGGCGCCCTCACGGGCGTCCTGCCCGTCGAGCAGCAACTCGACCGCGTCGCGATGCGGCCCGGCCAGGCTGCGTCCAGCGGCCCGCTCGCGCGGCGCGAGCTGCCGCAGCTCGTCCGCGAGCACCTTCTGCTCCTCCGCTTCGCTCGCGTGGCCCGAGGGGACGCGAACGGCGTAGCGCTCGTGCGCGGGCCGGAACCCGCCCGCGAGCGCACCGGAGAGCCGAGTCGCGTATGCCGCGCGCCGGCTGCGCAGCCGTGAGCCGCACGCCACGAAGCGCTCCGTCCACGCGTCCTCGTCGCGCGCGCGTGACTCGAGTGCTTTGTTTCGCTGCGTGAGCACGCGCTCGAACTGCCTGAGCTCGGCCCGGTAGGCCGGCCACAGCGCGGCTGCCTGGCGGTCGAGGAACTGGCGGCGGTCGCGCATCGTCCCGTGAACCACGCGCAATCGCTCGCTCGAGTAGACCACGACGTCGAGACGGCCGTGGTACTCCCCCGGGCGGACCTCGCGGCCGTTGACCCGGAACGCCCGCCGGCCAGGGCTCAGCTGGACCTCGAGCTCGGCCTCGCGCTCGTCGTGCGTGGCGGCCGACACGAGCAGCGAGCCCGCGCCGCGGCGGATCATGCTGCTCGCGTCGTCGCTGCGGAACGAGCGGCCGCGCGCGATGAGCCCCACCGCTTCGAGAAGCGACGTCTTGCCCTGCGCGTTCTTGCCCACGAACACGTTGAGCCCCGGCCCGAGCTCGAGCTTCGCCTCACGGATGTTGCGCAGGTCGCGCACCCGAAGCTGCTGCACCCAGACCACCCACCCCCCTCGTGACGTGCTAGAAACGCATCGGCATGACGACGTAGCGGTAGTCGCCGCCGTCCTCGCCCGCCGGCCGCAGCAGCCCCTGGCTTTCGCCGTCCTTGAGCTCGAGCGCCACCTGGTCGCCGCCCACGACGGAGAGGAAGTCGAGCAGGTACTGGGCGTTGAAGCCGATCTCGACGCTGCCGCCTTTGTACTCGACGGGCAGCGACTCGCGCGCCTCGCCGAACTCCGGCGAGGACGCGGTGAGCTCGACCTTGCCTTCGTCGAGGCCCAGCTTGACGGCTCGGCCGCGGTCCGAGGAGAGCAGGCTCACGCGGCGGATGGCGCTCTGCAACGCCTCGCGCCCCACGCTCACCTTCTTGTCCCCGGTCACGGCGATCACCTTCTCGAAGGCCGGAAACTGTGCCTCGACCTGCTTCGAGGCGAGCGTGCGCCCGCCGATGCCGAAGATCAGGTGGCCGTCGCCCTGCAGGAAGGAAACCGTCTCGTCACCGCCGGCTTCCTCGATCAGCCGTGCCAGCTCGGTGATCGCCTTGCGCGGCACCAGCACGCGGACGGCCTCGGCCAGCTTGAGCGTCGCCTTGCGCTGCGCCCACGCCAGCCGATGACCGTCCGTGGCGACCATGGCGGCCGACTCCTTGTCCAGCACCAGCAGCGCGCCCGCCAGGTAGTAGCGGGCGTCCTCGGCGGTGATCGCGAACGCCGTGCGTTGGACGAGCTCGCGCAAGACACTCGCCGGCACCTCGATGCCGCGGCCGCCCTTCGCTTCCGGAAGCGTCGGAAAGTCCTCGCGTGGCAGCCCGGCGATGCGGAACTCCACGCGCTCGCAGCGGATGCGCACCCACGCGTCGCTCTCGAGCTTGAGCTTGACGTCGTTCTCGGGCAGCGAGCGGACGATCTCGTAGAGCTTCTTGGCCGCGAGCGTGACGGACCCCTCCTCGACCACCTCGGCCGCGCAGCCACAGCGCAGCGAGACGTCGAGGTCGGTTGCCGCGATGCGGATCTCCCCTCCGCGCGCCTCGCAGAGCACGTTCTGCAGGATCGGGATCGAGCTCTTGCGCTCCACGATCCCCTGCACGAGCTGAAGCTCCTTCGCGAGGTCGTTGCGCTGGACGCGGATTTCCATGGCTTCCTCTTCTATCTGTCCATCCAGGAAGAGAGACTTCTACGTATAGTGTTGAAAGGTGCTGTGGATCTGTGGAAAGTCCCACAGCTCGTAGATTCCTTGGCGGTTAGGCTGGGGACGGATCTGTGGGTCGCTGGACGTCGCGGGAGCTCACGTGTGGAACGGGGTTTTCCGCAGCAGGCTGCCTGGCCGCTCCACAGCTTTCGATGTGCAAAAACGCGCAAGTTCATCGGAAGGCTTGCACGAAGCTGTGGATCAGCCTGTCGAACTCGGGGTCCTGCTTGCGCAGGTCGTCGATCTTGCGGATCGAGTGGATCACCGTCGAGTGATGCTTGCCGCCGAACTCCTTGCCGATCTCGGGCAGCGAGGCGGTGGTCAGGCTCTTGGTCAGGTACATCGCGATCTGGCGCGGCACCGCGATCGACTTGGAGTTGTTCTTGGCCTTGAGCTCGCTGATCTTGAGGCTGTAGTGGTCGGCCACGTACTTCTGGATCATCTCGATCGAGACGGGCTTCTCCTCCGCGTGCAACAGGTCCCGCAGCGTTTCCTGCGTGAGTGGCAGGTCGATGTCGCGTCCCGTGAGGCTCGCGTACGCGATCAGCCGGATCAGGCTGCCCTCGAGCTCGCGGATGTTGGTCTTGACCTTGCTCGCGATGAAGAGCGCCACGTTCTCCGGCAGGAACACGCGCTCGGCTTCCGCCTTCTTGCGCAGGATCGCGATCTTCGTCTCGATGTCGGGAGGCTGGATGTCGGCGATCAGGCCCCACTCGAAGCGGCTGTGGAGGCGCTCCTCGATCGTCGGGATCTGGCGCGGGGGGCAGTCCGAGCTCACCACGATCTGTTTCTGGCCGTCGTGGAGCGCGTTGAAGATGTGGAAGAACTCCTCCTGGGTGCGGTCCTTGCCGGCGATGAACTGGATGTCGTCGATCAGCAGCACGTCGATCGCGCGGTATTTCTGGCGGAACTGGGGCAGCCGGTCGAAGCGGATCGCGTTGATCATCTCGTTGATGAAGCGGTCGGTCGAGATGTAGGCCAGGTTGAGCTTTTTCTCTCTCGCGAGGATGTAGTGGCCGATCGCGTGCATCAGGTGCGTCTTCCCGAGGCCCACGCCGCCGTAGATGAAGAGCGGGTTGTAGGATTTCGACGGGATCTCCGCGACGGCGCGGGCCGCCGCGTGCGCGAACTGGTTGGACGACCCGACCACGAAGCTGTCGAAGGTGTACTTCGGGTTGAGCGCAGCGGTCTCGCGGTCGACAGGCGTCTGGGGCTGGCCGGTCCTGTCCTCGTCGCGCTCCTCGAAAACCACCTGGAGTTGCGGTTGTCCCGCCTCGGCGAGCGCCTCCTGCAGGATGCTCCTGTAGTTCTTGGTGAGCCACTCGCGGAACTGCGCGTTCGGGACGCCGATCCGCAGCGTGCGGCCGTCAAGGGCGAGGTAGCTCGTGGGCCGAAACCAGGTCGCGAAGCTGTGGCGGTTGATCTTGCCCTCAACCCTCGCGAGCACGTCGTCCCAGAGGTTTTCCGACATCGAGCCCCTTGCCCACTGTTGCGACCGCAGCCGGCCGAAGACGGAAGTCCTTTTAAATCAACAACCTAATGACCAGACCGCGCAGTGGAAGACCTTGCCCCGGCACCGTATCTCTTTTGCACAGAGATTTCAACAGTTGTGGAAAAGGCCGGGATGGGAACCATGCAGGGGTCGCAGTCGTGGATGTCGGCGAACCCCCGAAAGGTATCACACCGGCCGACGGCCGTACAAGGACCGGAGCCCGCTTCGGGCGGCCCCGATTTGACAGAACGGCCGTAGTCTCGCTAAAGTTTTGAGTTTGTCCGGCGGGCGCCGACGCGAGGCCCCCGGATCACGGGGTTCACCAATGAAGAGGACGTTCCAGCCGAACAACCACCGCCGCAAGCGCACCCACGGATTTCTCGTGCGGATGCGTACGAAGGGGGGCCAGCTGGTCCTCAAGCGCCGCCGCCAGAAGGGTCGCAAGCGCATCTCGGTCTGAGGTGCTCGGTGCGGGGAGCGGCGAGGGCGCATGAGGTCGCGCTACGGGCCCCGCAGGCGACTGCGCTCCGCCGCCGACTTCGACGCCGTGTTCAAGCGCGGTGTGCGGCTCCCCGGCCGGCTGTTCCTGCTGGTGGTGGCACAGAACCGGGTCCGCGTCGACCGCCTCGGCCTCGCCGCGAGCCGACGCATCGGCGGCGCGGTCGAGCGCAACCGCGCGCGGCGGCTCCTGCGCGAGAGCTTCCGGCGGCTGCCCGCTTCGGCCGGCGCCGGGTTCGACCTCGTCGTGGTGGCCCACAAGGATCTCGTCGCGTGCAGCCAGGCCGAGGTGGACCGTGAGTTCCGAGAACGCCTGCGTCGGGTCTCGCGAGCGCCCGGGCCGAGCGGCGCGCCTGCTGCTTCTGCTCGTTGAGGGTTATCAAGTGCTCCTTTCGCCGCTCGTCGGAGGACACTGCCGCTTCTGGCCGAGCTGCAGCGTCTTCGCGGAGGAAGCGATCCGCAGGCACGGAGCCCGGCGCGGCGGCGCGCTAGCGATCTCCCGCTTGCTGCGCTGCCAGCCGTTTCACCGCGGGGGCGTCGACCCCGTGCCTTAAATTCTCTCCTGCTAGGATGCCGTGATGGAAGAACGCCGTCTGCTCCTTGCCGTGGCACTGTCGCTGCTCGTCCTGACGGCGTACAGCATGCTCGTCTCGCCGCCCGCGCCTGCCCCTGCGCCCCCCTCGCCACCGGCCGCGCCCGGGACGACCGCTGTGCCCGGAGCCACCGAAGCACCCGCGCCTGCCGGTACACCGGCAGAGGCGAGCCCCGCTCCCGCGGCTTCACCCGTGGCGCGCGTGGTGGTGGACCCCCGCGAGCGGCGCGTGGAGGTGGCAGCGCCTGAGTTCACGGTGGCGTTCACGAACCGCGGCGCGCGGCTCGTGTCCTGGACGCTCGCCCGCTACCGCGACGCGCGCGGCGCGCCGGAAGAGATGGTGCCGGCGGCGGGAGCCGGGGTGCGGCCGTTCGACGTCGAGACGGGCATCGCGGAGATCGACGCGCAGCTGCGCGACGCGCTGTTCGTGCCCTCGGCGGAGACGCTCACGCTGCCCGCCGACGCGCCGCGCTCGCTGCGATTCGACTTCGCCTCGGGTGAGCTTCTGGCGCACAAGACGTTCACGTTCCAGGCGTCCGGCCTGGTCGAGCTGAGCGTCGTCGTGAAACGGGCGGGCCGCGAGCTGCCCTCGCGCGTGCTCTGGGGTCCCGGCATCGGCCATCCCTCGGCCGAGGAGCGCGAGGTGCAGGGTTACCAGGAGCCTGCCGGCGTGGCGCTCACCGCGTCAGGCGTCGAACGCCACGTGGCCTCGAAGCTCCCCGCGGCAGGCCAGAGCCTTCCCGGCGTGCGCTGGGCAGGGGTCGAGAGCCACTATTTCGCCGCGCTCTTCGTGGCGCCGGGCGCGCCGCTCGCCGCCGTGCTGCGCTCGCAGGGGGTGCCCGCGGTCGGCGACGAGAAGCCGCACTCGCTCCCGATCGTGGCGGTCGACGCAACCGGCGGAGCCCCGCTCCAGCTCTTCGTGGGCGCCAAGGACTACCAGTCGATGGCCCGGCTCGGCCACGGGCTCGAGCGCGTGGTCCCGGTCGGGGACTGGATCGGCCCGATCGTGGTGCCCCTGATGGGGCTCTTGCGCTTCGTGCAGCAACGCGTCGGCAACTGGGGTTGGTCGATCGTGGTGCTCACGGTCCTGATCAACCTGGCGATGGCGCCCTTCCGCCACTACAGCATCGTGAACGGCATCAAGATGGCCCGGCTCGGCCCGGAGATGCGCCAGATCCAGGACCGCTACCGCAAGGTGCCGCTCATGGACCCGCGCCGACAGCAGATGCAGGAAGAGGTCGGGGCGCTTTACGCCCGCCACGGCATGAGCATGGGCTCGCAGATGATGGTGGGCTGCCTGCCGCTGCTGCTGACGATGCCGTTCCTGTTCGCGTTCTACCGGGTGCTGACCGTGTCGGTGGACCTGCGCGGGGCGAGCTACCTCTGGATTCCGGATCTGGCGCAGAAGGACCCGTTGTTCCTGACGCCGGTGCTGATGGGCGTCTCGATGTTCGTGATGCAGAAGATGACGCCCAGCACGCTCGACCCGGCCCAGCAGCGCATCATGATGCTGATGCCGCTGATGCTCGCCGGCATGTTCCTGTGGGCCCCCGCCGGGCTCAATCTCTACTGGCTCACGTCCAACCTGTGGTCGATCGTTCAGCAGGCCGTGTCGTTGCGCCTGCTGCAGCCCCACACCGCGCACGAGCGCCGCGACAAGAAGGGCCGATGAAGGACCACGTCTTCTCCGGTGCAGACGTGTCCGAGGCGCTCGCGCTGGCCGCCGCCAACCTCGGGCTGCCGCTCGCCGAGCTGCGCTACGTGGTGCTCGAGGCGGGCACGCCGGGCGCGCGCGGGCTCTCGCCCACACCCGCGCGGATCGCGGTGCTGCTGCACGAGGAGCACGCCCAGCCTGCCCGCCCAGCCCGGGCCGGGCAGCCGGCCGGGGCACCCGCCGCGCCCACGGACCCGACTGCCGGCATCCGCGACACGCTGCGCGCCATCGCCGAGGCCGGCGGCCTCAAGCTCTCCGCCGAGATCGAGGACGGCCCCGAGGCCGTGATCGTGCACCTGCGGGGGGACGACCGCGAGTTCTTCCTGGAGCCCGACGGCCAGGCCGAGGTCCTGCGCGCGACCGAACACCTGCTGCTGCGGCTCTACGGCGGAGCACTCCAGCCGCGCACGCTGCGCGTCACGGGCGAAGGCTTCCGCGAGCGGCGCGACGAGGCGCTCGCGGCCGAGGCCCGGCGCGTGGCCGAGGCCGTTCGCGGTGACGGGCTGCCCCGCACCATGCCGCCGCTCAACGCCTACGAGCGCCGCGTGGTCCACATGGCGCTCTCGGACGAGCCGGGAATCTCGACCGCGAGCTCAGGCGAGGGCGCCGAGCGGCGCTTGACGATCGCGCCCGGGCCGCAGGGTGCCGCTCCCCGCGAGTGAGCACCGTGGCCCGCTCGAGGCGCTCGGCCTCCACGGCCCGGCGCTGGGGCGGCTCGCCGCCTATCTGGACACGCTCGCGGCGTGGAGCCACCGCGTCAACCTGACCGGGGCGCGCGGCCCCGCGGAGCGTGTCCGCTGGCTGGTGGCCGACGTCGTGGCGGCGGCGCGCCTGCCGCAGCCCGGCCGGCTGATCGACGTAGGCTCCGGCAACGGCTCGCCTGGGCTCGTCCTGGCCTTGCTTCGCGACGACCTCGACGTCACGCTGCTCGAGCCGCGCGCCCGCCGCTGGGCATTCCTGCGCGAAGCGGCTCGCGCGGCCGGCCGGGGTGGGATCGACGTGCAGCGCCGGCGCCACGACAGCTACTCCGGCCCGCCGGCCGAAACGGTCACGCTGCGAGCGCTGGCGCTGCCGCTCGTCGAGCTTCAGCCGCTCGTGAAGCCGCAGGGTCGACTGATCGTGTTCGGGGGCCGGCCGCAGGCAGCGCCGGGGCTCGCCGCCACCGGCGAGGGGGAGGGTCTCCCCGGCGGAGTGGCGGTGTTCCGCCGGGCTTGACCGGCATTTCACCCCCGGACGCGACCCGAAGCCCCGGCGAGCCGCCAGCCGCCCGGTGTGCCACGTGAAACATCTCGGCGACATGGTGTCTCGTGGGGGGGGTGTTTCACGTGGCACGCTCCGGTCCCCCGCGGGCCCCGTGCTATCCTGCCGGTCTTCCGGCGGGGGATGGACGAACGAGCCTTGGGCCGCACGATCGCGATCGCCAACCAGAAAGGCGGGGTCGGCAAGACCACGACCGCCATCAACCTCGCCGCGAGCCTCGCGGCGGCGGAGCGGCGCGTGCTCGCCGTGGACGCCGACCCCCAGGGGAACCTGACTTCGGGGCTCGGGCGGCGCGCCCGCGAGCGTCGGCCGAGCCTCTACGAGGTGCTCATCGAGCAGCAGCCGGTCGAGTCGGTGATGCTCGCGACCGACCTCGAGCACCTGACGCTCGTACCCTCGGACCGCAACCTGACCGGCGCCGAGGTGGAGCTCGTGAGTGTGCTCGCCCGCGAGTACCGGCTCAAGGAAGCGCTCGCACCCGTCGTCGCGCGCTACGACTACGTGATCGTCGACTGCCCGCCCAGCCTGGGCCTGCTCACCGTGAACGCGCTCGCCGCCGCCCAGAGCGTGCTGGTGCCGATGCAGTGCGAATTCTTCGCGCTCGAGGGGCTCTCCGAGCTCACCGCCACGCTCCAGCGCATCAAGCGCGCGCTCAACCCCGAGCTCGAGATCGAAGGGGTGTTGCTGACGATGGTGGACGAGCGCGCCAACCTCACCCAGCAGGTGATCGCGGAGGTGCGCGAGCACTTCAAGGAGAAGGTATTCACGACCCAGGTGCCGAGGAGCGTCAGGCTCGCCGAGGCGCCGAGCTTCGGCCAGCCGGTGATCCTCTACGACATCCGCTCGCGCGGGGCCGAGGCATACCTGGAGCTCGCGCGCGAGCTCATGTCGCAGGGCCAGCTGGCCCTCTTCACCCCGTGACGAACGGCAAGCGCAAGGCGCTCGGCCGCGGGCTGTCCGCGCTCATCCCCGAGCCCGCAGGCGAAGCCCCGGCCGGCCCGGCCGCGGCCACGGAGGCCGCGGTGGAGCGGCTCGATCCCAACCCGTTCCAGCCGCGCTCCGCGATCGACCCGGAACGACTCGCCGAGCTTCAGGCCTCGATCCGCGCGAGCGGGATCGTACAGCCGATCCTGGTGCGTCGGCGCGGCGAGCGCTACCAGATCATCGCCGGCGAAAGGCGCTGGCGCGCCGCGCAGGCACTGGGGCTCGCGAGCGTGCCGGTGACGCTGCGCGAGGTGCCGGACGATCAGCTGCTGGAGCTCGCGCTCGTCGAGAACGTGCAGCGCGAGGACTTGACGCCGCTCGAGGAAGCGCAGGCGTTCCAGCGGCTGCAGTCGGAGCTCGGGCTGACGCAGGAGGAGATCGCACGCCGCGTCGGGCGCGACCGCACCACCATCGCCAACACGCTGCGGCTGCTGCGCCTGCCGCGGGAGCTCCGCGAGCTCTTGGGCCGCGGTGCGCTCGACGCCGGACACGCGCGCTCTCTCTTGGCGCTCGATGCCAGCGAGGACCAGCTGGCGCTCGGGCGCGAGGCCGCGCGCAAGGGGCTTTCCGTGCGCGAGGTCGAGAGGCGCGTGGCGCTCTTGCGCGCCCCGCGCCGCGGCCGCGCCGGCGCGCGCCAGGAGCCGAACACCGCGGCCGCCGAGGAGCGGTTGCGCCGCGCGCTCGGCACGCGCGTCGTGATCAGCCGCCGTGGCAAGGGCGGCGCGATCCGCGTGCTGTTCAAGAGCGAGGCCGAGCTGCAGCGGCTGTTCGAGCTGCTGCTGCGCGCGGGGCGGGGGCGATAGCCGTGCTAGTCTCAGCGGGATGCTGAAGCTCAAGGGCCTGCAGGCGGAGGACCTGAACGGCTTCCTCGACGACGGCACCGAGTTCTCGGGGGAGCTGCGCTTCCGCGCCGTGCTGCGCGTCGACGGACGCTTGAAGGGCCGCGTCGTCTCCGACAACATGCTGATCATCGGCGAGACCGGCCAGGTCGACGCCGAGATCGACTGCGGCATCGTCTCGATCCGGGGCAAGGTCACCGGCTCGGTACACGGACGCCAGCGCATCGAGCTGCTCGCGGGCTGTCGCGTACTCGCGACGCTCGTCACCCCCAAGCTGGTGATCGAGGACGGCGCCTTCTTCCAGGGCGACTGCCGCATGGGGGAGGGCGCCGCGGCCGCGCCGGCCGCCGCTACCGGCGGCGAGGGCGCGTCCTAGCCCACGTGGG
>Ga0214473_10010364_pt1 | contig 10965 bp, 8 predicted proteins | sample RVTome_7_FD_203509 | JGI IMG/M metagenome (GOLD analysis project Ga0214473, IMG submission 203509) | Soil microbial communities from uranium-contaminated site in the Upper Colorado River Basin, Wyoming, United States - RVT98D197 | ecosystem: Environmental > Terrestrial > Soil > Contaminated >... | reverse complement strand
TACCTACACCCATCCACAGCGCCCTCTGCCCCGCGCTATTCTCTTCCTATTCCAATGATTGCAGGACCAGCTCGTTAAGGTCCATGACCTTCAGCTCCTTTTCCAATGCCAAGGTCTTCAAAGCATCTTCCAGCATGATGAGACACAGAGGGCAGGCCGTGATCAGGACCTCTGCCCCGGTTGCATGGGCTTCTCTCACCCTGATTTCGCTCATTCTTGCCTCACCATCCAGTTCTTTCCCCTGCCACATCCTTCCTCCTCCTGCGCCGCAGCAGAGGCTGTCAGGACCATGGTGACCCATCTCGATCAATTTTGTACCGGGGATCGAGCGAATGACTTCCCTTGGTTCCTCGAAGATGCGATTGTGCCGACCGAGATAACAAGGGTCGTGATAGGTCACCCTGATGTTTCCGTTCTTTTTAAACTTGAGCCGCCCATCGCCGATGAGCTCCCTCAACAACAAAGAATAGTGTCTCACTCCAAACCCCTTTTCCGAGGGGTATTCGTTGAGAAACGCATGGAAGCAATGGGGGGAGGAGGTCACCACCTCCTTGATGTCGTACTGGCCGAAAAGATCCAAGCAGTTTATCTTCTTCTCCTCAAACAGACCTGTTTCTCCGACCACTCTCGCGATATCCCCGCAGCACGGCTCCTTTTCACCGAGAATCCCAAACCTCACCCCTGCCCGCTTCAAGATGATCGAGAAGGATTTGGCTATGGCCTGGGCTCTTGCGTCAATGGAGGTCGTGCATCCGACAAAATAGCAAAGCGGCGACTCTTCTTTGCCGCCTTTCGTCAGGGCAGGAATATCCAAGCCCTTTATCCAGGCAACCTTCTCCCTCTTGGAAGAAACCCAGGGGTTCTCATAATTAAAGAGCCTCTCCAGGGTCTGGTTCATGAGATCAGGCACTCCTGTTCCTTCCTGGATAAGCATGGCCCGCTTTTTCGAAACAGCCTCGAAGGTGGCGCCGTAAACAGGGCAGACCTCCAAACACGCTGCACAGGTCGTACAGTGCCAGGGGGCCTTAGGATCTATCGGGTTATCTTTGGTTAGAAATCGGATGTCTCCTACAGGAGAATGCTTTTGCCACAATGCACGAACCGTGGCTTGGATAAATTCGCGGGGTGTAAAAGCCTCACCGGCGCCTGTTGACGGACAGGCTTGCACACAACGCCCGCATCGCATGCAAGCATCATAGAACACGACGTCTCCAATCTTCAGGGGCATATCAAGAAAATCCAGGGATGCCTCGTCAGGATTCAGTGGCGCTTCGTCAGTGCCCAGTGATGCTTCGTCGGCATTCAGCAGCGCTTCGCCGAGTTCCTGGGCAGATGGAGACGGCTCTAGAGATCCTTCTGAAGAATGATGAAGGTAATAGGCAGCCGGCGCTCCCAGAATGTGAAACAGTTTGGTAAAAGGAATGACGGCGATGAATCCGAGACTCAACAGCGCGTGACCCCACCACAGATACGGATAGGTTGATTCCGCCGTCCCCGGGGATACGAAACTGGCTGCCCATGCCCCGACAAAGGACCATTGGCTCCAAACCGGCTTTTGAGACGCCAATCGGACCCCTTCCAAGATAAACCCGGAACACACCACCGTCAGCAACCACAGGGGCACCACAGCATCTTCCAGCCTGCGTTCGAGCCTAGAAACACGTTGAAGATACCTGCGAACCAAGGCCCAGAGAATCCCTGCCAGGAGAATCAGTCCGCCGATTTCCATGGAGATCTCAAAAAGAAGATGGCTCGTGCCTACCAGGAAGGAGGACAAATGCTCATGGATCAGGAGAATCGTGGTGCCGATCGTCAGAACGGCAAATCCCCAGAATATCAACGAATGCATGATGCCGGCGGGCACCTCGCCCTTGAGCACACGAAGGCCCAGGAAAACATCGGAAATCGTTCGCTTCAAGGCCTCTCGTGAAAAAGCGACCTTGCCTTTAGGCGCGCTTTTCAACCACACCCGCACGTGAGCGGCAACACCGACCAGCAACAGACCCATGGCCAAAGCAGCCAGGAGATAAAAAAGCCAGCCTGCCTCTATCTTCCAAAAAAGTTCCCTTTCCGGTATCATGAAAACCCTCTTAGTTTTGCTTTGCCTCTGGAGGTGGACTCCGCCAATGTCCTAGATTTCCGGGTGCCCTTTCAGTCCCCTACCAAAGTCAGTGCCTCTGCAGCACACCATTTCACACACTCAGGATCAGGGGGTTCGCCGCAGAAGTCACATTTGAGCGGGATGGCGGTATCCGGCTCCTTATAAATGGTTTTTTCCGGGCAGGAGGCCCGGCACAGGACACATCCGTCAACCTCAACGCCCTCCACAAGAACTGTGCCCTTGGAGTTGCAGGCCGCCTCCGTAAAAGGCCCGGCAATGACGGGGAGACAAAAGGTCTCCTCAACAAAAACCTTGATTCTCGATCTTTGCGGGTTGACGCCCTCCGTGTGTTTCAGCGCGCAGGCAACCTCGCAAAGCTTGCATCCACTGCACTTGGTGTGATCGATCTTTATTCTCATAGGAGCCCGGCTCCTTCCTTTTCCAAACCCAGTTGGCGAAGCTTTTCCCGGGTAGGCACACCCTCTTCGGTCCATCCCCGAAGGCGGTAGTACTGGGGAAGCATTTGAGAGAGGTGCACCACCTGATTCTTAATCCTGGGTTCATCCGTGATCCTCTTCGGAAGCGTGTCATCCTTCCCGCTGAAACCGGCCTTGAAGTTGAACACCCGCTCAAGGTTCCATATTCTCTCGCCGATCAGGGCCACTTCCTCTGCCGAGTAATCCACTCCCGTGGTGAGCCTGAGCCACTGGAGAGGCTTTTCGTTCCACAGGGGCCCGTGGTAAATGATCCAGCAAAGCACCCCGGAATCCACGATGGCGACATAGTCCTGATCCTCTTTCGTCCATTCCACGTGGTGCGCCGGGTCCTTCCTGCCTTCATAGAAAGGCAGCGTGGCCTTGGTGTGGCAGGCGCCCACATTGCTGGTTGCATATTGAAGACCGATCACCTCGATTCCCTGGGGATGCCACGCAGGCATGCCCTGTTTCTTGACGCCCATGAAAAGCTCCGGCCGGCCGTATTTTTCCGCCACTGCGGCGCCTCCCTCTGCAAGCAGATCGCCGAATCCCTGGCGCGAAGCTGTCTCCCGCAGAGCCCGAAACATCATAGCAGCATTTCCAAAGCCAAGCGGATATCCGATGTCCTTCTCGCTAAGGCTCCCTGTTTCGAAGAGTTCCATAGCACAGGAAATCGTGGCGCCTGCCGTGATAGTATCCATGCCCAGTTCATTGCACAGGAAGTTGGCCCTGAAAATGTCTTTGAGGTCCCCGATGCCGCAGTTGGCGCCAACAAGGGCCATGGTCTCGTGTTCAGGCCCTTTGGTCGTCCATGGATACTCCGGGTCATTGATTCTCGCCCGCTTCGAGCAGCGAAACGGACATGAAAAGCATCCTTCGTCTCTTGCCCTGAGCATGTTCCGGATGTAAGCCGGGTCCTCGAACTTGGTGAAGGGCTCGAAATAGCCGTCCTGGAAATTAAAGGCCGCCTGAGTCTTGGACTTGTTGGCTCTTCCGGGCAGGCTCCACGTCCCCCACATCGCCCTTTTCTCCAGCTCTTTGTTTTCCCTCGCTTCTTTATAGAATGCCATCACAGCCTGTTTGAATGGTGCAGGATCGGAGATCCGGATTTCCCCTGTTCCATGGGCGGCAATGGCCTTCACGTTCTTGGACCCCATGACCGCTCCCATGCCCGAGCGGCCGGCTGCCCTGCCGCCGTCCGCCATCACGCAGGCAAAACGAACCAAGTTCTCACCTGCAGGGCCGATGGCGGCGATGCTCAGCATGTTCTTTTCCCAACGGTCCGCTTCAGGCCCAAGCTCTGCCCTAATGGCGTGCTCTGTTTCCGTGGCTCCTTTACCCCACAGATGAGCCGCAGATCTGATCTCCACCCTGTCGTTAATGACTAAGACATAAACTTGCTCGGACGCTTTTCCTTCAAGGATGAGGGCATCATATCCGGCGAATTTCAGATTGGCGCCCAAGTATCCACCGCAGCAAGGGTTCCCGATGGCTCCGGTGAGAGGAGATTTGCCGACCACGACGAATCTTCCGCCTGCAGGAACACCCGTGCCCGTGAGGGGACCTGTGGCAAAGATCAGTTTGTTTTCAGGGCTCAGCGGATCAATGCGGGGGTCGATCTCGTCAAATAGGATGCGGTCCCCGAGACCGCGGCCTCCGATGTAATCCCGCGCCATCTTGGGAGGCAACTCTTCCACGCTGCAGTTGCCTCTGGTAAGATCAATCCTCAGAATTTTCCCTGTCCAACCATACATGGCTCACCTTCCTTGCACCGTGTACCTTGTACTTCTCGTCATCCGTGCGCTTCCGTCGTCAAATGCGAGAGTTCCTGCTGTGAAAACACCGGCCCGTCGCTGCAAATGTACTTGCTCCCCACATTGCACCGACCACACTTGCCTATGCCGCACTTCATTCGCATTTCCAGGGAGAGAAAGATGTTTTCATGCCCAAACCCGAGATCCTTCAGCACCGGCAAAGTGAACTGGATCATGGCCGGGGGTCCGCAGACCACGGCATAAGCATTCCGCGGATTGGGCGCCACGGAGCGAGCGACATCGGGCACAAAGCCGACATGGCCCTGCCACCCGTTCTCGGATTTGTCGACTGTAAGGTGCAGTCGGAGATCCCCTCGCTCCCGCCAGATCTCAAGATCTTTCTTGTAAAGAAGCAGCCCTGGCCTTCTTGCTCCGTAAATCACCGAGAGCTCGCCGTAATCTTTTCTGTTTGAATCATGGAGAATGAAATTCGTCAGGGATCGCAGCGTGGAAAACCCGAACCCTCCCCCGACAAGAACCAGATTTGTCCCTTTGAAGCTCTCCAGCGGATATCCGTTCCCCAGCGGCCCCCGGACACCGACCACATCGCCTTTCTCCATCCGGTGGAGTTCACCGGTCACGACTCCTATCTTGCTCACGCTGAATGCGAGGCGGCCGGGACTGGTCGGTGTGGAGGCCATGCCGAAGGGAGCCTCTCCTTTGCCGAAGACCGAGATCTCGGCGAACTGGCCCGGAGTGTAAACAAATCGCTCTTCATCCGCTTTGCCCACAAAAGAGAGCTCAAAGGTCTTGATGTTATCATCGTCCGTTTCGGCGAGGATCTCTTCGACTCTCATGAGAAATGGGACATAAGGATTTTCCATCACCGCGCATTCCCCTCTGAAAGCGATGTCACGACTTCACGGATATCCAGATTGACCGGGCATTCGGTCACACACCGTCCACAGCCCACACAGCCCGGCATCGCCTGAGTCTCGGGAAGGTAGCTGAACTTGTGCATGATCCTCTGCCTGAATCTTTCTTTTACCGTAGGCCTGGGGTTGAAACCGGAAGCCTGCTGGGTAAAGAGCGGGAACTGACAGGAATCCCAGACCCTGATCCTTTCTCCGGTAGTACCCGCCGCCTCGTCGCAAAGGTCAAAACAATGGCAGGTGGGACATAGGTAAGTACAGATTCCACAGCCCAGGCAGGACTCGGTCAGGTCTTTCCAAACCGGATCGTTGAAGAGCCGCTCCAGTTGCTCTTCCAGTTTCTCCTTCAGGGCCACCGGCTTCATGGAAGCCTTGGATTCTCTTTTGACCTTCTCCGCCAGGGCCACCGTTTCCTCGTCAACCTTCTCAAAGGCCTCGTCTTCCAAAAGAGCCGTGCCCTTTTCACTCCCTGCTTCAGCGACGTAACGATCGCCCACATCCAGGAGAAGCAGATCCGACCCCTCCGCAGAGCATGGGCCTCCACCCATGGAAAGGCAGAAACAGGCGGGATTCGGATTTGCACATCCCAGGCTCACCACGACCGTGTTGGCTCTCTTATCGGCATAGTAGGGATCGCGGCAGTCCCCGCCGAAGACTTTGTCCAGAAGCAGGAGTCCCCTGGCATCACACGGACGGATCCCGAACACTACTCGGCCCTGTTCTCTGCCCGAAGGAATATCCACCTCCGCCTTACCCTTCTCCGCCCGGTACCGGAAAAGCGTCTCCCTCTGGGGGAATAGAACAGACTTGGGAGATTCTTTGGCGTTCCGGTACTCCAGTACCGCTTGTGAGGGAGAATCAATCTCTCTGATCAGAATGACCTCCCCTTTTCTCACAGGAGCAAAAACCTGCCGCTCCTGAAGAAGGCGTTCAAGAAAGCTCGCGAGCCGGTCTTTTTTGAGAATCTTGGATGGAGAGGACAAACCACACCGCCTTACATCATGGATTCACGATAAAGTGCTCAGGGTCATCGGGACGAAAAGTCGCCAGAGGACTGACCTCGTCAAGACAGAGCCCTGCTTCATAGCCAAAGAGATCCTTCACGTCTTTCAGGAGTTTCCTGTTCAGCTTTCTCAGGTCCACCCCCACCGGGCACGCCCGCTCACAGGCGCCGCAGGCCACACACCGCCCGGCAAGATGATAGGCTCGCATGAGATGAAAAATCATGGTGTCCGATGAATCGGTTGACTTCCCGATCCATTGTGGCAGAGAAGCGTCCACAAAACATTCCGGGCAGTAGCAAAGGGGACAAGCATTTCTGCAGGCATAGCAGCGGATGCACTTGTCAACCTCCTTGCTCAGGTAACTCCATCGCTCTTCGGGTGTCATTGCATCAAAAATTTCAATGTCCGAAAAAGAATCTTGATTCTTTTCATCCAGAGACTCTCCTGCCAGCAAATCATGAAGCACAGGATTGGGATGGGTGCAGGTCTTGCAGGAATCATGGAGGAAGTCGGAACGGCTCAGAGCCTCTTCAAAATCAGAGCCCTTGAGAATGAGAAGGTCCTCTCTCTCCTCGGCTTGCAGGATTCGCCCGGGAGTGACGCGAGCCTCGACTCGGGATCGATCGACCATCCCTCGGCAGGGCACACCGATGAGGATGACCTGGTCTCTTTGCACCTGCTTTTCCTTGATGAGCTCCACCACGGCCCGACTGTCACATCCCTTGGCCACTATGGCCGTCTTTTCTTTTCTTTTCGGCAGATAGGCGGCCAGGGTATTCTCGCAGAATCCATCCCACACCAGGCGGTCCACCTCTTCCTCTTTCCTGACAAAGCAGGGCCTGCTCCGAAGAGGCATGCTTCCCCGCTCAAAGCCGATGACCACCTGCACTTTCTTTTCCTGCAGGAGCTTTCGGGCCATTGACCTGATGTCAGTCGTTAACTGCCGCATGGAACGGACCTCGAGCCGGAGTTTTCACCAATTTCTTTGAGGGACCCAGAATTTTGATCCGAGCCGTCACCTTGCCAATGAGTCTTGCAAAGCGGACGCCTTCCGATGCCGACACCCAGCTGAACTGGACCCGACCTTCCTCGACGCCGGCGAATTCGAGAAGACTCTTCAGGAGGGCGAACTTTCTTCTCGCACTGTAATTGCCCGTCAGGTAGTGACACTCTCCGGGATGGCATCCGCTCACCAGGACCCCGTCAACTCCTTTCTGGAGACTGGACAGGATGAAGAAGGGGTTCACCCTTCCGGAGCAGGGGAGGCGAATGATCCGGACATTGGGCGGATACTGGATCCTGCTGGTGCCCGCAAGATCCGCTCCTGCGTAGCTGCACCAGTTACACAGAAAAGCCACGATTTTAGGTTCCCATGTGCTGCTTTGCGCCATCCTTCTCACCCCAAGAGGGCCTGAATCACGGACCATGTCTGCATGTCACTCACGCCGCTCAGGTCCAGAGCGCCGCTTCGACAGGAAGAGACGCACACGCCGCATCCTTTGCACAGGGCCTGGTTGACCACTGCAATCCCCTCATCTCCGAGCGCGATGGCCTGATAAGGACAGACCTGCTGGCAGAGTCCGCACCCGCTGCACCTTCGCGCCGTCACCCCGCAAACAGGCCCGCCTGCTTTCAATTCCTCTTGAGCGAGGATGGTGAGGGCCCGAGAGGCTGCGGCCTGAGCTTGGGCAATGCTTTCGTCGATGAACTTGGGACTGTGGGCCGTGCCGCACATGAAGATTCCGTCTGTGGCAAAGTCCACGGGCCGAAGCTTCATGTGAGCTTCCATGAAAAAACCGTCTTCATTCAGGGGCACCTTGAGGAGCCGGGACAAGGGCCTGCTCTCAGCCCCAGGGACAGAGGCGACTGCCAGCACCACCCGATCCGCATCAATCATGAGACGGCCAGTCAGGGTGGGCTCGGTCACGGTGACCCTCAAGACAGAGCGGCCTTCTTCCTGAACCAGGGTCACATCCGGCTTGTCCTCCTTCTCGTAGCGAATGAAGACCACTCCTTTTTCCGCGGCCTGCCGGTAGTCGTCTTCCCGGAACGCATAGGTCCTCATATCCCTGTAGAGGACATAGATGTCCATGGCAGGGTTGTGTTCTTTCAGCTTCAGGGCATTCTTGACGGACTGGCTGCAGCATATCCGGCTGCAATAAGGTCTTTCATCGTCTCGCGAACCGACACACTGGATCATCACCAGGGTGTTGCACTGATTCAACCGTTCGCTGCCCGCCTGGATTTCTTCTTCCAGCTCCAGCTGGGTGACGACACGAGGATCCTCCCCGTACAGGTACATGGAAGGTTTGAATTCCTCGGCGCCGGTAGCCACGATGGTGACGCCGTGCGCGATCTCTTTGATCATTCCCCGCTCGCCCGACGCGATTCGAGACGTGAAGTTTCCCACATAGCCTGAAAAATCGATAAGCCGAGCCTCTGTGTGCACCTGGATGTGGAGAGTCTTGTAAACCTTTTGGATGAGATCCCGGAGATAGGCCTGGATATCACTTCTCTCCAGCGTGTAGTGAATCCTTCTGGCCATGCCGCCCAGCTCTTTCCCCTTTTCAACGAGATGAACCGGAATGCCTTGATCGGCAAGGCTCAGGGCAGCTACCATGCCGGATACGCCGCCTCCGATCACCAGGGCCGACCGGTTGACCTCATAGGAAACCTGATAGAGAGGCTCCAGGAGTACTGCCCTGGCCACAGCCATTCGAATCAGGTCTTTTGCCTTGTCCGATGCGCTCCTTTTGTCCGCCATGTGGACGAGGGAACACTGCTCCCGAATGTTAGCAAACTCGAAGAGATAGGGATTAAGACCCGCTTCGCGAAGCGCATCCTGAAAAACGGGTTCGTGGGTCCTGGGGGTGCAGGCTGCGACCACCACACGATTGAGCCCTTTCTCCCTGATCACATTGGCCATGTGTGTCACGGAGTCGATGGAACAGCTGAAGGTACTCTCCTCCGCATGCACCACGCCCATGAGTCCCCGCGAATAATCAACAACCTTCTTCACGTCCACCGTCTTGACAATGTTGGTGCCACAGTCACAGGCAAAGACGCCCACCCTGGGAGGCTCTCCCCTCACATCCCGCTCCACAGGGTATTCTTTTTTCTCCACCAGAGTGCCGCGGCGGTCCTTCAAAAGCTGTGACGCAAGAGAGGCGGCCCCGCTGGCCATGGTCACGGAGTCAGGAATGTCCATGGGCGCGTGAAAGACGCCGCAGTGATAGATCCCCGGACGAGAGGTCTCTATGGGTGAAAAGGCTGACGCCTCGCAAAACCCGTATTCATTGACGGTGATGCCGAGTTTTTCCGCGAGAGCCCTGTTCGTTTGAGGAGAAAGGAGTCCCACGGAGAGCACGACAAGATCGAAGTCCTCGTCCTTGAGCCCGGTGCCGTTCAGCCGGTATCTGAGCCTGACGCCGCCGTTGTCTTTGTCTTCTCCCAGAACAGAAACCTTGCTCCAGGTAAACCGGACGCCCGGCGTGTTTCTGGCTCTTTCATAATATCGTTCGAAACCCTTTCCAAAGGCGCGGATGTCATTGTGAAAAACTTGCGCTTCCAACTCCGGGTCATGTTCCTTGCTCAGGAGCACATGCTTGATCGCATACATGCAACACACTGAAGAGCAGTAGGGGTTCCCGGCCGTCTTGTCCCGGGAACCGACACACTGAATCCACGCGACCTTCTTGGGATGACGACCGTCCGAAGGCCGGCGAAGCTCTCCACGGTTCGGCCCTGATGCGCTCAGCATTCGCTCGAATTCGAGACTGGTGACCACGTTTCGGAATCTTCCGTAGCCGTACTGGCTCTGAACCTGGGGAGAAAACGTCTCATAGCCCGGAGCCAGGATGAGGCTCCCCGCCCTGATCTCATGCACCCTTTCCTGCTGGTGGAAGTCAATGGCCTTGTTCTTACAGGTGGGCACGCAGATCTGGCAGATTCGTCGCTTGAGGAAAAGACAGTGTTCCGGATCAACAAAGGAGACGGCCGGTACAGCCTGGGGAAAAGACAGGTGGATACATTTCAGGGTCGCCAGGTCTTCGTTGTAGGCGTCAAGGATGTGGACAGGGCAGTACTCCGCACAGGTTCCGCACCCTGTGCACTTTTCTGTATCCACATATCGGGGTCGCTGGATCAAGGTGACCCGGAAGTTTCCTGCTTCGCCATCGACCCGTTCGACCTCGGCGTCTGTGAGGATTTCGATGTTGGGATCCGTGGCGCATTCGATGAACTTGGGAGAGAGGATGCACATGGAACAGTCATTGGTGGGAAAGGTTTTGTCCAGCTGGGCCATCTTGCCTCCAATGGCAGGCCCCTTATCCACCAGGTAGACCTTGAAACCGGCTTTGGCGGCATCCAGTGCGGCCTGAATGCCGCTGACCCCGGCTCCGACCACCATGACCGTTCCTACACGCTCATCACCAGTCTTCATGGTATGTGCATCACCCGTCATGAGACTCACCGCAAAGGCGCAAAGGGCGCGGAGAGGGTTTTTTTCTTTGCGTTCTTTGCGTCTTTGCGGTGAATCATTCTTGATCCCCCATGGCCTCCAGGACGACCTCCGAAATGTCCTTCACTTCCAGCACATCCGCCTTGTCCGACGTGACCACGCTGTCCTTGAAGTTCAGGAGGCAGTAAGGACATGCGGTGACCAGGAGATCAGCCCCCCTCTCGACCGCCTGTTCCACC
>Ga0214473_10010363_pt1 | contig 10966 bp, 6 predicted proteins | sample RVTome_7_FD_203509 | JGI IMG/M metagenome (GOLD analysis project Ga0214473, IMG submission 203509) | Soil microbial communities from uranium-contaminated site in the Upper Colorado River Basin, Wyoming, United States - RVT98D197 | ecosystem: Environmental > Terrestrial > Soil > Contaminated >... | reverse complement strand
TGGATCGGCCCCTCATTCATCAATGTGTATCCCTCGGGGACCTCCATGCTGAAGAGGGATTTGTCCAACGGTGCATCGAAAACGAAGTCGTTCATGTAGACTGTCATCGGTTGTCCGAGGGTGTTCATGACAAACCGAACTTGGATCGGGAGTCCGCTTTCCGGGTCCGCCCAAACTGTCCATTCCTCCCCCTCTTGAAGGACCCGGAAACAATCGGCGGCTCGCCCGACGATCTCCTGCAACCCAAGCGATTCTTCCGTTCCGTCGCGGAGGTTGCGAAATCTCTGCACGTAGTTTGACGCCTGTTTTCGCTCGGGGTTCTCGGGGTCGTATTCGAGTATCATTGCCTTCTTCATCGAGGGGTAAACTACGATGCCCTTTCCCGTGGTGTAATCGACAATCGAGGTCCCACTCGTCGGTCCGAAGCCCATCGTCATCCTTAGCAGCCCGGGTTCCATAAACATGACTTCACTTGTAGGATTGGTGAAGTTCTTCATGATTTCTGGAAGCCCTTCGACGTTTCCTTCGACCCTGCTCTTGTAGGTGACCGTTCTCGCGTTCCGGATGTGTTCCAATACCTGGGCGAAAGCCACGCCGTTCCCCTTCCGGTCCATCGTCATCCACACGGAAACGGCAGCGGCCAGTAAGAGGGTTCCCATAGCGGCAACGGCGAACGTCTTCGGTTTCCACGCAAATGAAAACCATCTCAGTCTCTCTCTCCGTTCTGCCAGACCGTCAACACGTTCCTTGAAATCAGCGATACGACGCAGCATTTTCTCTTCCACTTCTTTCGGGACCTCGCTTTCCGTGGCTTTGAGGAGGATCTCGTCGAGTTGCGTTTTCGTGTTTACGGAATCTCTCATGTCACTTCCTCCTTGTGCGCATGAACGGGCAGGAGGTGGGCGAGGAGCGCACTGAGACGAGCCCGGCCGCGGGTTACGTGCGTTCGTGCCGTCGCCTCGCTGCACCCCAACGCTTCCGCGATGTCTCTGTAGGGCAGTTCTTGCGTCAACCTCATCAGAACCGCTTTGGCCTGGTTGCCGGGGAGTTGCCCGATTGCCCCGTAGATTTCGGTCTCACGCTCTTGGTTCATTAGAACCTCGGGCGGCAGAGGGGAGGGATCTTGGATGCTTTCCTCGATCTCGCGCAGGTCTTCGCGCCGATCCCGGCGGATCCTCTTGCGGAGAACGTCGTAGGCCGTGTCGATGCAGATCTTCAGAATGAGCGCGTGCGGATTGGGATGCTTGCGGATACGGTTCAGACGCTTCCAGACGATCTCGAGTGCCGACTGGAGGGCATCTTCGGCATCGTCGGGATCCCGCACGATCCGCCAGATCGAGGAGACCATCTTCCGCTCGATCGGCTCGATCAGCTGCCGGGTCATCTCCTGTGTCACCGTTCGACCTCAGTCATCCGTTCGCTCGTCCTCGCGACTCCATCAGCACGAGAGTATCACTCCCATTCCACTTCTCTTACCGTCCGGAGACTGCAAAACGTGTACAAGGCGGGAAAGAGAATCTGCACTATGGGGCCAAATCCAAGAGTTGCCGACGCACCTTTGCCCTGCCGGTAAACACTCAGTGAACGTGCACCCTCATCCCTAGCCCTTCTCCCAAGGGGAGAAGGGGACGGGTTCCCTCTCCCTCCGGGAGAGGGCTAGGGTGAGGGAGAAATGCGAGGAGACCTCCTTTCTCAAGAGTCCCCTTCACTGAATGCTTACTCTTGCAGCGCGGGAGCCCGGACCCCTATCCTACCCCCGAACCAGGACCTCCAACATGATCCATTTCCCCATCAGCGGAGTCGAAACCTATTGGTGGCTGCCGGTCGCGGTGGCCTTCGCCATCTCGAGCGTCACCTCCACCGGGGGTGTGTCGGGAGCGTTCCTAATTCTGCCTTTCCAGCTCAGCGTCTTGCGGTTTACCGGCCCTGCCGCCAGTCCGACGAACCTGGTTTTCAACATCGTCGCCATCCCTCCGGGGGTTTATCGCTACTGGCGCGAGGGACGGATGGCCTGGCCCATCGCTTGGACGACGATTCTTGGCACACTTCCGGGAATCTTTCTGGGAGCCCTGATCCGGATCAACTACCTGCCCGACCCACGCCGGTTCAAGGTCTTTGTCGGTCTGGTCCTCCTCTACCTGGGGATCCGGCTTCTCATGAACGTGATTTCAAAATCGACAGGTGCTGGGAATGCAGCGAAATCGGGCAACCGCGGTTCGATTGTCCCCCTCCGGTTCGACCTCCGAGAAGTGGGCTACGAGTACCAAGGGGAGCGGTACTTCGCTTCCACTTGGAAGCTGATGCTGCTCAGTTTCGTGGTGGGGGTGATTGGAGGCACCTATGGCATTGGCGGCGGGGCCATCATCTCGCCGTTCCTGGTTACTTTCTTCGCACTCCCCGTCCACACGATTGCCGGTGCGACCTTGTTGGGAACGTTCGTCACCTCGATTGCAGGAGTCGTCTTCTACTCCGCAATCGCCCCTTTCTACGCCCACACCGGATTGGCTATCGCCCCGGACTGGGCTCTCGGCGCGCTGTTCGGGATCGGAGGCGCGATGGGAACCTACTTGGGGGCACGGCTCCAGCGCTTCATGCCCGCACGGCTGATCAAGGGGGTGTTGGCTTGCTGCCTTTTCTTCCTGGCCGTGCGGTACGTGGGGGGAATCTTTCGGTAAGCGATGGAAACCGGGCTTTCCTTTGTGGGCGGGGAAGGGTAGGTCCGAAGACCTTGACCCGAGTGTGAGAGACCCGCTCGTAGAAGGCGTCTAGCGAAGCTCCGCCTCAGACCGTAGGACCTCGACCCACGATCGATCGATCGTGCCTCCGCCCCGCCCTGAAGGACGGGTCTAAGGGGAAAAGGACGCTGAAGCGCCCTCGGACCGGCAGCGCGCTTCAGCGTGCTTGCAGCGTTAGCACCGGTGTTTACGCCGGTGCTGAGGTTGCACTTCCCCTTCGCACGCCCGCTTCGAATCTCGGAAAGAGATCCGCCCCTATCCGAACAGCCCCGATCCTTCGGTGTCGGTGGCGGACGGGGTGTATTGCATGGCCGGCACTCTCTTTCTGAGCAACTCGGCGTAGCCTTGCATTCCGCCTTTCTTGATGAAGGAGACCGGGTCGACTCGCTCGCTTCCCGCAGCGATTCGCCCCATCTCCACAGGATCCACCACATACACCGGAAAGGAGATGTCTCGAAGAAGATCGAGGGCTTCGTGCGTCTTGGCGTGGATGTCGCGTCGCGGTTTCGGAACGTAATCGAGATTGAGGGTCAGACTGCCGTCTTGCTTCAGAAACTTTTCCAGGACTGGGACCTGGTCTCCCGTTAGGCTTCCCCCAGTCGCGACAAAGCAGGGGTTTCGCATTCCACGAGCGAACGGCACGACCGCCGAGAGGGGGGATTCCACGAGGACGAGGTTCTTCTGCTTCTCCCGGTAGGCCAGATGAAGTCCGAAGAGGACCTCCTTACTCCCCAGCGGCGTCTCCAGAGTCATCCGGCGGAGATAGTCGATGCGCGGTTCCCCTTCCACGTCAAAAGGGAACCGGTAGGCCCAGAAGTTGACGATGCGCCGACCGAAAACGTCGCGCCACGGTCCGACGAGGCGGTCCTCCCAATGAGACTGGTAGAACCCAGCGGCCCCGGCGGCTTCATGGTCCCACATCGAGCTGAATCCAGCCGTTTCCAACGCTCTTTTCGTCCGACCCACCGTTGTGCAGAAACCCATCTCGAGTGGGGTCCACAGGTTCTCCGGGACTCCCAGAAACTCCTCGAGGTACTTCCTGGCTTTGGCCCCCTCGTTCGACCAGAGCTCGCCCTGCGCGTGAACGGAAAATGCTTCGGGAAGCAGGATCTGTCGAATCCGTTCCTGAGCTTCCCTGGCTTCACCTTCGTTCACGTCCCAATCGAAGGAGATTCTTACCCTTTTCGCAAGCGACTGAACCGCCATACGGAGTTCGCCCACTTTCGGGAGTTTTCCCTTGTTCACAAACGACAGCCAAAATACGACGGGTTTGCCTGGTTCGAGTGAACGAAATCCCCAGCCTCTCCCAACCAGCTTGCCGCTAACGTGGCCGTATTCTCGGTACTCGATCGGGGCATCTCGCGCAACCCACCAACCGTTGGACGCCTCCTGAAATCCGAACTCGGGAAAAGCCCGATCGAGGTTATCTTCCAAGGCGGGAAAAACCAACCTCCTCAGGAGGTCGAAGAGATCCATTTTGCCCACGGTGACCTTTTTCATGGAGACTCTCTTCCTTGCAGCCCACGCAACGGGGATTCCGTCCTTACAAGCCGAGCGACGATCCTTATTCGAGGATACCAGGAAACGACCGAGTCCGCGACCCAAAAAACGGGCGCCTCTCCCGATCCGTCCGTGCGGCGACTTCCAAGGGACGATCCCGACGACTCAGGGCAGCCGCACTTTCAGCGAAGCGAACTGGCCTTCCCAGGACAGACACTGGACTCCCAAGACGTCCCCGCTTCCGATCTTCCGTCCGCCCCAGCGTCCATCGCCGAGGATCGGATCCTGGACTTGCGGGCAGGGTCTGATTTCGCCTGTCCCGGCTTCGATCAACAGGCAGGCCAGGTCGTGCGGCCCGTTCGAACCCGCCATCCAACCCGACAGAGCGCGGTAGCAGGTGGTGTCCGATTCCCCGGCCAGTTCGATCTCCAAGGCATCGAAGTCTCGCACGCCCGTCCCGGCGAGCGCCGTCACCGCGGCTTGCGGAGTCCCTTCAGGCTTCCTCAGGAGTCGGGGCGGTCCCTCGAAAGGCACATCCACGGTTTTTCCGTAATCGAAACGCTCCAAGACGGCAAGGGGGCTTTTCCCTTGGGCCTTTGCCGTCGCCGCGTTCTCCAGGACCAGCACGGTGCTGCCGTCGCCCAAAACGGTTCCCCGAGCGTTTGTGTCGAACGGGCAAGGAACCCCCTCCTTCCTCGTGTCCAACCGGCCTTTCTGAAGGTGGGTGATCAGGTGGTACGGTTCGACCAGAGTGTCCGCGCCCCCCGCCAACATCACATCGGCGTCGTCTCGTTCGATGATTCGCGCCGCCTCCTCGAGAGCCAGCAATCCTCCCACGACGGTCATGCAGTTCGTGTTGGAAGGTCCCTTCAACCCCAGTTCGATGGAAATGTGGCCGGGGACGAGATTCGGGATGTGCCTCAGGAACCAGTAGGGGGGCATGTAGTCCGGCGCCTGACGGGCATACTCCGAAAGGTCCAACTTCCCGTTCTCGTCGATCGAGTTGCGCACGGGGAAGCAGACCTCCATCAGGTTGGCCGTAATTCTCCCGGCCGACATGACGACTCCGGTTCTGTTCGGGTCGGCCCTTCCCTCGAGACCGGCGTCATCCCAGGCGAGCTTTCCCGCTGCCAGCGCGAGGTGAATATTCAACCGGGAGACTTTGAGCGCTTTCCGGTTTTTTACATAATCCCGTGCTCGAAAATCCTTGACCTCGGCGGCCAATCCGACCGGGAAATCCCCTGTTTCGAAATGGGTGACGGGTCCAATTCCCGATTTCCTCTCGAGCAGAGCGTCGAGTACGTTCTCCCTCCCGATCCCGAGCGGGGACACAATTCCGATTCCCGTGATCCAGATTTCAGGCATAGGAACGAGGATTTTAGTGTTTTCGGCCTGAGTCACAAGTGCTGTGGGGGGAAAGCAGTGCCATTGGTTGGCATAAGGACCGTTCCCTGCTAGATTTAAGGCTAGAAACGCAGCGCAGCGACGGGGAAGCGGGGATTCGTTGCAAGAATTACTTTCCACAAAGCCTGTCCGTTCTAGCGAGTGGGTCTTAGGGTTTTTCCTCGATGGTTCGGCACGTGCTGCTGCAATTTCAGTAAGAGTTGGGGTTCCTGTTGCTAATGAGTCGTTTTCTCGACAACCTCAGAGATCCGAAAGAAATCCATTCCCTTTCGATGGAGGAGCTCCTGGAGCTTGCCGACGAGATACGGGAACGGATTGTGGACTCCGTTTCACAAACGGGGGGTCATTTTTCCTCGAACCTCGGGACTGTCGAACTGGCGGTGGCCCTGCACCGGGTTTTCGAGTCTCCGAAGGACAAGATCGTTTGGGATGTCGGGCACCAAGCCTATCCGCATAAGCTTCTGACGGGTCGCGCCAACCGTTTTCAGACCATCCGCCAGACCGATGGGTTGAGCGGTTTTCTGAGCATCTTCGAGAGCGAACACGACATTTTCGGGGCGGGACATGCCGGAACCGCGGGCAGCGCAGCCGTGGGACTAGCCGTTGCCAATGACCTGCTCGGAAAGGAAGGCCATGTGGTGGCGGTGATCGGGGACGGCGCGATAACCGCCGGGATGGCTTTCGAAGCGCTCAACCACGCCGGAGACCTCAAAAAGAACCTGATCGTCATCCTGAACGACAATCGCTGGTCCATCAGCCAGAACGTCGGGGCCATGTCGCGATACCTCAACCGAATTATCACCGGTCAGTACTACAACCGCGCCAAGCAGAACCTGGAGAGCCTGATCGAACACCTGCCCTCCGTGGGGACGAGTGCGGTGAAGCTGCTTCACAGCGCCGAAGAACATCTGAAAGGCATGATCGTTCCTGGAACCTGGTTCGAAGAGCTCGGTTTCAGGTACTTTGGGCCGGTGGACGGCCACAATCTCACCAAACTGATCGGCACCCTGGAGAACATCAAGAAGCTCAAAGGCCCGATTTTGCTCCACACGGTCACGATCAAGGGGAAGGGCTACGCTCCGGCGGAGGAAGACGCCACCAAATGGCATGGGCCTGCTCCGTTCGACAAGTTCGAGGGAGTCATTCACAAAAAGCCCGGCCCCAAAGCCTATACGGACATCTTTGTCGAGACGCTGATCGAGGAGGCGAAGAAGGACGAGCGGATCTGTGCCATCACCGCAGCGATGGCGAGCGGAACCGGGCTGGCCGCCTTCGCGGAAGTCTTCCCCGACAGGTTTTTCGACACCGGGATTGCCGAACAGCATTCGGTGACCCTGGCTGCAGGAATGGCGCGCGGCGGACTGAAGCCCGTCGTGGCCATCTATTCCACCTTTCTCCAGAGGGCCTTCGACCAGATCGTCCATGACGTGGCCATCCAGAATCTCCCCGTGGTATTCGCCATCGACCGGGCCGGATTGGTGGGGGCGGATGGTTGCACCCATCAGGGGATGTTCGACATGAGCTACCTCCGAATGATTCCCAACCTGGTCGTCCTCTCTCCTTCGAACGAGGCCGAGCTGGCGGGAATGCTCAGGACGGCGCTTCAACATCCCGGACCGATAGCCGTCCGGTATCCGCGATCGTGGATTACCGAGCGGTTTCCCGATTGGTTGGACACGGCGCCGGTTCCCGTGGGGGTCAGCAAGACCCTCAGGGAAGGCGGCGACTTGGCGATTCTGGCAGTGGGCTCCATGGTTTCACCGGCGCTTGCGGCGGCCGAGGAACTGGCGAGGGAAGAGGAAGTCGAACCATGGGTTGTCGATATGCGCTCGGTCAAGCCTCTCGACTGTGAGATCCTGAGGGTCCTCGCGTCGGTTGGGGCTGAAATCGTGACTGTCGAGGAGCACACGACGCACGGCGGCTTCGGTAGCGCGGTCCTGGAAGCTTGGGAAGAGGAGGGACTGCCCCCCGTTCGGATGCTGAGGCTTGGGATCCGCGACCATTTTGTGGAACACGGGGACCGCGACACGATCCTTCACCGGCTGGGCCTCGACGCAGAGGGAATCGCCCACTCGGTCGCGCAGTTCCTGAAAGGCCGCGCCGGAGTCGTGGTCAACGTTCCCACAGCCGTCCAGATGGAGCGGCATGCCACTCGTTGAGTGAAGGGGTGTACGTGCCTCTCGGGGTGTCCTCCCCGTTCGATCCAGGAAAAACCGATGCGAAGAATCGATGCAACGACAGATGACCGGGGAGTCCGTGAGTTCCTCTCGTCCAGGAAACAGACGCAGACAGACGTCTCCCAATCGATAACAGACATCAAATCCGCCGTTCTCTCCCGAGGCTGGAAGGCGGTTGCCGAGTTCACGGCGCGGTTCGACGGGGTCGAGAAACCGCCCGAGGCGGATGCCTTCCGAGTGAGTCCTGAAACCTTCGATTCCGCACGTTCCGCTCTGGAATCCGAACTCGCTCAAGCGATCGACACGGCCATCGAGCGGGTTCGTAACTTCCACGGCCGTCAGAAACGAAGCGACTGGTTTCTGGAGGAAGAGGGAATCCGGACGGGGCAGTTGTTCCGACCTTTGGAGAGGGTCGGAGTTTATGCGCCTGCCGGAAAGGCGCCGCTCTTTTCCACCCTCATCATGGATACCGTCCCGGCTCAGGTTGCAGGCTGCCCCCATATCGTTGTCTGCTCTCCGCCTCAGAAAGACTCCGGAACCGTCCATCCGCTTGTGCTGGCCGCCTGCGCGAGGCTGGGACTCGAATGTTCGCAAGTGTGGGCTCTCGGCGTATGTCATGGAAGCCAAGCGGCAGGTCCAAGGCGAGGTGCGGATCGAGAGCTTGCCCGGAAACAGCGAAATCCTGGTCATTGCGGACGATTCGGCGAATCCCCGGTACGTTGCGGCGGATCTCCTCTCTCAGGCCGAGCACGCCGGCGGGGAAATGTCGATCCTTGTCACCGTTTCCGAGGGTCTGCTGGACCGAGTCGATGCGGAGGTCGAGAAGCAGCTCGCTGCCATGCGTCGGAAGGAGATTGCAGAAAGCTCCCTTTCCACCGGCGGCGTTCTCGTTCTAGTCAGGGATGTGGACCAGGCCTGCGAAATCGCCAACGAGGTGGCTCCCGAACACCTCGAGATTCAAGTCAAATCTCCCAAGGATCTTGTGCCCAAGATCCGCCACGCCGGAGCGGTATTCCTCGGCCCTTGGTCGACCGAACCGATCGGCGACTACACGGCCGGGACCAACCACGTGCTCCCGACCGGCGGCACCGCCCGGTACAGCTCCGCCCTGTCTGTCGACGACTACACGAAGAAGATCAGTGTGGTCGAAATCGATGAAGAAGGACTCCTTGCGATCGGACCCCCGGCGACGAAACTGGCCGCGGCGGAAGGCCTGGAAGGCCACAAGAACGCAATCGACCTGCGCCTGCGGGACCTGGAGGGGTGAGACGGCTAACAGTCCGTTGAAAAAGTCGTCCTTCTCCTGGATTCCCGCTTTCGCGGGAATGACCAATGGGGGAAACGTGCTGTCTTTCGTCATTCCCGCGAAAGCGGGAATCCAGAGCGCGGGGACCTTGGGGCTTTCTTCAACAGCCTGCTAAGGGCCTTGGTGGCCCTCTGGTTCTCCCCACATTGCCTCCTTCCACTGTTCCTCAAAAATCAGTACGTCCTCGTGGTCCACCACGCCGTCGCCATTCAGATCGGCCGATCCGATGACATCCAGTTTCCTTTCCGCCTCGGCCATGTCGATGATTTCGACCCGGTCGATCGTCTCTTCGGCAACCAGGCTGCCTTGGCGGTCCTTGAGGTAGCGCAGGAAGTTGGGCGGGAAATGGCGGAACCGCAATCGGACGGACAGGTGCAGCGGGGAAGCGACCTTTTCCGGGATTGGGATGGAATAAGTCACGGTGACGGGTTCCAATGGCGGCAGGGACCGTGAGTTGTTGAAATGGTTGGTAGGAGGGAAGGGAAGGTGCGTGTGCTGAGGATGCCCCTGCGCATCGATGTACTCGAAGCGGTTGGTGAACGTCACGAGGTGTTTGTCCGGTCCAGGCGTTTCGAGATAGGGCTCGGCGGGCGTGCCGTACTCGTCGTCGGAGAAGGCGATCCCCATGTCCGCCCAGTCCTCGTCATGTTCCCCGTCGCCATCCGGGTCGGCGTCGAAAGTCCTTCTGACTGGGTCGAAACGACACAGGTACCCGGTGGCGAACAGCTCCTTGCTGGCCGCATCCGTTAGCCGCGCCTCAATCCAGATCTGGCGTTCCTGCGAGAAGCCGGCAACCACGCGATGTCCCGCTCCCACGTTCGTCAGGGTGATGCGGAGTGGAAAAGTCGCCCCGCTTACAACCGCGTTCGGGGTCTCTTCCACAGACATCTCGACCGCGCGCTTCAGCAGCAACTTCCGCCGTTGGTTCAACCCTCGCGGCATCCCGTGACTGTCCAGCGTCTCGTCGTCTTGGTTCGGGAAGTCGACTAAAGCGATGTCGACTCCGGTGAAATAGTGCGTGCTGACTTCTCGGGTCGCGAGCGGCGCCAATCCGGCGCCCTGCAAAGCAGCGTAGTCGACCGGGTACTCGCCGACCTCCCCCACCGGGTAGAGCGACATGTGGCAGTCCTGGCAGTTGGCGACGCGGCCCTTCAGACGTGCGTGGCGCTCCTCAAGTTCCGGACGTCTTGGGTGGTCCAGCTTTGCGTAAGGCCCGCTTCGAAACTCCGTGAAAAGGTTTTCGAGCCTCTGGAAAGGTTCCCCGGTTTGGGTATCCGGCGTGTTCCCGATTCGCACGTCGTGGCAGGCCCCGCACAACCTGTCGCCGGTCATGTAGTCGGGGGCGATCGCGCTCACTTCGTGAAAAACATTCTCGACCGGATCGGTCAAGGGTCCTCGCCGAAGGCGGGAGGTCGCCTCGATGATGAGCGAGGTATTGGCGATGCCATCTCCGAGTCGGCCTGCCGTGAAGTCATGGGTTGTGTCGATGGCCGACACGCGATGGCAGGTTTCGCAGAAGATCCCCCGGCGGCTCACCTCCGATAGACCGTTCCGCATCGGAGTAACCGAACCGTCGTCTACGTAGTCGGTCAACTCGCCGAGGATTTCACCGATCGGTGTATGGCACCGGTTGCAGAAATTCTTGAGACGGCCGTTGTTGGCCACAGCCCCGTCCAGGACCCGGCGCGCGACCATTTCAAAGGTGTTGAAGGTGGGAGACTCCGCCGCGTACGAATGGCTCGAACCGAGCCACTCCTGGTACTGGCGCTGATGACACAAACCGCAGAAGGACGGTTCCATGAAGACGACACCGTTTTTTGACTTCTCCTTCAGGTCGTTCATCG
>Ga0214473_10010362_pt1 | contig 10966 bp, 10 predicted proteins | sample RVTome_7_FD_203509 | JGI IMG/M metagenome (GOLD analysis project Ga0214473, IMG submission 203509) | Soil microbial communities from uranium-contaminated site in the Upper Colorado River Basin, Wyoming, United States - RVT98D197 | ecosystem: Environmental > Terrestrial > Soil > Contaminated >... | reverse complement strand
GGTCCGCGCCACCGTCGAGGACATGGGACCGCTGCTCTTATCGCGCATGCTCGAGCTCAACGAGGTGCAGGAGGGCGTGGTGAACGTCGCCTTCCGCGTGGCCTCTGACGAGAAGCTGCCGCTGCTCAATCTCGCCGACCTTCGCGCGATCATCAACAACGTTGCCGCGCGCTCCAAGGAGCTGCAAACGAAGTACGGAAACGTGGCCGCCACCTCGGTCGGCTCCATTCAGCGGCGCCTCTTGGTGCTCGAGGAGCAGGGTGCGGACCATTTCTTCGGCGAGCCGGCGCTCGACATCATGGATTTCCTCCGCACCGCACCGGACGGGCGCGGCTACATCAATATTCTCGTAGCCGACAAGCTCATGGAGAAGCCGCGGCTTTACGCGACCTTCCTCCTATGGATGCTGACCAAGCTGTGGCAGACGCTGCCCGAGGTCGGTGATCTGCCCAAGCCCAAGCTCGTCTTCTTCTTCGACGAGGCGCATCTCCTCTTCGACGATGCACCATCGGCGCTTCTGGAACGCATCGAGCAGATCGCCCGGCTCGTGCGCTCGAAGGGCATCGGCGTCTACTTCATCACGCAGAATCCGCTCGATGTGCCCAACACCATATCGGCTCAGCTCGGCAATCGCGTGCAGCACGCGCTGCGCGCCTACACGCCCCAGGAGCAGCGCGCGGTCAGGGCGGCGGCCGAGACCTTCCGCCCCAACCCCGACATCAACACCGAGCGCACCATTCTCGAGCTCAAGGTGGGCGAGGCGCTCGTCTCCACGCTGGAGAACAAGGGTGAGCCATCGATCGTGCAACGCACGTTGATCCGGCCGCCGGAGGGGCGCATCGGCCCCATTACGGAGGCAGAGCGGCGCGCGCTCATCGCGGCGAGCCCACTCTACGGCAAGTACGAGCAGACGCAGGATCGCGACAGCGCGCACGAGATGCTGGGGCGTCGCGGCGAGGTCGCAGCCAAGGACGCGGCCAAGGCGGACGGAGAGGCATCCGGCGGCGGCTGGCTGGACAGCGTATTCGGCAGCACCAAAGGCCCCACGGGGCGCCCGCGCCAGGGCGTGGGGCAGAGGATCGGGCGCGAGCTCGAGCGCTCGTTTGCGCGAACCGCCGCCTCGGTGATCAGGGGCATCATCATGCGGTCGATCCGAGGCCGTTGACGAGCCCTCGACCGCGCTGAAGACCGCGTACCTTCGGTGCGCTATCGTGGCTCGGGGGGAGAGCGCTCAAATGAGAAGATTTTGCAGGCCCGGCGTGCTCGCGATCAGCTTGGCTGCGTCCACCGCCTGCGCCTTGGCAGGCGCCGAGACCTACCTGAGCAACGTCGACAAGGGGCGGGCCCTTCTCGAGGCCAACTGCGTCCGGTGCCATGCGATCGGCAAGGAGGACGCGAGCCAGCACCCCGAAGCGCTGCCCTTCCGTGTCGTCGTCACGCGCTATCCGCCCGATAATCTCGCGGAAGCGCTGGCCGAGGGTATCGTCTCGGGCCACCCGGATATGCCGGTGTTTGTGTTTCAGCCGCCCGAGATCGAAGCCATCGTGGCGTACCTGGGCTCCCTCGCGGCCGCGCCGGTTCCCTCCAATGGGAATTGAACGCCGACCATGAAAAGACGGCGCCCCGAAATGCGGGGCGCCGTTGCCTTCAAGAAAATGCCGGCCGAGCGACTTCAGCCCACAAGCGCCTCGACGTGCTCCCAGTTGATGAGATTGTCGAACCAGGCCTCGAGGTATTTCGGGCGCGCATTGCGGTAGTCGATGTAATAGCTGTGCTCCCACACGTCGCACCCCAAGATCGGCGTCGCGCCGTGCATCAGCGGGTTCTCGCCGTTCGGCGTTTTCGTGACCTCGAGCTTGCCGTTCTTCAACACGAGCCAAGCCCAGCCTGAGCCGAATTGTGTCTTCCCGGCTTCGATGAAGTCGTTGCGCACCTTGTCGTAGCCGCCCGCTCCGCCGATGAGCTTCTCCGCCTTGCCGGGCACCTTCTTGCCGCCGCCGCCCTTCTTCATCCACTGCCAGAATTGGGTGTGATTGTAGTGCTGGCCGACGTTGTTGATGATCGGCTGATTTTTGTCGGCGTAGGCTTCCTTGCAGATCTCCTCGATGCTCTTGCCCTCATATTTCGTGCCGGGCACGAGTTTGTTTGCCATATCGACATAGGCCTGGTGGTGCTTGTCGTGATGGAATTGCAGCGTTTCCGCCGACATGAAGGGCCCAAGCGCGTCGTAGGCATAGGGCAGCGGGGGAAGCGTGAATGTCATGATGGCGGCCTCCGGAGTAGGCTTTTGGCGCAATTGCCAAGGGGCGGGGAGGGGCGACCGTACCGGGTCGCTGGCCCGAAATCAAACGCAGGTTGGACGATAGCGGTTCCCGGGGCGGCGACGTCTTAGAGCCGCCAGGGAAGCAAGAAGAGGCGCAGCGACCCTGCGCGCTGCGCCCCCATTGGATCACTCCGGGGAAGATAGATGTCAGGGTGGACTGAGCCTAGATCGGCCCAAATGAACGGCAACTGAACGGATTATCCACCCGCGCAACTGGAAGCAGGCAGGCGATTAGGCGCCCGATGTTCTGACTTTGTTTTCTACGCCGATTTTCCAGAAACAATATAATGCGCGTGCTGAGGGTTAACTCGTTTCGTTTCTCGCAATCTCGGCAAAGAGCCGATCCTGCGCGTGGGGGTTGCAGCAAATCGCCATTTGCCCTTCGCATACGAATGCCCAGTCTTTTTCTTGGGAGCTTGACAAATCGAAAGCAAAAAGTAATTCAATCCCCATAAACGAGAAGACCGGCATATAGCCCAGCCCACCCCGCAGTTAGGAAAGGATGTTGGATGGCCACCGTCAACGTTGACAAGATGTCGCTCAAGGACCTCCTGGAGCTCGAAGCGAAATTGCAGAAGGCGATCGCCGCCGCCCGGGATCGCGAGCGCACCGAGGTCAAGCATGCCCTGGCGGCTTTGGCGGAAAAGCGTGGCTTCTCGGTTTCAGAGCTTTTCGGCGGCCGCGGCCGCGGCAAGATGAGTGCTGCCAAGTACGTGAACCCCGACAATCGCTCGGAGACGTGGACGGGCCGCGGACGCAAGCCGAATTGGCTCGTCGCCAAGCTCGGCAAGGGTGCGAAGATGACCGATTTCGCCATCTGAGCCGGCGATTGGGAAGCTCGATAATCGCCGCTTTGATTTCCGTTTTGTGATGGTCCGCGCCGCTGCGGCGGCGCGGACCTTCTCGTTTGCGGCCAAGATCGTGATGCGATTGCGCTGAGAATTGAGGTTAATGCGCCGCTCCGCTCAATTGCAGCGGAACGCACGGGCTGTGTCCCGCGTTTTCGGGCGGAGGCAATAGTGAGGAGGGTCCGATGCCGGCGATCGGTAGCAGTCGAATTCTCATTATGGCCACCCACGGCTTTGAGGAGTCGGAGCTTCTGGGGCCCCTCGAGGCGCTCAAGGCGAAAGGGGCGGCCGTCGAGGTCGCATCTCCTGAAAAGGGTGAGATCAAAGGCTGGCGGCACAACGATTGGGGCAGGTCGGTACCGGTCGATCTCACGCTCGAGGAGGTCAAAGTCGGAGACTACGACGCCCTCGTGCTTCCGGGCGGCCAGATGAACCCCGACACCCTGCGCATCAACGACAAGGCGTTGGCGATCATCAAGGCGTTTCTGGAGAGCGGCAAGGTGGTGGCCGCGATCTGCCACGGGCCGTGGCTGCTGATCGAGGCCGGTGCGGTCAAGGATCGCAAGCTCACATCCTACATTTCCATCCGCACCGACGTCGTCAATGCCGGCGGCCGCTGGCTCGACCAGCAGGTGGTGGCCGACGAGGGCATCATCACCTCGCGCCATCCGGGCGACCTCGACGCGTTCATAGCCAAGATCGTCGAGGAGGTCGAGGCAGGGCGGCACAAGCGGCGCTTCTAAGCGCTGTTGGCAGGGCGAGGCCGGTAAGTCTTCGTTAAGGGCGGAGCTAGGATTATCGCCCCGCTTCCCACGCCTTTTTGGCACTCAAACCTTGACAGTGCTAGCAGCCCGGAGCATATACGGCCCGGTGGGTGCAGCCGGCCGTTCGAGGCCGGTTTTTGCGCCTGCCCAGGTGCACCTCGCCTCCCCCGCGAGGTCCCTTCCCAAGCCAAACGCTTTCAATCACGAGGGTGATCACATGAAGTTCCGTCCTCTTCACGACCGCGTCGTCGTTCGCCGCGTGGAGGAAGATACCAAGACCTCAGGCGGCATCATTATTCCGGATACGGCCAAGGAAAAGCCCATGCAGGGCGAGGTGGTGGCGGTTGGTCCCGGCGCCCGCGACGAGGCGGGCAAAGTTGTCCCGCTCGACGTCAAAGCCGGCGATCGCGTGCTGTTTGGCAAGTGGAGCGGCACTGAGGTCAAGATCGACGGTGAGGAGCTGCTCATCATGAAGGAGAGCGACATCCTCGGCGTCATCGAGGGCAAGGCCAACGTTCGCGCCGCCGCCTGAGCCGAGACAGCCTCCCAAGCCAAACCCCGAATTCATCAGGAGCTTTCCTACATGTCATCGAAAGAAGTCAAATTCGGCCAGGACGCGCGCGAGAGAATGCTGCGCGGCGTCGACATCCTCGCCAACGCAGTGAAGGTGACGCTCGGTCCCAAGGGCCGCAACGTCGTGCTCGAGAAATCGTTTGGCGCGCCCCGTGTCACCAAGGACGGCGTGACGGTGGCCAAGGAAATCGAGCTTGAGGACAAGTTCGAGAACATGGGCGCCCAGATGGTGCGCGAGGTCGCCTCCAAGACCTCCGACGTCGCCGGCGACGGCACGACGACGGCAACCGTGCTCGCCCAGGCGATCGTCAAGGAGGGCGCCAAGTCGGTGGCGGCCGGCGCCAACCCGATGGACTTGAAGCGTGGCGTCGACTTGGCCGTCGCGGCCGTGGTCGCTGAACTCAAGAAGAACGCCAAGAAGGTGACCTCCAACGACGAGATCGCCCAGGTCGGCACCATCTCGGCCAACGGTGACGTCGAGGTCGGCGGCAAGATCGCCGAGGCAATGAAGAAGGTCGGCAACGAGGGCGTGATCACGGTCGAGGAGTCAAAGAGCCTCGAGACCGAGCTCGACGTCGTCGAGGGCATGCAGTTCGACCGTGGCTATCTCTCGCCCTACTTCATCACCAACGCCGACAAGATGATCGCCGAGCTGGAGAGCCCCTACATTCTCATCCACGAGAAGAAGCTCTCGGGCCTGCAGGCGATGCTTCCTGTTCTCGAGGCCGTGGTGCAGGCGGGCAAGCCGCTGCTCATCATCGCCGAGGACGTCGAGGGCGAGGCGCTGGCGACGCTCGTCGTCAACAAGCTGCGCGGCGGCCTCAAGGTCGCGGCCGTCAAGGCTCCGGGCTTCGGCGATCGCCGCAAGGCCATGCTCGAGGACATCGCTGTGCTGACGGGCGGCACGGTTGTCAGCGAGGATCTCGGCATCAAGCTCGAGAACGTGACCCTGCAGATGCTGGGCCGCGCCAAGAAGGTGACGATCGACAAGGAGAACACCACAATCGTTGACGGCGCCGGCGCCAAGGCCGACATCGAGGCGCGCGTCAAGCAGATCAAGACGCAGATCGAGGAGACGACCTCCGACTACGACCGTGAGAAGCTGCAGGAGCGCTTGGCCAAGCTCGCCGGCGGTGTTGCCGTCATCAAGGTGGGCGGGGCGACCGAGATCGAGGTGAAGGAGCGCAAGGACCGCGTCGATGACGCGCTGCACGCGACCCGTGCCGCCGTCGAGGAGGGCGTCGTTCCGGGCGGCGGCGTGGCGCTCCTGCGTGCCATCAAGTCGCTCGACGGCCTCAAAGTCGACAACGACGACCAGAAGGTCGGCATCACCATCGTCAAGAAGGCGCTGCAGGCCCCCGCGCGGCAGATCTTCACCAACGCCGGTGAGGATGGCTCGGTGATCGTCGGCAAGATCCTCGAGAACGCCAAGTACAGCTACGGCTACAACGCGCAGACGCATGCCTATGGCGACCTCGTCGCCGAGGGCGTCATCGACCCGGCAAAGGTTGTGCGCTGTGCCCTGCAGGACGCCGCTTCGGTCGCGGGCCTGCTGATCACCACCGAGGCGATGGTGGCGGAGCTGCCCAAGAAGGACCACGGGCATCCGCCGATGCCCGGCGGCGGCATGGGCGGCATGGACTTCTAAGCCACACTGCTGTGGATGAATGGAAAAGCCCCGGCTTCGGCTGGGGCTTTTTCGTGATTCTCAGCGTATTCATCCCTGGTGTGGCCCGTCGGCCCCACGCGGACGCTTGTTCTTGGCGGCCCTTTACCTAGATTGCCCATGCGACGGTCCAGGCGCGTCATACTTGGCCTAGCCGCGGCCATTTTCTCCATCTAGCTTGACGGTTGCTTTTGGAGACCGAGGGATGACCAAAAAAACGGCTGTTCTGACGCGGGCCGGGATGCTCCCGGCGGCTGCGGCTTTGGCGTTGTTGGGCCTGGCGGCGGCACGCGCGGAAAATTCCCCTCCGACCGTAAGCGGGGCGACCGACAAGACAACCCCGGCATCCGCGCAGCAGAAGCAGCCCGAAAGCGAGCTCGGGGCGACGAAAGCCGCCGCCACGACTCCAAAGGATGCCGGCAAAGAGGCCGCGCCGACCGCCACGGGACAAAAACCTGCCGATACGGCGGCCAAGCCCGCAGCGACCACCGCGCAACAACCCCCCGACGCGGCAAAGAAGGACGCCACGGCAACCGCGCCCGCGGCTACCGCGGCGCTGCCGGACACCGCTCCGACTACGCTGCCCGCAGGGGTCGCCGATAAGCCATCGCCTCCGGCCGACCCGATTGTCGCCAGCGTCCGCCAGAAGCTTCCCGACGCCGCCAAAGGCGCCAATCCCGACGACGCCACGGCGTTGATTGCCTACTACGGCGAGCTGATCGGCTCTCCGATCTGGATCTCAACGAGCGGCTTCACCGCCAAGGCAAAGGCGGCGGTCGATGAGATCGGCAAGGCTGACGACTGGGGGCTTTCAGCTTCCGATTTTCAGGTGCCCCAGGTCGCCGCCGGCGACCTCTCACCAGAGGCTGCCGCCGATTCTGAGATCAAGCTCGCAATCGCGGTCCTGAAGTACGCCCGCTATGCCCGCGGCGGCCGCATCAATCCGATGGCCATCTCGCAGTTGGTCGACCAGACGCCGCCCGTGCGCGACCCGAAAGTGGTCCTGACCGAGATCGCGGCCGCGGATGCTCCCGATGCCTACTTGCGTTCCCTGCATCCCAAGCATGAGCAGTTCGAACTCTTGCGCCAGGTGCTGCTGAAAGCTCGCGGCGGAAATGAAAAGGTGGAGGAGCCGGTCGAGGATCCGGCACTCGCCGTCAAGATTCCGCCCGGACGCTCCATCGTCTCCGGTGCTAAAGACCCGCAAGTGGCGCTTCTGCGTCAGCGGCTCAAGGTTCCGGCCGACGACGCGGCCAATGAGACCGTTTACGACGCGAAGCTGCAGGAAGCCGTGCGCGAGTTCCAACGCACCAGCGGTCTGCGCCCCGACGGCGTCGTCGGCAATGGCACCCGCAACGTCCTCAACGGCAGCGGCAGACCGAAACGGGAAAGCCCCACCGCGGAAGCGAGGATCGAGCGCATTCGCATCAACATGGAGCGCTGGCGGTGGCTGCCCGAGCAACTCGGCAAGCTGTACGTCTGGGACAATGTTCCCGAGTTCCTCACCCGCGTCGTCAAGGACGGCAAGGTGATCCACACCGACAAGATCATCGTCGGTCAGCCGTCGTGGCCGACGCCGGCGTTCTCGGCCGACATGAAGATGATTGTCTTCCATCCGAGCTGGGGCGTGCCCGACGGCATCAAGGTCAAGGAGCTGTGGCCGCTCTTGCGCAACAGCTCCGGGGGCGGCTTGTTCGGCATCTTCGGCGGCGGCTATTCGAGCCAGGCCGTGCTCGAGGCCTACCAGTTGCGCGCCTACCAAAACGGGCGCCCGGTCGATGCCAATCAGGTGGATTGGAGCAGCGCCAACATCCGGTCCTTCAGCTTCCAGCAGCCACCCGGTCCGAAGAACGTGCTCGGCACGGTGAAGTTCATGTTCCCCAACAAGCACGACGTCTACATGCACGACACGCCGGAGCGCAATCTGTTCGCCAAATCCTTCCGCGCGCTGAGCCACGGCTGCATGCGCGTGGAGGAGCCACGCCGCCTGGCCGAGATTCTGCTTGCCGAGGACAAGGGCTGGTCGCCCGAGAAGACGCGCAGCATGTTCAACGGCTACAGCACCGAGGTGCCGCTCGACACGCATATCCCAGTGCACGTGACGTACATGACGGCGCGCGTCGATTCCGACGGCAAGCTGCAGACGTTCGGCGACTTCTACGGCCTCGACAGTCGCACCGCGGCTGCGCTGACGGGCAAGTCCATGCGCTTTGAGCAGCCCACCTACGCCGACGACGTCGTCGCCTCCGGCGACGATCCGGGTTCGCCGATACAGTCGACACAGCGCAAGCAGGCGCGCAAGAAGCAGTATCAGGGGACGCCGACGCTCGCCGACGCGATAACGGGCATCTTCTCGCCTTGAGCGGATTCCGTTTGGCGCACCGCCATCCTAACCGCGGACGAGCTCGCTGAGCTTCGCCTTGGCGCGGGCGGGGTCCGTGGGAAAGCCCTGTGCGATCCACCACGTCTCGAAGGCCGAGAGCACGCGCCCCACCTCGGGCCCGGGCTTTGCGCCGAGTGCCAGCACGTCGGCTCCGCGCACGGGCAGCTCCGGCGCCTGCCACCGCTCCGGCAAGCGGACGCGGCGTGCGCGCGCGGCATCCCCGGGCTCGTCGCCCGAGCGGGCCCACTCCATCAGCGCGCCATCGGTGAACGCCTGCGCTCCGAGGCGGTAGATGAAGGCTTGGGCCTCGCGCTCGCTGGAGTTGGGCTCGAAGGCCCCATCGCGGACGCCTGCTTGCGAAAGCCTGACCGTCTCGGCCGCCGACAAGCGCAGCCGCTCCTGCAAGCGCGCGGCATCGGCATCCGGGCCGAGCGCGAGCGCGGCAAGGCGCAGCACTGCGTCGGGTTCGCGGCCCAAACTTTCCTCGATGCTCGCGAGGTGCGCGAGCTGCTCAACGTTTCCGGGCACGCCGATCAGCGGCTCGAGCAGCCCGGCCACGTGCATCTCGCGGGCTGCCTCGACCGCGCGCCGTGCGGCGAGCAGCAGCAAGAGCTCGGCGCGGATGCGCTCGCCGGAAAGGCCTGTGAGCCCCGATCTCTCCGCGATTGCGGCCGACAGGCCTTCGGGATCGGGCGGGCTCCCGTCGCCATAGGCGGCGAGGAAGCGGAAGAAGCGCAGGATGCGCAGATAATCCTCGCGGATGCGCGCCCGCGCGTCGCCGATGAACCGCACGCGCCGTGCCAAAAGATCGGCGTAGCCGCCAAGCGGATCGTGCACCGCTCCGTCCGCCCCGCAGTACAGCGCATTCATCGTGAAGTCGCGCCGCAGAGCGTCCTCGGTCCATTCGGTCGTGAAGGTGACGCGCGCGTGACGGCCGAAGGTTTCGATGTCCCTGCGCAAGGTCGTAACCTCGATCGGAACGTGATCGGCGATCACGGTTACGGTACCGTGCTCGATCCCCGTCGGCACGGCATGCAGGCCGGCTTGCGCCGCTAGCCGCATCACGTCCGCGGGCAGCGCCGTCGTTGCGATATCGACGTCCTTGACCGGCAAACCCATGAGGGCATTGCGCACGGCTCCGCCCACCACGCGCGCCTCGCCACCTTTTGCCGTCAGCGCCGTGAGCACCGCGACCGTCCCCGGCCGCCGGAGCCACTCGGCTTGGGCCAAGCTCGGAAGCCGGCCGCCATCCTTCGCGCTGGCCATCGGGCTCCCCGCTGCTAATCGAGGTGACCGGGCTCGATGCGGCCGTCCTTCAAGACGGGCGGGGTGTACGTCTGGCCCGGCGTCCCTCCCGTTCGCGAGCCGAAGGCGACGAGCGTTACGAGGACGAGGACGGCTCCGGCGACAAACAGCCAGATGAGCGGCGCGTCGTCGAGCACGCGTGCAGCGCCGGTCTTCTCCTCGCGCGTCATATAGACGTAGGCGACGTAGACGATGGTCGGCAGCAGGAAGAGCAGGATGTTCTCTGCAATGATGCGAATCATGCGGAAAAGAGCCTCTGGTGCATATTCTTCATGATACCAGCCGTGGCTCCCCAAATGTACCTTTGTTGGAAGGGCATGGCATAGAAACGGCGCTCGATGCCGCGCATGGAGCGAATGTGGGTGTGATGGTTGCGCTCGTCCATGAGGAACGACAGCGGGACCTCGAAGGCATCGGCAACTTCGTTGGGGTCGAGGCTGAGCTCAAAGCCTGCCCTGACGAGAGCGACGACGGGAAAGATCCGGTATCCGGTGCCCGTACGATAGGCGTCGAGATAGCCGAGCGGCTCTACGAAGCTCGGGTCGAGCCCGATTTCCTCGTGCGCCTCGCGCAAAGCGGTGGCGATGGGATCGCGGTCTTGCCGCTCGATTTTGCCGCCGGGAAAGGCGATCTGGCCCGCGTGGCTCGGCAGGCTGTCGGTGCGCTGGGTCAAAAGCACTGTTAATGGGGAGCGCAGGACGACCGGCACCAGAACCGCGGCCGGCCTCGGCGGTGGATGCTCCGCCAACTCGGAGTAGGCGGTGGGGTTGAGGTCGAAATCGCTCGGGCCTTGAGGCAGGTGCGATGGGCCGCCCGGCGGAGAGGCGGGCGGCACCTCGTGCAGCGCACGCTCCGCGATGAGCCGGAAACCGGCCTCCGAGAAAGGTGAGGCGGTGGTTGTGCTTACGGGTTGCATGCTACGACCATACTACGGCGGCACGCGCAAAGGGTCGAGCGAACCCGCAAATGGGCGCCTGCTTAAACCACGATAACGTCAAACTCTCGGGCGAGCCTTGCGGATTCGCGGCTCGCCGTCAGGAGGCTTGCTTGCCGACCCTTCGTTTGTCGCGCCCACTCGCCGCGATGCTGCTCGCCGCCGCAATC
>Ga0214473_10010361_pt1 | contig 10966 bp, 10 predicted proteins | sample RVTome_7_FD_203509 | JGI IMG/M metagenome (GOLD analysis project Ga0214473, IMG submission 203509) | Soil microbial communities from uranium-contaminated site in the Upper Colorado River Basin, Wyoming, United States - RVT98D197 | ecosystem: Environmental > Terrestrial > Soil > Contaminated >... | reverse complement strand
TCGGCATTCCAGTACTATTCACCGTTCACTGATTACTGTTCACTGTTAACTGTTTACTGATTACTTCTTGTACTTCTCAATGTCCGCGAGAACCCAGTTCTTGATTGCCTCAGGACCGTGGATGAGCTTATTGATCTCGCCTTTATCGTTCGGCTTGATCTTATACATCCATCCCTTTCCGTAACAGTCCTGATTGATGAGCCCCGGGTTGGTTTCGAGCTCTTCATTCACCGCTGCAAGCTCCCCGTTCACAGGCGCAAAGGCTTTCCCCAGCCATTTGCCTGATTCAATCTTTGCGAACTTCTTCCCTAAGGAAAGCTCTTTGCCTTCCTCAGGCAATTGGACATAGACAATCTCTCCGGCCATCTTCTGGGCAAAGTCATCCATGCCCATCAGGAGGACGTCTCCTTCCTCCTTGATCCAGAAATGATTCTCATCATAGTAAAGCTCATCCGGCATGTTGTATCCTTCGATTTCCATTCGGTCACCTCCTCGATCTAGGATTTCTTCATTTTGAAAGGAATAATTCCCAGGCTACTGTTCGTTAATGTCTTATCCTTCCTTGGCCTCCATCAGCTCGTTGATGAACTGGGTGGTGCTGCATATTCTGAATTTCTGTTTTCTCAGTTTCGCATTGGTCAGGTTGTGCACGCAGGAATTGCACTCCGTGAGGACTACCTCAGCGCCCACCTCTTCCGCCTCCTGGAGTCTGCGCCTGGCCATGGCCAGTGAGTTCTTCGGAAACGCGCCTCGAACGCCTCCTCCTGCGCCGCAACAAAGGGCATCGACCCGATTGTGCGGCAGTTCCACAAAACTCGGGGCAATCTTCTGGATGGTCTCCCTGGGCTCCTCATAGATGTTGCAGTGTCGGCCAAGATCGCAAGGGTCATGGTAGGTCACCTTCTTGGTCGTCTTAACCCCCAGATCAAAGTTTTTCAGAAGCTGGGAGATATGGATGACCTTAACTCCCTTGTCTTTGAGTTCTTGGTACTGGGGTTTGTTGTTGAAGGTCCTCGAACAGTAAGGGCATCCGGTCACCACGGTCTTCGCCCCTGTGGCAAGAATCAGCGCGATGTTTTTCTTTGCCAGGCGCTCATTGAGCTGGTATCCCACATCTTCGAGAACACCACTGCAGCAAACCTCATCAACGAGGGTGTACTTCACTCCGATTCGGTCCAGAAGGTCCAAAGTGGCTTCGGTGGATTCGTCTTCACGATAGGCTCCGACACACCCGATGAAGAAGACATACTCTGCTTTCTTGTTCTTCTCTCTTCTGAAATCAGGCACTTCATCTTCTGCGTAGATGTTGGTGTTCTTCTCGAGCACCTCGTTCATGCCTTTGAAGGCGGGATGGCATGATCCGATGTGGACCATGTCTTTGCGGACCTGTTTGATGATATCCGGCACGTTGACTCCGGAGGGGCAGTTTATCTGACAGCTTGCACAGGTGGTGCACTGAAAAAGGGTATCAATCAGTTCGTCATTAAGAGGGATCTTTCCTTCCATCACTTCCTTGAGAATGAGCATCTTTCCTCTTGCGTTATAGGAAGGTCTCAAGGTGGCCCCGTACACAGGACATACGGCCTGGCAGAACCCGCACCGCGAGCATTGAAGAACTTGCTCCCTGTATTTTTTTACAAAATCGTATTTGGCTTCCATTTCGTTTCCTCTAGTCATCTATCAATGGCCCATTGGTCACAGGCGATCAGGCATCCCGCATCTGTACGCCGCAGCTGCGGTGGGCTACCCTACTTGTCTCTCGTCCCTTGTTACTGGTTCCTCGTTTTCCAACTTTAGGCACTTCCTCTTCTGTCTACTGTCTACTGTATTCTGTATTCTGTCTTCTTCTCTTCTCCAACTTTAGACACTTTAGCTCACTTTAGACACTTTAGGCACTTCTTGTTACCGCTCCAACGCCATCTTGCCTGGATTGAGAATATTGTTCGGGTCAAACATCCTTTTCAGGGAACGCATCACATCCATCGCCACAGGATCATGCTCCAGAGTCATGTAGGGTGCTTTGGAAAGCCCGATGCCGTGTTCGCCTGTCAAGGTACCGCCCAGGTCAATGGCCAACTCGAAAAGCTCAGCGGTTGCAGCCTGCACCCTCTTCACCTCGTCCGGATTGTTCCCGTCATAAAGGATCTGAGGATGAAGGTTCCCGTCTCCTGCATGACCGAAGGTTGCGATCTGGATACCGTGTTTCCTCCCAATAGCGTCGACTCCCTTGAGAAGGTCAGCCACTTTTGACATGGGGACCGTCACATCTTCGAGAGCAAAGTGAGTTTTGATCCTGGCCAGCACCGCATAGGCCGATTTCCTGGCTTTCCAAAGCTCGGCCGCCTCCTCGGCGGTCCTGGCTTCTTTGGTTTCGCGAGCGCCATTCTTACGAAAGACTTCGATCACTTTTTTCATCTGATACTGGGTCTCCTCCTGAGTATAACCGTCCGTCTCTGCGAGGAGCAAGGCGTCCACCTCAGGAAGGTTGAGATCGGTGTTTTTGTTGATGGCCATGAGGGTTTCTCTCCCCAGGATCTCGAGCACACTGGGCAGGATCCCGCTATACATGATCTGGCTCACTGCTCGCCCCGCGTCCTCCAGGGAATCAAAGGTGGCGAGAGAAGTGCTCGTGGTCGTCGGCTTGGGATTGATTTTCAGGGTAACCTCTGTCACCACTCCGAGCGTTCCTTCCGAACCCACAAACAGCCTCGTCAAATCATACCCGGAGACGCTTTTCATGGTTTTCGAACCTGTTCTCATGATCCGGCCGTCAGGCAGGACCACCTGCAGGCCCAGGACATAGTCACGGGTTGTCCCGTACTTCGCTCCTTTGACACCGCCTGCGTTCGTGGCCACGTTCCCTCCAAGGGTCGAAACTTTTCCGCTTGCAGGATCGGGAGGGAAAAAGAAACCATAAGGGGCCAGGGCGCTCTCCAAAGAAGCGTACACGACGCCCGGCTGCACGACCGCAAGTCGGTCCTCAATGCTGATGCTGAGGATTTTGTTCATATGGTTGAGGTCGAGGACGATTCCTCCATTGCTGGGAACGGCCATGCCTGAGAGACCGGTCCCTGCTCCACGAGGGATGACCGGAACCCGTTTCGAGTTGGCCAGTTTCAGGATCTCCGACACCTGTTCCGCGGTCCCGGGCCAGACTCCGCAGGAGGGCCGGTGAAAATGTTCTGACGCATCGTAGGAGTAGGAGACCATGTCGATCAGTCTTTCCGTGTAATTTTCCTCACCTACGATTTTGATCAGGTCTTGTTTTACTTTTTCATCCATGAGTTACTCCCAAAGAACTTCCAAAGGGACAGAGGCACATAGGCACAAAGGGACAGAGGGGAATAGGAGGAATGTTTTTCTGCTTTGTTCCTTTGTCCCTTTGTACCTCTCCTCATCCATCCTTTTATCCCTTTGTGCCTTTGTCCCTCTCTTCATGCGGCCCTTTGTGCCTTTTCCCCTATGTCCCTCTGTCCCTTCTCCTCCCGGCTGGCCGCATTCCCTGCCAGAACCACGGGGCTGATAATGATGTGCAGCAGCCTGCTGAAAGGCAGATAGGCGATGAAGACGCCTGTCAGGACGGCGTGAACGTACCATACCCAGCCGTAAACGCCTGTAACGGAAGCCGCGGTGAAAAACAGCCGACCGATCGTGTATCCCAGGAAGGCATAGGAAGAACCTTCTGGAAACCCCGTCATCGCAACCCGCATGCCTTCCACAATAAAACCTATGGTCACAATGGCCGCGATCAGGCCCAGGGCCGGAAGATCCTGACGGGGCAGATCCGGAACTTGATCGGAGCGCTGGTTCCTGCCTCGAATGTACGCAAAGAACACTCCTAAAATAATCATGACCCCGGTCAGATCAAAGAGAAAGGCTGTGAGTGCACTATTCTTGTCCAGCATCGGCCAGACCCAGGCCCATTCCGGCTTCCACAGAGACCCGACGAGGCCGATGATTCCCCAGGCAAACCGAAATGCAAAGGGATAGAAAATCAGGCTGTGAATCAACCATCGCTTTGGGGATTGCCTGTAAAGCCGTCTTTGAAGGAGGACATCGAGGAACAGCGCCTTGAGAATGGCGCCGATCCTCTTCGAGAAAACAGCTCTTATCGCTCCACCGACCAGGCCGAGGAAATTGACCAACGCTCCGCCACCTTTTTCGCCTGAAGACGCTCCGGTCAACACATAAGAGAAAACCATCACCATACCGGCGAGAAAAGCGATCAGGGCGAGGAGAGTTGTCGTGTCCCCGACCGAGAACGTTCCCGCATGACAGGGCATGCAGATGATGCTTTTGGCTGGCAGGACCATGGATGCCGCCCCGATTCGATTATCCGGGATATGACAGTGGCGGCAGGAGGCATCTTTGTCCTGGATCGCCATCTCGTGGACTCTGGAAACCTCGCCCTGCCTGAGTGTTCTTTTCCATATCACGTGCATTGACTTGGAATCTTTTTCCGGTTGGATCCCCTGGAGATGACAGCTCTCGCACGCCACCAAGGCATGGAGATCATGGGCCACCTTCTCCTCATGGTACAGGACGTGGCACTGGCGGCAGTCCCCCGGGATGTTCCTGCCGTGGCCCGGTTCCGTGGCTTGGGGATGACAGACCACGCAGGCCACTTTTGCATGAGGCGTCTTGGCATATTCCGCAGGGTTCGCAAGGGAAATCTTTTTCCCTGTGAGGACCTGGCTAGGCGTTCCGAGTTGAGCGTGACAATGGAAGCAGGTGGTTTTGATCTTTTCAACTGCATCGCTCGCTTCAGGCCTAACCCCACGGTGACAGGTCATGCACGCCTCGTCCTCCGCCGAAAGGCGCGGCAGTTCTTTCTTCTCCTCATGGCAGGCCCCGCACTGTTCATGGCGAGGTCTGGCAGGATCAAAGGACGCTTTTTCTTTGATTGGAGATTGCTCGTGAGGGTCATGGCAGGCAAGGCATAGTTTATGTTTTTCAGGATCCTGGACTGGCTGGCAACCGTGTTTCCCTTTCTTAAGATCAGCGGTTACCTCTTCGTGGCAAACCAGGCAGTGGTCCGGCTGAAAGAAATCCCTTGGCTCTTTCCCAATTTCTTCCGGATTGGGATGAAGCGTCTGCTTTTTTGTGTCCTCATGGCAATCCTGGCAGGGTGTTTGTCCATGGACCGAGGCATGGAATTTCTTGGGGTCTATCCACCATGAGGCCTCGGCAGGGATAGACCACCACAATAAAAGGGAGATAAGAACAGTGACCGCAAGGAGCGATTTCTTTCTTTGGTAAGTCTCGCCGGTTGCTGGAGCCATCATAAGGGTTTCAAGAAATCCGGTTTCAGGAAGGCAGGGTTGGGATAGGTGTAGAAGCCCTTTCCGCTTTTTACTCCCAGTTCTCCGCGCTCGATCTTGTCCCGTAAAGCCTGAGGCGGATGATCCTTGGGATCCTTAGAGTCATTGTAATAGACCATCTCGATGTCCCAGATCACGTCCAGGCCCACCTTGTCCATGAGCGCAAAAGGACCCTCCTTCATCCCGGTAAAAACCATCCACGCACGATCCACATCCTGAAAATCCACAAACCCGTTTCCCCACATGTAGAGCACTTCCCGTTTGACGGCTCTCCACACGCGATTGAAACAAAAGCCCAGAAGCTCCCTGTTCACGGTGAGCGGGATGAACCCGATTGAGCGAATCCAGTCCGCTCCCTTCTTGAGAACCTCCGGAAGAGTTCGCGTTCCTCCCATGAGGTCCACCATGTTGATGCCCTGCAAAGGGAAATAAAAGTGGATGTTCAGGCAACGCTCGGGTCTGCCGCTCACTTCCTCGAACCGGGAGACAGGCATGGAGGAACTGTTGGTGGCCAGGATGGCGCCGGCCGCCGCTTTCTCACCTAGTTCTCTAAAAACCGTGGTCTTCAGTTCAGCATTTTCCGGCACAGCCTCGATCACAAGATCCGCGTCCTTCACTGTTTCACCGAGATCCGTCACCTGTTTGACCGCCTGGGCACACGCCGCCCACGCGGACCAGGGGATCATCGGTTTCACTTTCTTCGCCTTCAAGTCGGAACGGATTTTCTCGTAGGTCTGTTGAAAGGCTCCTTCCCTGGGATCAAAGACCTTGACCTTGTATCCTGCATGAGCGGCGATCATGGCGATTTGCGCGCCCAGGATCCCTGTGCCGACAACGGCGACCTTTTTCAAGGGCAATCGTTTGCTCAAACTCCCATCTCCTAAAAATGACGGCTTCGTAAGAAGTCGTCACTCCGGTGAAAACCGGAGTCCAGAGATTTGATAACCCATTTGCAAACCTGGATTCCGGCTTTCGCCGGAATGACAAAAAAACCCCGTTTTCCGACTCTTTGCGAGAACATCAAAAGTTAATTGGTTTCATCTTCAGGTAATACTTCCCGCTTGCTGTCATCCCCACGATACCGCCCTCTATCAGAGATTGCATGGCCGTGGGCTTGAAGTCTCTCATTCCAATGTGCAACAACTGCTTCTTCAAATAGGGAAGCTCCACAGCGGAACCAGGGCCCTGAGCTCCCAGTCGCTCCAGGTCATTGATGATTCGTTTGCCGGCTCTCTTGATCCGCCAGGTAATGCCATATCGTGTGAGGATAAAAACCAGGATCAAGAAAAGAATTCCCAACGTAATCTGTATCGCATCGGACATCTCTTTACCTCACCATCCCTACCCCATACGCGCCGTCAAGGCTTACCGCCATCCTCCGGGGATCCGAAAGAAGCCCGTTCTCCGTGCCCTGAACTTCCGCGATCCGGATCACGCCCATCTTCATGAAATCCTCATAGGACAGTCCCAGCAAATAGACCTAGACTTTTCGGGCACTATCCATACCTCAAACCAGGAAGCCGGGCAACACAAAAGATCTCGCTTTTCGCCCGGCTGATCAGGAGTTGACATCATTCCTGAAACAAAGAAAATTTCTTATACCACAGACCTTTCTGAGAACGCGCACCTCACGTCGTCTTCGATTTGCGTTCCATTTCCCGTTTCTTCAACTCCTTTCGCATAATTTTCCCTGTAGCGGTCATGGGAAGCTCCTTGACAAACTCGATCTCCCTCGGATATTCGTGGGCCGCCAATCGAACCTTCACGTAATTCTTGATATCCTCCTCGAGTTCTGGGCTGGGTGTCACTTCCGGTTTTGGAACGATAAACGCCTTTACAATCTCAGTCCGGATGGGGTCAGGGATTCCTACAACGGCCACCATGCTCACTGTAGGGTGCTTCATTAGGCAGTCTTCGATCTCAGCGGGTCCGATCCGATAGCCTGCACTGGTGATCACATCGTCCTTTCTGCCCACGAACCAGAAATACCCGTCCTTGTCTTTTCTTGCCAGGTCTCCGGAAAGCCACCAGTCGTTGACGTATTTCTCCGCCGTGGCCTCCGGGTTCTTCCAGTACTCGATGCACATCACCGGGTCGGGTCGCTTAATGCCCAACTCACCGATGGAACCAACGGAGACAGGGTTGCCGCAATCATCCACTACCTCCACGATATGTCCCGGTATGGCCTTTCCCATTGACCCCGGCCTGACTTCCATAATCTCTGAACAGGTCCCCACCACCAGGTTGACCTCGGTTTGGCCGTAGAACTCATTTATTGTTAATCCCATCACTTCCTTGCCCCAGTCCACCAGTTCTTCTCCCAGGGCCTCTCCGCCGCTGCCGATAGATCGCATGGAAAAGTCATAACGGCTGCGAGGGTCTTTAACCTGCCGCATCATCTTGAGGGCAGTGGGGGGCATAAAGGCGTTTCGGATCCCGTACTTGGCCAAGAGGTGAAAGGCCTCTTCCGGATCGAATTTCTTGGCCCGGTGAGCCAAAACGGGAATGCCAAAGTGCCAACTGGGCAACAGCACGTCCATGAATCCACCCATCCATGCCCAGTCTGCCGGCGTCCAAAAAAGATCGTCCTCTTTTGGAAAGAAGTTGTGAGGCATCTGGATGCCGGGCAGGTGACCTAAGAGAGTCCGGTGGGCATGCAATGCCCCTTTGGGTGGACCAGTGGTGCCGGAGGTATAACTGATAAAGGCAGGGTCATCAGCCTTGCTCTTGATAGGCTCAAGATACGGAGATCCCTTTTCCACCAAGTCCCAGAATTTCAAAACGCTTTCTCCACCCTCTCCCCTTGTCAGGATGACAACCTGGAGGTGCGGGAGTTTTTCCTGTATCTCAATGATCTTAGGAAGGTTCGACTCATCCGTCACGATACCTTTGCTCTCACTGTTCAGCAAACGGTGCTCCAGTGCCTCTGTGCCGAACAGGGTGAAGAGCGGGATCGCTACCGCACCGATCTTATACAGGGCGATATGGCAAATACCCGCCTCGGGAGACTGGGGCAGCATGATTCCCACCCGGTCTCCGCACTCAATCCCGTGTGCCTTGAGCGCATTGGCAAGCCGGTTTGACAGACGCTTCAGGTCCCAGAAGGTATACCGCTCTACCTGGCCTTTATCATCCTCATAGATCAAGGCCATCCGGTACCGCTGGTGCGCCCATTTGTCGCAGATGTCCACACCCATGTTAAAATACTCCGGAATGTGCCAACGAAATGAACTGTAGACTTCTTCGTACGTCTTCCCGGGCTTCAGCATGTCTAGCCTCCTTTCAGGCTAAGTTAATTGGCTCCTCACAATAATTTGTGGACGAAAAAGATCATCTGATGATCCGGCTCACGAAGGGCTGGGATATCTTTTCTGAGTGAGTGTCGAAGATCCCGCTGAACTCTAGGGGGCTGGGAGGGCGCCGTTTCCCTGAAGGCGACCATGTCCGCGTACCAAAGGTATTTTGCCGAGTAGAGCACCAAGTGCTAAATCATTAGGTATCTTTTCTTGACCTCTTCATTAGCGCTCAATTCTTCGATGCGACCCTGATATCGAATCTTGCCCTTGTCAATCACATAGGCCCGCTCAGCGGTCATCATGGCAAACTTTATATTCTGCTCGGAAAACAGCATCGTTTCTCCCATTTTCCCTAGCTCTAATATCTGTTTGCCCAGGTCTTTCACTACGATGGGCGCCAATCCTTCGACAGGTTCATCGAGGAGGAGCAGGTCAGGGTTACCCATGAGGGTCCTTCCAACGGTCAATGCCTGCTGCTCGCCCCCGCTCAGATATCCCCCCAGATGTTTATCCAATCGCTTGAGGAGAGGAAAAAGCCCATAAATCCTGTCCACAGTCCAAGGCTTGCCGTCAAAATTCTTGGGGATCTTGATCGCAAGTTCCAGGTTTTCGTGTACCGTGAGATCAGGGAAAATCAATCGGTTATCCGGAACGTATCCCATTCCTTTTTGTGCGATGTAATAGGGAGGTCGACCTTTCATTTCTTGGCCATGGAATAGAACGCTTCCGGATCGAGGGGGCGTCAGTCCCATGATGCTCCGCATGGCCGTTGTTTTGCCTGCGCCGTTCCGTCCCAGGAGACAGACGATTTCACTGCGATCAACGGACAAGGAAACATCAAAAAGAATATGACTTGTTCCATAAAAGGTGTTTATATTCTTGACCTCTAAGATCATGCTTCCTCCCCCAGATAGATCCTTTGCGCTGATTCATTTGCCCTAACCTCTTCCGGGGTGCCTTGAGCGATTATGGTTCCCTGGTGTAAGACGGTCAGGCGGCGAGCATAGCCGAAAACCACGGACATGTCATGCTCGGTAAATAGAATAGTCAGCCCCATCTCCCGGTTGAGCCTCTCGACCAGCTTCATGGTTTCTTGGGTCTCCTCGCCGGACATGCCGGCTGTCGGTTCATCCAAAAAGACCAGATCGGGCTTGCTCCCCAGAGCAATGGCCAGTTCCAGCCGTTTTTTGTCCCCTTGTGAGAGGTTCCCTGCAATAATATCTGCATGCTCGGAAAGCCCTGCGGTCTCAAGAAGCTCTTGAGTCTCCTGCTTGGCCAATCGCTCTGCCGGCGTGAAGAAATAGAGGGTCCGCTTCTGTTGCGCAAGGATAGCCTGCCGGATGTTCTCATAGGTCGTAAGTGCAGGATAGATGTTGCTGACCTGGAAGGCCCTGGAAATGCCCAGCCTCACAATCCGATGAGGCGGCCAATTGGTAATATCCCTCCCCTTGTACCGCACTTCACCCGAATCGACCCTGTGGTACCCTGTCAGCAGGTTAAAGAAGGTGCTCTTGCCTGCGCCATTGGGGCCGATGATGGCGGAAAGCTCTCCTCTCGTCATTTCATAGTTGACGTTGTTCGTGGCCTTCAGTCCGCCGAATGACTTGTCCAGTTGCGTCACTTTGAGGATAACTTCTTCTGCCATCTCATTTTTTCTCCATTCGGGTGGGTTCGTCTGTGTCCTCTTCCATGCGCCGGGATCGAAACCATGTCGTCCTTGCCTCAGCCAATCCAAGCACCCCCCCAGGCATGAACAGTACGACCAAGATGATGACGCTTCCTATGACCAGGGGCCAGTATTGGGTAAAACCGGTGACAAAGGCCTGGAGGAAGGTATAGATCACCGAGCCGATCATGGGGCCCAAAAATCCTACGGGACCGCCGATCACTGCCATGAAGACGGGGATTCCTGATTGATGCCAGTTGCAGAGATCCGGGGCGACGCTTCGATTGAACGGTCCCCAGAGACCGCCGGCCAGCCCAGCGAACATGGCCGCCACAACAAAGTTGATGAGCATGTATCTGCGTACATTGATGCCGATGAACCGGGTTCGATCGGCATTTTCCCTGATACTCCGCATCGTGTACCCGAAGGGAGATCGGCTGATATACCACATGACGATCAGTGCGGCCGTCACCACACACAGCGTAAAATAGTAATAGGCCGTGGCGCCGAAGAGGATATCCGGAGGGACGATCCCCTGAAGGCCGTTATCTCCGCCGGTGAATGAATACCACTGAAAGATGATGTAGTAGAGCATCTGCCCGAACGCCAGGGTCAGGATGGCAAAATAGATCCCGGTCAGGCGCACGCAGAAATAACCAATGATCAGGGCACAGATTCCTGCC
>Ga0214473_10010360_pt1 | contig 10967 bp, 7 predicted proteins | sample RVTome_7_FD_203509 | JGI IMG/M metagenome (GOLD analysis project Ga0214473, IMG submission 203509) | Soil microbial communities from uranium-contaminated site in the Upper Colorado River Basin, Wyoming, United States - RVT98D197 | ecosystem: Environmental > Terrestrial > Soil > Contaminated >... | reverse complement strand
TCGTCCACGTCGCTCCGCCGTCGCGCGAGACCTGCAGGTTGCCGTCGTCGGTGCCCGCCCACAGCACGCCGGCGCGCAGCGGCGACTCGGCGAGCGTCGTGATCGTCCCGAAGTGGACGACGCCGTCGTTGCGCGACAGCAGCTCCTTGGCCGGCTTGCCGAAGATCGGCATCGCGTCCCGCCTCACGTTGTCGCTGCTCGTGAGGTCGGGCGAGACGAGGGTCCAGCTGTCGCCGCGGTCGCGCGAGCCGAACAGCTTGTTGCCGCCGTAGTAGATCGTCTTCGGGTCGTGGGGCGAGACCAGGATCGGCGAGTTCCAGTTGAAGCGGTACTTCTCGCCCGCGGGGGGCTCGGGGCGGATCACCCGGCGCTGGCCGGTCGAGCGGTGCAGGCGCTGGACGCGGCCGTCCTGGCTCTCGACGTAGACGACGTCGGGATCGGTCGGGTCCGGCACCGTGTAGAAGCCGTCGCCGCCGCCGACGCGGACCCATTCGTCGTTCGAGATCCCCTGCCGGTAGAGCGTGCGCGAGGGCGCCGACCAGCTGCCGTTGTCCTGCAGCCCGCCGTAGACGTGGTACGGGCGCTGGTTGTCGACCGCCACCTCGTAGAGCTGCGCGAGGGGGAAGCTGTTGGCGAAATCCCAGCTGCGGCCGCGGTCGTAGCTCAAGTGGATGCCGCCGTCGCTGCCCACGATCATGTGGTCCGAGTCGGCCGGGTTGATCCACATCGCGTGGTAGTCGCCGTGGATCTTGTCGACCACGTCGGTCTTGAACGTCCGGCCGCCGTCCTCGGAGGTGTACATGGGCGCGCCCATCACCCAGACGCGCTGATCGTTGTTCGGATCGATGCGGAGCTTGCTGTAGTACGACGGGCGCGGGTTCGTCGCCGACATCTTGCTCCACGTCTCGCCGCGGTCCTCGGAGCGGTAGATGCCGCCTTCCTTCGCGTGCTCGAAGAGCGCGTAGACGATCCTCGGCTCTCGCAGGTAGACCGCGAGCCCGATGCGTCCGATCTCGCCTTCCGGCAACCCCTTCGTGAGCTTGGTCCAGCTCGCCCCGCCGTCGATCGTCTTCCAGAGGCCGCTGCCGGCCCCCCCGCCGTTGTAGCCGAACGGCGTCCGGCGGCGCTGGTACGAGGCCGCGTACAGCGTGTCCGGGCTCTGCGGGTCCATCGCCACGTCCACGAAGCCGGTGTCCTGGTCCACGAACTTCGTGTTGGTCCAGGTCCGGCCGCCGTCCGTCGTCTTGTAGAGCCCGCGCTCTTGGCTCGGGCCCCACAGGCGCCCGAGCGCCGCGACGTAGGCCACCTCCGCGCGGCTCGGGTGCACGAGCACCCGCCCGATGTGGTGCGTCTCGGCGAGGCCCATGTGCTGCCAGGTCTTGCCGCCGTCGAGTGTCCTGTAGACGCCGTTGCCCCAGGAGGAGGACTGGCGGTTGTTGGGCTCGCCGGTCCCGGCGTAGAGGATCTGCGGATCGGACGGCGCGATCGCGAGGTCGCCGATCGAGGACACGAGCTGGTCGTCGAAGATCGGCTCGAACGTGGTCCCGTTGTTCGTCGTCTTCAGGATCCCGCCCGAGGCGGTGCCGACGTAGAACGTCTTCGGGTCCGACTCGACCACGGCGAAGTCGTCGATGCGCCCGCCCATGATCGCGGGCCCGATGCTGCGGAACTCGAGACCCTTCAGGTGCTCTGCCGTCAGTGCCGCAGCCGGCGCGGCAGGCGCGGCCCCGGTGGGCTTCGACTGGGGCGATGCCGGAGAGCCGAGGCAGAGGAGAGCCAGGACCGGAACGATCGCGGGACGGCGGAAACGCAAGGACATCGGAGCTCCTCGTGGGCGGCGCCAGAAGGCGCGCGGCCGGGATCTTACCCCGGCGCCCGCAGCCGCCGGGAGTCCTCGCCGGGCCGGTCCGTCGGCCCGCTCGCTTCGGATATGCTTGGGGCTTCCCGGTCCCGCGCAAGGGCTTTCTAGAAGGAGATCCGCCCCAATGGCCAAAGTCACGCACAAGGGCAACCCGATCGACATCGCGGGCACGTTTCCGACCGTCGGCCAGACGGCACCGGCGTTCACGCTCGTCGGCAAGGACCTGGGCGACGTCTCGCTCAAGGACTTCGCGGGCAAGCGCAAGGTGCTCGACATCGTCGTGAGCCTCGACACCGGCATCTGTGCCGCGTCCGCGCGCAAGTTCAACGAGACCACGGGCACGCTGCCCAACACGGTGGTGCTCGTGATCTCCGGCGACCTCCCGTTCGCCGCGGGCCGCTTCTGTACGGCCGAGGGCCTCGCGAACGTCGTTCCGCTCTCGACCTTCCGCGGGAGGCAGTTCCTGCGCGACTACGGCGTCGAGATCACGAGCGGCAAGCTCGTCGGCCTCGCGGCCCGCGCGGTCGTGGTGCTGGACGCGAACGACAAGGTGGTCTACACCGAGCTGGTTCCCGAGATCGCCCAGGACCCGAACTACGACGCGGCGCTCGCCGCGCTGAAGTAGGCGGCCTCGGCGGGGCCCGGCCCTTGCCTGCCGGCGAAGAGAAGCCCGGCGATCCGCCCCGAACGGCTGCCGCGAGCCGTCTCGCGGCGCGAGCGCTGACGCTCGTCGACGTCCTGATCGTCGCATACGCGGTCGTGGGGCTCGCCTACCTGCTCGCGGGCGGCATCGACCTCGGCGTCGTGAGCGTCCGCCGCTTCTCGAAGCCGTTCCTCGTGCTGCTGGCGCTCGTGGCCCTGCGTGCGGCCGTCCCGTGGCCGTCGTGGCTCAGCCGGAGAGTCCGGGACGCCGCCGCTCGGGCACGGGCGGCGCGCGACAGGCTGGAAACACGCAGGCCCTGGGTTCCGGCCGCATTCGACGCGTTCGTTGCGGTGTTGAGCGTGCACGTGCTGAGCAAGGGCACCGCGTTCCTCGCGAACCTGCTCTTCGGCCCAGCCCGCCCGCGTCCCTTCCCGATGCCGTTCGCCAGCGCGCGCTTCGCCGAGACGTTCGCGGCGTGGGACTCCGGCTGGTACTTCGACATCGCGCAGCGCGGCTACTACTGGAGCGAGGGCGGCCAGAGCAGCCTCGCGTTCTTCCCGCTCTACCCGCTGGCCATGCGTGCGCTGGCATGGCCGTTCGGCGGTGGGGACCGGGCGCTGTGGATCTCCGGCATCGCCCTCGCCTACGCCTGCCTCCTGCTCGGCCTCACGGTCCTGCATCGCCTGACCGAGACCCGCTTCGGCGGCCGCGAGGTGGCGCGGCGGACCGTGCTCTACGTGGCCGTGTTCCCGTTCGCCTACTTCTTCACGCAGGTCTACACGGAGTCGCTCTTCCTGCTGACGAGCGTCTCGGCCGTGGCCGCGGCGTTCGCGTCGCGCTGGGGCTGGGCCGGAGCCTTCGGTGGCCTCACGGCACTGACGCGCCCCAACGGGGTCCTGATCGCCGTGCCGCTCGGGCTCATCGCTCTCTCCGGGCGCCCGCGACCGGGTGAGCTCGCGCGCCGGGCCGCGGCGCTCTCGCTCGTGCCGCTGGGCTTCGCGGCGTTCTGTGCTTTCGCGTATCGGCTCTCGGGCGACCCGCTCGGCTGGCTGCGGGCGCAGGCCCAGTGGGGCTACAGCGTCGGCAACCAGCCGTGGGTGGAGTTGATGCGGCTCGTCGACGGCCTCGAGCGCAACGGCCTCTACGGCTACTTCTTCTCCGATCCGCTCGCCCCCTACTACTTCCTGCATGGGGTCGTCGCGATCGCTTTCGTCGCGCTCGCCCCGAGCGTATTCAGGGTGCTCGGGCTCGCACTCGGCGCGTACGTCGCCGTGAGCCTCTACGTGCCGCTCAGCGGCAATGCGCTCGAGGGCATCGGCCGCTACGCGGCGACGCTGTTCCCGGTCTTCATGCTGCTCGGGAGCATCGTCCGCTCGCGCCGCGTGCACGAGGCGCTGCTCGTGAGCGGCGCGCTCGTGCTGTCGCTCCTGAGCGCCCTCTTCGCCACCTGGCGTCCCGTTTACTGAGGGGACTCGGGAGTGCGGGTGCCGTGCGTGATCCTACGCATCGGCCCGCTCCGATAGCTCGCGACCGAACAACCGATTGGCGGGACGCCTGCCTCGGCGCCCAGAATCGGGCTCAGGATGCGCAGACCCTGGCTTCTCTCGTGGCTCGCGGGAATCCTGCCGCTACTGGCCGGCTGTGGCGGCTCCCCCACCGCGAGCGACGGGAGCATCGAGGCCGGCTGGGGGCCACGCGTGGTCCTCGCCGATCTGGCCGTGTTCGACTCACCCGTAGGGCCCAGCCTGGACGGTGACGGAGCCGGGAATGCGATCGCGGTCTGGGCTCCATCCACCCAGGACTACGCGCCTGTCCTCGCGCGCCGCTACTCCGCTCGCGAAGGCTGGATGCCCGTCGAGACGATCGCTGCCGGCGGCAGCGGCTCGGTCAACACCCCGACCGCCCGGATGAATGCGAGGGGGGACGTCGTCGCGATCTGGGACGGCTATGCCGGACTCGCGGCTTCGGCTGCCAGCTCTCGTTCCTGGCAGAGCCCCGTGATCATCGGCCGCTCCGCCGCGCAGATGTGGAGCTGGGGGCTGGACGACGAGGGCCGCGCGCTCGTCGTCTGGCTTTCCGGCCGGAGCCTCCTCACGAGTCGCCTCGAGCCCGGCTCCGGCTGGCTGCCGCCGGCAACGCTCCCCGGAGCCGCAGGCCTCGCCTCGGGGTTGCAGACGCCCACGATCGCGGTGAGCGGGAGCGGGCACGCCATCGCCGCATGGTCGCGGGCGCTGAGCCCCGGCGTGAACGAGGAGCTCTGGGCGAACGCGTTCGACCCGCGCCAGGGCTGGGCGGCGCCTCATCGGCTCGCTCCGCAGCAGGCCTCGTCGCGCGCTCTTCTTGCCACAGGGTTCATGAACTCCGAGGGCGACGGGCTGCTGTGCTGGTACGAGTCCGCGTTCGTCGGAGGAGTTGTCTACGCGAGCCGCTACGCCCGCGCGACCGGATTCGGACCCGCGGAGCCCTTGGGTCTTTCCGCCGGGAGCGCGATTGCGGCCGCGATCGAGCCCTCGCGCAACGTCCTCGTGATCTACCAGAGCGGACCCGGTCTGCGCCGGCAGCGGTACCTGGTCGGCCGTGGATGGCAGCCGCCCGAGCCCTTCGAAGACGTGGGCGGCTACGACGCCGTGCCGCTCGACGACCAGGGAAACGGCTTCGTCCTCTGGAATGAGCGGATCGGCTCCGACAGCGTGTCGATCCGGTCGCGCCGGCTGGCGAGCGGCCTGGCCGTGGGCGCCGTCGAAGAAGTCGCGCCGCCTTTCACGGGATACGCGTGGTTCCGGGGCGTGCCGATGGACGCGAGCGGCGGCATCCTGGCCGCCTGGTTCCAGCGGGTTTCGGCGCAGGGCGACGCGGGGCGTTACGCACTCGTCGCCAGCCGCTTCCGGGCGGATTGAGCGACAGGCCGCTCCCTCGGCAGCCCGTTGCCTACGGGTTCGGGCCGGCAGTGAGCGGGCGGCCCGTGGCCCGAAAGCCGTGCAGGCCGTCCGCGAGCACGCGTGCGTCGATGCCCTTGGCTTGCAGCGTGAGCACCGCCCGGGTGCTCGTGGCCTCGTTGGGTCAGCCGCAGTAGAGGATCGGCAGTCGTCCGAGCCTTCGGATCTCGGCGGCGCGCGCCTCGACCTCGAGCGCCTCGATGTGAAGCGCGCCGGGGACGTGCCCGGCCTCGTAGGCTTCCCGAGGCCGCACGTCGACGATCACGGCCTCACCGCGCTCGCTCCGCGCCAGCGCCTCGGCGGCCGCGATCGGCGCGGCACCCGGACCAGACCCGGCCGGCCACACGATGCAGCCCGCGGTTGCGAGCACGAGCAGGAGCGGGCCGCAGCGTTCAATCACCGGCGCATCGTAGCACCTCGAGGACCGCGGTCGCGGGCTGCGGTATGCTCGACGCCTCGGAGTCCCCATGCTCGACCTGCAGAAGATCCGCGAGCAGTTCCCGATCACGCGCCAGCGCTTTCAGGTGCTGGGCTCGTCGGAACCCAAGCCGCTCATCTACATGGACCACGGAGCGAGCACGCACCCGCCGACGCCGGTGCTCGAGACGTACAAGGACTTCCTCGAGTGCTCCTACGCCAACGTCCACCGCGGCCGGCACTACCTGTCCGAGATCGCGACCGACCGCTTCGAGCACGTGTCGCAGGACATCTACCGCTTCATCAAGGGCACGAGCGCCGGCAACTGCGTGATCCTGTGCGGCAACACCACGCAGGCCCTGGACCTGGCCGCCCACGTGATGGCGCACCGCGACGGCGTTACGCTCGTCTCGCTGATGGAGCACCACTCGAACGACCTGCCCCACCGCTCGCGCGGCAAGGTGGTTCACTCCGGCGTCCGGGACGACGGGACGCTCGACTACGACGACCTCGAGAGCAAGCTCGGGACGCACGACGTGAAACTGGTGGCCGTTACCGGCGCCTCAAACGTGACGGGCTACCTGACCGACGTGCACCGCATCGCGCGCATGGCGCACGCGCACGGCGCCAGGATCCTGATCGACGGCGCGCAGGTCCTGGCGCACTCGTCCGTGGACGTGTTGCCCGACGACGACCCCGGCCACCTCGACTTCTTCGCCGGTGCCGGCCACAAGGCGTATGCCCCGTTCGGCTCTTCGTTCCTGTTCGGGCCGACCGAGCTCTTCGACGAAGCACCGCCTTACATACCCGCTGGCGGTACCGTGGTGTACGTCACGGAGGACGAGGCCTTCTACAAGAAGTCCCCCGACCGCCACGAGGGCGGCACACCCAACATCGCGGGGGCCGTGGCGCTCGCCGCGGCGCTGCGCTTCCTGGAGGATGCAGGGATGGACGCGGTGCGGGCCCACGAGCGCGCGCTCGTCGCGCAGGCGATGCAGGCGCTCGCCCGGATCGACGGGGTGCGGGTGCTCGGCGACCCCGTGCCGGAACACCGGATCGGCGCGCTCGCGCTGACGATCGAGGGAATCCCGCACGAGCTGGCCGCGAGCGTCCTCAACCGCGAGGCCGCGATCGCCGTCCGCAACGGCTGCTTCTGCGCCCACCCCTACCTGCACCGCCTGCTCGGGCTCACCGACACGGGTGAGCTGCGGCGGCGGCTGATGGCGGGCGAAGAGGTCGACCTGCCGGGCGCGGTGCGCCCGAGCTTCGGCATCTTCAACAACGAGGAGGAGGTCGAGGAGCTCGTCCGCATGATCCGGGTGATCCGCGACCGGGCCTGGAAAGGGGACTACGTCGACATCCCCGGCGCGGCCGCCTGCAAGGAGCTCTAGCCTCACCCGCTGCTTCACCGTGCGCCTCGAGCTGCCGACCCTGCGCGAGTCCGAGCTGCCCGGCGTCCGTGTGGCGTGGACCGCGCTCGACGACCCGCGCCGCGAGCCCGCCGAGCTCGCAGGCTGCCTCTCGTCGAGCGAGCGCGAGCGTGCCGGCCGCTTTCGTTTCGAGCCGGATCGCCGCCGCTTCGTGGTGGCGCACGCCATACTGAGGGGCCTGCTCGCCGAGTCGCTCGACTGCGACCCGGCAGGTGTCGAGATCGTGACCGACGCCTTCGGCAAGCCTCGGCTCGGTGCCGGGGCTAGAGAGCTCGCCTTCAACCTCTCCCACACCGGCGAGCGTGCCCTTTACGCCTTTTCGCCGGGGGTCGAGCTGGGCGTCGACGCCGAGGAGCTGAAGCCGCTCGCCGACATGTCGCGTCTCGCCCAGGATGTCTTCTCCGCGACCGAGCTCGCCGAATGGAAGGGGTTGCCCGAGGCCGAGCGGGTGGCCGGGTTCTTTGGCGGCTGGACGCGCAAGGAGGCGGTGCTGAAGGCCCTCGGGCGCGGCCTCGACTACCCGCTGCGGGCCTTCTCCGTCTCGCTCGCGCCCGGCAGCGCGGCGCGGCTGCTGCAAGCCCCCGTCGAGACCGGCTCCCCGTCGGAGTGGTCGCTCACCTCGTTCTCTCCCGAGCCCGGCTACGTGGCGGCGGTCGTGGCCCGGCGCCCGGGCGTGCGTTAGCGACCGGGCGCGCGGTTCAACGCCGGCGCTTGTCCCGAAGCTCGGGGAGAGTGGCCAGCAGGGGAACCGGGAGGATGTCCGCCAGGTCCTCGGGCCCCTTCACTCGGCGGTCGCGGTGCTCCGCCACGACGGCAGCGACGAGACCGGTCACGAGGCCGGCGAGGGCGCCCGCGAGTACGAACAGGACCGGGTGAGGAGACTCCGGCGCCTCTGGAGTGGCCGCCTCGCGCAGCAGCTCGAAGCGCGTGATCGGCCCGCGGCTCGGCCGAGGGGCCGCCTGGGCCGCCTGCCACTCCACGAGCAGGGCCTGGTAGGCCTGCTGCGCACGCTCGTGCTCCCGCACGGCCCGCTCCCGCGCGGGATCCGCCGTGGGCGACGGCGCGGGGGGGCGTGACGGGGACCGCGCGCGGCCAGATGGCGCCGTCCGCGCGTCGAGCTGGGCCTGGCGTGCCACGAGCTCCTGGATCTCGGCCTCCGTCGAGCGCAGCTCCTCCTGCGGGGAAGGCGGCCCGGCCGGGGCGGGAGGCAGCGACGCCTCGAGGCGCATGATCTGGCGTCTCAGCCTCTCGACGTCCGGGTGCTCCTCGGTGTAGCGCTCGCGCAGCTCGGCGAGCGCCACGCGCATGTGCTCGAGCTGCTGCTGCGGCGTCGGCGGTGCGGTCGAGCGGGCCTCGGCTGCGATGGCCTGGCGCAGGCGTTCGGCCCGCGAGCGGGCCGTGGCGAGCGAGGCCGCGACGGTGCGCTTTTCGGCGAAGGCCTCTTCGTCCGGCGGCACGGCGTCGCTCTCGTCCGGCTGGGGCCGGGGCTGCGACGCCTGCGGCGCGGGGCGCCCGAGGGCATCGGCCTTCTGCTGCAGCGTGCGCCGCGCCTCCTCGAGCCGCGCCGCGAGCGTCCCGCGCTCGTCGCGCGGGGCCGCGCCAGCCTCCCCCTCGACCAGGGAGCGGGCCAGCAGGTTCGGCACGCGCGCGGCCGTCGCGGGATCGCGGTGCACGAACTCGATCACGAACGAGCTCGACGCCATCGACCGCACGCGAAGGTCGGAGAGCAGCCGCTCGCTCGCCTCGTCGAACGACGCGGCCGCACGGCCCGCGGCATACGGCGAGGCCTCGCGCAGCACGCGCTCCAGCACCGCCCGCTCGGTCACGCGCTGCCGCACCGCCTGGGTGCGGCGGGCGGCCACGTCGACTCCGCGCTGCTGCAGCAGCGCCTCGTCGGCGGCCTGCCACTCGGCGCGCACGAGCGCCGAGGCCCGATAGCGGGGCGGCAGCAGGTGAGCGACCGCGGCCGCGGCGAGCGAGAGGAACACGATCGGCGCCAGCACCAGGCCGGGGCGTCGCAGGGGCGCCTCAAGGAAGTAGGTGCGTCTTCGTCTGGGCCGAGTCGCGGCGGCGGACATCGCAGCCGCCAGCTTGCCATAACCCGCAAGCCCGCGCGGCCGTCACGGGTACGCTTTCCGTTCCACACCGGCACGCCTGCCGGGCCGGAACGCCACGTGAAGGTGTGCCCGTCGTTGACATGTCCGAAGCCACGCGGTACTTTTACGTGCTCCCGTTTCCAGGGCAGGGCGAAGCTCACTCTATCCCTCCACAGAGTGAGCACGGGGCGGGACGAGCATCGACACCACCACGGCAGGGGGTCGAGAAGCGGTTGACGGTGGAGGGGCGGCGATCTTGAACACATCGGAAACGGACCGGCCGCGGCGCGACCGCGGTCACTGCCGGTGGGTGACGCGGCGGGCATGACGGACCACGACCCGGGCGCCACGATCCCCGAGCTCTTCGCACTGCAGGTCGCGAAGGGGGCCCAGCGGACGGCCGTCCGCGACGGCGAGCTCGCCTTCAGCTATGGCGAGGTAGATCGACTCTCGAACCAGCTGGCCCACAGGCTGCAGCGGCTGGGCGTGAGCCCCGACACCGTCGTGGCGGTCTGCCTCGAGCGCTCGCTCGACACCGTGGTCGCGCTGCTCGCGATCCTCAAGGCCGGCGGTGCCTACCTGGCGCTCGAGCCCGCGTACCCCAAGGAGCGGATCGCGTTCATGCTGCGCGACGCGGACGCGATCGCCCTCATCACGCACGAGAGCCTCGCGCCCCTGCTGCCGGACCCTGCTCCCCCGGTGCTGGTGCTCGATCGCCTGCGCGCGGCGCTCGCCTCCGAGAGCGCCGAGGTGGTCATGTGGCGTGCCACCGCTAGACACCTCGCGTACATCGCCTACACCTCGGGCTCCACCGGCGAGCCCAAGGGCGCGGAGATCACCCACCGCGGCGTCAACCGCCTGGTTCACGGCGCGGACTACGTGGAGCTCGGCGAGGGCCACACGATCCTGCATGCCGCACCGCTCGGCTTCGACGCGTCGACGTTCGAGATCTGGGGGGCTCTGCTCACCGGCGGCTGCTGCGCGATCTACCCCGACCCGGTGCCGACGGCGAGCGGCCTCGCCTCCGCGATCCGGCAGCACGGCGTGACCACCGCGTGGCTGACCTCGGCACTCTTCAACGCGATCGTCGACGAGGACGCCGCGAGCCTACAGGGCCTGCGCCAGCTGCTGACCGGGGGCGAGGCGCTCTCCCCCCCTCACGTCCGGAGAGCCCAGGAGGCGCTGCCGGAGGTCCAGCTGTTCAACGGCTACGGCCCCACCGAGTGCACGACGTTCACGACGGTCTACCGCATTCCGCGGCCGTTCGACCCCGAGGCGCGCGCCGTCCCGATCGGGCGGGCCATCCGCGACACCGAGCTCCGGGTGCTCGACCCACAGGGCCGTCCCGTGCCGGCGGGCGCGGCGGGCGAGCTGTACGTGGGCGGCGGCGGAGTGGCGCGCGGCTATCACAAGCGACCCGATCTCACGGCCGAGCGCTTCGTCCCCGATCCCGTCACCGGCGCGGTCCGCTACCGTACCGGCGACCTCGTCCGCTTCCGGCCGGACGGGATGCTCGACTACCTGGGCCGGCTCGATTCGCAGCTGAAGATCCGGGGCTTCCGCATCGAGCCCGGCGAGATCGAG
>Ga0214473_10010359_pt1 | contig 10967 bp, 10 predicted proteins | sample RVTome_7_FD_203509 | JGI IMG/M metagenome (GOLD analysis project Ga0214473, IMG submission 203509) | Soil microbial communities from uranium-contaminated site in the Upper Colorado River Basin, Wyoming, United States - RVT98D197 | ecosystem: Environmental > Terrestrial > Soil > Contaminated >... | reverse complement strand
GAGGCCGGTCAGCTCGCCGTCCGTCCGGCGATCGCCGAGATCCCCCGCACTCCAACGGGAATGGCGGACTTACGGCAATCCCTCCTTTCGAACCCTCTCTTTGTGGGCAGGCTGCTCTCGAAAGACGGCACGACGACGGCCATCTATGTCCCCCTGGAGTCGGGGGCCAACGCCAAGGCGATCGCGGATCGGATCGCGGCGATTCTGCCGAAGGAAGGCGGACGTGAACGCTACTACGTGGCCGGCGACCCCGTGGCCCGCGACACCTTCGGCACCCAGATGTTCTACCAAATGGCCGTCTTTTCCCCCATCGCCGGGATGGTGATGTTCGTGGTCTTGTGGTGGATGTTCCGGAACCTCGCCTTGGTGAGCTCGGTGATGGCCGTGGCGATGGTTAGCATCGTCTGGAGCATGGGACTGATGATCGGCGTGGGACTGCCCGTGCACATCATGAGTTCCATGATCCCGGTCTTCCTGATGGCCATCGCGACCGACAGCATCCATATTTTCAATGAGTTCTTCTTCCGATTCCGTGAAAGTCGAGACAAGCGGCAGGCGATCTTGGACACGATTCAGGCGGTCGGGAAACCGGTCCGCTACACCGCACTGGCCACCGCGGCGGGGTTTGGCGTGCTGGTGGTCATGAACATCATCCCCGTGCGGGTCTTCGGCCTCTTTGTGGCGTTCGGGACGCTCGTGATCCGCCTCCTGAGCTTCAGCCTGATCCCGGCGGTGCTCACCCTCATCCCAGACAAGCGGCTCGTGGCGGTCTCGACCGGGGACGATGAAACAACCCAGCGGGCGTCGCGGTGGTTGAGGACATTGGCCGCTGTGGGGTTCGCGAGGCCTTGGCTGATCACGACCGTGGCGCTGGTGCTGTTGGCTGGCGCGGTGGGAGGGATCGCTCAGATCCATGTCAACAACAACATGGTGGACTGGTTCAAGGCGGATAGCGAGATCCGCGTGGCCGACCGGGTCATGAACGAGCGGTTGGGCGGGACTTCCCTGGCGTATCTCGTCGGGGTTTCCCACGAACCGGATGCCTGGAAGCAGCCAGAAGCGCTCAGGTATCTCGAGGGCCTCCAGAGGGACCTGGAGAAGCTGGCGGTGGTGGGCAAGACCTTCTCCGTGGCCGACTACGTGAAGCGGATCAACCGGGTGCTGCACCAAGACGATCCCGTCTACGACCGGATCCCCGACTCCGCCACCGAGATCGCCCAGTATCTGTTTCTCTTCAGTATGGCTGCCAAACCCTCTGACCTCGACAACGTGGTCGATTATCCCTTCGAGAAGACCAACCTCTGGGTGAACTTGAAGACCTGGGATGCCCAGGCGATGCGGGATGTAATCGCGCGCACGCGGGCCTACGCCGGCGAGCACCCCTTCCCGGGTGCGGAGTTTCGGCCGGCGGGAATCGCATACTTCAATTTGGTGTGGAACGATGCGGTGCTTTCCGATATGCTTCGAGGGTTTATCCTGGCCCTGGTGTTGGTGTTCGTCATCCTCGTGTTCAACTTTCGGTCGTGGAAATGGGCGCTCGTCGCCTCGACCCCTCTCGTGTTCACCATCCTGATGATTTACGGGGCGATCGGCTACCTGGGCAAGGATTTCGACATGCCGATCTCGGTCATGTCGACGCTGTCACTGGGCATGGCCGTGGATTTCGCGATTCACTTCGTGAGTCGGTTCCGGGAGCGCTACGCGAAGGAACCCGATCTGGAGAAGGCCCTCCTCTGGACGGCGGCACGGCCGGGGAAGGGGATCATGCGCAACGCCGTGCTCTTTGCCGTCGCCTTTTCGGTCATGGCCTTTGCCCCGTTGACACCCTACATCACCGTGGGCGTGTTCATCGTGAGCATGATGCTGCTGTCCGCCTGCGCGACCCTCGTCGGGCTCCCTGCCCTGATCACGCTCGTGCACGCGCAGGTGTTGGTTCCATCTAAGAGGGAGGCTGCCTGATGAAGACATGGGGTGGTCGGTGCGGAGCAGCGCTGGTTGTCCTCTTGGTGACGGCAATGCAGGCGGCTCCGGCCGCGGCGGCCGATGCCACCGAGACGGTTAAGAAGTCCCAATCCGCCTTTTTTGAAGCGGGAAGGGATTTTCAAGCGCGCGTCAAGATGACGCTCATCACCCGTGAAGGCCAACAACGCCTGCGCGATCTCACGATGCTTCGGAAAAACGGTGAGGCCGGCGAGCAGAAATACTTCATGTATTTTCACAGTCCGGCGGACGTCGCGGGGATGACCTTCATGGTGTACAAGGTTCCCAATCGGGATGACGACCGCTGGCTCTTCATCCCGGCGATCAACCTGGTGAACCGAATCGCCGCCCGAGACAGCCGATCCAGCTTCGTGGGATCTGACTTCACGTATGAGGACGTCTCCGGCAGGGACCTGTCCGCCGACGCGCATATGCTGGTGAAGGAAGATCAGATCGACGGCCGCAAAGCCTACGTGGTGGAAAGTACGCCGCGGAGTGCCGCCGAATACGCCAGGAAGCTGGCTTGGATCGACCAGACCACGTTCCTGCCGATCAAAGAAGAGTACTACGACGTCCAGGATGCGCTCTATAAGGTGTTCACCGCGGATGAGATTAAGGATGTCCATGGCTTTCCGACCGTGGTGAAACGGACCATGGTGAATGTGAAGACCGGCCACAAAACCGAAGTGGTCTTCGAGCGTGTCCAGTACGAGGTCGGGCTCGGCGACGATCTCTTCTCCGAACGATACCTCAGACGGCCGCCGGAGCGGTGGATCAAATGACCGCGATAAGAACACCGCTTCACTGGGCGTTTGCGCCGCTCCTAGCGTGGTGTGTCCCGGTCGCCGCGGAGGAGGTCTCCCTCCACGGTTTTGTCCAGGGGAACTACGCCGCGCGCATCACCGGGCAGGAACTGCCAGGTCCGGAGGGCGGGGATATGTTCCTGGGGGAGGAACGGCTTCAGATCAAACTCGCGACCTCGTCACAAGGGTCAGCGTTCTTTTTGAAAACCGACGTCTTCCGAGATGCCGTGGCCCGCGTCAGCGATCTGGATGTGCGGGAGGCCTACATCGACTCCAGCAGCGGGGCGGTCGATCTTCGTCTCGGGCGTCAGATCATCACGTGGGGCGTGGGAGATCTGCTCTTCCTCAACGACGTCTTCCCCAAGGACTATGAGGCTTTCTTCTCCGGCAGGCCCCTCGAATATTTGAAGATCGGCTCGGATGCGGCCAAGGTTGATGTGTTCACCGATGTGGTGTCGGTCGAACTGGTCGTGGTCCCCTTCTTCCAGTCCGACCAGCTCCCGTCCAGCCGGCGGTTCTTCGTGTTCGACCCGTTTCCGGGTGTGTCGTCACGCGTGACCGAAGAACGGCGCGCGGAGCTGGGAAACACCGAGATGGCATTACGGCTGTCTCGAAATTTCGTGGGTTTTGATACGGCGGTCTATGCCTCCAGAGGCTTCTTCACCACGCCGGGGATGAGACCCGACTCGCCCACGCAAGTCACGCTCTTCTTCCCCCGGCTGGCCACCTATGGCGCCAGTGGCCAGGGAAACGCGCTCGGCGGGGTGATGGCTCTCGAAGCGGCGTACTACGATTCCATGGACGACCGACCCGGGCGTGATCCGGCGATTCCCAATTCCACGGCCAGGTATCTGGTCGGCTATCAACGGCAGCCCTGGAGCGATCTGACAGCGGGCATCCAGTATTATGGAGAATACGTCTTCGATTATGGGCCGTACCGCGACACGCTGCCCCCTGGTTTCCCGGCTCAGGATCGACTGCGCCAACTGCTGACCGTCCGCCTGACCCAGTTTCTCCGCTACCAAACCCTTCGGCTTTCCTTCTTTGCCTTCTATAGCCCGACGGATGAGGACTATGATCTCATCCCGGAGGTCCGATACAGCGTGACCGATGCCCTCTGGGGAGCGATCGGGGCGAATCTCTTCGGGGGGAAAACCGAGACAACCGCCTTCGGGCAACTCAACCGAAACGATAACGTGTATGTCGTTGCACGGTATGAATTTTGAGGACGCCATCAGGAGGAACGCCAATGGACACGGTGACCATGATTCTGCAAGACCCACCCTACGGGACCGAGAAAGTCTGGAATGCGCTGCGGGTGGCCCAGGCTCTGACCGCGGTTGAGAGCCGCGTGAACCTCTTTCTGCTCGGAGACGCCGTGGGGATGGCCAAGAAGGGCCAGGACGTACCCAAGGGGTATTACAACCTGGGCGAGATGCTTCAGCACCTCATCGCCAAGGGCGCCGAGGTGAGGGCCTGCGGGACCTGCTGCAAGGCTCGGGGCCTCACGACCGAGGATTTGGGGCATGGCATGACGATCGGGGTGATGGCGGATCTCGCCCGCTGGATCAAGGACAGCGATCAGGTGCTCACCTTCTAAAGGGAGATCATGATGGATCGCGGGATCATGGGCTGGGATATGGGCATCTGGATGGTCTTCAACCTCGCCTTCTGGATTCTGATCATTGCTGGGATCGTTTTGCTGGTGGTGTGGGTGGGGCAGAAGGTCCTCGGAACGGGGAGCCGGACGGAGGAATCGGCCCTTGAGATCTTGAAGAAACGGTATGCCCGCGGCGAGCTTTCGAAGGCGGAGTACGAGGAGAAAAAGCGAGATCTGGTGTAGACGGGCATAGGGGGCCTTGCCGTATGGAGAAACATCGCGTACTCGTCATGGCGCTCATGTTCATTGCGGTCGGGACGGCGGGTGTCTCGATCACGACGTGGTTGGGTGGGGCTCAGACCGTGGAGACCAGACTGTTCCCCGACGCCGCGCTGATGCCGATGATGGGATGGGGGATGCACGGACCGGGTATGAGGGCCATGATGCAGGAGATGATGAGCGGCCGCCTTCCGCCGAGCATCACGCCCGAGAACCTGCCTGATTCAGAGAGTCCGGGAGCCAAACTGTTGGCCCGTTATTGCACCCAGTGCCACAACCTTCCTGCTCCGGCCATGCACACGGCCGAGGAGTGGCCGGCCGTTGAGTCCAGGATGTTCAATCGCATGGCGATGATGTCGGGCAGGGGAGGCATGGGTGGGATGATGCGACGGCGGATGATGTCCATCCAAGGTCCGACGGGCGGGGAACAGGAGACCATCCTTGACTATCTGCAGGGGCACGCGCTCCGGCCGGCCAACGTCGAAGCTCTGGGGCCGCCGGATACGCCGGGGTTGGCGCTCTTTCGGCAGACCTGCTCCCAGTGCCACGCCCTGCCCGACCCGACTCTTCACACGGCGGATGAATGGCCGGTCGTGGTCGATCGGATGCGGAAGAACATGCGGGCGATGGACCGGCGGGTGATCACGGATCCAGAGCGAGATGAGATCGTCGGGTTCCTGGCGACGGAGGCCGGGTCGTGAGATATGCAGACGCAGACAGGTTCCTGAAGTTCTGATCAGGAGGAGGCAACCATGGCGGGGAAAACGATTCTCATCCTGGGCGGCGGGATCGGGGGACAAGTCGCCGTCAATGTCTTGCGAAAAGAAATCTCCCGCGATCACCGGGTCGTCCTCATCGATCAACGGCCAGATGCAGTCTTTGCCCCGTCCCTCCTCTGGCTGATCGTGGGGAAGAGGGAGCTCCAACAAATCCGTCGGCCTCTTGCCCCCCTATCGCGGAAGGGGATCGAAGTGATCCAGGCCGAGGTCACCCGGATCGACCCGGCGGCGCGGACGGTGGCGGCCGGAGATCACATCGTCTCGTATGACTCCCTGATCATCAGCCTGGGGGCCGATCTCGCTCCGGAGACTGTTCCGGGATTGTCGGAGGCGGCCCATTCCTTCTACGAGCCGTCGGGGGCGTTGCGGCTCTGGGAGGCGGTGCGCGGCTTCCCTGGAGGGCGCGTGGTGATCCTGATCGCCGCGACTCCCTTCAAGTGCCCCGCGGCGCCGTATGAGGCGGCGATGCTCCTGGACGACTATTTCAAGAGGCGGGGTCTTCAAACAAAAGTGGATCTCTCCATGTACACGCCGGAGCCGCTCCCGATGCCGGTGGCCGGGCCTGCGGTCGGCGCTGCCGTCAAACAGATGGTCGAAGGGCGGGGGATCGGCCTTCACCCGACGATGAAGATCGCTTCGGTCGACCCGAAGGGAAAGGAACTCCTCTTTGAGAACGGCCAGCGGGTCGGTTACGACTTCCTCATCGCGATCCCGCCGCATCGGGCCCCTCGAGTGGCACGGGATTCGGGCCTTACAGGGGAGTCGGGCTGGATCCCCGTCGATCCCAAAAGCTTAAAGACGCGACACGAGGGAGTCTATGCCATCGGTGACATCACCTCGATCATGCTTCCCGTCGGGAAACCACTCCCCAAGGCCGGGGTCTTTGCCCATTACGAGGCCGAGACGGTGGCCAAGAACATCGCTGCGGAGTTGGAGGGGAGTAAGTCTACTCATCTCTTCAACGGCCGCGGCTACTGCTTCCTGGAGATTGGGGCGGGCCGCGCCGGCTTTGCCAGCGGGGACTTCTACGCCACGCCGGAGCCGAAGGTGACAATGCGAAGCCCCGGCTACCACTGGCACTGGGGGAAGGTCCTCTTTGAGCGCTGGTGGCTGAGGCATTGGCTCTAAAAATGGGACGCTACCACGACCTGATCGATCGCCTTGCTCACATCCCTGGATTCGGACGCGAGTGTCTGGGCCATGTCGGGTCGCCTTCGTCAGATTATCCGTTCTATCGTGTCCACTCCCAAGGAATTTCCAGGGGTGAGGCCCTGCGGAGGATCTGTCTGGCGGCGGGGGTTCACGGTGATGAGCCTGCTGGAGTGGAGGCCGTCGTTCGATTTCTTGAGAAGAAGCCCAACTTTGACGGCAGCATCTTCCTGTCCGCGTTTCCCTGTCTCAATCCGATGGGGTACGATCGTGGAACACGGGAAAATGGGGAAGGGATGGACCTCAACAGAGAATTCCATCAGCGCCATCCACCCCAGGAGGTGTTATGGGCGCGTCAAGCCGCGTCCAAAGACCGATACGACCTGTTCATCTGCTGCCACGACGATGTCGACGCCAACGGCTTTTATCTCTACGAGGCAAAGCGGGAGCGCGGGCCTGGGCTTGGTCCGTCCATCGTCTCCGCGATTCGTGAGGTCGCTCCCATTGACCGACGGCCAACGATCGACGGTCGGACGAACCACGGAGGGGTCATTCGCCCGACCAACTGGCACCGTCGGACAACCGGCTGGTCCATGGCCCTCTACCTCTACAAACTGGGGACCCCCCATTGTCTGATTCTCGAAACACCGACATCACTTCCGTTCGAAGAGCAAGTCAGGATCCACCTGAAGGCCCTGGATCATGTCTTCGCATCCTTTCTCGAAGGGCGGTTCGGTTCAGGCAGCGCAGGTAGGAGAAAAGGGCCTCATCACCGATGAGAAAGGAGGACAACATGGAACAAGCGAAGCGGTGGATGATCATTTCGGTGCTGGTTCTGCTCTCTTTCCCACTGGCGGCCTCGGCCCAGATGGGGAAGGACGGAATGAAGAAGTCCGGGATGATGGGCGATGGCATGATGGGTGGGGGCATGATGAGTCGGGGTGGCAGCGGTGGGATGGGCATGGGCATGATGGGCATGCACGGTCCTGGGATGGAGATGGGCGGGATGGGCGAGATGATGAAGATGATGCGGGCCGCCTCCGCGCTCAACCTGACCGCCGAGCAGAAAAAGAAACTGCAACTCTCGACCCTCCAACATCAGAAGGAAGCGATCCCGCTGCGGGGGCAGGTCCGCATGGCGAGCGTGGAGATCCAGGAACTGCTCCTCGCCGAACCGGTGAATCTCGACAAGGTCAAGTCCAAGGTGAAGGAGAAGTACGACGCTGCCGCGAAGCTCGAGATAAGCCACCTCGCGCTGATACAGGAAGTCAAGAAGATGCTCACCACCGAGCAGCGGCAGCAGATGGATTCCATGATGATGCAGATGGGGCCCATGATGGAGTCGATGATGGGGTCCTCGTCTGGCCAGGCTGACGGGGACCAAGCGCCGCAGGGGGCGCCCGACGGTCCGGCAGACGGCGCGTCGGAGTCCAAGGACTCGCATGGCCATTGAAACCTGAGCCGATCCGCGGTGTGAAGGGAGCATGACGATGGCAACCGATCCGGTCTGCGGCATGACGGTCGACGAGGCTTCGGCTGCTGGCACATCCGTGTTCGACGGGCGGACTTTTTATTTCTGTTCGGCTCACTGCCTTCGCGCGTTTGAAGCCAACCCGAAACCCTTTGTCGCGTCGGGCGCACCGCCAGTAACAGCAAAGGTCGCGGCGGGCCACGCGAGGCCGACAGTTCCCGCGGCGGCCAAGGCGACCAAAGCCGCCAAGGACATGGCCAAGGACCCCATCTGCGGGATGGTGGTGGACAAGGCCACCGCGCTCAAGTCGGAGCGAGCGGGCCGCGCGTATTACTTCTGCAGCGTCGGGTGCCAGCGGACGTTCGAGTCTCCCGAGGCCGAGCTCAAATCGATGCGCACCCGCGTCACGATCGCGCTGACCGGCGTCCTGTTCCTCGCGATTCTCCGGGCCGCCGCCTTCTTGGCCTTGGCGGCTGGCGCCACGATCGTGACCTGGGCGCCGATCCCGGCGCTCCCTTGGTTCACCTGGGGGATGTGGCTGTTCGTTCTGGTCACCCCCGTGCAGTTCATCGGCGGCTGGTCGTTCTACGTGGGGTCGTGGAACGCGATCAAGACCAGGACGATCAACATGGATTTCCTGATCGCCCTCGGGACCTCGGTGGCGTATCTCTACAGCGTGGCGGTCATCTTCTTTCCCCAGGTGCTGCCGGTCGCGGTCGAGGAGCGCGACGTCTACTTCGAAGTCTCGGCCGTGATCATTGCCTTCGTGCTCTTGGGCAAATACATGGAGGAGATGATCAAGAAGCGGTCGTCCGCGGCCGTCCGCAAATTAATGGACCTGAAGCCGGCCACGGCCTGCGTGGTTCGGGAGGGTGTGGAGATGAAGGTCCAGGCTGAGACGGTGATGGTGGATGAGGTCGTGATCGTGCGGCCGGGGGAGAAGGTTCCCACCGACGGGGTCGTCCTAGAGGGTGCCTCGGCGGTGGACGAGTCCATGTTGACCGGCGAGTCGATGCCGGTGGAGAAGGTGCCTGGGGCGCAGGTCATCGGCGGCACGCTCAACCGCACCGGCCTCTTCCGCTTCAGGGCCACCCGCGTGGGTGCGGAGACGGCGCTGGCTCAGATCATCAAGATGGTCGAGGAAGCCCAGGCCAGCAGCGCGCCGATTCAGCGGATCGCCGATCAGGTGACCGGCTACTTCGTCCCCGCCGTGGTGGGGGTGGCGGTTTTCTCCTTTGCCGGCTGGTGGCTCGTGGGCAACTTTCCGCAGGGGCTGCTGTCCTTCATCGCGGTGCTGATCATCGCCTGCCCGTGCGCCCTGGGCATCGCGACCCCGGCGGCCCTCATGGTGGGGGTGGGGAAGGGGGCGGAGGGTGGGATCTTGATCCGCGGGGGCGAGGTTTTGGAACGCGCCCAGAAGCTCACGGCCGTCGTCTTCGACAAGACCGGAACCCTGACCAGGGGCGAGCCCAACGTTACCGACATCATTCCGCTTGGGACACACCAGGAAACCGAGGTGCTGCGATTGGCCGCGGCGGTGGAGGCGGGCTCGGAGCATCCCCTGGGCGAAGCGATCGTTCGGGCGGCGACACACCGCGGGCTGGATCTTCCTAAGGTCACCGGGTTCGAGGCGATTCCCGGTCACGGGATCCGGGGAGAAGTCGATGCGCAGAAGGTCCTCTTGGGCAATCGGCGTCTGCTTCGGCGAGAGGGCATCGACCCCGCGCCGGCGGAAGGAGCCATGACGCGCCTGGAATCGGAGGGCAAGACCGCCATGCTGGTCGCCCGCGACGGTACGCTGGCCGGGATCGTGGCGGTGGCCGACACGCTCAAGCCCGAGGCGAAGGAGGCGGTCGCCGCCTTGCGTCGGGAAGGCGTCGAGGTCATCCTCCTGACCGGGGACAACCAGCGCACCGCCGACGCGATCGCGCGCGAGGTGGGAATCGACCGGGTGATCGCCGAGGTCTTGCCCGCCGACAAGGCGCGGGTCGTGCAGGACCTCCAGAAACAAGGCAAAGTGGTCGCGATGGTCGGGGATGGCGTCAACGACGCGCCAGCCCTGGCGGCGGCCGACATCGGCATCGCGATCGGGTCCGGCTCCGACGTGGCGAAAGAAACCGGGGGCATCATTCTAGTAAAGAACGACGTACGCGACGTGGTGGCGGGCATCAGGCTGTCCCGCGCGACCATGACCAAGATCAAGCAGAACCTGTTCTGGGCCTTTATCTACAACACCGTGGGGATTCCGGTGGCGGCGCTCGGTTTCCTCAACCCGATCATCGCCGCGGCGGCGATGGCGCTGAGTTCGTTGTCGGTGATCGTCAACTCGGCGCTCCTGAAACGCATGCGGCTTTCCAGCGCGTAACGTAGGGTCGGCGACCGCCGGAGACCGATATGGGTTCGAAAGACATGTCTCGATTGGGCGGCCGGTCGAAAGTTCGAGCGGGCGCGGTCCTGCTGGCGTTTCTCGCGATCGCCGCCTTCTTGCTGTTGACCGAGCACCGAGCCCATGTCTTTGGCATCCTTCCGTATCTTCTCCTGCTGCTGTGCCCGGTCCTCCATTTGATCTTGCACGGCGGGCATGGGAGAAACGGCGGAGCGCACGAGGGCCACGCTCGCGAAGGAGGCAAGAGGTGAACGGCGCACCCGCCGCCTATGGCTTATGGCCGCTGGTGGTCATCAATTCGTTGGTGTTCATCATCTTCGCCTTCAGCTTCACCAAGCCGCGCACGGCGCGTGACTGGCGATCGTTCGGCGCGTTTTCGGCGTTCATCGTGGCGCTCTTCACCGAAATGTACGGCTTCCCGCTGACGATTTACCTGCTCGCGGGGTGGCTGCAGAGCCGTTATCCGGGTGTCGATTTTTTCTCGCACGATGCCGGCCATCTGCCGGAGGTCCTGTTCGGC
>Ga0214473_10010358_pt1 | contig 10967 bp, 9 predicted proteins | sample RVTome_7_FD_203509 | JGI IMG/M metagenome (GOLD analysis project Ga0214473, IMG submission 203509) | Soil microbial communities from uranium-contaminated site in the Upper Colorado River Basin, Wyoming, United States - RVT98D197 | ecosystem: Environmental > Terrestrial > Soil > Contaminated >... | reverse complement strand
CCGGGGCCCGCGACGCCTAAGGCGCGGCCAGACAATACCATTTCGTGAAGCGGTGTCAAGACCCGCCACTCGAAGATCGGCCTCTAGGTCCCCAGGCGTTGGGAGGAGGATCGTGCCTCGACACCGAAGAAACCGCCGGGGCACTGCTTACTTATTGAAGGGCGTCCCCCTTTACGCCGCGTGGCCGAGGCGGTCGAGGCGGGCGGAGTGTCGGCAGACCTACTGACCAACCTCGAAGCGGAGTTCGCAACTGCCCGAGAGACGCCCCAGGAACAAGGCGATGCCGAGGCGGTTCAATCTATCGCCAAGAGACTGGAGATCCCCCCGGGCCAAGCAAAGCAGATCCTGGCAACAATCGAAGGCCAGTCGAGGACGACGCGGGAACTGTTCATGCGGCGGATTGGAGAAATTTGGCTGGAGGGACACCGAAGGGCGTACCAGAGCCGACGGGATCCGTGACCTTAGTGCCGGACGCGGCCGTTTTCCCGTTGGCAGTGCGTGACGATCCCACCCTTGTCACCTTCAGCTGGGCCCCCCTTCCTATGCCCCGCAGCTCCCCCTTGGTGCCTTGCGCTCTTCGTCCGAAACCCTCGGCCGGCGTCCTCCACCAAGTCATGCTGCGGTGGATCGAGCGCCGCCCCCTGATGCGGGAATTTCGTCTTGACTTTCCATGGGGATGCTGATTAGGATGCGCCACCTTTTCGACTCCCCAGATCCCCCCGTGACCGGAGGAGACCACCGTGACCCGCTCCGGGGAATCCAAGCTCTCTTATTCTCGCTTCAACCAGCATGCACTGGTCCGCTCAGCCCTTCAGGGTCCCTCAGCCCTGGAGGGCTGTTGTATTTCTACGAGTCAGCACGTGGGCGGGGAAGCTCGAAAGCGTTGCGAACGAGATTGGCAAGGCGACTAAAGCGGCAACGACCCCATTATGGATTTTCGTCCGGCATCGTCCTTTAGCGATTGACGCACTCAATAATAACAATCAGCCCAGTCTGTCAGAACTGCGTGGGCCTCGCTGGTTCACACAAGAGGCTTAGCTCAATCCCGAGCGTGTCAGCGCCGGACATACGAGTGATGGTGGGGTTCGATTTCACCACTCATAGCGGACATTAGATTATGCCACCGGGAGGGTTCGGATGCCCAAATTAACGCTGACAGACTTCGTTGATATTGTGGCAAAAAGCGGGACACCAAAGGCCACCAGAGTAGCTGAGGTAAAAAATCGCCCTGCGTACAGCCCAGCCACTGACTTCTACAAGCCGATTCGAGATGGCTTAGCGGAGATTCACAAGAACAGCAAGCCGAAGTCTGCGCTGAAGGATATATTGAGGACCCTCACGGATCCAAAGAAACTGACGAACTATCCTCCCATTGTTGCGGGCTATGCGAAATGGTGGGGAAGAAAGTCCTTCGAGTGGTTCGATCCGCCGTCAAGCGTGTTCACATCTGCTGGTATCGACGTTGTTGTAAATCCGGAGCTTGGTCTGCAGTTCAACGGCCGGCCGCACGTCATCAAGTTATATTTCAAAGGCGAACCGCTGACCAAGAACCGAATCACCATAGTTACGCAGCTCATGGAAGCGAAACTCCGTCAGGGTTCGCCGGAAGGCGCCGTTATGGCAGTGCTTGACACACGCACCTCCAAGCTCATCCCTGGGAGCGGCATCTCTCCGGTCGTGACTGCTAGCCTACAGGCAGAAATGGCGTACATTGCCGCTCTGTGGCCACATGTCTAGGTATGGTCATCAAGCTTGGCCTAATCCGGATTATTCCTCATCAGTTTCTGGTACCTCGTCTGCTCCGGGGTGGGAACGGGAAAACGGGACGTACCGGGGGATGTTGTCAAATAGATCAACTTGCCCTATGCGCCAGCCAGGCCCGGTGGTTTCCGCCTGAGCGCCCTTCCGCTCTTCGTCCGGACCCTTCGGTCCCGCACTTCGTCCGGGATCTTCGACCGGCGTCCTCCACCACGTCAGGCTGCGCGGAATCGATCGCCCCGCCACCCCGGTGGCAGGCCGTGTAGAAGAACTTGATGTATTCGTCACCGTCCCCCATTTCCAATCAAGGGCTTGGTCTAGCCGTTGATCAGGGGTGTGTCCAGTCGACGGGGAAAGGCCTGGAGGCGGTTCTTTACTGGGGGACTCGTTCTCTCCAAAGCCTCCGGGTGTAGTACCCTCAGTTAGACCGCTGCGCTGACCCTGAGATACACCCCCTGTATCTTAAGAGGAACCTCCCCCACTCCGATTCTCGCCAGAGGGACCAAGGGCACGCATGTCTTTCCGGACGATTACCCCCTCGCGCAGAACTGGCACGACACCTGCTTCTGGACACGTGTGGAATGGAGGGGAAGGCAGCCCAGGAATTCGGATCCCCCCCTATGGATCTCCAGGCAGTAGAGCGTGGCTGCGAACCGCTCCCGAGGGGTGGGGGTTCTTCCAAGCAGGCTCCAAGAGAGAGCTTCAAAATGAACTCACCCGTGACCGTCCCCTCTAAGCCGAGGAAAATTGAATCCGACGAGGAGAGGGGACCGCTGCCAACGGGAGTTGCCAGTGCCTCCTCTTGATGGAAATTGGAATTGGCAGGGGAATGGGCCATGGAGAGAGAAAGATCGCCTTACAAACTAGCGATCCTGGAGGAAACCGCGCCCGCGCATTTGTTCGACACCCGAGCCCTCCTTAACCTGCTGGAGCGCAAGGGCCTCGGCATCGTGGGCGAGGTGAGTGCTGAGATCCGGCGGCTGAAAGAGCAAGCGGCCCAGCCGCGAATCGGACGAGACTGTCGTGGCTCTGCTTCTCGCCCGGGACCAGCGAGTGATCCAGTTAGCCGCCTCCAAGAGCCCTTGGCGGCCGGCGAGCACAGCCGACCATGACCTGGAAGTTTCTGATGCGCGGGACCACGGCGGCGTGGGTGCAAGTGCAGAGGTTGGACTACCGACCCGGACGGGAATAATCTCTCCCTTGGGTGTTATAAGGGTTCCGAATATGGTCCCGACGACACGGTGCCTGCTCCACAACCAGGCAGGAAATGAGGAACTACCCCTGTCGCGGGAGCCGATGTATTTACCGACAGTTTGCCAGACATAGGCTTTTTTCTTATCCCGATCCGTATAAGATGGCGCGATAAAATGACACCAAGAGAGAGACAGGCCTGAGGATTCGCCACTTGAGTGCGAATACCTCCGCCTGTGAACGTGCGTATTATCCTGACAGGGATTCAGGTGTTTCGTTCTTACGGGGACCTAGATGCTCAGTAGTTAGGCGGACAGGACTCGCTGGACTCCCGATTGACGATGAGCGAAATCGCTTGGCAACTTGAACATTCCGTTGAAGCGGACGTGACTCCCAAATTTGCGTGGAGGTTCTTTAATGGCTACTAAAAAACAACCGTGGGCTGTTCTTGTTTGCCGGGCCAGTGACGACGCCAGCGATCCTGCAAAAGTTTTGGTGAGAGATCTCCCAGGGCATGATCCTGGTGTTGTCCGTCCCACCGACCCCCAGACAGTGCTCGACCTGTTCAAGATGTTCTTCACAGAGCAAGGGAACAACACATTTAATGCGGTGCGGTATTTCAATGAAATGTCGCACGGCAGCATTGATCTCAACGATTCGCAGGTGTTTGTCGTCAACTTGAACCTGACGAAAGCACAGATCACTCCCCCCAACGAGCCTCCGGACGGACTCGCCTACGAAGCTATGGTTACGCAGGCTGCACTGGCTGCCGCACCCCCCTTGCAGAATTTTTACGGGATTGTGATTACCTCGGGCACAACCACTCTTTGGATGGCTCAAGGAGGCCCAATCCCAGGAGGCGCACCGGTCCCGAACCTGATCGGCTGGGCGGGGATGGATTACCGCTGGGTTAGAAATCATGGAATCCAAGCCTGGGGACAGGAAATGGGGCATGGGTTCGGACTAGATCACTCGCGCTCTGAAGGAATTCCGATTGGGCCTGACGGGAATACGCCCGATTACACGGACATGCTGGATGTGATGAGCACTCGGAACGCCTTTTCCGGCACTGACCCCAATTATGCCCTTAGAGGTCCGGGGATCAATGCCTGGAACATGAGGTGCCGCACTTGGCTTGACGAGAGCCGCGTCTGGCATTGCCCTAATGGTTCATTCGACCAAACGCTGCAATTGCGTCCTTTACACCGCAAAGATCTCGGTGGATTCCTGGCCGCGGAATTACCCCCTATGAATGATACGAACGGCTTCCCGCGATACTTGGTGGAGTACAGAAAGAAAGAGAAGTGGGATAGTGGAATTCCACGTTCCTGCATCTTGGTTCACCGCTTTGAAGGCCCGATCGGGCAGTTTATGGGAACGCACTCTTATGTCATGAAGGGAACCAAAGGACAATATAACCTGATCGCAGGAGACAGTTTTGCCCCGAGCGGGGGAATGGGGCCGCATTTGTTTGTTACCGGAATTGATGATAATGGCAGTACCGCAACTGTGAGACTCACTTTTCTGGATGTGGTGCTGGGCTCGCCAGCCGTCAGCCGGAATGCCGATGGGCGCTTGGAAGTGTTCGTGCTCGGCGGGAACGGGGGTGTTTGGCACAAGTGGCAGACCACGCCTAATGGGAGCTGGACGCCCGAGTGGATCTCGCTAGGCGGTGTTGACATTCGAGGTACGCCAGCCGTCAGCCGGAATGCCGATGGGCGCTTGGAAGTGTTCGTGCTCGGCGGGAACGGGGGTGTTTGGCACAAGTGGCAGACCACGCCTAATGGGAGCTGGACGCCCGAGTGGATCTCGCTAGGCGGTGTTGACATTCGAGGTACGCCAGCCGTCAGCCGGAATGCCGATGGGCGCTTGGAAGTGTTCGTGCTCGGCGGGAACGGGGGTGTTTGGCACAAGTGGCAGACCACGCCTAATGGGAGCTGGACGCCCGAGTGGATCTCGCTTGACGGGTGATCACATTTCCGTGAATTTCCCTTGTCATGGGGGACAGGGCCGTTTTTTCGTCGTCAAGCAACGGAGGACCCCGCCGTTTCTTCCCTGTCAAAGTAGATTCCTCCTCTCGACGGAAAGGGGACGGGGCATCCGGACGATCTCTGGGGTACGCTCCCCCTCGCCATACCACGCCAACCACGCGTCGACGCCTTCCGCTCTTCGTCCGGAACCTTCGGTCCCGCTCTTCGCCCGGGATCTTCGGTCCCGCACTTTGTACGGGAGCTGCGCCCGGCGTCCTCCACTCCGTCAGGCTGCGCGGAATCGAGCGCCGTGCTCCCGCTCTCCGGCGCGTTGCCCGGCCATAAAACCCTTCCCCCGGCGACTGGCCCAGGATAGAATCCCCATAGTCCTCAGGCCAGCGGTTCAGTGCAACCCGTTTTACCCGACGGGTCCGCCTCCGCGGCCGTGTGCCCGCTGGATAAGAGTTCATTCGTTGGGCGGAAGAGATTCGCCTCGTAGCGGATCGCTGAACAATGGACGATGGCTACTTCGTAATTCTGAGTGAACACTACCGCTGGTACCAATCGAGCCGAGAGTTCGAGGACGTCCGGGACGGCCGCCGATACCCAGACTCGTTGTACTCCTCCAAGGTCGATGTGTATGATGATCGGGTGCGAACCTGGTTTCTCGACCTGGCCATTCGGGAGACAGCGGCGGGCTCGTCTCCGGGCGACTACGTGGCCTTGTTGGTTGCGTTGGCCTATATCGAAGGCGTCGAACAGTATCGCCGTGGGAAGCCACCGCCTTGGGGCGAAGCCGGCAAGTGGTTTGAAGCGAGCGCCAGGCGCGTTTTTCCGACAGCTCCGGAAGAGGCAATCCGTCGGCTCTGGACGGCAGTGCGGTGCGGCTTGTTCCATTCCGGATTCACGGAGGGCCTTACTCTCCTCTCGCAAACGTTCGACCAAGCGCTCGAGGTCTCCGGGGGATACCTCCGCGTCAATCCCGCAAAGTTCGTCAGGTCCGTTTTCGACGACTTCGAGGCTTACGTTCGCGAGTTGCGCGCAAATCCTTTCGGCGAACTTGCCAATCAATTTGTGACCCTGTGGGACAAGCGCTGGGACGAGGCTTGAACGACTGAGGTCTTCATTTCGATTGATAATCCGGGACGTTGCAGCCTTATCAATCTTATTATGCGCTTCCACTCTCCATGCCCCGCGGCCCCCGCCCAGTGGCAGTTGATCTGGAGGAAGTTGACGTAATTGCCAACGTCCCCCCAAGGGGCGAACACGAGGTGCGAGATGAAGATTCGGGAACTGACAACCAAGTCGGGGAGCGCAACGGTTTCTTCCTGGCCTCCTATGTGGGCATCCTCTTACGGACCGGGCGACGTGATTCCGCACACCGAGGAAGGCGTGTTGGAGTCGGTGAAACGAATAAAATACGCGTCTGATCCAAAAGAGCATCTGATGCTGGTGAAGAAGGTGAAGGGACATGAATACGTAGGTGCCCTGCAATGGGACGAACCGCCGACGATTGCAGCGCTAGAGGTGGTGCTGAAGGCTCACCTCGGAGAATCCATCAGAGCCATTGGTCAACTTGAGGTTTAGACGACCATTCGCGGGCCTCGGCTGGATCCCCCCCAACCCCCAACCCCTGACACCTGGCCCCCGCCGTTCAGAGAGCGGGAATCGCCTTGACACTTTCTAGCCTGAAAGATAGGGTCCTGCGCGGTTGATCGGGGTTTCCCTGCGGGAGGACCGGGGGGCAGGGATGCCGGTTACAATTTCGCTACGTAAAACGCGGCCCGTTGGGGACACCATCTCCCCGAGGGCCGTTTTCGTTCTGGACCGATTAGGCGACAGACGAAAAGTGAAACAAATGAACCACGTCCCCTTTCACGGTCGGACTACCTTCGCCTCATTGATGGATCGGTCCACATAGTCCGCACACTTTGAAACCAACTTCTTCATCCAGTTAGGCACCCCCAATGTCGATTTCAAGAACTTTTCAACCTCATTCAGCATCCGTGGACTTCGTTCTATAGCCAGTGACTCCAAGGAGCTCCGCACAACCTGTTCTACATTTGGCGGAATAATCTGGACGCGGCTTAAAGATAGTAAGAACTCCCCAACGACCCGCATCGCTGATTCGTCGCTAGTTGCGGGATCGGCCAATACGCTCAGCAGCTTCTTCCATTTGGCGGACGGCTGATAACTAGCCGAACGGAGCGTGCGCATCATCGTGGAGGGGCGGACCGGTGTATACTGGAAGCCATGCCACACAAGTGTGGCCACGGCATCATCGAACGAATCCTCAGAGATGAGCCCCTTCCGTAAGAAGAATTGAACAAGATCATACACAGAGACGGTCTTAACCCCATAATCATTAGACACAGCGCCCAGCAGTCTTCCGTCCGCAGACACCAGGACCGCGTCAGAGGATCGAGCAATCGCAACCGCGTCGGCAGAATCAGGGCCCAAGGTCTTCCGGTCGGCCCATTCAGCCCACTTCCCCGGAGTCACGGGACGTGGCCGAACGTCGAACGCCTTACACTTCTCGCGGATTCCCACCAGCATTTGAGTCCCCATATCATGCTCCTCGGGGCTGATTGCTCGTCTGGTGAGGCTGTCACCCTCTACACTGAGGACCATATATTCTCGCCCTTCGGACACTCGTCGATGGAGGATTTCATTCTGTAGCTGATCGAGGAATTCCTGAGGCACAATCACTCTTGCTGCTAGCCTTCCAGGAACTTCGGTCAAGCTCAGCAAGGCCAAAGTCGCTATCCCAGTCGGATCCAAGGCGATGGCCTCGGCCTCACCCAGCGTCGCCCTCGCTGCCTCCTCGGATTCCTTGCTGCCATCGCGGCTTACAATGTGCATGTCGGGATCGTGGGCGAGTGCGAGAAGGGTTTCAAACGCTGTCCTATCAAATCTCGCTGCCAGGATGCCGATGGTGATAGGCAGTCGCGTATACGCCTCGAAAAGCCTCCTTGTATGATCAAAACGCTTCCGTACCAATGAACGCACTTGGTCGTGGAAGTCTTCGCGCACTGGGAGTGCGACAATTCCACCTTCTCCCGCATGCCTGATTGGGTATCGCGCTAATGCCTTCTGAAATTCCGCCACATACCTATGATGGATTGCGCGGATTGATGCCTCGCGCTTGACGGGCGGGCCTGCATCTAGCACGATGGTCTCGCCAACACGTCGTCCGAGCAGCTGGTTGGCAAGGCGGTCACTCGGTTTCAATTCCTCGGCATTCGTTGGCACTTCAAGATCCTCGAGGATTGTAAAGCGATGAGTGTGCCCCTCCGTCTCCAACTCCACTGCAGAGCCAGGCTGCACACAGTCGTGGTCCAGCCCAACTCGACCGCTCTCGGGCGTAGCTAAGACAATCCCAATATACCCGAGGGCAACCTGGGGATCTCCCGTGTCTCCTCTTACGGCCCGATATGCATACCGAAGCGCCGTGTCCATCTCCCCGATCGCATAGTACAATTGAGCAACCCTAAGAAGGTCCCGCGAAGCGCTCCCCACCTCCTTCGTTGCTGAGTCCAGCACAACCTTGGCCGCAGGGGATTCGTCCCGTCGGAACAAGACTCTGGCCAATCTGAGCTGAATATTGTAGTCATTTCCCCTGAGACCCAAAATCCCCTCGTATAGGGCCTGCGCACCAGCCAGATGCCCTAATTCCTCCAGGATTTGGCCTTCGATTTCTCCCTCGGAAATCGGGGGCCATGCTCCACCGCGGTTCTGACGCGCTCTGGCGGCTGCTTCAAGTGCCTCAGCCCATCGGCCGCTCTTATAAAGAACAAACAGGTACTTTTGGAAGGTGGCGGGAGAATCGACTGGATGCGCGATGTCATTGTAGGTATCCGCGGCAGCATCGAACCGCTCGCATCGGGCATACGCGTCTCCCAGATGCACGAGGGTAAGGGCTCTCACGGCACCCTTGGCCTTATCGAGTTGAGCCTCAAGGATGGGGACTGCCTCCACATGCCTCCCCAGCCGTCCGAGTGCCTCAGCCCAATGCAGTTCGATCTCCGGGTCGTCCGGGAATGATTGCCGTAACGCGGCTACGACTGCCTCTGCTTCTCCTCCGTTCCCGCTGGCAGCTAGCGCCATGGCATAGCTCAAGCCTGCCTCCCGTCGAGTTTCAGAGGATTGAGCCTCCGCCCAAGCGTGTTTGCCCTCTCGGACCGCTTCCTCCCTTTGCTGGGCGGCGACAAGAGCCTCGACTAGGAGCGGCCGAATCTCTTCCTCCTTCTCTGCAAACAGCCCGAGCGCTTCTCGGAACGTGGACGCAGCTTTCGAGGGGTTCTCTTGTATCATATAGGCCAAACCGAGATTTCGGAATACTCGTTCTGGCGCTCGATCAACTTTGGAGGCTTCCTCAAGGTCCTTGGTCGCCTCATCCCAACGGTTTGTCATTAGCCGTGCAGATGCGCGTAGGGTCAAAGCGGGAAGTAAAGCGGGCGATGCTTCTTTACGGGCAACTTCAACAACAGGGGCTAGCAGGCCGTCGACCGATCTCACCTTCGCAAGCATGTCCGTCGGCATCTCGCTAAGGAGTGGGCTGGCTGACTTAAGCTGCCGCTCCGCAACCTTAGTGTACGATTCGCCGAGGAACAGATTCTCTTGGATTGATCGGCTTGTAGCCGATACGGGTTCCAGGAGTGCTTGCACGTCGGCCCAACGCTCGGCATTGAGGTAGAGCAGTGCGAGGGCGGTGCGAATGCCGCTTTCGTTTTCAAACGGCTTCAACAGTCGAATCGCAGTGTCCCTTTCCCCTCGCCGCTCTAGTGCTTGTGCCAGAACGGTCAGTGCACCCGGCTGCTTAGGGTCGGTATCCAACACCCTGCGGGCAATCTTTTCAGCTTCGTCATTCTGCCCACGAATCAATCGGACCAAAGCCAAGTTTGCGAGGGACTTGTGATCGTCAGGTTGAAGTTGATGTGCGGCCTCGAAACCTGCAAGCGCTTCATCCTCTCTGCCGAGCTCAAGATTGCAGGCTGCACGATTGGTGATGAGGCGGAAGAGAATACGCGGAGGCGCGTTGCGACGATCGAGGCCAGTTTCGATTTCCATGAGGAGCGCCAAGGCCTCCCGGGGACAGTCGGCGAGGAGCCTCTTTCTAGCCAAATCGATCTGGGCATCCAATGGACTAGTCGGGGCATCCTCAGGAGCGGCGATCGCCGATAGCGCGGATACTTTTCTGTCTATCTGTTGGACCGCTTCAAAAAGCTTTGCGTTATTCTCCTCACTCCTGGTGTCGTGTTCGCGGAGACTTCCATAAACAAATGCAGCAGATTGGGTTGGATCCTCGAGGATCTTCTTCTCAAGCATAGAGAAGAAGATGACCACCACTCGTCGCGCCTCCGCCGGAGGGTCGGTTATTCCGCGGAAATCATGGTCGAGAAGTACTTCAGCTAAAGTTTCTACGTTTACATCGTTTGCTCCGCCTTCGTACGCACGCTGTAATTCACCAACAACCCTGGGGTCATCACTCCAACTGGCAAGCGAGGTCTTGAGGTGTTCAATTTCTGGGAATTGATCAGCTGTAACGCGTACGGCTTGATCATGCGGACCGCCTTTCTTCCACTTGGTCACCGCCAAGATCGCGCGGATCAGTATCGAGAAGGTAAGGGCGCTTAGCTCCATGGCTTGCCCCGTCGTCGGACTGGAAATGCTAACGCTATGAGGACGAGTCCTCGACAGACATCAGACATGGCCGCTGCAAGCCACGCGATGACGCGCCTTGCTTGTAGAGTGCCAGCCCAATGCTTGCCTGTAGAGCATACCGCGATCCTGTCTCATTTTCCACCCGACTTTGGTGGCGGGCCAAATGGCTTCCAACAAGACGTAATAATCCGGGACGTGGCAACCTTATTAACCTTATAATCCCCTTCAGCTGACCATGCCCCGCGGTCCCCGCCTGGATGCCCTTCCGCTCTTCGTCGGAAACCTTCGGTCCCGCTCTTCGTCCGGGATCTACGACCGGCGTCCTCCACCCCGTCATGTCTGTGACGGCACTTGACACCCCTGCCTCGTGCTGGTACGTTGCGT
>Ga0214473_10010357_pt1 | contig 10968 bp, 8 predicted proteins | sample RVTome_7_FD_203509 | JGI IMG/M metagenome (GOLD analysis project Ga0214473, IMG submission 203509) | Soil microbial communities from uranium-contaminated site in the Upper Colorado River Basin, Wyoming, United States - RVT98D197 | ecosystem: Environmental > Terrestrial > Soil > Contaminated >... | reverse complement strand
CCAGGCCCATCGGTCGGGTGTTGACGTTGGCCCGCAAAATGTCCAGCTTGTCGTTAAAATCTTCGATCAACTGCCTTTCGAAACTGCGCAGGCCCTTTTGCACCTGGGACCCTTCCATGGAATGAAAGCGCTGGCGCAGTTGATCGCTAAGCTCCCGTACCTGGATCATCTGGATTTCCAGGGGCTTGTTGATCCCCCATTGGGAGTCGCTGGAATCGATCATCTTGAAACGGATCCGGGCCAGGATCTTTTCCAATTCTGCAAGGTTTATGGAATTCCCCGGCGGCCCCGGCGATCCACCCCCGGCCAGGACCGGCTTCAGTTTCCTCAAAAAGACAATTTTGTCTTCCTGGTCTTGCGGCAGGAGGGTATCCACGCTTTCCACCCGGGAGACTGAAGGAAGGGATTCGAGGGCCTTCGTCTTCTGTCGGACCTCTTGCAGAGAGTGGGCCACGATCTCTCCGTACAGGCTGGAGAGCTCGGAACCCTCCAGTAGCTTTTTCTCCCAGATGACCGATTCCACCTTCGGGGATTGGAGGTGCAGCATATTCAGGTCAAAGCGCACCCCTACCGCTCCCCATACGGAAACGGCCAATCCGGCGATCCCCACGATCAAGAGCGCATGAACCCGTCGGCGCGTAAGTTCGAAGAAGGGTTTTATCGGTCCAGAAGGCAGGGAGGAATCGGGTCTCGACCTGGGCTTATCAAACAGCAAGATCAGCGCGGGAAGGAGTCCCAGCGACGTCAGGGTCGTAATGCACATGCCCATGGCGCAGATCACCCCTAATTCCATCAGGCCTTTAAATCCGGTCAGCACCATGGGGAAAAACGAAAGCGCTGCGGTTGAACCCGCGAGGAGAAGACCCGGGGCGAGTTTGTCCATGATGGCATGGAGCGCTTCTTTTTTCGAAGCAAAGCCCCTCTTTTCCAATTCCATATAACGGGCGAACCAGTGAGCGCCATAGTCGATCCCCAGCCCGAGAAGGAGGGGGGCAAAGGTGACCGAAAGAATGTTCAGATGGCCGATGACCAGGGTGGTCACTCCAAAGGTCAAGGCGAGATCGATCAAGAGCCGGATCATTTCCAAAAGGGGGCGCCGGAGTCCCCACCAGAAGAGGATGAGGAGGAGCGCCAGCCCCCCGATGGAGAGAACGGTGGCCAGGCTCATGTCCTTGAGCGCCGTACCCATCTGATCCACGTTCAGAGCATCTGAGCCGGTGACTCCCGCGTTTACTTCCGGGAAAGTGGCCTGCACCTGGGCAATCGTCTTCCTCAAAGCAGCCAGGGAATGGCGCGTCCCCGCAAAATCGGCTTTCTTGGTAGGGGTGATAAAAAGGAGGAGGTACCGCTTGCTTTTCGTCCAGAAATAGCCTTCCTCGGAAATATTCCCCAGGGATTCTTTCCCGAGCAAGGAATCCCAGGGAGAAATAAAGTGCCCGTCGCCATCCAGGAACTGGTTCATTTCTCGAAGAACCCGAATGAGAAAATCAAGGTCGAGGGGTTCTTTGGAGGACTCTGGTGAAGTCTCCTCCAGAAACCCGGTAAAGAGCTCCCCCACCATTTTGGCCGCCATCTCTTGATTGGTCTGCTCGAAAAAATTGATGAGCGTGGGAGACTTCGTCATCTCTTCGATAAACCGGCGGTGCTCCCGGACATTTTTGGCAAGAAGGTGGAGATCCTTCCGGTCCAAAAAAAGCAAGGCCCAGGGCCTGAACTCTTTCGGGTCCACCCGGTAGAAGATCTCCTGATAATTTTCTTTATCCGCCCCCAGGCGGGCAACCAGGGTTCGAAGAAACTCTAAGGAACGGCGGGGATCCCGGCTTTCTATCGCCACCACGAAGGAATCCAGTTGCGCAAATTGATTCACCTCTTCCGCGAGCTGGATCAGCCGTTCTTTCGGGGAGATCAGGTCCTTCTGGCTCGTCTGGAACTCCAGGTTCCGGACCGTATACAAAACGGAAAGAGCAGCCAGGCTCAGCGCGACCAAAAGAGTCGCCAGGGGGTAGGCGGTTTGGGCGACCAGAATCTTGCGTAATAGCCAATGTACCGGATTGCTTTTCAACGCTTGATCACGCCCACAGAATATTCCAGCTCAGCCAGTGACAGGTTGTAGTGGAATAGCGACTCAAGGTATTTCCCCTGATTATGCCCGTATCTTTCTATGGCTCTGAGCATCTCGTCGGCTGTACCGACCCCCATATCAAAGTCGGCCATGGCGGTAAAGACCCATTTTCTGGAGGCGTTGGCGGCGGTCAGGTAAGAAGTCGCGGCCTCTCGCCATTCCTGATGCTCCTGGTAGTTACTAGCCACCTGGATGGGAATGTTCATCTCCGCAGAGGCTTTGGTATGAAGGAGTTTGTCATATTCGGCCATCATCTTATCGACTTTGGCTCTGCTGATCCCGAAATCAAAGTGCCATTTGATTCCACCCACAACCCCAACATAGGCGTGATTGAAATCATCCCGGATGTATCGATTGTACATGGCCTCCCGTCCGGGGGCATCCGCGAGCGAGCCTTTCAGGGCGGCAAAAAAGGAGGGGTACCGGTCGCTGGTGGCGGCCTTTACCTGGGATTCCTGGGCGGCCAGAGCTTCGGCCAGTTGCTTGAATTCCGGGCGTCTGTCCGTGGCTTTTTGTAGGTAGCTTTCCAGGCCGGCCGGAACTTCTTCCATCATCGATAGCGTTTTCTCTGCGGGGTCGAATTCAACATCGGGCGGTAAATGGATCAGAGACTTTAGAGCAAAGTATGAGACCTTCGCTCCCTTCTCGGCCTCTGCCTTGAAGCGAAGGGAATCGGCCCGGTAGGCATCGATCCGAAACAGATCGCTTTCTCTCGCGTTGGCGGAGCCGAGCTCCAGGAGGCGCTGGATGCGCCTTCTGGCCTCGGCAAAAAAATCCCCCGCTTCATTCGCCGTCTCCACCCCCGCGCGCGCCAGGATGAGCGCGTAGTACAACCGCTTGACTCTGAGGGAGACCTGGGCCTTTTTCTCGTCGACCTGGAATTCCTTAGCCTTCACTCCCCGGCTGGCCGCTTCTTTGCGGTTGGAGAGTTTGCCGAACGTATAAAGGGGTTGAGTCATGGTCAAGTCCAGCCGGCCAAAAATACCGATCGTGGAAGCGCTGATGGCGGGGGATGGGTCGGTAATTCTGCCGTTTACAATCAGCGGCTCTTTGGCATCCTCGACCGGGCCGATCAGGGCGGTAGTCTCCAGCTGGGGATAATAGGCCGCCTGGACCTGGGCCAGGTCGCTCTGGGCCGAACGGATGTCACTTTGAATCTCACCGATCTCCGGACTCGTAGCGATGGCCCGATCGATTAATTCCGGCAAACTCAGTACAGTCCTCTCCTCTTTCGGCTTTTCTCCCCAGGCGATCCCCTGGAGGACGAAAACCAGGCTGCCGTGGATCATCAAGGAAAAAATGATCAATCGAAGAGAAGGTAAAAAACGGGGTGTCTGCGCCATATCCGACTCTCCTCCCGGGTATTTAATCGAGTGAAGAATGCTCACTCGTGATTCTCTTCCTGGAAAAAAGTCCCCGCTGCGATTTCCCGACTAGCACCGCCGTGTAAAGGAAAAGTCCGACCCCGCCCCAGAAGATCTGCTCCAGCCGGAGGGCGATCCCATATGTCAGGCCCATGGCCAGGCTGAACCCCAGGGCCTTGAAGGCCAGGACCCGGGTGCCCTCCTGAACCCCAATGTCGAGCGGGACGGCAAAGGTCAACAGGTCAAACCAGGTCGACAAAAACCAGATTCCCGAGGCCGCAAAAAAAGAACCGTTCCTCAGCAGAAGAAGAAAATACCAGGTCTTCACGATGCTGAAGCCCATGCCCACGCCGTACCAGCACATGGACAGTCCCAGGTCCCCCGGACGTTCCTGATAAAAGAGCCGCAGGGCCTGATCTACCTGGGTGATCTGCCGGGCCGCATCCTGAAGGGTCTTGCCGCCCACTTTATGGGCCACCAGCCACCGCACCACCGCCCCCAGCTTCCCATGTTTTTGAACGACCAGAAACCCCACGATGCCCGCTCCGAGAAGGACGCTGCCCGCGAGCATTGCGATGGTTACGGCAGCGGGCAGCCGTATTTTCCAGAGGATGAGGATGGACCCCAGAACGACGAAGAGCAGCTGAGAAAGAGCATAGGAGAGTTTGCCGATGATGACCCCCGTCGCCGCTTCGGGTCCCCGGTGACTCAAAGACAGCAGCGTTCCTTTGACCACTTCCCCCCCCAGGGTGGCCGTGGGGGTAAAATAATTGATGGCATTGCCCGCCAGGTAGATGCCCAGCAGACGGGGAAAAGGGAGAGACCGGTGCGGCGGCGACAGGCAGTACCGCCATCCCAGGGTTTGGAAAATCTTTACAACCCCTTCCAGCAAAACGAAGGGAACCAGTCCCCAGCCCAGCAGGGAAAGGTCCCGCCACAGGGCGTCGAGTCCGATTTTCCAGACCAGAAAGATTAGCAGACCGATTCCCAGAAGGATGCTGCCCACATGAAATTTTTTCACGCTGGTTCCTTCCCCGAGCCTTTAGGTGGGTTTGTCAATCGCTTGCTGCTGCAAACGCATCTTCTGCAGGAGGGATCGATAGGATTCCTGTTGGATGACCCGGCTGAAGGACCGCTGGTAGTTGCGGACAATGCTGACCCCATCGATGATTACGTCATCCACGAGCCATTGCCCCTGCACCAAAGTCAACGAGTAATCGACTGGAATCTCCTCGTTTACCCGGACGACGGTGGTCTTGACCAGGGCATGGTCTTGACGAAGCTCTTCTTGGGAGTAAAGAATTTTTTCCCTTTTGAGAAAGTCCAAAACCAGCTTCGAATAGGACTCCTGAAAAAGGTCGAGAAAAAGCGCCTTGAATTCTGACCGGTCGGCCTCATCCAGTTTTGCCCAGTGAGGGCCAAGGGTTTGTTGGGCCATGCCTTCAAAATAAAAGTTTTGGCCGATAATCCTTTTTATGGCGGTCCTTCGTTGATTCCGGAATTCCTGGCCCTGGAACCGGGGATGGGTCTGGACGGCCATCACGTCTTCGAGCATGGACCGCACTCGACCCGTCGGCGTCTCCGCGCCCACGGGCATGATCTGGACCGCCAGGCTTAAGAACCCGGACCAAAAGGCGACTAAAATCTTCAGCTTCATGCCTATAATGCCTTTACACCACGATGGCCACCGGGACGTGGCTCGGGGGCCAGGGCGATCAGCGCCGGCAGCCTCGGCCGGGCGGAAGCATTCCAGAAAATACAAGTTTCTTCCGCCGGAGGGGGCGGGATGTTTCTTCCCGCCCCATCTACGAAGATCCCAGCGCCTCAGGATGCCAATCCCGCTTAGAGCGGGACCTGGCCCCCGAGCCCTCTGAATTCCGGGACAGGTCCCAGCAGGTACTAAGTGGTCTATAATTGACCAAACATATTCTTGCAAAATCTCCCCTGACCCCTCTTTTCCAAATCCCGCCAGAGGCGGGACTCCCTTTTGTAAAGGGAGGGAAGGAGGGATTTCGTCTTCGGTGTCTATATAATTATGGATTGATTAATATGTCGTTTTCATTCCCGGCCGTCTCCGGATATATCCCCGGACATCGGTAGGCCCCGGGCAATCAGACCAAACAACCTCTTGAGTAGAAAGTTACTCCCGAGGGTGGCATTCGTCACCAGGATCATCGCCTTCATGCTTCTTCGCGATATCTTTACCTCCTGACCACTCTTATAATTCCGTTTCTTATTTATCTTTCTCAAGGTCAAAAGGGCCATGCCGATGGCCCAGAGACAAAATTTTCGAATGCCCGTCTCGTGTCGAGGAATCATCAGGGTATAGAGCAACGCGTTCCGCAGGTGACTCCGGGTCAGACCGATTAACACGGCGACCCCTTCCCCGAAGGCCTCCGTGAACTGCCCCGAAGCCAGATCCTTTAAATCATAGCCCACCCTTTGAAAGACATTTTGCGGCATCCAGCACGCCCCGTGAGCGGTGTCTTCCCAGAGATCTTTGATGATATTGGTCATCTGCAAACCTTGACCGAAGGAAACGGCCAGAGCCAACAGCTTTTCGCGGTCCCGGGATATTTCCGGCGAATACTCGCAGAAAAGTTCGGTCAACATCTCTCCCACGACCCCGGCCACATGGTAGCAGTACCGGTTAAAAGACGATAGATCCTTCAGTCCTCGGGGGCTTTTGATCTCCTGGAATCCCAGCATCCCCTGGGCCATAATCGTGGCACAGCGGATGATGGCGGCCTGCTGTTTTGCGGGAAAGGTCAAGATGGTCTGGATAATCGCGGCCGAGTTCCGAACGAGTTCTCTCTCCTCCGGCAGAGTCCGGCCGGATAGGCAGGGGTATAAAGCATCTCCAAATGGCTTGGCCGCTGCTTGCCCTTTCATGACCTGGATGAATTCCTGGAAGAAGAACCGCTTCCGATCCAGGGAAAGGCTTTCGTCATCTTCGATGGTATCGACGATGCGGCATAGCAGATAGGCATTGGTGACCGCCCTGCGGAGAGGCGAGGGCAACTGGGGAATGGTCAGCGCAAAAGACCGCGAGACTTGCTGGAGGAGCCTCCGTTCGTAATCGGACTCAGGCAATTGGGCGTCGAGTGTGCGCATGGCCTCTCAAGATTCGCAAGTGGCTTCTATGGGGTTCTCTGCCGGATCGGGGGCAAAAGGGCCTTCGGTCCCCGGCCCTCTCAGAAAAACGTGCACGGCCTTGAGCGGATGGGTCAGCGTGTCGTTTACCGCCGTCGGCTCAAAGCCGCTGTGCAGCATGCAATGGGTACATTGGGAATGGTGACCCGGACCGTAGCGGCTCCAATCCGTCTCTCCCATGAGGGCCCGGAAACTCGGCGCATAGCCCTCCGCCAAGAGATAACAGGGCCTTTGCCAGCCCAGGACATTCCGCGTCGGATTCCCCCAGGGGGTGCATGCGTAGGCCCGGTTGCCCGCCAGAAAATCAAGATATAGACTCGACTGGTTAAATTTCCACCTGCGTCCTTTCCCCAGCTTGAAGATTTCCCGGAAGAGCTGTTTACTATGGCTCCGTTTCAGGAACAGCTCTTTCTGGAAGGCTCGCGCATAGCTGTAACCGGGAGACAGGGTGATGCTTTCCGCCCCTAAAATTCCGACAAAATCGAAGAATTCGCCAACTTCTGTTGCGGTCGCTCCCTCATAAAGGGTGCAGTTAATGATAAACCGGAAGCCCCTGGCGCGAATGAGCCCGATGGCTTCCACGGCCGAATCAAAAACCCCCGGGCGACCCGCCAGGGCATCGTGCCGTTCCCGACGGCCGTCCAGATGTATGGAAAAAGTCAGGTAGGGCGATGGCCGATAGTCCTGGAGGTGAGTCTTCAGGAGAAGCCCATTCGTGCAGAGGAAGACGAACTTCCTGCGCTTCACCAGCCCGGCGACAACCTGCGGCATCTCTCGATGGATCAGCGGTTCGCCCCCGGCGATGGATATGACCGGCGCACCGCACTCATCGGCTGCGGCCAGACACTCATCGGCGCTGAGGCGCCGCTCGAGGACCTCTTCGGGATAGCGGATCTTCCCGCAACCGGCGCAGGCGAGATTGCAACGAAACAGCGGCTCCAGCATCAAGACCAGTGGATAACGCCGCCTTCCCCGGAGCCTCTGGCTGAACACATACTGGGCGATCCGATATTTCTGAATGAAAGGCACACCCATATCTTTACCCCGGGGGTGGTTCTTCAAGGCCCCAGTGACGGTCCTTGGGGGAAAGGCATGATCTCCCGTTCACCGGCCATCTCCCGGATGGTACATGGACCGTAAGTGCATAATCTCTTCAAGACCTTCTGCACCATCTCTTCCGGAGCCGAAGCTCCCGCCGTGATCCCTACGCGGGAGTTATCGGAAAACCAGGCCGGATTCAGATCATCCTCATCTTCGATCAAATAGGCCGGCACACCCCTTTGCCGCCCCACTTCCCGCAAACGATTGGAATTGGAACTGTTGTGAGCGCCGATGACCAAAAGCAAGTCGACAAGCTTTGCCAGGCGTCGAACGCTATCCTGCCGGGTCTGCGTGGCATAGCAGATATTGCTCAAGTCCGGACCTTGAATATCGAAGCGTTCCTTCAAGGTTTCAATGATCTCAAGGGTGTCGTCTACACTTAAAGTGGTTTGAGTAACATAGGCCAGCCGATCCGGATGCTCGACCCGCAGGGCATGAACCTCCGTGGGGCTCGAGAGGACATAAACGGGCCCTTCCACCCGCCCGCGCGTTCCCTCGACTTCCGGATGGCCGGCGTGTCCGATGATGATGACGTCAAATCCCTGGCGGCTGAACTGCTGGGCCAGGAGATGCACCTTGGTGACCAGGGGACAGGTGGCGTCGATGACACGCAGGTCCCTTTTCCCGGCCTCCTTGACGACGGCGGTGGATACTCCATGAGCGCTGAAGATCGTGACCGCACCCGAAGGCACCTCTTCAAGAGATTCAACAAATAATGCCCCCCGGTGTTTCAGATCCTCAACGACCTGCCGGTTATGGACAATCTCATGCAGGACATAAACCGGTGTGCCGTAATTCTCCAGGGCTTGGTGGACAATTTTTATGGCCCGAATCACGCCCGCACAAAATCCCCGCGGCTGGGCCAGGATCACCTGCATTGGACTTCCCCCAAACCCCCGCCGCATCGGCAACTGGACCTCGTTGATCTTTCCTCTTCCAGAATTGTGCTTTCCATCTATATTATGATTTGGGATTATAGCATACGGAACCAACGGAATATATGAATTTTTAGGCTGTCTGCCCGTTCCAGTCTGCTCACGAGAGCAGCCGTGTAGGGGCGGTTCGTGAACCGCCGCGGCTGGATTCCCCCGAATCAAGGACGGGGCAAGCTGGGTCAAGCCCAGAATGACAAAATGCGAAATTGTTTAGCCACAGAGGTCACAGAGAGGACAGAGATATGGAAGCAGAGAATGGAAAAGAATTTGACCCCGCACCGTCAAAACAGACTCCCCAAGCGTTCGCCTTTTCGTTTTGGTTTTTGAACGTAAATCCCTCTGTGGCCTCGGTAGCCTCTGTGGCAAATAAGTTTTTAATATTTTTGTCTTTTATTCTTTTTCCTTTTTTTGGCTAAACTGTTTCTAAAATGCGGGAGGAAGAAGAATAGGTCGTCATGGATAGGTTCAAGACGCCGGCCGTTATGAAACTTTAGAGGGCGGGTTTCCCCGCAATAATCAACCGAAGAAAGGGTTCTCAAATTCCCTTGACACACAATCTTCTTCCCAATTACAGTACTAAGAAGCGATCCTTTCGCTGCGGATACCCTTGCCGGGGAGCGGCTCAGGAAACCTGGACCTGCGAACTCTTTCTCGGCATGGCCCAAGAAACTTTTACCTCAGGATCGACCGTACGGAATGAAGACCCTGCTCTTGAATCCTCCCTCTTTTGAAAAATTCGACGGCGGCGCGGGCGCGCGCTTCGCGGCCACGCACGAAGTCACGTCCTTCTGGTACCCCACATGGCTCGCCTATCCGGCCGGCCTGATCCGGGACAGCCGGCTTCTGGATGCTCCCTCCCATGGGTTCAGCCCGCAAGAGACGGTTCGCCTTGCCACCGAATACCAATTCGTGGTCCTCTTCACCTCTACCCCCGGGTTTGCCAGCGATGTTCGGCTGGCAGAGATGATGAAAGCCGCCAAGTCCAGCCTGAAGATCGCCTTTGTCGGCCCCCATGTTACGGTCCTCCCGGAAGAGAGTCTTGTCGCTTCGCCGGCGATCGATTTCGTCGTACGGAAAGAATTCGACTATGCGGTTGCCGAATTTGCCGGGGGGAAAAAACTGGAAGAAATCGCCGGCATCAGCTTTCAAGAAAATGGCCAGATTTTTCACAACCCGGATCGCCCCCTCCTGGAGGATCTCGACGCCGTACCTTTCGCGGTGGAAATTTTTAAACGCGATCTTGATTTCACGAAATATACGATCCCCTTTGTGCTCTACCCCTATATCTCCTTTTACACCTCCCGGGGATGCCCGGCGCAATGTACCTTTTGCCTCTGGCCGCAAACCATGAGTGGCCACCGCTGGCGCACGCGCAGCAGCGAAAATGTGGTTGCCGAGGTCCGGCGCGCCCTGGAGTTGTTCCCCCGGGCCCGGGAAATTTTTTTTGATGATGATACCTTTACCTGGAACAAATCCCGGGTCCTTGAGCTTTGCCAGAAATTCAAACCCCTTAAGTTCACCTGGTCGTGCAACTCGCGGGTTACCACCGACTTCGAGACTCTCCGCGCGATGAAAGAGGCCGGCTTGCGCCTTCTGGTCGTTGGCTTTGAGTCCGGGGATCCGAACATTCTGCAAAACATCAAAAAGGGGACTACGATCGATCAGGGGCTGGCCTTCATGAAAAATTGCCGACGTCTGGGGATCGCGGTCCACGGGGATTTTCAAATCGGTCATCCCGGCGAGACCCGGGAGACGATTGAAAAAACCATCCGGTTCGCCATCCAGCTGGACCCGGAGACGATACAGGTTTCCATCTCCCACCCCTATCCCGGGACCCAGTTTTATGATTACCTCAAAGGTCAAGGATACCTAACCCCCGCGAACATGACGGATGAGCAGAGGCATCAACTGCCAAACATCCAGTATCCGGATTTGACCGGACAGGAGATCGTCAAAGCCGTCGAAGACTTTTACGCCCGCTACTATTTCCGGCCCCGCATCGTCTTTCGGATCGTCCGTCGGGCGATATTCACGGGCAGCGAACGGCGGCGATTATACCGCGAAGCGAAAGAATTTTTCAGGCTGCGCGCCCGAAGAAAGGGTTTCATCCATTCTGGATGACCTGGTGGAAAATCCTCTCTTCCACCTGATGAACAGATTTTAGCCGCACAATTTACCTAAACGTTGCATAAAAATCTCTAAAGACATCACCCCCACCCCCTGAACCATGTGAGGTTCAGGGCATTGTCCTGCACTCTACGTGGTGCAGCAGGGCTTCCCTCCCCCCTCCGAG
>Ga0214473_10010356_pt1 | contig 10968 bp, 4 predicted proteins | sample RVTome_7_FD_203509 | JGI IMG/M metagenome (GOLD analysis project Ga0214473, IMG submission 203509) | Soil microbial communities from uranium-contaminated site in the Upper Colorado River Basin, Wyoming, United States - RVT98D197 | ecosystem: Environmental > Terrestrial > Soil > Contaminated >... | reverse complement strand
TGACCTGGTTCTTCTGCAGGTACGCGGTGGCGGGCTCCCGCGTGGGGTCCGGCGGGCTGACGGTTGGAACCGGTCCGAGCTTGCGGAAGGCGTCGCCAAACTCGGTGCTGACGCCGTTGATCTCCTTCTTGAGACGGATCGTCTTGAGCGCGCGCGTGCCGAGGTTCTTGATGATCGGCAGGCAGATCTCGATGCGCTCGTCGTTGGTGGGCAGGCCCTCTTCTTCGAGGAAGTCGCGGAACTGCGCCATGTAGTCAGCGCGGATGCCGAAGATGTTCAGGGTTTCCAGCGTCTCGATGTGCTTCGGTCGCTCCAGCCCTTCGGGCACCGTGGCGCGCGCACTGCGCTTGAGACTCATGCCCACACCCTTGAGCCGAACCCCACGGCCGAAGAGCTGGATGATCTGCGCGCCCTCGCCCCGCCCCACGTTCATCAGTCCCATCGTGCTCACCCGCCAACTGCTCCAGCCCTCGGTGAACTTCTTCGATCCGATGAGCACGTTGATGGTGGAGTGGGGCTGACCCAGCTCGAGGAAAAGGGAGCCCGCGAACTCGCGCTCGCCGACGTTCAGGCCCTTCTCCTCGCAGAGTTTCACCAGCTTGGCGTCGTCACCGACGTTGATGACGCCGAACGGATCGTTATCACCGACCCGAACAGCTACCTCGCCGGCTGCGCCCTTCAGGTTCTCGACGTGCAGGGCGCCGCCGGCCGGCGCGTTGAAGAGCGTCGCGAGGGTCTCGTCGAAGATCTGCGCCGGCGTGAGCCCGCACGTGTTCAGATAGCTGAATCGGCCCGCGAACAGGTTCCTGCCGGCCGCCGTGACCAACCCTTCGTGCAATACACGGCGGATGTGCTCGACGCTGTCCGCGCGACGGCCGACGTACCTGGCGAGAAAACGCAGAATCTCGACGATGTCCGAGGCGTCGCGGGTGGCCAGGGTCGCCGTCACACTGCCACCCACGAAGATCCATAGGGGCCGCTCGATGTTGAACGGGCGGAACGCCCCCTCGCGCTCGCGGTGCAGCCGCTGCTGCTGGAAGAAGGCGAGCAGGCACGCGGTGAGATAGCTCGCCATCCATTCCGCGTTGCTGTCGTCCTCGAGATTCAGGATCTGGTAGTCCTTGCCGAAGCCGTCGCCATAGAACCAGCGGTACGAGTAGTCGAACAGCGTGCTGCGCGCGTAGAGGTCCGTGAGGCCCTGGCTGCCCTTCACCGCCTGCCCGAAGGTGGCCGAGTATTCGAACGAGAAGCCCTTCTCGCACAGCGCATTGCGGAACTTCATCCACGCGCCCTCGCCGCCGGCCGACGCGCCGCGGTGCCCCTCGTCCACCAACACCAGGTTGTTGCCCTCGAAGGCGTCGACCGCCACGGTCTTCTCGCCCATCTCCTCCTTGAGCTTGGTGACCTCGAGGATCTCCACCGCCTGTCCGGCGAACAGCCCGCGGCCGTCCTTGTTGAAGATCTCCGCCTCGATGCCGGCCTTCTCGAACTCGCGCAGGTGCTGCTGCGAGAGCCCTTCGTTCGGCGTGAGCAGGATGATCCGGTTCAGCTCGCGCCTGCGGCCGTGGGTCTCGAGGAAGCGCCGGTACTGCAGGATGTGGGCGTGCATCAGCAGCGTCTTTCCGCTGCCGGTCGCCATCCAGAAGGCGATCTTGTTGAGCTGCGGCCAGGCGTCGGCGGCTTGGTCGAGCAGGGCGATCCGGTCCGCTTCGTCCAAGCCCTCGTTCAACGCGGTGATGCGCTCGTTGAGCGCGATCAGCAGAGCGCGCGGATCGCGGAAGTAGCGGTCGAGGTAGATCTCGGTGAAGAGCAGCGCGAGGTATTGAAAGTACTTCCAGACGATCGGCGGCTCACCCCGCGTCACGCGTCGCTCATTCAGGCGCTGCGTTACGGAGACGATTGCCTGGTCGTACTCCAGCAACAGCTCATCCGGCAGCTCCGGCCGCTTCTCCACGGGCAGATGCAGACAGAGCGCGTGATGGAAGCGGTGGACGTTGTTCTCGTCCATCCCCTCCAGGGCCTCGTCGCGCAGATGCTCGGCCATCTCATCGAAGCGCTCGACGCCGAAGAGGCCCAGCAGCCACTGGTGCAGGACCAGCTTCCTATTGAAGGGGACCGGAGCTCTGTGGTTGGCGCGCCGACCTCGGGCCATCAGCGGCCCTCCTTCGCCGGGCGCCCGCTCTCGATCAGCCGTCGTTCGCGCTCGATCTCGCGCTTCAGCTCCGCTTCGGTCGGAAGGACCTTCACATACTTCGCGGCGAAGATCTGGCGCGCTTCGCTCAGCACCGAGTACTTCGCGATCGCTTCGTTCTTGCGGGAACAGAGGATCAGGCCGATGGTCGGGTTGTCGCCCTCGGGCCGCGCATGGGCGTCGAACATGCGTACGTAGGAATCCATCTGGCCGAGGTCTTGGTGGGTCAGCTTGCCGACCTTGAGGTCGATCAGGACAAAGCACTTGAGCAGGTAGTTGTAGAAGACGAGGTCCACGTAGAAGTCCTCGTCCTCGAAGCGCATCCGCCTCTGCCGCGCCACGAACGAGAAGCCCTTGCCGAGTTCCAGGAGGAATGCCTGCAAGTTGTCGATGATCGCCTGCTCGACCTTCGACTCGCGCAGAGCCGGATAGTCTTTCAGGTCGAGGAACTCAAGCACGTACGGGTCGCGGATGAACTGTTCCGGAGCGAGGGCGGCGAGTTTCTCGCCCGCCTCCTTGCGAACGGGCGACTTCCTGCGGCTGGCCAGCAGGCGCTCGTAGTAGAGCACCGAGATCTGCCGCTCGAGCTGGCGGCTGGACCAATGCTGCTGCGCGGCTTCGCGCACGTACCACTCGCGGGCGGCCGGATCCTCGATCTGCATGAGCAGGCGATAGTGGCTCCAGCTCAATTCACCACAAACCATGTGGCGAATGGGCGCCACGCCGGAAACGAGACGCGGCGCGTCTCGTTTCGTCTTGCCCGATTCGAGACGCGGTGCGTCTCGAATCTCGAACATCCGGAAGAACTGGCGCATCTTGCGCAGGTTGGTGACGTCGAACCCCCGTCCGAACTCGGCAGTGAGGCGGCGTGAGAGATCCTCCAGCACCGCCTCGCCGTACGCGGCGCGCCTGGCGCCGCCCTGCTCGTGCTCGACGATCAGGCGCCCGACCTGCCAGTAGGCCTGCACCATCGCCGCGTTGACGGCGCGGTAGGCCCCGGCGCGCGCCTGTTCGAGGACGGCCCGGATCTCCCGATACAGCGGCTCCGCGGCGCGTGCGAGCGGAGGGCTGGAGGCTCCCTTCTTCGCCATCACACCCCCTCCGTCTCGAACATCAGGCGGAGGAAGTCTTCCTCGATGATGCGCACCTTCCAGGTGTCGTCGGGCGCCTTCAGGTTCTCCAGATTGTTGTCGCCGTTCACGTAGATCAGGTCGAACTCGCTGTCCTTGCTGGAGTAGCCCTGCTTGGTGAACCACTCGTCGAGGATCAGGTTGTCCTGTTCGATCCCCTCGGCCGACTCGCCGCCGGGCCGCTTGCGCCAGATGACCAGCGTCTTGCGTCCGTCGGGCGTGGTGCCGGTCACGGTGCGGAACCACCAGCGGCCGCTGGCTTCCTGCTTGAGCCGGCCCTTCAAACGGAGCCGCCCTTCGCCGTCGCGCTCGGTCTCCGCGCTGAAGGTCCGCGGCGCGGCGAGATGCTGCACCGTGAGGCCGATCAGCCAGTTGAAGGTCTCCAGCAGGTCGACGTTCACCTCGCGAGACTCGTCCGAGCCGGGGCGCTTGACCTTGAGCTTGTACGCGGTGGGGTCAGTGAAGGCCGCGACGTTGAGCAGCGACTGGCTGCCGCGCGTCTCGACGTCGAGCAGGTAGCGGAGCATGTACTGCTCCTTGAGCTTATCCGGCCCTTGGGCCTGCGCGAGGTCGAGCAGGCCCTGCTGTTCGTTGGTGCGGCGCAGCTCCAGGTTGTTGAGCGTGTCCTCGTAGGATTCGAGGCGCACGACCTTCATGACGCGCGGGCTGCGCTCAGCTTCCTCGGGCGTGGCGAGGCGCTTGGGCTTGCCGTCCTTCCACTCTGGGGAATAGGTGACCTTTTTCAGGCGCGGCAGGAGGACCGTCTCGAAGTAGTCGGCCTGCTCGACGAGGATGACCTTGCGTTGGCCGCCGTCTTCACGGTTTCGGCCGATGACCGCGTGTCCTGACGTGCCGGTACCTGCGAAGTAGTCGAGCAGGATGTCGCCGTCCGCCATCCCAACTTGCACAACCGTCTTGAGCAATTCCAACGGCTTCGGGAAGCCAAAAGTCGTCAGACCAAGATCACCTAACTCAACAGTACCCTTTTCGTTGATTACGCCTGTATCAGACCAGATTGACTTCGGTGCCTTTACCGACTTTCTCGATTTCTCCCAAACGCGCCACTCACCTGACCGTACCTGCTTGGCGATCAGGACCTGGGCGCCCTTCTGGCTGGCCGCATTAACCTTAGGGACAGACCACCTCCAGCATGAATCGGCTCCTGCGCTGTTTCGCGGATAAACGGCCTCAGTGAAGTGCGACGTGGCTTCAGTCGATACGCAAGAGATTCCATGCTCGTCGTAATCTTTGGGCGATACGTAAATGGGAAAGAACAGGTTTGGACGGTTAAAGCGACCGAACTTGGGGTTCCTGTTTCTCAACTCCCAGAGCTCATAAGGGCCCGACTCATCCCGCTCCCCGTTCTCTACGTCTTTCGGTAGCCCGTTCAGCGTCGTCGTATCGTCGGAGTCATACACGAGCAAATATTCATGCGTCTTGGCAATTGACTTGTACGTTTGGCCGCGTACGTTGGACTGAACGATGATCTGCGACTCAAAATTCGCGACTCCGAAAAGGGTGTCTAGGGATTCTCGCAACCGCGCATTTTCATTGTCATCGCAGCTGACGAAGAATGATGATCCCTTCTCAAAAAGGGCGGAAACGCAACCCAATGTCTGCGTCACCATCGTTAACCAGCTTGAGTGCTGGTAATTGTCGCGATACAAGAACTCGTCGTTTCCGGTGTTGTAGGGCGGGTCGATGTAGATGCACTTCACCCGCGCCCGACATCGCATCTGCATCAACGATAGCGCCTGAGAGTTTTCACTGTGCAGAAGCACGGCATCAGCCTGCTCATCCAGACCACCCATCGCTTCCAAGAGCCGCGCATTGAATGCGCCATCGAAGTGGCGGGCATCCACAATCAGCGTCGGATGCGCCTTCAAGAATGCGGCCGTCAGCGGCACGCTGTAGCCAGGCCGTCCCGGTTCGAGCAGGCTGCCTGACGTCGCTTTCAACTCGTCGATCGCGCACAGCCTCACCCACTCCTCGCGCTGCGCGTCGTTCGCCGCGATCTCCGGATAGAACGCCTCCGGGATCACGCCGAGTCGGATGCAGTACGAGGTCTCCACGACGAACTTCTTCTTGAGCCACAGCTTCTTCTGGAAGTCCTCGAGCTGCGCCAGGAACGCGATGATCTTGCCGGCGATCCGGCGGATGACCTTGATCTTGGAGAGGTACTGCTCGACGCGCGGCGCGCTCTCGTTCTCCACGTCATCGAGGTGCATCACCTCGTTCTTGATGTAGAAGTCCAGTTCGCGCCGCAGGAAGCCGCCGAGGTCCTTGTGGATGAAGTAGTCGAAGGTGTTGCGCGCGGTGTAGCGGTCGAGATGCACGCGCAGGCGCGTGGCCTCCGCGGCGGTGCCGTCGGCGCGGACGTGATTCGCAGCCAGGGCCTTCACCCAGTCGGCCAGTGAAGCGTCCGCGAGTCCAAGGATCGCCGTTTCGGCGGCGGCGTTCAGCTCCTTCTGCTTGGGCGGGTCGGGCTCGTAGGTGAAGCGGATCACCAGCTCGCCGTCTTCCACCCCTGCGGCGTTCTCGGCCGCCAGCTTGAAGCGCCGCTCCTTGCCCGCCGCTTCCTTGACGTTGCCGTGCTCGCCCTCGGCCGCATCCACCAGGCGGAAGTGCACGCGCATGGGCTTCGCGTCGTCGTCCGGCCGCAGGCGGAAGGCGTAGTCGCGCAGGTACTCGCTGGTCTTGATGTAGTACTGGTCCGCGTTGGCCCAGTGGAGCTTGACCTCCTCGCCCTCGTAGGGGATGGCGTAGACGCCCGGCTTGTAGACGCGCTTGGAGAGAAAGTCGCCCTCGGAGTAGTAGCGGCGGAAGAAGCTGAAGAGATGATCGTAGACCTCGGCTTCGAGCGCGTCCAGGTCCACCGCATCGTCGGCCAGGCGTGTCCGCAGCTCCTTGACCTTGGGCGAGTCGTCGGGGTTCAAGCCGGCGGCCTGGACTCCTGCGACGACCTGCGCGAGCTCCTTCTCGATCGCCGCCTTGTCCGCCGGCTGGTACTGCGCGAAGGCGGCTTTCACCTGCGGCAGCAGGTCCTTGTCCAGAAACTGCGTGACCTCGCCGCTCCGGGCGTGCATCACGCGGTAGAAGCCGAAGTCCAGGTCAGGCTGGTCGAGCTGGAACAGCTCCTTCAGCAGGTTTTTCAGCTTTTCGTACTTCTGGCTCATACCATGCTCCGCCGGGTGTTGATGTCTCTCAGGCTCATCTCAGCTCCCATAATGCGCGCACCGGGACGGCGTACATCCCCTCGCCGAACCCGACGCTGGTTTCGCCGTCGTAGAGCACGACCCCGGCCGCGAAGCGCGTGCCCACGGCTTCGCGCAGCTTGCGCAGGCCGCGAAAGTCCGCCGCCGTCACCGTGGCCGCCGCCTTGACCTCGACACCAGCCAGGGAGCGACCGCCGCGCTCCAGGACCACGTCGACCTCGGCGCCGTCCTTGTCCCGGTAGTGGTGGAAGCGGATGTCGTCGTCGCACCAGCTCGACTGCCGGCGCAGCTCCTGGAACACGAAGGTCTCCAGGAGCTGTCCGAACGTGGCGCGGTCCTGCCACAGGCCGTCCGCATCGAGCCCAAGCAGCGCGCAGGCCACGCCGGTGTCGCCGAGGTGCAGCTTGGGGGTCTTGATGAGCCGACTCAGCCGATTGCTGTGCCAGGGTGGCAGGGGCTCGAGCAGGAACACGTGCTCCAGCAGCGTCACGTAATCCTTGATGGTCGGGCGGCTCAGATGGAAGGGCGCGGCGAGGTCGCTCACGTTGAGCAGTCGCGCCGTCTGACCGGCCGCGAGAGCCAGCAGACGGGGAAGCGCATCGAGGGAGGCGATGCGCGCCAGATGGACCACGTCCCGCTGGATCAGCGTCTTGATGTAATCGCGGTACCAGGCGGCGCGGCGGCGTGGAGTCGGGCGGGCCAGTGCCGCGGGGTAGCCGCCGGCAACGATCCGAGCGGCGAGCTCCCGACCCTGGCGCCCGTAGTGGCGGGTCTTGAAGCGTCCTTCGAACAGCGCAGCGAAGAAGGCGGGCGCTCGACCCGCCAGCTCGCACTGGGCCAACGGATGCAGCCGCAGGATCTCCATGCGTCCGGCCAGCGAATCGGCGAGTCGGGGAACGAACAGCACGTTCGCCGACCCGGTGAGCAGGAAGCGGCCGGGGCGGCGGTCGCGATCGACGGTCGCCTTGATGGCGGTGAAGAGCGCGGGAACCCGCTGCACCTCGTCCAGGATGCTGCGCTCCGGCAGGTCGGCGATGAACCCCACGGGATCGGCCGTTGCCGCCTGCAGCGCCACCGCGTCGTCGAAGCTGAAGTAGGCGTACCCCTGCTTTCCGCCGACGACCTGCGCCAGCGTCGTCTTGCCGCTCTGCCGAGGGCCGTGGATCAGCACGACGGGCGTGTCCGCAAGCGCGTGTTCGATCGCCGGGGCCGCGAAACGCGGATGCAGGGTCTCGCGAGGCATCGCGGACGAATGTAAGTCAGGGGTGCGGCTGATTGCAAGCACGGAGTGCGTCCATCTGAAACTTCTGGCGGGGGCTGCCTGCAGGCCGCGGCCGCCTCACACCACCGCCCAGCGGATGGTGAACAGGGTCTCGGTGGTCGTGCGCTGGGCGAGCCGCTGCTCGAGCTGATCGATCAACTGGTCGCGCTTCTCCATGATCTCGTCCTCGACTTTGAAGATCTCCTGCCGTTGCCGACGCTGCTGGCGCTCAAGCGTCTGGATCTTCTCCTGGATCTGGTGCTGCTCCTCGAGCGTCACCGCCTGCCGCGCCTGGCGTCGCAGGGCCTTGATCTGTTCCTTGGTGTCCCCCAGCGCCTTCTCGGCCGAAAGCACCATGTCGTCGGCCCACTTCTCCAGCTTCTCGCGTGCTTCGTGGAAGTGCTTGCTGTTCTGTTCCAGCGATCGGCTCACGGTGGCCTTGGCGTGGCGTCCCGCTTCGCCGGCCAGGCGCTGCGTCTCGCGCTCCGGAGTACCGTTGGCCCCGACCACCCGGCCGCTGCACAGGAACAGCTTCTCCATTGTCTCCTGATCGAGCGCCGCGCCGGCGTCGGCGAAGCCGGAGAAGAGCAGGTACTCCTCCCGGTCGTACGAATCTACGGTCAGGCGGCTCAGCGTGAGGTAGCCGCGCCGCCCACGGAGAGCCTCGACGACGGCGAGCCGGGTGGGATGGCGGGACACGTCGAAGGCGATCTCGGCGGCCGGGGTCGCCACGGCCTTGCCCTGCTCGATGACGTGCTCGCCCAGGGGATGGGACAAGCGGTAGAGGAATCGGCTCGGCTCCCCGGCGCCCCCATCGTCCACGTGCGGATGCGACTTGGAGATGAGGTGGTAGCGGCCACGCGGAATGTCCTCCCGCGGCGGGCGGTCGAGGTCGAAGGCCAGCGCGGCCTCGTCGAACCGCGCCCGGTCGGCCAGCATGAAACGCGTCAGTGACCAGAAGCGCCGGCCCACGCGGTCGAGCTGCGCCCGGGCATCGGCCAGTCGCAGGCGCAGCCGCTGGTGGACGTCCTCGTCGAAGTGCTCGAACAGGGCGCGCCGCGTATCGTCGAGGCGCGAGCGGATCTGCTCGTCCATCTCGGCCTGCAGCGCGCGGAAGGCCGCGTCGATGGCTTCCGGAGTGCGGCACTCCTGGTAGATGGCGAGGATGCGCTTCTCGAAATCCACCCCCGACTCGATGCTGCCGAGCACCTCGTCGGAGGCACCGAAGACGCCGTTGAAGAGGCTGAACTTCTCGGTCAGCAACTCGAGCACGCGGCGGTCCGCCTCGTTGCGCTCGTTCAAGAAGTTGATGACCACCACGTCGTGCTTCTGGCCGTAGCGATGGCAGCGACCGATGCGCTGCTCGATACGCTGGGGGTTCCACGGGAGGTCGTAGTTCACCACCAGCGAGCAGAACTGTAGATTTACGCCTTCGGCCGCGGCCTCGGTCGCGAGGAGAATCGTGGCATCATCGCGGAAGTGCTCGAGCAGGGCCGTGCGCACGTCCACCGCGCGCGAGCCCGACGCCCGGCCTGTGTCTCGGTTGCGCTCGACCCATTGCTCGTAGATCGCCGTGGCCTCGGGACCGCCGTTGGTGCCGTTGAACAGCACCACCTGGCCCGCGTAGCCGTGGGACTCCAGGAAGCCCTTCAGGTACTCCTGCGTCCGGCGTGACTCCGTGAAGACCAGCGCCCTGCGCGCCGCGCCCGTCGTGGCCATCTGCTCGAAACCGATCTCGAGCGCCTTGAGCAGCGTCTGCGATTTCGTATCGACGCCGATGCGCCGTGCCTCGGCAGCCAAGTTCTGGAGCGCGTCGATTTCCTCGCGCAACTTCCTGCGATCGATGGGCTCGGGCGGCTGATCACCCGCCTCCGCGGTGTCCTCGTCCCCGAGAATCTCGTCGAGGAGGTCACCTTCGATCTCCTCGCTCTCGACGAGTCGCTCGGGCAGCTCCGGGTCGCTCTGCATCCGTTCGTCGCGCAGGGTCTCGAGACGCTGGCGCAGGATGTCGAGCGTTACGGCGATGGCTGGAGAGGATGACGCCAACAGCTTTCGCAGGATGAGCGCCGTCAGGTGCCGCTGCCGGCGCGGCAGTGCATAGCTGTCTTCCCGTTGCAGGAAGCCGGACACCGCCTCGTACAGCGCATGCTCGTCGTCCGTCGGGTGGAATGGCCGGGTGATCGGGCGGCGCTCGGTGTAGCGGATGTACTCCGTGACCTGATTGCGGAGCGTTCGCTTGCAGAATGACGCCAGGCGTGCGCGCAGCGCGCCAATGTCGCTGCCGGCGCTGGCGTACTGGGCACGGAAGGCGTTGACGTCGCCAAACAGGCGTTCGTCGATCAGCGTCGAGAGCCCATACAGCTCGAGCAGCGAATTCTGGAGTGGCGTCGCGGTCAGCAACAGTTTGCGGCAGTCCTCCGTGGCCCAGCGGATGCCTTGTCCGACCTTGTTGCTCGGCCGGTAGGCGTTGCGCAGCTTGTGGGCCTCGTCGATGACGACGAGATCCCAGCGGAACGACTTGAGTTCATCCCGGAGCGCGTGCGCGAAGTGAAAGGAAAGGATCAGGATGGCACCGGGCTGGATCGGATCCCGGCCTTCACGCCTGGCCTCGCGGTACGCCCTGGCATCCAGGACGACGGTCGGAAGGCTGAACTTCTCTTCGATCTCGAGAGCCCATTGCTTGCGAATCGAGGCTGGGCAGATCACGAGCAGGCGACGACGACGCTCGGCCCAGTACTGGCAGAGGACGATGCCGGCCTCGATCGTCTTCCCAAGGCCGACCTCGTCGGCCAGCACCACGCCCTTCGACAGGGGCGACTGCAGGGCGAAGAGCGCGGCCTCGATCTGATGGGGGTTCAGGTCGACGGCGGCATCGAAGAGCGACATGGACAGGCGGTCGAGCCCGCCAGCCGCGCGGCGCGTCAGGTCGTGAGCGAAGTACTTCGCGTGGTGGGGTGTCAGGCTCATCAGCTTTATGTCCGCTCTTTCGTGGGGCAGGCTGTGAGGATGAGTCTGATCGGTTTTCAGGTTCGTACCTCACTTGCACGCGGGTTGTGCGCATAACTAGAATTCGACTCCCGAATGAAATCCGCAACCGCCGCGGCATCTCGCGGCATAGCATCTTGCGCCTTCATCTGTTTGATCGCCAACATTCCCTTTGCAGTTCGCATG
>Ga0214473_10010355_pt1 | contig 10969 bp, 10 predicted proteins | sample RVTome_7_FD_203509 | JGI IMG/M metagenome (GOLD analysis project Ga0214473, IMG submission 203509) | Soil microbial communities from uranium-contaminated site in the Upper Colorado River Basin, Wyoming, United States - RVT98D197 | ecosystem: Environmental > Terrestrial > Soil > Contaminated >... | reverse complement strand
GCAAAGGAACTGAAACTGGATTGGCATGCAGTGAAGACATTGGAGAAAGAGTATATGGAGGAGCAGCTTCGGCGCAATCCTGTGGCAGCGCCACGGGCAATCGGCATAGACGAACTATCTCTGCGGAAAGGGCATACGTATCGGATCGTGGTGAGCGATCTGGAGAGAGGGCGACCGATCTGGTACGGTGGGGGAGACCGGTCTGAGCAGAGCATGAATATGTTCTACGGGTGGCTTGGAGCTAAGAAGACGAAGAGGATACATTTAGCGGTCATGGACATGTGGAAGGCCTTTGAGAAATCGACAAGCAAGAATGCTCCCGGGGCAGCGATTCTCTATGACAAGTTTCATGTCATGAGGCATCTGGGTGATGCTCTGGATAAGGTGCGGAAGATGGAATATGCGCGGCTGTCCGGGAAAGATCGATCGTACATCAAAGGGCAGAAGTACACGCTATTGTCGAACCGTGAGAATTTGACGCTTGATGGACGGAAGGCGCTAAAAAAGCTGCTCAAAGCAAATAAGCGGCTCAATGCCGCCTATCTCTTAAAGGAATCCTTTGATCAATTATGGAGTTATCAGGCCGAAGTCTGGGCAAGGCGGTTCTTCGACAATTGGAAGCAGGCACTCAAATGGCAGCGGCTGAGGCCCTATGAGAAGTTTGCGGAAATGATCGAACGGCACTGGGATGGCATTGCTGCGTACAGCAGGTCGGAGAACAAGGTCTCGCTCGGGTTCGTCGAAGGGCTGAACAACAAGATCAGGGTCATTCAGAGAAGGGCATACGGACTAAGAGACGAGGAGTATCTCCGTTTGAAAATCCTTACGTGTATGCTCAAAGAGATATAAAATGACCCACACTCTTACGCGAAGACCCATTATTTTATTCTTCATGGCTCCCTCCTCTTTGCAGCAGTTAGTTATTTTTTGGTTCTCCACTCAGTCTCTTAACTCTTTAGCCTCTCGTCAGACTTTCTACACCTCCTTCCAGGCATAGGATCCTCCGCGCATTCTTGGGACTGCGCAAGAGGTAGGCTGTTTCTTCGAGTGCCCGGTAATCTTCAAGCGACATGATTACAACCGACCGTTGACGGAAGGTGAGGGAATGCTTCGTCTCAGGATTACAGAAAAGGATTTTCAATATAAATCCCCTCAATTCTTTGTCCATGTTTGAGGTCTTCGGTCAAGATCTTGATTGCACCACCGTGACGGGCTGCTGCAATGATCAGGGAATCCCAGAAGGACAAAAGGTATCTTTCCTCAATTTCCGAGGCCAATAGAATGGTCTGAGGATCATTCAATTCCACCTGCCAGGCCAGATAGTTTTCTATCACTCCTCTTGCCTTGGCAGGACTTAGGGGAGTCGGGATTTTCCTTGTGACGTTAACATAAAACTCCTGTAAGACCTGGGTGCTAAGAACCCCTGTTTCTTTCTCCCACAATTCTTCCATGAAGGTCACAGCGGTGTCATGTTTAGGCCCCGCATCCAGATTATGGGCGTAAATCAGGATGTTCGTGTCAACGAATATTTTTCCTCTCATGCAATTCCTCTCTGGAAGCCATTCTGTTGTCACCCATATGAAATCCTCTCCTGAGATAAACGAGGGCCCTCTGCTTAGCTCGCTCATACAGCTCAGAATCTTCAACGACCTTTTTCAGCTCCTGGCTTAACATCTGACTAATTGACGTCTGCCGTTTGGCCGAGAGGACCTTCGCTTTCTTAACGAGATTCTTCTCAATACTCAATGTGATATTCTGCCTCATAGCCTCTCCTTCCTGACACATTCAGTAACGCGTATTTTACGTGAATTCAACTGATTTACTTTTGGGTCAGAGAATCGGAGCTAGATCTTTATCCTTGACTTTCGGGGCTGGCTTCTGTTCCCCATCTACTCCTCGGAATCGGCCTTCTCATCCATCTCGGAGAGCCAATTCTGGATAATTTCTACGATCTGTTTTGCCTGCTTGGCTGACGAAATATTGAATTTTGACTGGGGGATAAACTTCCCACCCCGTTTTTGATAGCGGGCGATTCGGATCTTCGTGGGTCCGAATTCACCGGCTTTCTTGTCGAAATCCTGGTACATGAACATGATCGTGGACCAGGCCCCGCTGGTGAGGACCTCTTTCCTGACCTGTTTGACCAGTTGCTGCCCGGTCTCATCCTTCCAGTCTATGGTAATTTCGTCAACTGTCTCTGCCATGTCTTTCTCCTTTATAAAAAGATTTTTATGCTGATATTGCAGCCCCGGCATATTTCCCGGGCCGAAGGTCGGCGGGGTCGCCGACCCTACTTTCTCCGAAATATCTTCCAAAAACCTCCCCTCCCTTCGGTGGGAGGGGATGAAGGGGAGGGGGGATGGTTCGACAGGCTCACCACAGGCCTGCCCTGAGCTTGTCGAAGGGTCCACCCCATGCACCACGTGGGGTGCATGGCTAGTCCTGAACCTCACATGGTTCAGGGCCCACCCGCACCCTCCCCCCCTGCCTGCGCCGAGGCTTCGGTAGGCAGGCATCGAAGGGGGAGGGGAATTCTGAGAGATGAAATAGAGCACTTTATAAAACAAAATGGTTAGAAAGGGAAGAAAATAAATCGCCCCAAATCCCGATTTAGAAAAAGAAACCCTTTGCCTAACGGGTCATTGCGAGCACCTCAAAGGTGCGCGGCAATCTAATTGAAAAGGGGCGAGATTGCTTCGGTTCCCTCGCAATGACAATTTCTAAATCGGCATTTGGGATCGATGAAATTGAAAATGATTCGATCTTGTGTTATTTTACTTGTAACCTATTTCAGCCCCTCCGATCGTTTCTCCAAAGGTACTGATCTCCTGGCTCCCCAAAGATCATTCCTGAGATTCGTGTGAGGTTATTGTTGGGCCACACTGCCTCCTCCGTTGAAGTATCAATTGAGAGGCTTCTGGAAAGGAAGGATACGATGAAACTCGGTCTTGTGGGTTTTCCTCAGGTTGGCAAGCGCACACTTTTTCGGCTATTGACCGGTAAAGAGCCAAATTCCGAAGGCAAGAAAGGGAATGGGTTGGGGTTGGCAAAGGTGCGAGATGCACGCTTCGATCGCCTCGTGGAGATTTACACTCCCCGAAAGGAGACCCCCGCCCAGATTGAATTCCTGCTTCTACCTGACCTGGACGAACAGTCCTCTCGCAATAATCAGATCTTCACGGGCTTGGAGCAGGTCGACGTCATCTGCCACCTTGTTCGAACTTTTCAGGACGATACGGTCTTTCATATCCATGGCAGTGTTGACGCTCGCCGCGACATTCTGCTTTTTAACGAAGAATTGCAGTTGAACGATCTTCTCTTCATTGAAAAACGCCTTGAGCGACTCGAAAAAGAACAAAAGAAGAAAGACCCTCAAAAGGCAACCCTGGAAGCGGATCTTCTGATCCGAATGAAAGTCTATCTTGAAACCGGTCGTTTCCTCAGGAACTTTCAGCTCACGGAGACCGAAGAGAAACTCATTGCCGGCTATCCTTTCCTTACTCGCAAACCGGTGATCCTGATCCTCAACGTTGAAGAGCAGGAGCTGGGCGATCAGGCCATGATCAGCAGATTAGGGGAGATTTTTCGTGAACAGGATTTCCAGTGGGTCGCCGTCTCTGCCAAGATCGAACAGGAACTTTCCCAGCTTGATGCGAAAGACCGACAGACCTTTCTCGAGGAGCTTCAGCTCGACCAGCCCGCCCTGGACAGGTTGACCATGCTCTGCTACAAAACCCTTGGGCTCATCTCATTCTTTACCGTGGGACCGGACGAGGTACGGGCCTGGACGAACCGGCAGGGATCCCTTGCCCCCCAGGCCGCAGGGGTCATCCACTCCGACTTCGAGCGCGGGTTCATCCGTGCCGAGGTGATGAAATATCAGGACTTGATTAAACTGGGGAGCGAGCAGAAGGTCAAAGAGGTTGGAAGATACATGCAGAAGGGCAGAGACTACGTCGTCGAAGACGGCGACATCATCAATTTCCTGTTTAATGTTTGAGAGACAGCTTTTCGAACTTGATGCGCCCTCATTTGCCCCGAGTAAGCGAAGAGTCCTCCGCTCGATTAATAAATACTTCGATCCGATGTGCCTTAGAAAAACTTTTCGCCCTGTTACTCCACAGGGTGATTTGGGGATAGGGCCCCTATAATTGCGATCGCAATTATAGGGGCCATGCAACGCCCTAACCGTTCCGGTAAGTACCGGAACCCTACAAGTAAACCCATTGACTTCCTTTTCGATTTTTCAGTTTTAACCTTTGAGCTTTCAGCTTTGAATTGCGCTCAGTTCTTCCTCGATCATTCCCCGAAAGAGAGGGACCTTATAACCGTTATGTTCCAGGGGCTGCGCATTTTTCATTTCGGCGTCCAATGCCTTTGCAATGGTCTCCCGGTCGAGTCGGCTGCCCACGATCACTTTTTCAATCTCTTTTGCACGCCACGGCACGGGCGCAGCACCGCTTAAAACCGCCCTTGCCCCTGTCACCTGGCCTTCCTGAAAACGTAATGCCAGAGCGATTCCCGCAATAGCAAAATCCCAGGAGTTCCTCGCCCGCACCTTCCGATAGGAGGTCCGGAGTCCCTTCGGGGACGGAGGGAGGAAGATCTCGGTCACAATCTCGTTCTGTCCCATCACAGTTTCCCTTCGCGGATCCAGAGCAGGCGGAACATGGAATTTCTCCAAAGGAATGGTCCGCATTCCCTTCGGTCCCACAATCCGCACCTTTGCATCCAGGGCCGCCAGGGCAGGAGCTGTATCGGAGGGATGAACGATATAGCAACTCTGTCCGCCGAAGATGCAGTGGTACTGGTTTTCGCCATTGAAGGCGTAACAGTGGTCTCCTCCCTTGCGGAGGCAGTGGAATTCGCCGCGATAATACCAGCAGCGCGGTTTCTGACAGATATTGCCGGCGATCGTTCCCTGGTGGCGAAGCTGGGGACTTGCTGCTTCGGAAGCGCCTCGAGCGAGGAGAGAATAACGTTCCCGGATCTTCCCATTCTCCGCAACCTCTGTAAGCGTGGTCAGGGCGCCGATTCTGAGGCCGCCATCCGTTGTCTCTTTTATACCCTGGAGTTCCTTCAGATGTCTGATATTCACCACCTTCTGGGCTCCGAAGACCTGATCCCGGAGACACCCTAAAAGATCGGTCCCTCCCGCAAGCAACACGGCTCCAGGAGAAGAGAGATGCTGAATAGCCTCCTTCAGATTTCTTGCGCGGACGTGGCTGAAGTTCGGGAGCATGGCTCATCCCTCCTGTTATAATTCTAAGGTAAAATCAACTACGAATTATACCTGATTACTTAGATTATCTCAGATTGCAGCGATTAAGTCTCCTAGTGAATCCTTATCTTTAATCTCTGTAATCAGACATCCTATTCTTTATAGGATGTCTTTCGTTTGGCGAGCAGCGGGGATAACTTCATCGGATTGATGGGTGTTTCGGTCACACGGATGCCGGTGGCATGGTAGACGGCATTGGCAATGGCCGCTGCCGTCGGAATCGTCACCGGCTCGCCGAGCCCTTTTGCACCTGAGATATTCGCTTCGGCATCCGGAAGGTTGACGGCAAGGGAGATGATCTTCTCCGGCACATCAAGGGCCGTTGGAAGCTTGTAGTCATGCCAGTTTCTGTTCACCATCTTCCCTGTTTGGTTCCGGTCGAGGATCCTTTGCTCTGTCATCGCAAGACCAATGCCCATGGTGATGCCGCCCATGGCCTGGCTGTCAAAACTGAGCCGGTTCATCACCCGGCCGCTCTCATGGGCACCGAGAAAACGGACCACCTTCACCTCGCCGGTCTTAACGTTCACTTCCACCTCGCAGAACTGGGCGACAAAGGGGTTGACCACCTTATTTTCGGGGTTTGGACCCCTGTAGCCCATGCCCACAATCACCCCGCGCCTTTTCAGGTCGGAGATCTCCGTGGTCTTGATCTCTTTTGAAGGATCTTTTTTTGAGACAATTTTGAGGCCCTCATATTGAAGCGATGAAGCCTCGGTCTTCATATCCTTCGCCGCCATCTCAAGCAGTTGTTGCTTGACCTGGACCGCTGCAGCCCTTACCGTTGGCGCTTCCGTAGGGACGGTTTTGCTTCCCCCGCTGGGCGTCGCATATTGCGTCGTCCCCGTATCGGCATGTTCAATCTGGATTTTGTCCAGCTTTACTCCCAGTTCTTCAGCGACGACCATAGCCATCACCGTCTTGGTTCCCGTGCCGATATCACTGGCTCCCATGTTGAGATTGACGCTTCCATCCGAAAAGAATTTCACGATCACCGTCGAGGGAGGTCCGCCTCCCCCTGCAATCCAGAGGGCACTGGCCATGCCTACGCCTCGGAGCAAATCCCCCTTCTTTGACGAAGCCGGCTTCTCCTTCGCCTCCTTCCATCTGAAGGCTTCGGCCCCCGCCCGGAGGCACTCCCCGAGCCCTGTCGTCGTGTACGCAGGATTTCCCGGTCTCGCCTGGCTGTAGGTGGGAATATTCTTCAGTCTCAATTCGACAGGATCCATTTGGATGGCCTCGGCCAGGGCGTCGAGCATCTGTTCGAGGGCCCATGAACATTGCGGATGACCGGGGGCGCGAAAAGGCCGGGCCGGACCCGTATGAATATAGACATCCGTCGTCACCGTACGGACATTGGAACAGAGGTAAAGGTCTTTCACCAGCCAATCGACGAGAGAAGTTCCACCAGCAGGATAAGCTCCTCCTGAGCCGATGCATGAGAATTCGAGGGCCGTGAGGGTCCCGTCTCTCCTCACCCCGGCTTTGAGGTTCATGTTGCTTGGGGGACGATTCCCAACGCAGAGATAAGTCTCTTCGCGGGAAAGGAAGAGCTTCACCGGACGGGCCGCTTTCTTGGCCAGGAGTGCTGCAATGATCGTATACTTCCCCCGCCTGCAGCTTGCTGCCAAAACCGCCGCCCATGTAGTGGCCAATGACCCGAACTTTCGAAAGGGGTAATCCGAGAACCTGGGCCACTCGGGCTTGAACAGCATAGACGCCCTGGGTCGATTCCCAAATCGTCAGCTGATCTCCATCCCACCTGGCGACGCACCCATGGGGTTCCATGGGGGTGTGAATCTCACATTCCGTTCGGTATGCCTGCTCCAGAACGACGTCCGCTTCGCTGAACCCCTTCTCCACATTTCCCCGTTCGTACTTATCCGTCTTTGCGAGATTACCTCCCTCGCGGACTTGAGGAACCCCGGGATTCAGGGCCTTCTTTTCGTCCACCGTAAAGGGAAGAACTCCATACTCAACCTTGATGGCCCGCAATGCATCCCATGCCTGGTAAGGCGTTTCAGCGGCAACAGCAGCAATGGCCTCTCCCTCGAACCGGCAATGGGGATCGAAGAGTCTTTCCTGGATGTCGTTCGAATAAGGCCATTTCACATTTGCCAGCGGATCGGAATTGTCTATGACGGCGCGGACCCCGGGCATCTTTTTCGCTTCGCTCAGATCCAGCCCCTTGACGATGGCATTCGGATAGGGGCACCCAAGAATGGCCCCATAAAGGGTATCGGGTAGGTGAGTGTCCGAAGGATACACAGCGGAGCCGCTCAGCCGTTCGTACGCATCCACCCGCGGCGTCGATGTACCGATAAACTGGGTATTGTTCCATGGTCCGGGTGGTTTCCCGGGTTCCGGAGTCTCCGGTACCGGGAGAGAATCGAGGTAGTAATGGCCTGTACGCTATCTCATGGTTCACCTCACTTAACGCGCTTCAATTCTGAAGCGCGCATAGCAGCCTTGAAAATATTGGTGTACGCTCCGCAGCGGCAAAGATTCCCGCTCACTCCAGTCCGAATCTCTTCCATTGACGGCTCGGCCCGGCGGCGCAGCAATCCCTCTACAGCCATGATCTGTCCAGGAGTACAGTAACCACATTGAAAGGCATCCTGTTCAAGAAAGGCCTGCTGTACCGGGCCCAATTCTTCACCTTTCATTAATCCTTCGAGTGTGGTGATGTCAGTCCCCTCAGCGTCGACGGCGAGGGTCATGCAGGCATAGCGCGGGAGATCGTCAATGAGGACTGTACAGGCCCCGCATTCGCCTCGCTCGCAGCCCAGTTTCGTTCCGGTCAATCCCATCTTCTCACGTAATACAAAGAGAAGGGACCAACGGGGTTCCACGAGGAGACGGTGCCGACGGGCGTTGATCCGGAGGTCGATCTTGACCATCTCTTCCGGCTTTGCAACTGACTTTTTCCCTTCACCAGGATCGGCAGCGACCGTGCCTGAAGCGGCTATGGCTGCTGCCCCGGTTCCCATGGAGACAAGAAACTGCCGTCGGGTCACTTCCAGACCATCCTTCTTTTTCTTCTCTTCCCTGTCTTCCATTCTCTTTTCCTCCGTGTCGACGATTCTACGAAAAAATGGCTTACAGGTAAATGGGGTAAACACCTCATTTTCTCTTTAGGAAGACTGTATTTTTGGCTAATCCCCCATGGCCGCGCGGTCACCTGCTGCCCATGGAAATGGTCAGGGTTCCTGGGTTAAGGTTACGGCTACGAAGCCCGTTTAGTTTAGGGTTAGACGGTAACGTGCCTGCGTGCCGAAACACGCACTTCAGTATGCAGGCACGAACCATGAAAATGGTTCATGGTTTAAGCATTTACGCTATGCCCTATGCGCTATGCTATTTTCTAGCTATTGGATTTGACCCCTGCTTTCCTTTGCGGTATCTTAACGTTTGAGGCAAACATGGTTGAGCAAGCCTTCCATCGCAATATCATGACGTTTGCTGTATTAGCCGTACTCGGGATCGGTTATAGCGGCTGGCTCTATTCCCAACATCCGCTGACAGGTATGGATAATGTGGATGGTATCATCGGTGTGGTACTCGGTCTATACATCTGTTCTCATCCGGCCGCCACTCTGGTGGATATGCTTTTCTACCGACGAGGCATTCAATATCAGTTTTCATCTATGAAGTCCGCTGTCTTGTGGCTTGCGCTAAACGTTCTAATCCTGTTCATCGGTGGAATCGCCATTTTCGTGGGGACGACACGACTCATTGGGAGAAATTAAGGTGGAAAAGGGTCAAAAAAATGTCATAGAATAATCTTGCACTGAATCCGGATCAATCCTGACGTAAGGAGGAAGAAATGGGTATTCTTTCTAACACCATTAGCATCTGCCAGTTCAGGGTCGTGGGAGATCGGCCCGGCAAAGATCTTTATGAATGGGCCTCCGACCGCCTGGCCAGAAACAGTTTCAAGTCCATTGACGATAGCATTGACGAGGTCTCTTCCGGTTGGGTCCATCTTGACGATTTCACCGAAAACAGTTTCTCCTACCCCAGGGCCTTCTGGCGGGATCATTATCTTGCATTCACCTTGCGCCGGGACCAGCGCCGGGTACCTCCTGTCCTCTTCAGAATGTACCTGAAAAAAACAGAGAAAGATTTTCTGGCAGCCCATCCGGGCATGCGCAGGGTTCCCAAACAGAAGAGAGAGGAATTGAGCGAGACTGTGCGAGCAGCTCTCTATGCGAAGACCCTTCCCATACCCTCCACCTATGACGCGGTATGGGACACCCGTTCCGGTCTGGTCACATTTACGAGCTTGAACCCCCGGGTCATGGATCTCTTCGAAAGCCATTTCAAAAACAGTTTCGATGGGCTGAGGCTGCTCATGCTCCATCCTTTTTCAAGGGCTGAACGGGTAGTGAGGAAGGATTTGAGGCCAGGTCTTATGAAGGCAAATCTGGCCGCCACGGGCGATGTCCTCGACTTGATCCATGACAACCAATGGCTTGGCTGGGATTTCCTCCTGTGGCTCACCTGCAACACCGTGATCCGGTCCTCGGAATATGCGGTCATCCAGCCCGGCCCCGCCCAGGAAGGCGAGCTTTTTGTCGCTTACCTGAACGATCGTTTCGTTCTTCTTGGGGGAAAAGAAGGAGGAGTTCAGAAGGTCAGCGTCGTCGGCTCTCAGGACCGGTTCAGTGAGGTACGGACCGCCTTGAAAAATGGAAAGCAGGTCATGGAAGCGACCCTCTACTTCGAGAAGGAGGAGCACCAGTGGAAGATGACCCTGAGATCTCTGATGTTCCACTTCGCTTCGTTCAAGTCCCCTTCGATCAAGCTCGAAAAAGACAATATCACGGATGAGGCCGATGAAAAGGAAGCGGCTTTCTACGAAAGGATGCATGTTCTTGAAGAAGGTCTTCAGCTCTTCGACAGCCTCTATGCGGCATTTCTTGAGATACGCCTTGGTAAAACATGGGCAAGCGAACAGAAGAAGATCCGCGAATGGCTGGCCTCTGACTGAGAAGCTGTGAAATTATTCTGGACCACCAGCCCGGACGGGGGAATATCTCCAAAACTGTAGAATGCGGACTTTTAATTTACTGGCAATAGGGTCTTCTAAGTTAGCGATCCTCTATAGTCTTTTCGGACTTGTGAGTAAAAGTTAAAAAGGTAGCCGCTCTACATTTTTTCCGATATCCCCCCATCCGGGTTTTGAGTCCGGGATTTTTTCACATCTTCTGAGTTGGGAAATGAGGTTTTATGGAATCTCTTGGGAAATACTTAAAAGCGGCGAGGGAGTCCCAGAACCTGTCTTTGAAGGATGTCTCTGCATCGACAAGAATAAGGGAACATTTGCTCCAGGCAATCGAAGAAGACCGTTACGAGATTCTGCCTTCCGGTTATGCAAAAGGATTCCTGAATGTTTATGCGAGACACCTCGGTCTCAACCCGAATGACATCATACGCCGGTACCAAACCTATATGGAAAAGCCGACCGCAGGCCCTGTTATCTCCGCTCAAGAGAACAGGATTTGGCGCAGTCTAAGGGCCAACCTGCGACTCCTTGCCATTTCTGTCGTTGCGATTCTATTCGTTGGATTTCTTGTCTATTACGCTTTCCTTAAACCCACGCAGCGTTCTTCTCCTTCTCTTTCCTCTTTTCCGCCCCGCCAGGAAGAGGTTGAAACTCAGGCAACCGATCTACCCGAAAAGGTT
>Ga0214473_10010354_pt1 | contig 10970 bp, 7 predicted proteins | sample RVTome_7_FD_203509 | JGI IMG/M metagenome (GOLD analysis project Ga0214473, IMG submission 203509) | Soil microbial communities from uranium-contaminated site in the Upper Colorado River Basin, Wyoming, United States - RVT98D197 | ecosystem: Environmental > Terrestrial > Soil > Contaminated >... | reverse complement strand
CCGGCGTGGCTCCGTGCGCTGCACCCGCCGCAGGATGGCGACGGGCTGGCTGGGCGCGATGTTGTAGCGGGGCGCCAGCTCCGGCGTCTCGTCGAGGCCGAACGCTTCGGCGACCAGCTCGCCCGGGGTCGTGAGCGTGAAGCGACCGCACATGGGACAGCTGACGAGATCGTACCCGAAACCGCCATGAATCCGGCTGCGGACGGCGACCTACGAGGACAGCCCGAGTCGCGCCATCTTTATGGCGAGGCCGTTACGCGACACCCCGAGCAGCTTGGCGGTCTGGGTGCGATTGCCGCCTGCGCGCGCGAGCGCTTCGCGGATCAAGCGCCGCTCGAGGGTTTCCACGTTTCCCGCGAGATCGAGCCCCTGCGAAGGGGGCTGCATCGCAAGCGGGTCCGGCGTCGTCGTGAGCTGCGGCGCCAGCATGGCCGAGTCGATCGCCTCGCCTTCCGGGCAGAGCTGGGCGAGTCGGCGCAGCTCGTGCTCCAGCTCGCGGACGTTGCCGGGCCAGGCATACTCGATCAGGCGGCGCAGGGCCTTGACGGTGATCCCGCGCACGGTCTTGCCGGCCTCGCGTGTGAAGGCACGCAAGAAGGCTTCCGCCAGCGTAGCGATGTCCTCCCGCCGCTCGCGGAGCGGAGGCACGCGGAGCGCGGCGCCGGCCACGCGGAAGTACAAGTCGCGCCGGAAGCGGCCGTCCTCGATACGCTGCTGCAGGTCCGAGTTGGTGGCCGCCACCACGCGCAGGTCCACCGGCACGGGCGAGCCGCCGACCGGCTGGACCTCTTTTTCCTGGAGCGCGCGCAGCAGTTTGGCCTGAAGCTGGAGCGGCATCTCTCCAATCTCGTCCAGCAGCAGGGTACCGCCGTCGGCCTGCAGGAACTTGCCGCGCCTTTCGACGACACCGCTGGCGATGCCCTTGCCGATGCCGAACATCTCCGCTTCGAGCAGCTCGCCCGGGATCGCGGCGCAGTTGACGGCCACGAACGGGCCGGACCGGCGCGGCGAGGACAGGTGGATGATGCGGGCCACGCCTTCCTTGCCCACCCCCGTCTCTCCGAGCAACAGCAGCGGCAGCTCGCCCTGCACGACTGGACGCAGCTGCCCGTAGAACGACTTCATGGCGGGGGACTCGCCGGGAACGTGACCCTCGGGAAAGACCAAGCCGGGCTCTTCGAAGCCGTTGCCGACCGCGGCGGCGGGGATGACGGTTCGAAGCCGCTGCGCCAGGCCGGTCAGGACACGCAGCAAGGCCTCGGCGTCGGCGCGCGCGACGCGCAGCTCGCCAGCCACGACGAGACCGAGGCGCTCCGGGCCGCGTCCGTTGCCGATCGCGCAGGTCAGCGGCGGATCGCCGGGAAGTGTTGCGCTCACGATGCTGGCGGAGCGAGAGGCGGCGCTGCGCGCGAGCTCCGCAAAGCCGTGATGGCGAGCGAGGTCGGGCAGCTCGCCGCTTGTCGCCAGGGCGATCGGCCCGTCCTCGCCGAGCTCGAAGACACACGCGCTCTGCCCCGGGAGCTCGCGGCTCAGCAGCGCGACCAGTCCGCCCAGGTCCGGCTCCGCCCCCAGCGACATGCGCGCGATCAAACGTTCGGCGAGATCCAGGCCGATGCGTCCCGGCTCGCGCGCCGAAGTGGCGGTAGTGTCCCCGGCCGGGAGCCCCGGGGCCGCGGCTGGGGCCTCGCGCACCGAGATCGCCAGGGCCGCGTCGTCCGGTTCGACCGCTTCGAGTCGGAGCGTCAGCGGGCCCAGCCGGATCTCGTCCCCCGCCTGGAGCTGCGTACGCTGGATGCGCACGCCGTTCACCAGCGTGCCGTTCTTGGACCCCACGTCCTCCAAGGTGAGGCCCTCGCGCAGGCAGCTCAAGAGCGCGTGCTGGCGAGAGACGCCGCGCAGCGGGAGCACGATCGAGTTGCCGCCGGTGCTGCCGATCGAGTTGTCGCCGGCTCGGATCGCGTAGGAACGCAGCGCGCCTCCGACTTCACCCCGAAGCCGATAGGGGACCATCGAGCGCTCGGCATCGCTCAGGGTCGCCTCCAAGTCCGGCTGTGTCCGTTGGCGTCATTCTAGACCGACCCAGTGCAAGCTGCCAGCCGAGCGCAACGGCTGCGTAGACGGCCGTCGGCCTGCTACCAGAGGGCTTGGCGTCGGCTCATACGGCGGCCGCGCCCTCGATCACCTCGCGTACCAGGGGCGCATCGAGCAGGCTGTGGCGCAGCGCTGGATCCTCGACGCTGGCGGCAAGCCGGCCGATCACGGCCTCGGCCTCGCGGTAGAAGTGAGCGGCGCCAGCGACGTCTGCCTGGCGGGCGCGCAGCCGGGCCAGACTCATGTACGTCCGCCACGCGATCAGCGGCCAGTCAGCGCGGCCCAGGACCAGGCGGGCGGCTTCGAGGTGAGCCTCGGCGGTCGAGGTGTCGCCCCGCCCGAGCGCGATGTCGGCCAGGACCTTGCGCGCCGTGACGATGTAGGTCCCTGCCCCCAGAGGGGTTGCCGAGTCGAGCAGCGCTTGCGCATGCCGCTCGGACGTTGCCAGGTCGCCCCGCAGGAACCAGTGCTCGGCGCTCGCGGCCTCGAGCCGCAGCGCCACGAACCAGCGCAGGAAGGTCCCCTCGGAAAGGGCGGGCGCCAACTGCTCCTGCAACTCGTGAGCGTCGGCGGCGCGACCTGCTTGCGCGCAATCGACGAACAGGTTCAGCAGCGCATCCGCCTGTGGGGCCCACGGCGTTTGCTGCTCGCGCGCGATCGCCAGGCTTTCGCGGTCGTAGCGCTGGGCGCGCTCGTAGTCCATCAGCTCGCGGTGGATCCAGCCGAGTTGGCTGACGAGGCGCGGCAGCCAGAAGCGGTCGTCGTTGCGCCGGGCCAGCGCGATCCCCTCCTCGGTCGTGCGCAGCGCCTCGCCGAGGCGTCCCTGGTTCGCCTGCGAGGCCCCCAGGAACATCAGGCAGAGCAGCGCCCAGAAACCGTTCCCGAGCCTGGTGGACAGGGCCAGGGCCTCGCGGTGGCATTCCTCCGTCTTGGAGTACTCCGAGCGCCAGTAGTGCAGCGTGCCGCGCTGGACGAGCGCCCCCAGCAGCGCCGGCTCCAACTCGAGCCGCCGGGCGTCGGCGAGCACCCGCACAAGGAGCGGCTCGACTTCCGTTAGCTCGCCTTCGTCCTGGAGCAACAGCGCCACTTGCAGCCGTGCGCCGACGTCCAGCGCAGCAACCCCCGACCGCGCTGCGGCGCACAGCCCCTCGTGCGCGCGCACCGCCATCTCCTCGATGCGTCGCGCGAAGAACAGCGCGGCGCACAGGCCGGCGAGCGCCGCGCTCTCGTGCTCGGCGGCGCCCTCGGCGCGGGCGCGCTCGAGCATCACGGCGTAATCGCGGGCAGCCAGATCGAAACGTCCCAGCGCGTGGTGGGCGGCGCCGCGCCTCTCGAAGAGCGCCAGGTGCCGCCGCTCCTGGGCATCCGCGGGCAGCCGGTCCACGAGGCTCAGCGCATGGTCGTAATCGCGCAGCGCCTCGCTGTACGCACAAAAGCGCGCGGCGTTGTCGCCGGCATGCGTGAGGAAGCTGATCGCCGACGCGAAATCACGGCCTTGCTCGAAGTGCATGGCCAGGCGGGCCGCGTGACGCGGCGCCTCGGCGCCGTAGAGCGCGGCCAGCTGCTCGGCCGCGCGGCGATGCAGCGCCAGCCGGCGCGTGCTGACGATGCCCTCGTAGAGGACCTCGGCGTATAGAGCATGGACGAAGCGGTAGCGCATGGCGAGGCCGCCCGCGGGCAGCTCCTCCTCGCCGCCCGCCTCGATCACGCGGTGCGCGCGCGCCAGGCGGTCGAGCTGCTCCTCCACGGCGATCTCGTCGGACCCCATCAGGCTCGCCAGCTGAGTCGACAGGAACTCCCGGCCCAGCACGCTCGCCTGCTGCAAGGCCGCGCGGTCCTCCTCCGAAAGCGTTCCCAGCTTGCGAGCGATCATGGCGCGGACGCTCTGCGGCGCGGGAAAATCAGGCTCGCTCAGCGGCCGGGTGAGCGCCCAGGCGCTGCCGTCGAAGGCGAAGTCCCCGCGCTCGAGCAGGAACTGCAGCAGGCTCGCCAGGAACAGCGGGTGGCCTTCGGTGCGCTTGGCCACTAAAGGCGCCAGGTTCTCGGGAAATCGATGCGGTGAAAAGCTGCGGTCGAGGTAGTCCGCCACCGCCGCCGCGGGCAGCGGCCCCAGAGCGATCTGATGGCAATGCTTCAGGACCTGGAGGTCGAGCAGGGCTCGTTTCAGCGGCGGGTTCGTGGCCTCCAGGTTGCTGCCGCGGAGGCTGGCCAGCACGAGCATGCGCTGGCGCGCGATGCGACCGCCCAGGTAGCTCACGAGATCGACACTCGAAGGGTCCGCCCACTGGATGTCTTCGAGGAACAGCAGCACCGGATACTCACGCGCCGCCTCCTCGAACGCGTCTCCCATCTCCCGGAGCATGCGTTCCTGCGTCGCGCCGACCGTGCGCTGCCGGAGCGCCTGGTCTGGGTCTGCGAAGACCGCGGGCAGATGCAGGCACCAGGTGGGCGCATACGTCCGCAGCAGCTCGGCGGTACGCTGGCGACCCGAGCCGGCCAGGAGCGAGCCCAGGCCGTCGAGGAAGGGAAGATAAGCCTCACCCGGACCGTAATGCTCGGTGCAGCGCCCGCGGCACAGGGTGAGCTGCGGCTCTGGGCGGGCCCGCGTCCGCCGCAGTAACTCGGCGCAGAGCGCGGTCTTGCCGATGCCGGACTCGCCGACGAGGAACACGATGGCGCCATAGCCTTCGATCGCCCGTGCCAGCAGTGATTCGAGGGTCGCGAGCTCCGGCTCGCGGCCCACGAACGTGACTCCGGCCCGGGCTCCGGGGGCTGGCTGCATAAAGCGCACGTGGGTGCCCGAGTGTACGCCTAACCGGGTTGGGGCGGGGGGGAGCTTGAGCCGTGGCGAATGAGGGCGTATGGTGCACCAGGCAATCCCGCCCGCAATGACGTGCCCTGGCTGCCGAGCCCGCAATCTCGAAGGCGCCGGAGTCTGCGCCGGCTGCGGCCGAGCCTTGGGCCCTGCGCGCAAGCTGGCCCCCGGGGCGCTGATCGCCTCCCGTTACGAGGTGCTGCGCCAGCTGGGTGCCGGCGGCATGGGCCTGGTGTTCGAGGCCCACGACCGCACGCTGGACCTGCGAGTGGCCGTCAAGATCGTTCGCTCCTCGAGCTTGGACGAGGCCGCCGCCGCGCGGTTCCGCTCCGAGATCAAGCTCGCCTGGAAGGTGCGCCACAAGAACGTGGCGAGCATCCACGAGTACGGCGAGGACGGCGACCTGCTGTTCATCTCGATGGAGCTGGTGAACGGGTCGGATCTGCGCCAGTTGTTCGAGGAGCGCGGGGCGTTCCACTGGGAGCAGGGATACGAGGTGGCGCTCCAGATCGGCGCCGCGCTGGAGGCGATTCACGACGCGGGCGTCATCCATCGCGATCTCAAGTCGGCCAACGTCATGATCGAGCCGTCGGGTCTGGTGCGCGTCATGGACTTCGGCATCGCCAAGGCCGGCGACGAGCAGGAGTCGGGGCTCACGGCCACGGGGCAGGTCGTGGGTTCGCCGGAGTACATGAGCCCCGAGCAGGTGGCTGGGCGTGCGCTGGACTTCCGCAGCGACTTGTACGCATTAGGAATCGTGATCTACGAGATCTTCACCGGCCGCGTGCCCTTCCATGGCGATAGTCCCATCGGCACCATGCTGATGCACCTCCAGGATCCGCCGCCGCTCGACGGACCGGCGGCCGCCCAGCTTCCGGTCGCGCTCGTCGACGTGCTGAAGAAGGCTCTGGCCAAGGATCCTGCGGGGCGTTATCGGTCCTGTGGCGAGATGAACGCCGCGCTGCGTGCGGCGCGAGCGGCCCTCGAGGGCCAATCCACGGACGAGACGCCGGCCGCTTCGGCTTCGTCGCCAGTTCAGGATAGCGGCGAGCAGCCGACGCGCATCGTCCGCGCGCGGGGGGGCGTGGCGGCGGCCTCCGCCGCAGCGCCCGAGGCTGCACCGCCGGAGGCGCGGCTGCTGCTGCCGACGCTGGTGCGAGCCCTCGAGCACCCGCAGGCGGATGTGCGCGCGTCGGCGGCCCGCTGCATTGCTAGCCTGGGTGCCAGCGCCGAAACGGCAGTGCCCGCGCTGGGCGGTGCGCTCGCAGACCCGGTGTCGGCGGTGCGCCTCGAAGCGGTCCGGGCGCTCGAAGGGATGGGCCCCGCGGCGAGCGGGGCGCGGGCTGGACTGGAAAGAGCCTGCGCTGACGCGGACTCGGGAGTTCGTGGGCTCGCGACGCAAACGCTGACGCGCCTGGTGCGGCCGGCGCTGGGCCGGGAGGCGCGATCGCCCGAGCCGGAAGCTGCTCCCCCTCCGCCCTTGGTGTCCAGCATCGAGCCCCAAGCGCCGGTCCCCGACACGGCCGGCGCGGTGGAGGCCGCGACGACGCGCGAGCCAGTCGCGCTCGCGCGCGAGAACGTGGCGGTTGCAGCTCGGCCTACCCCGAGTCGGCACGACCCGGCACGCCGCGCAGGACGGCCCGAGAAGGCGTCGTCGGTAATGGGGCGTGGCCCGCGTCAGGTCGCGTACGCGGCGTTCGCCGCCGCTGCGCTTGTCGGAGCGCTTTGGGCTTTTGGCACCTTCCAGACCGATGGTGTGGCCCAGCGGCCGTTGGCTTCACCGACGCCCGTCGTCTCCGCGACGCCGCCGTCGCCATGGCCCACGCCTTCTCCCGCGCCGAGCGAGTCCACCGTGGCGGCTTCCACGCCACCTACGAACCCGCCAGCACCGATCAAGACTCCATTGCCCTCGGTTCCGCCAACGACGCTCCGCCTCCCGGAGCCGAGCGTGGCGCCCTCAGTGCCGCCTTCCTCGGCACCACCCACGTGGCCCTCGCCCAGCCCACCGTCCAACGAAGCGTCGGGCAGCTTCCCGCAGCCCAGCCCTGCCGCCTCGGGTTCTTCGGTTCCGAGCGAACCGGCTCCGCCGAGCCCGACGCCGGTCGTTAGAGGCGCCCTCGTGCGCTTGGGCGATCCCGGCGTGACGCCGCCCCAGAGGCTGGACGGCCCGGCGCCCTCCTATCCGCTGCTGGCCGTGCAGAGGAACAGCCAAGGCACCGTGGAGCTCAGGCTGCTCGTCGACGAGAACGGACAGGTCGCAGAGATCGAGGTCATCAAGCCGGTGGAGCTGCTTACCGCCGCGGCGGTGAAGGCCGTGAAGGGGTGGACGTTTGATCCGGCGCGCAAGGGTGGCGTACCCGTGAAAGTCTGGATCGCGCAGCCCGTCGAGTTCCGCCTGAAGCGCTGATCGCGCGCGGCTCCGAAGCGCGGCGCGCTCGATGGGGCGCCGCGCATGGCATCGATCCTGCTTGAGTCCTCGGCTCAGACAGGAGAGGCCCATGAAGCAGAGCGCGGGAACGATGCTGGTGCTCCTGCTGGCGAGCGTGCCGGCGGGGGCGAGCGAGAGCGAGTTGCCCGGCAGCTTCGGCGGGTCCGTCAACCCTGCCGGGCTCCAGATCACGCTCGGCGCGGGACGGCGCTGGGATCTCTACGATTCCCGACATCCGCTGCTCGAGGACGCGCGCTTCTCGCTGCGCCTGACCAATCGCCTGAACCCCTCCTACAACCGTCTGGAAGCTTCGCTGGAGCTGTCGCCGCTCTCGGTCCTGGATCTCAAGGCAGCCGCCGAGCTCATCGGCTACTTCGGCAACTTCGGGCACTTGACCGGCTTCGAGGGCTACGACGACGACTTCAGCCGGGACGTCCGTTCGGCCCGATCAGGCGAGTCGGTATCCGGCGTTGCGCGCCGCATCGCCTTGTCTTCCGCGCTCAAGCTCCGTGCGGGCCGTCTGTCATTCCGAGCCGCCGCGGACTTCGAGTGGTGGGCGCTCGATCACTCCGCGCCCTTCTTCTACGAGCCGTCTCGCGGCACGCTGCTCCGTTCGGGCGAGGACTCGCTGGTCGCTGTCTCAGCGCTCGTCCTCTTGCGTACGGCGCGCCACGCGGATCGCGGTGTCCAGCTCGGCGTGCTCTACGACGCGACCCATGTGTGGGATGCGCCGCAGAACCGCAAGCAGCGGATCGGCCCGCTGGTCTCGTTGAGGCTGGGCGGCCGGTTCGCAGGGGTATGGAAACCAGTGCTGTTCGCGAGCCCCCTCTACTATCTCGAGCAGCCCACTCGCGACAGCCGCGTCGGCGCGGTCCTCTGGCTGAGCTTCTCGCTCCGGCGCTGAGGCGCCCGGTATCTCCGCAACCAGCCGCGGGCGCCGCTCAGCGACTGTGCACTCGCTGCCAAGCAAGTGGGCGGCGGGCGCCTCCTCAGAAGTGTTCGCGCAGCTCCGCGAAGCGCGACAGCACCAGCAAGCGGTCGTCGGCGGCGGCGACGGTTTCTCGCTCGAGACCCCAGGTCAAGTCGTGCGGGACCCAGACCGCTTTGAGGCCGGCTTCGAGCGCCGGGTTGATGTCCGAGCGCGGGCTGTTGCCGACCATCCAGGTTCGACCGTCGGGAGCGTCCAGCTCGGACACCATGGCCCGATACGTCGTCGCGTCTTTCTCCGGCACGATCCGCACGTCCGCGAAGAAACCGGCGAGCCCCGAGCGGTCGAGCTTGTCAGCCTGCTCGGAGGGCTCGCCCTTGGTGAAGAGCGCCAGTCGATGGCGAGCCGCCAGATAGTCGAGGGTCTCGGGCACACCTGCGATCGTTTGCATCGGCTGCTGCCGGATGCTCTCAGCGAGCGTCGCGAGCTCGTTCAGGGCCTCGGGTGTCGCAGCGTCCACCGCCAGCGTCTTGAAGGCGTCGCGGAGATTCAGCTTGAACGCCAGGGAGCCGTAACCGCGCGTCGCAAGGTGGGCCCTCTCAATCTCGTCGAGAACAGCACGCACCTGCTGTGGCGTGTAGTGCGGATGGTTCACGAGCGCGATGAAGCGATCGATCACGCGCTCGAAGTAGACATTGTTCTCCCAGAGCGTGTCGTCGGCGTCGATCAGCAGGCACTGGCGGGTCATGGGCCTCCTGGGGGCGCGCGCGATCATGCCCGAGCCCTGCCGGAGCGCGCAAGCCTAGCCGGTCGCCGCCCGCTCGGGACTTACGGGACTGACCCAAGCAGTGGGGCCCCGTTGACGTCAAGCCGCCATCGGATGTAGGCTCACGTCTTTGGAACTCATAGGAGGAAGCGTGAACCTTATGCGGATCTCCAAGAGCCGGGGCGTGGCGCTCGCGCTCGTCCTCGCCCTGGCGAGCCTCTCGCCGGCCGGTGTTCGAGCTGCCGGGCCCGCTGGAACCATCGAGGTCGTGAGCGACCCGGCAGGGGCGGCGGTCTACCTGAACGGCGAGCAAAAAGGGATCACACCGCTGAGCCTCGACGGCGTCCCCGCCGGTACGCACCGTGTGCTCGTGGCCAAGGACGGCTTCGTCGAGAACAGCCGCGTCGTGACCGTGCAGGCCGGCCGCAGTGAGGCCGTCAGCCTGCGAATGACGCAAGCGCCAGCGCCGGCGCCCGCCGGGACGACCCTGGCCCAGGGCGAGGGCTGGACGACCAAGAAGAAGGCGATCGTCGGCGGAGCTGCTGCTGCGGCCATCCTCGGCGGCATCCTGCTGATCGGCGGCGACGACACGCCCGCCAACTCTGCGCCGCTGGCCGGCAGCATCGCGGTGACTCCGACTGGCATCGGCCTCGCCGGCGTGACGAGCTTCGCGTTCACGGCCACGGGGTCGTCGGACCCCGACAACGATCCGCTCACCTATTCGTGGACGTTCGGCGACGGCGCGAGCGGCTCGGGTGCCTCGGCCAATCACGTCTACAACACCGCGGGCACGTTCGCGGTCACGCTGACAGTGAGCGATGCCACGAAGTCGGCGACCGCGGCCAGCAAGACCGTGCAGGTGAGAGACGTGAACGCGACCTGGGTGAACATCAGCGGTTCGCCGGGGATCCCCGAAGGCATCCAGCGCCGGGTTCGTTTCAGCCAGTCGGGCGCGTCGCTCTCGGGCTTCTACCGGACCAACCTCGCCCCGGGAACGCAGGGTAACGTCACCGGAACCCTGTCGGCGCCGCGCAACCTCAGGTTCGAGGCGAAGCTCAAGGACTCCGAAGGTGTCGCCGTGGGTTTCAGCTTCGAAGGCAGCCTGAACGAGGACTTCACTGCGTTCACCGGCCTCGGCAGGGGGTACCTGCTGGGTGAACGCGGCCGCGAGATGATCTTCGGCCGCGAGGAAGAGTAGCGGCCGTCGTTGCGACCGGCGCTCAGCGTCCGCGGCAGCCGCAGCCTCGCGCCGGTTTCGCTGCCAGTTCGACGGTGCAGGGCAGGCCTCGGCCTGCTTTTCGTGCTCGGCATTTCGCCCTTGGGCTCGGCCGAGCAGACCACGCCCTGCACACCGAAGCCGTGCGAGCCGACGCAGGAGTGCCGATCCTGCCGCTCGTGGCTCACGGCCACCTACGGGTTCGGTGGCGGCAGCCCGCAAGGACCGTACGTGTCCGTCGGCCTCGCTTTGGGCGACGTGCGCTATTCCGGCCCGCTGGTCGGCGTGGGTCCCGGCCGCGGGCTGCTGATCCAGGGCGACCTCGGCGCGGGCGGTGGCGGCGTCAGCGTCGGCACGCCGCTACCGTTCCTGATCAAGCTGCCTCGCAACTGGGAGCCGTTCGGCGTCCCGCTCGCTGGCCTGGTGCCCAAGGCGACGCTGCTGCGAACCTGGGGCGACCCGGCGGGCGTTCCGCCCGGCCAGACCTACCTGGGCGCGAGCCTCGAGCTGTGCGCGGTCGTCCACTTCCGGACCGGCGTGTTGTGGCGCGTCGCAGGCTCCGGCCCGAACAAGCGGCTCTGGACCTGGGGCGTGGGCCTCGGCTTCTAGCCTGACGGGCTTCCCTCCCAGCTCCTCGCTTTGAGCCCCAGCCCGGCCAACGCCCGTTCGATCTCGCGCATCAGGCCCCTGACCAGCTCCTCCTCCGGCTCGTGAGCCGTGTTCTCG
>Ga0214473_10010353_pt1 | contig 10971 bp, 13 predicted proteins | sample RVTome_7_FD_203509 | JGI IMG/M metagenome (GOLD analysis project Ga0214473, IMG submission 203509) | Soil microbial communities from uranium-contaminated site in the Upper Colorado River Basin, Wyoming, United States - RVT98D197 | ecosystem: Environmental > Terrestrial > Soil > Contaminated >... | reverse complement strand
TTGGCAGGTTTCGCCGGCGGGGGGTTCTCGGTCCGAATGAACCAACGCGGCCACGGCTATGATAAAGGCGCCGCCGCACATGGGCACGGCGCCGGCCCGAAGCCAAGACGCCCTCTCGCGCGGGGCCGCTCCTGCAAGCCAGACGTCGGCGAGCGGGACGCAGAGATACACGGCCCCCGCGGTCGCCCAGACTTTCCATGACGTAAGAAACTCTTCTACACCGGCGGCGCGACCGGCGCCGAACATCAGCCCTGCCGCCGCCGTCAGCAGGCAGATAACGGTCGCCATTTTCGGCCAGGCATCCCGCCGACGGCCGGCGGCCTCGAATAGGCGGTCGAACCAGGCGGCGGCCCGACCCACCAGGGGAGCCAGCAGAAAGGCGGCGCTGAGCAAGCAGAAGGGCGGCCAGTATTCGATGAACCGCCGGGCCTTCGCCGTCAGGAACAAGAGGGCGAAGTTGGAAAGAAGCAGGTAGAGCTCCTCGGCAGAAAGCCGGGGGCCGAGCCGAGCGCGTAAGCACACAGCGGCCGCCCATAGCAGCAGCAGGTTGCCGGACATCATGGCGAACCACCAGACGCCCTCGAACGACTTCCACTCCCGTCCCACGGAGATGTCCGGGGTCAGCCCGGACCCGAACACCTGCAGCCGGAGAAACTCGTACATCCCCCCGGCGTAAGGATGGAGGACGATGCCGAGAATCCACCCGGCAGCCGATGAGGCGATGAGCTTCCAGGGAACGGTCCGCTCCCCTCGCTGGCCGATCATGCAGGCGCCCACGTACAGGCCCACCAGCAGCGGGGCGAAGATCACCCCGCCCAGGTAAAGGTGCGTGTAGGCGGCCACGGCAACGCCCAGCAGCAGAAGCCGGCGGCGGAACATGAGCAGGGTGATCAGCAGCATGAGGATGAGCGACGGGCCGATCGCCCGCACGTAGGCGTGGCGGGTGAAGAACTGGAACGGAAGCAGCAGGAAGAACATCAGCCACAACCAGCGCCAGCGGATACCTCCGGCGGCGAGCAGCAGGTTGAACATCACCAGGGTGCCGCCGAAAAACACGGTGACGGCCCAGCGCCCGCCGGCCAGCCCTTCGCCGGTGGTCCATTCGGACAGCTTCACGAACGGCACGAGCAGGACGTGGAAGCCGTAGTGGTGGCTGACAAAATCCTGTCCCTCCTCGGTGAAGTAGGCGAACCGCAGCCATGGGAACGCCGTCATCAACCCGTGCTCGGGCAGCAATGACGCCATTTTGACGTGATAGTAGGAATCGTTCCCGGCCAGCCCCCATTCCGTCTGGCCGTCGCGAGGCGCACCCGGCGAGATGAAGGCCATCAGGGCCACGCCCACGGTGAACACCGCGATCGACTCCGCGGCAAGCCTGAGCCGATCCGCCGGCCGGTCGCGGGGTTCCCGCACGGGCCCGCCGCCCGTGAGGGTGGCTTCGAGATTCGGTGACTCCGCCATGGTCGAAAAAGGCGATGATCCGCGACGCGCGGCGTCCGACAGGGGCCGGCCCGCGGGGCGGCATACCGTATTCGACCCCGGCGACCTCCGCCAGCGGTGGCAGAACGGTCGCAGGAACCGCGTCTGATTCGGTCTGTGAAAGACGCGCCACGGCTGAGCCGGTGCAGGCGTTCCCCCTCGGCGCCCTGGCCCGCGATGTTCAGGCGTTGCACGGCTGGCTCAGCGAGCGCGGCGCCTGCGGAACCTCGGACCCTCCCGCGAGCGCCATCAGCGTCGCGGCGGGGGACGCATTGCCCGATACCGTTGTCGCCGAGGTTGACGGCCTCGACCCGGGCGGGCTGGTCGACCTCCTGCGGTTCATTCGCGATCGACAGCAGCGTCCCGCGACGGTGACCAGCGCAAAGCAGGTAGACGCCGACGAGTTCAAGGCGGTGCTTGCCGCGGACGTCCGCTGCCAAAACGACCTGGCCCGGTTCACGGAATTCGTCGCGGCGAACGAAGGCTGCCCAGGCCGCGGCGACCGGATGGCGGATGCCGTGCAGGCGTCCCGTGGCGACAAGCGGCGGTTCATCACCGAAGCCTACCGGCAGCAGGGGCTCGTTTGTGTTCCCACTGCGATCGACAGTGCGTTTCGGGGGACGGCGACGGCGAACCCGTCACGGCCCACGGCGATCGGAAGCGCGGGACCACAGCGACACTGGCGGCGGTCGGTGAATCCGGTAGGATTCACCCTTTGCGAGATCGGGGTTGCCAGGAGTCGTTACGCCGTGCGGGGCCGGCCACCATGTCTCGCAGCCAACGCACACCCGCGCGGCGTGTGTCCACGACCGGGAGCAACGCATGTCTGATGACTGGTTCAGCAGTGAGAAAGCCGAAGGATACGACTGCGCGATCGTCTGCGAAAATGGCCACCCGATCAACGAGCATAGCGGCACGCGCCCTGCGTTTAACGCACGATTCTGTAAAGGATGCGGCGCGATTGGCATTGTTCAGTGTGTAGACTGCAGAGCCCCTGTACGCGGCAACGAGTTGGGGCATTGGGGAGGCTACACACCACCCGCGCACTGCCACGAATGTGGCACGGCGTTTGTGTGGACCGCGAGGAAGACGGCCGCGCTTCAGGCGTACATCGACGAGTTTGAAGATTTCGACGGCCCAATGCGCGAACTACTCAGCAGGTCGATTCCTGACATCATCGCTGCGACCCCGATGAGCGACGTCGCAGGTCTCCGATGGAAGACCGTCATTAGGGGTCTGAAGGAGAACGTACGGGCGGGCGTGGTGAAGCTGCTTACATCCGTCGCTTGCGATGAGTTCAAAGAGCAGGTGGGGCTGTGACGTGATGGACGCTCCGCTTGAACAACTTGCGAACGTGGTGGTCTCGTTCGTTGTCGCAGGTGCAGCCGCATACTTGGTCACCTACTTGCGGACGCGAGGGCAACAGCGCGCGCTGGAAGAGACGGCGGAGCGGTTGAAGCGCATCGAAGCAGAGGTTGCCGAGTCATCGAAGATGCGATGGGCGAAACAACCGGATGTCTTTACGAGTGTGTACTCAACCGTGCAGTGCGCGTTCGGTAACGTACGCCAACTTGGCCGGTGCACCATTGAGGATGCGGACGAAATGGTTACACATGCCGCCTCAGCCGTGGCGCAGCTTGGGAAATCTTTAGATGAAGTCGGGCTGTACCTTCCGGAATCGCTATATGAGCAGGTGCAGTGGATTCTGACGGCGCTCCGCGATGTGAGCACGCGTCACATTGAGATGAACGAGGCATGGCGGAGCGCTGGAAAGTCGGTGGCAGAAACGACCAACGCACAACGGGCGCTCCGCAAGGAACGCGAGGCAAGTGCTGCACGCTTCTGTGATGATGGTGACATCTGCAAAGCTGTTGCGAAGCTACACGCCCGGATGCGTAAGCACCTTCGGATTGATGATATGGATGATCGTCAATAACTGGAACCTGGCGCGGCCGTTTCGGGAGAGAGAGCTACATCGGGAGGTTGATGCCGGCGTTAAGGCAGGTCGGCGGACGGCTCGCGGGTGCGGTCGACCCCGCTCCGTCGATCGCAACGCGGGCCGGATCATGGTGCGGACCTTGAGCGGAAACGAAGGGCAGTGATGAGTTGAACGAAGGCAAGGTGTGGATCGTGGAGCGCCACGTCAAGCGTGGCACCACGTACAATCTGGGGTACTACAGCGGCGGGTGGTATTGCTAGTAGTCGATGGGCGGCGGCGGCAAGAAGGCCCGCAAGCAGGCGGTGAAGATTGCGGACGCGCCGCCCGAGGGGGACGCACACGGAGCTACGCCGGATGAGGTGGCCGGAATTCGTCGATGAGCATCGCGCGAGGGTGGGCGTCGTGCGGACAACGGTGACCGTCGGGGACGTGCGTGGCACGTAGACGACCGCACGAGGCGGGCGGGGGTCGACCGACTCAGCGGAAACGGAGGGAAAGTGCAATGTTGGCGACCGTTTGCACGGTAGCCGTCAGCACCGGCGTAGCACCGCAAATGTCCGAGGGTGAGGCCCGGTGGTGGCTCGCGGGGCTGTTTGCCGGGTTGATCATCATGGTGATCGTCCTGGCGGACAGGGCGTTCGCTGAAGCTGAGCGTGACGAATCGGATAATGATGACGACGAGGCACTCGACGAGAACGACGAGCTTCTCGAGGACGACGACGACGCAAGACTTGCGTAGGGATGTGCGTAGAAACGATGGGGGGCGGTGTCGCCCATGCTCGGTCAAAACCGTCCTGGTACGAACAAATACGCGGGGCGCTACCGTCAGAGGCGGTATCGGACGGATTCAAAGTCCCGCGCCCCCAAGGCCGTGCGGGTTCGAATCCCGCCTCGCCCATCACGGCTCGCGTTGCCCATTCGAGTCCCCCACCGCTGAAGCGGTGGGCCACCCAGGCTCGCTGGAGCGATGGGCCACCCGTGCTGTCGCGGCTCACGGCGCCCATTCGAGTCGCCCACCGCTGAAGCGATGGGGCACCCAGGCACGCTGAAGCGGTGGGCCGATCCTTGCAACCAGACGGTGCGGGCGGGCGTGCGCACGTGCCGTCGCTGCACCCTTTCGCTGGCCTGCGGCGTCGGGTAGGACAGGAGGGTCGCCGAACGCCGTGGGCGGCGGCGCCGTCTTACTCTCGTTGGGGATTGCCATGACGCCTGAGGTGCTGGTAGTCGGGCTGCTGATCATGTTCGCCCGCATTGCGGACGTGTCGCTGGGAACCGTGCGGACGCTGGCCATCGTGCAGGGACGGGCGAACGTGGCCTGGGTGCTGGGGTTCTCGGAGGTCCTGATCTGGCTCTTCGCCGTATCCCACGTGATCCGCCATCTGGAGTCGCCGGTGTACGCGATCTGCTACGCCCTCGGCTATGCCACGGGCAATTACGTGGGGGTCAAGATCGAAAGCTGGCTGGCATTCGGCGAGCAGGTGGTCCGCGTCTTCACCCGGGCCAAAGGCGGAGTCTCCGATGCGCTGCGGGACGAAGGATTTCGGGTCACGTCGTTCGAGGGTCGCGGGCGCGGGGGGCCGGTGGAGCTGGTCTTCATCGAGACCAAACGCCGGGAGACGCCGCGCTTGTTGAAAGAGGTCGCCCGGCTCGATCCGGAGTGTTTCTACCTGGTGAATGACATCCGCATGGCGGCGTACCCGGCGATGGTCCAGCCGGCGCCGTCCGGTTGGCGGGCGATCCTCAAGAGGAAGTGAGGCGGCGGGAGCAGTTGTCAGGTTTCAGTCGTCAGTTGTGTCCGGTGCGCCGGGATCAGTAAGAGCCTTCAGCCATCAGCCGTCAGACCCGGTGCGCCGCAAACGCTCGGCCGGTTCGTCGCTCCGTTCCCAGCGCGCCGGGATCGTTTCGTCGCTTCCCTTGATCCCTTGATCCCTTGATCTCCTCGAAGCTTCGTTCCCAAGCCCGCTCAGGCCTTGCGGGCGACGAGGATGAGCCGCTCGGCCTGCTCGTCGTAGGGGCCGCCCTTCATCGAGCCGCAGGCCCGGGCCTCGGCGAAGCCGGCCTGGCGGAGCAGGGCGGTGAGCTCGGCGGCGGAGTAGAGGCGGAGGAAGAAGCGGTGCTCGCGGCGTCGGTCGTCGCGGATGATGATCCAGCGCAGCTCCAGCCGGCTCCAGTCGTCGGTGAGCCGGCGCTCCTCCAGCACCAGGGTGCCGTCGGGAATCTCCTGCCAGTCGCGCTGGCGGAAGATGCGGGCGAGGATCTCCTTGCCCATGAGCTCCATCACCAGCCGCCCGCCGGGCTTGAGGCTGGCGGCGAGGTTCTCCAGCACGCGGCGGTCGTCGGCGGGGTCGCTGAAGTAGCCGAACGAGGTGAGCAGGCTAAAGGAGGCGTCGAAGGCCGCCTCGCGGCGGAATTGGCGCATGTCCGAGCGGATCCACTCGACGGTCAGGCCCTGCTCATCGCCCCGCTTCTTCGCCGTCTCCAGGTAGCTCGCGGTCCGGTCGACGCCGGTAACGCGGAAGCCCCGCCTGGCCAGGGCGAGGGAGTGCCGGCCGGGCCCGCACCCCAGATCGAGGACCGCCGCCCCGGGCGCCAGACCGATGAGCTTGACGAGCTGCTCGACCTCCTCAGCGGCCTGCTCGAACCGCTCCGCGGTAAACAGCGCCGGAGCCACGTCCTCCCAGAAGGCCTCGTTGTCAAACCACTCGGTCATGGGCGTATGGTAGGCGATGCGGGTCGGAGTTCAATGGAAGGGAGCGACGAAGCGACGAAGCGACGGAGCGACGGAGCGACGAAGGGATCGAGGGATCGAGGGAAGCGACGTAGCGATCCCGGCGCGCCGGGACTGATGGCTGACGGCTGACGGCTCTTACTGATCCCAGCGCGCCGGGAACAACTGGCGACTGACAACTGCTTCCGGCGGCTTACGGCTGCCGGACAATCGGCGTCCCGCACTCCGGGCAGACGCCGGAGACGTTGCCGGTGAGGTTGTAGGAGCATTGGCGGCACACGCGATGAGCGCAGCGCCCAGGCCTTACCAGAAGCGCACAGATGCAGCCTAAGAGCAGTCCCGCGGCACCGTACACTACTGGATACAAGTACAGGGACGCCCGCAATGCCTCCTCGCCCCGAAACAACACGGTCGCCACGCGCAGAGGAGGATAATACAGATAGCTGAGTGTGCTTCCGCGCTCAGCTGTAGGCGCGAACTGCAGAAGCGCTAGACAGAGTCCTCCCCAGATCACACCACCGAATGCACATAATCCCACCACTTGCCGACGTCTTCTGATCATGCAGATTACTCCATCAGTTACTCTGTGGCACGCGCGTGCCGCACTCCGGGCAGAGGCCGGAGACGTTGCCGGTGAGGTTGTAGGAGCAATTCCGGCAGTGGCCGGGGCGGTGGCGACTGCGCCGCCAACCGAGGACGGACAGCGTGACGGTCACGGCAAAGGGAATCCACAGCGGGGCAATTGCGACGTGCGTCGTCGCGTTCATCTGCACAAACCAGGGCAGCCAGAATAGACCACCCGTTTCCGGTTCCGATGACCAGCCGATCATGCCACCGGGCGGTATCGCCAACGTACAGGGCGACGCTGCCCCACGCTGATGCTATCGCGAATCGTCTGCCAATGTACCCGTTCCAACGTGACACGCTCGAAACAAGTATGCCCGCAATCAGCAGGGAGACGAGGAAGCTCGCAATGCTCCATCGCTTGACCGCGGAACGCTTCATGGCCTGTCCCTTCGTTCCGAATGTCGGTCATCGCGCGTCGGCACAGGCGTTCCGCACTCCGGGCAGACGCCGGAGACGTTGCCGGTGAGGTTGTAGCCGCAGCGAACGCAGTGGCCTGGGGGGTACAGGATCGGAAGGCGTCGGCGCAAGATCGTGCAGGCCGCGAGAAACACGACTGACCCAAGCACCAAGGACGCGAGGATTCCGAGTACCTCGTTGGTTGGGAGCAGCAACATGACGCAAACGGCACAGATCACGGCCGTGATCGACATTGTCAAGAGAATCGACCGCGCTGTCGGTGCAAGGGGCCTTAGACGCAGGGAAGAAACCGCCATGGGAAACCAGATCGCGCCCATGACTGTCCCGACGTAGAAGAACCCGGGCGGAAGCACCAGAACGTCCAGCACGGGATCGCCCGTTTTCGATGCCGAATATGTGGCAGGCGCCCAGACAACGACCTGGACGAGGATGCCCACGAATAAGATCGCCGCGCTCATCGAGAGCAGGCAAGTATCACGTACGTGATCTCGCCGACGCGGTACATGCCGCCACACTACGACAGCAGGATAGATTCCGACCGCCAGGAAAAACGTCCATACTGGCGGTAGTCTCCAGTAACGGCGGAAGACAGGATGGCCTTGTAGGTCATAGGCGGAGTGCTCCACAGAGCATCGGCCTTCGTAAACCCCGACTTCGATGATCGACTGCCCACGCTCGACCACACCTAATGAGAGTAGGCGAAGGCTCGCGCGTGGCGCATAGCTCATCGCCCAGCCGAAGTCGATCCAAATGAGCAACACAGTGAGCATGGCGACGATGCTGCGCCGAACGCCGGGATTGCGTCTCCTGATGATGAGCGAGTAGGTGGGGTACAGCACCGGAAGGAATGGCAACCATCCCGGTGAGATGGGTGGCAGGAGGCGCGTAACGGCCCAGATTCCGGTCCACGCAGCGATCAGGATCAAGATCTTGACCATAGTCGTACCCTGTACATGGGCAGTTCAGACCTTCAGACGCGGCCGGCGCCGGCTCAACCTACTCAATCCGCGGCGTTTCGTCAGCCTTTGGCGCCGGCGTTCCACACTCCGGGCAGACGCCGGAGACGTTGCCGCGCAGGTTGTAGCCGCACGTGCGGCAATGGCCAGGCGGAGGGAGCGGTCGCCCTTCGCGAACCAGCTCTCTCGTTTGCGCGTCGATCTTCGTGTCTCGCTCCTCCTTCAAGGCCTTCTTCTCCGCTTTGGTCTTGGCGGCCTTGATGCGGGCGGCATACTCTCGGCGGACCTCGCCGGTGATGGCCCGGATTTCCTGCTCCCGAAAACATTGGCGCGCAAATGGGTCAACAACGTGCATTATTCCCTTCTCCTGATCGCGTCTCCGCATTCCGGGCATCTACCGGGCGAGCCACGGAGGTCGTAGCCGCATTTCGCGCACAGGCCGCGGCGGCGGTATCGCCAGCGATGAACGGGCCCGCGCAGGAAGGCCAGCACGGGATAACTGAGCAGGCCGACGAGAACGAGCCAGCTTGGCACCGTGACCCGCACGAGTCGGCAATTTCCCTTCGGGGACTCGATGGCATAACCGAGCGTGCCGAGGACCGGAAGGCGCAGATACCGTTCTGACGATTTGCCGGGCGCGAGATAGCCGGCTTCAACATTCACTTCGCCGGTGGTCATACGCAACGTAAGCCACGAGTCCGTCGTTCGGGTTGCAGTGATACACAGGCCCTCAACGGGCGTGGCGGCTGTGTATTGGCCGCCGATCGTAGACGATGTGCTCCCGATCAAAGAAGCGTACGCGGCGCACCACAGCAGCAGGGCGAAGACAAACGCGAGAAACGATAACAGCGTCACCGCCACCAGCCGAATCATCGCGCAGACTCCTTCCCGCATTCCGGGCAGCGATCGGGCGAGCCGCGGAGGTCGTAGCCGCAGTGGGGGCAGAGGCCGCGTTCGCGCAGGAGGCGCTGGCGGCGTCGCCAGAGGGGGCCGCCGTGGTCGCCGGGAGTGAGTCGCCAGAAGAGCCAGATCGTCACGAAGATGCCGGGACACAGGCTTGCAAAGCTGATGGCGAGCCAGAGCCACAGCGACATGGCGTAGGTGGGCGTGAACCAGTCAGCGATAAAACTGATCGCCACGGAAAACGCGATGACAATGACGGAGCCGGCTATGGTCGTGACCAGCATCCGCGTCTTGACGCCGGCGATGCGCCGATCAAAGCCGAGGTCACGGCGATAGGACAGCCCGCGAACGGCCGTCACGCCGGGGTAGCCCGCCAGCAGCAGGAAGACGACCCAGAACGGCAGGCCCACGCGCCGCGACCACGCGTAAGTGACCGTTGGAACGTACCTTTCGTTCGGGTCGGGCGGGCCGACGGTCTCGACGGAATGGTCGTCTTCTCCGTAGGTCATGAAGCCGGTCCACCGGGGCGTGCTGCTGCGAAACTCGTGCGGGTCGATACGCTCCAGGAAAGGCTCGTGGTTCGAGAAGACGTAATGCAGGTAGAACGTGCCCTCATTAGCGTACATGCAGACGTGTCGATGCGACGTGAGCCGTCCGCCGAGGTGGATCGGCGAGTCGTAGCTGAGCACGAAAATGACGAACGCCATAACCGCGGCGAGCGTGAGTAGAACGATGATGAGTCGGCGGATCATGGTGCAAACTCCCGTCGCATGCGGAGCAGTGGGGTTCGCTGAACTTCCTTCGATTATACCCGAAGGCTGCGGGTGGTCCGAGTGAAAAGTGCTCGGTCGGGCAGCCGTACGGCGGCGGACGTCCTCGGACATCAGCAATCGAGATCGGATGGCGTTGAGCACGCCGGTGGCAGCGCCGACAAGACCCCGGAGGGGTCAAGGAATGTAGCCACGGGTGCAGCGAGACCCCGGCTCGCCGGGACCGAGCGGAACCCGTGGTTGAGACGTTTTCTTGAACCGTTTAGCCCCGGATGGGGCGACGGAACGGTTGTGCCGCCTGTGCGATCACCGGCAACGTTCCTCCGCCCCATCCGGGGCGGAAGTCCTTCGAAGGACTCGGCAACCACGGGTTGCGCTCGGCCTGAACGCGGCCTCGCTCCACCCGTGGCTACATCCCGTCGCCCCATTCGGGGCGAATGCGCGGCATGATGAGCGACTTGGGCGGCTTTGCGGATCATCGCTCGAACTCCCTTCCGCATTCCGGGCAGCGGGGCTCGGGCAGGCCCTTGAGATTATAACCGCACGCGACGCACAGGCCGCGTTTGCGTCGGTGAAGGCGACGCGCAAGAGGAGCGCAGACGGCGGCAAATAGCAGCACCAGGAATGCTACGTTGGGTGCCCAGAGCGGGAAGCAGAACTCGCGGATGCGTAGCGACTGGCCCCTATGCGGCCACAGTGAAGGGGGCCATCTTGTAATGACATCTCCGTCGATTCGGCCTTGAGTCGTATGCAGTAACAAACAGACACAGTCGGCGGCGACCATGTGCCACCTTCGTGGCGTTGACTCACTATCGATCCACAGGACCAACGTCCCGGCCGTCGCGAATAACAGAATCACGATGATCGCCTTCCTGATCATGGCGCGAACTCCCGGCCACATTCGGGACAGCGCGGTTCGTCCTTCCCCCACCCTCCGCTGCGCGGAGGATGGGGCACCCGCCTCATGCGGACTATCCAGACGCGGCAGTGGCCGGGCTGGTGGCTGCGGATCCAGAGGAGGGGCGTGGCGATGGCGGCGGGGAGGAGCAGGACGATAGCGATCCTGCGGACCATGTGATGAGTCCGGGCCTCCGGGTTCGGAGGATGAGTCGGTACTGAACGCTTGTACATGCTCGCCGGCCTGCGGGTGCG
>Ga0214473_10010352_pt1 | contig 10973 bp, 11 predicted proteins | sample RVTome_7_FD_203509 | JGI IMG/M metagenome (GOLD analysis project Ga0214473, IMG submission 203509) | Soil microbial communities from uranium-contaminated site in the Upper Colorado River Basin, Wyoming, United States - RVT98D197 | ecosystem: Environmental > Terrestrial > Soil > Contaminated >... | reverse complement strand
TTATTCAAAACGTGTTCATAAATTGTATTTGCTAATAGTTGTGTGTTTCGTGTTAGTGTGTGATAGGTTATTAGTATTTTCAAGTTGATGTTATTAGAGAACAAGGACTTGTATTTAAGATGCAATTCTTGAGTATATGTTTAGCCTAGTACCTCTTATATTACTTCCAGCACCCAGTCCAGCAAAATGAGTGATAATAACAGTAATGACTCGCCAGTTCGGAGATTGGTGGGACCGGTGAGAATTGAACTCACGAACTCGCACGCCCCAGGCGCGAATCTTACCAAGCTAGACCACGGTCCCAGCCGCACACAAGATACCCCACCTACACTTTAAACCTTACCCCGCCCCCCAGGGCCCAGCCTACACGGGCTCCAGTAGCCGCCTCACCCTCTCACCCAGCGGCGGATGCCTCGAAAGAAGCCCCCGCCCCCCCGCCCCAGGCGCGAAGAGGCCCATGAACAGGCCGCCAAGCACCGCCTCGCCGGCGCCGCCCCCAGCTGCCGCGGCCATCTTCACCAGCGCCGAGGCCAGGGCGTAGGGGCGCCCCGAGAGCTTGGCCCCATCAGCGTCGGCCAGGTACTCACGATCCCTCGACAGAGCCGGCTCCAGCAGGAACCCTGCCAGGTTGAAGGCCGAGGCCACCTTCAGCCCCGACGCCGCTGACACCCACAGGGTGTCCCTGTTCCTAATGTGGGCGAGCTCGTGGCCCACCGACGCCAGCACCTCGTCCCGCGACAGGGACTCCAGCAGCCCCACGGACAGGTAGATGCCTGGCTCACCGTGCCCCCCATGCGAGAACACGGTGGGCCTGCCCGACCCCGACAGGTAGACGACGGGGACGCCCATCCCGGCGGCCTCGCACATCTCCGCGATCCCCTCGCGCAGGCCCCCCAGGTCATCGTCAGAGGCTCTCCTGTAACCGTACCACGTCCTCAACGCCCTGCCCCCCAGGAAGTATCCCAGGGTCACCACGGCCCCCGCCGCAAGGAAAGAGGCGCACATGAGCGTCACCCAGCTCCCGCATATGGACCTGATGTAGGCGTAGCCCGGGTCCGAGCATATCAGGTGAAGGGCGTCAGCGGCGCCCACCTGAAGCCAGTGGGCGAAGCAGCTAGGCGAGACAGCCAGCCCGAGGAGTAGCGAGCCCGCCAGGGGCGAGAACATCATCAGGGTCCTCGTCCTGTAGTCCCGCGACTCGACGAGCCTCAGCCCGGCCAGGACCAGCGCGGACATCCCTGTCCCCGCGAGCGCCACCGTCACGTAGGGGGCCGCGAACCCGGCCACGCTGTCCAGCAACTCAGCCCTTCCCCTCCCTCAGCCTCTCAAGGTTTCTCCTAAGCTCCTCGGCGGCCTCCCTGTCCATGATGCCGGCGCTCTGGACCAGGTAGCTGAACGCGGACTCGCCGAATGTCTCGAACAGCCCCATGAGAACGCTCCTGACCACGGTCCCCTCGAACTGCTCACGGGACATGGAGGGCCTGTACTCGTACCTTGCTACGCCCCCTTTCATCAGGGTCCTGTCCACCAGGCCCTTCCCGTGGAGCCTATCCAGTACCGTGGCGACGGTGGTGACCGCCACCCCTCGGTCCCTGGCCAGGTGCTCGTGTATCGACCTCACGTCCCCGGCGCCCATCTCCCAGACCGACCTCATGACTGCTGCCTCCAGGTCGCCCAGTACCTTTGCAAGGTCCTCTTTGTGAGGCTGGAAGTCGATCCACTCGCCACCCGACACGTGAACTACGCCCTGTAGTTAACTTTATATCCCCGACTGCAACTACGAAGAGTAGTTTCGCCCATCAGTGATTTAAACATAGCGCGGTGAGCCCATGAACTCCCTTACCCTCGTCCTCAAGAACCTGTCCAGAAGAAAGGGGCGCACAGCCCTCAACTCAATCGGGCTCACCCTGGCCATAGCCGTCATAGTGGCCACGTACACCATCTCAAGCTCCATGAAGACCCAGATAGGCGAGGAGGTCGAGAAGTACGGGCCCAACATAGTCGTGAAGCCTGACACCAGCTCCATCAGCATACCCTACGGCGACATCACCATCGGGCGGTCAACCATGCAGCAGAGCCTCATAGAACGCATATCCGGCATACCCAACGCCAAGAACGTACGAGTGGCCTCCCCGAAGCTGTTCGGCCAGGCCCAGGTGGACGACGAGACCGTCCTGCTCGTGGGGCTGCTCCCGGACAGGGAGCTGAAGCTGAAGCTCTGGTGGGTCATCGAGGGGGACCTGCCCAGGGTGGGTGTTTACGAGGCGCTCGTCGGGTCCGAGATCACCAAGGCCCTGGGGCTCACGGTGGGCTCGACGATCACGGTCAACGGTGAGCCCTTCAGGGCGGCGTCCCTCCTCGGGGAGACAGGGTCAAGCGACGACTACACTTTGTTCGTGGAGCTGAGCACGGCCCAGCTCCTCCTGGGTCAGGCCGGCGAGATCAGCCTAGTGGACATAGGCGCCCTCTGCTCGGACTGCCCCGTCGAGGAGATCGCCAGGCAGATAATGGAGGCCATCCCGGGCGTCAGGGCGCTCCCCGTGAAGCAGGCCGTGGAGACGAGGATGAAGGCGGTCGAGCAGGCGGCTAACTTCTCGCTGGTGCTGGGCGCCGTGGTCCTCGTGGTGGGCTGCGCGGGCGTCATGAACACGATGGTTGGCTCTGTCCACCAGAGGAAGCGCGAGATAGGGGTCTTCATGAGCCTGGGCGCCGACGATGTCTACATCTACAAGACCTTCCTCTACGAGGCGCTCATCATGGGCCTCGCGGGCGGCATCGCGGGCTCAGCCCTGGGGGTCACGTCCTCCCTCGTCGTTGGGCCGGCCATGCTCTCGACAGCCATAAGGCTTGTTGATGTGCCGACGTTCATCGTGCCCCTCTCATTGGCCCTGTCGGTGGCCGCGTGCCTCTTGGCGAGCCTCTACCCCACATGGAGGGCCACGAAGATCGACCCGGTTAGCGCGTTGAAGGCGATCTGACTTGATAGAGATCATGGAAGTGACGAAGAGCTACCCCATGGGCGGGGACCAGGTCAAGGCCCTCGACGGCGTGAGCCTCACCATCGGGGAAGGCGACCTACTCGCCGTGACAGGCCCCAGCGGGAGCGGCAAATCGACGCTCCTGTACACCATCGGGGGCCTCCTCACCCCCACGGAGGGCGAGGTGCACGTGAACGGCTACAAGGTGTACAGTCTGCCGCCTAGGGAGCGGGCTAGGTTCAGGAGGGAGAACGTGGGGTTCATCTTCCAGACCTTCGAGCTGCTGCCCTACCTCACCGCGGAGGAGAACGTCATGCTGCCCCTGTCCCTGGCGGGGCTCGACCCGATCGACCAGTCGGACATGGCCCTCGAGGCCCTTGAGAGGGTGGGGCTGAAGGACAGGGCCAGACACAAGCCCAGCGAGCTCAGTGGCGGCGAGCAGCAGAGGGTCGCGATAGCCAGAGGAGTCGTGAACAGTCCGGACATACTGCTGGCGGACGAGCCCACAGGGAACCTGGACCAGAAGACAGGGGAGGGGATTATGCGACTACTCACCGAGCTAAACAGAGCAGACGGGCAGACCATCGTCTACGTAACCCACAGCCAAGCCATGGCAGGGATGGCGGACAAAGCCATCGGAATGACGGATGGGCGGATCGTGACACGAAGCTAGAGGAGAGAAAGAATGACTAAGAGAAAACAAGTAGATAGGAACGCGAGGAAGAGTCGAACCGGAGCCAACAGGAACACATTGATACTCGCCGCGCTGCTCATAGGCCTCGTCGGGTACTGGGCATTCACGCAGTTCAGCGACGGCGCGGGCAACTATCCGGGGCTGGTGGAGGGCGTGTTCTACCAGGACCCGGCGGTTTCCGCGGACGGCGGCGGCGTAGCAGTGCCCAAGGTGTTCGTAGAGGAGAACAGGCTGGTGTTCATCGACGTGAAGCTGGAGGAGCCGACGACCGAGCTGGTGTACCAGGGTAGAACGATACCCCTGTCACTGTACGGGGACGGGGAGGTCCTTCCACTGATCATCATATCCACGCCGAAGGGCAAGGTAATCACAGGCATAAGGGTCTGCGAGCCCTGCGGATCATTCAGCTTCCACATAGTTGAGAAGAGGTACCTCCAGTGCGACGCCTGCGGCACACGGTGGAACATAGAGACGCTGCAGGGAGTCTCAGGCGGGTGCACAAAGTACCCGCCACCGGCCCTGTCTGCCTCCACATCCGACGTTGTCCAGATCAACATCGCGTCCACAGGCCTAAGGGCGCAGGCGTAGACCTGGACAGTCTTTTTTTTCATAATCCATGCCGAAACGAGCCCCTAAACTTTAATCGGCAAGAGGTTTTTAACATGGGAACATTACGTATCCCTATACAGGTGAGCCGACTGTCTGAAGACGAGCAAATAAAACAGATGAGAAACATGGCCTGCATGCTGCACAGCACATACTTCGGCGTGCTGCAGGCCCTGCGGAAGGAGAAGGGGTTATTCGCTATCTGCGAGCTGTCAATTAAGGGCATCGACGAGATGCTGAAAGCCTACTTCAACTTCCTTGAGAACCAGAGCGTACCGGAGATCATAGCTCACCTGGAGAACACCGGCATATACCAGAACATCGAGCTCGTGAAGAAGGGCGACAGGTACATGCTGGACATCGGGAAATGCATGTTCGCTGGAGGCGCCGAGGGCGTGCACAGCACAATCAAGGGCATAGACATGCCGTGCCCCATCGCTCTCTTCATCAGCTCGTGCCTGGCTAAGGAGAACCCGTTGAAGCGCATCTACATATACCCCTCAGTTTACGACGAGGAAGGTGTCACCACCCAGATCGACATGGTCTCACCCGAGGAATTCGAGAAGCGGATGAACGAGCTGAACAAGATCGCCAAGATCGAGAAGTAACAGCAATCCACCTACATCTCTCAGTTTCAAGTAACCTTTTCCATAATGTAAAAGCGCCTTCTCTTTTCATTTAGATAGGGATACACGGGGTGCTCTTAACAAATTATTAAAATAATAGATGGCATTGAAATAATGAAGTGTATTAACCATGAGCAGCCGGGGCGCTTCGAAGCATAAGAGGTCTTTCGACAGTCTCCTCGCCGAGTCGATAAACGAGAGCTTCGCGATTCTTCTGGACGCCTCCGCCCTGAAGTCCTTCCTGTCGTATCTGCAGATGAACCATAAGATCCAGGAAAAGGAGATAGGGCAGAACCTCGACGTCTTCTCGTCCGAGCTTGAGAGGCTCTTCGGCGTCAACGCCTCGAAGATCGAGAGGCTTGTTGTCGCCCTGCTGTTCTCCAAGCTGGGGCTGGGGTACGAGGAGAAGGATGAGTTCAGGTTCGAGGACTACCTCAGGACGGCACGCGCGCGTGGCGTGGTCCACAACGACTTTCAAAAGGCCCCGCCCGTCCTGGGCGAGAGGGACCTCCGCATAGTCCACTCACTGGGCGAGGACGCGAGGAAGTCCGTTACGCAGATGGCTAAGGAGACGGGCTTCTCCCGGCCCACCGTTACGAGCATGATCGACAGGCTGGTGAAGCAGAACGTGCTCCACATCAAGGCCGGCCTGAACATACGTGAGCTGGGGTTCCCCACGGCCTGCATCGCGCTGGAGTGCAAGCTCATGGATCAGAGGAAGGAGCTCGTCAGAAGCCTGGCAAGGTGCCCTCGCATACTCATGATCCTTGAGCCGTCCGAGAAGGTCAACATGCTGGTGTTCCTGTACGGGGAGGACCAGGTGACCCTCAAGTCCACAATCGAGTCGTTCCGCCACTTCTCGGGCGTCAGCCTGGTCGACATATACCACTCTGGGCCCCCTCAGGTCCCGGCCTCCTTCAACCTGCCCATCTTCGTCGAGAAGGGTTACACTACGCCGTGCGGCAGGGCGTGCGTGGACTGCGTCAACTACAGGACCAATGAGTGCATGGGGTGCCCGGCCGTCAGGGAGTACCGGGGCCCGCTTTAGCCATCCCGTTGCAGCTCCCCTCCATGGGCTGTAGCCCTGTCTGTAGATGAATGGTGTTTGCCGGGTAAGGAAGGGGGTGGGTCGCCGATCCTTCGAGGCTAGTAGAATATGCCCAGCAGGTAGCTCAGAAAGAACACCGCACCCACGAAGGCGCCGAACATCACGAGGACCCACCCCATGAAGAGGGCCGTGATCTTGGGGGACCTGGGCTTCCCAAGAAGCGCGGCCAGCAGGAGCACAACGACAGGGGCCTCGATGATGCCCACCACGATGAGCCCAAGGGGCCTCCCCAGGGGGTTCACCGTGCTCTCCAGGGCCGATGCTACACTCTGAATCGCCAGCGCGATGTACACCAGCGCCTCATGCATCGTGCTTCACCTCCAACTCGATGAGCGGAACAACCTTCGTCAGGACCGTGTACAGCAGCAGCGGCAACGCGAAGGAGCCCAGCAGTATGGCTGCCTCGATCCACGTGGGCGAGTATATCCCCACCTGCTGCACCCCTATAGAGAGGGTCGGCACGATGATCATGTACCTCTTGAACCAGAACGCGATCACGAGCATGAGGGACATCGCGGCCGTCCAACCCACGTTCACGTAGTCCTTCCTGAAGGCCTGCACGAGCATGTAGAGGAACGGTATGACCAGGCCGAGGGTGGTCATGACCCAGAAGAGGGCCGCGAAGCTGCCGAAGAGCCACTCCTCCGAGACGAAGGCCTCCCCCGACGGCCCCGCGAAGAGGGCCGCCAGCTGCTCGGCCATCATCATGTACAGGTACACGAGGGTCGTCATGGCCGTGAAGTTGCTGAGCCCCCTGAAGAGGTCGGGCTTGATGATGTCCTCCCAGTGGTAAATCCTCCTCACGACGGCCGCGATCACCATGACGGACGCGATCCCCGAGGCGACGGCCGCGACTATGTAGTAGGGCCCGGCGAAGGCGTTGAACCAGAGGGGCCTGGAGCTCAGGAGGCTGAATATCCACGCCACCGTTGTGTGGACCATGACCATCACGGGGAGGATGGTGACGGCCAGCCAGAAGGAGAGCCTGTCGATGGTCGCCTCCTCCCCCTCCTCGTAGAGTGGGATCAAACGCTTGAACAGGCTAGCCCTCCACCCCGTGGACCTCTCCATGGCCACCTTGATGTCCCTGCGCATGGGCAGGTACAGGTACGTGGTGCTGAGGACGAGGTACGTCGCGACGGCCGTGATGTCCCAGATGAGCGGGGAGTACATGAAGCGGCTGGCGTACTCCGTTATCAGCAGCATGGCCCTGTCGGGCCTACCCAGGTCTATCACTATGCTCATGCCGGCCATGATCAGGCTGACGATGGTTAGCAGCTCCGCGATCCTGGCGATGGGCTTGTACCGGTGAGCGTTCAGGAGCCTGACGGCCGCCGATATGGCTATGCCCGCGTGGCTTATCCCTATGAAGAAGATGAAGTTGGCGATGTAGACGCCCCAGATGGTCACGTCGTTGAGCCCGGTGACCCCCAGCCCGTACATCAGCTGCTGCTGGTAGGCGTACACTGAGACGGCGAACGTCAGCCCGAGTATGGCGACGAACGGGTAGAACTCCCTCGACGTGTGCATCAGGGGCCTCAGCATCCTGTCCACGTTGTCGGTCACAGCTTCTCACCGTCCTTGGACCATTTGACCCCGCGCGTGAAGTAGTAGAGCTTAGGGAACGTCCCCAGGTTCTCCCTGATCCTGAGGGTTCTCTCGGTCTTAAGCAGCCTGGACACCTCGCTGTCGGGGTCGTTGAAGTCGCCGAAGTGCCTGGCTCTGGTCGGGCAGACCTCAACGCACCTGGGCACCGGGTTACCGTTCCTTATCCTATGAACGCAGAAAGTACACTTCTCGTTCACGCCCCTCACCCTTATGGGCACAGCCTCGTTGAGTGGCTCCACCAAGCCGTCGATGGGGTTGACCCTGCTGGGGGGCAGCTCAGGGTTCCACCAGTTGAAGCGCCTGGCGTTGTAGGGGCACGCCGCCATGCAGTACCTGCAGCCGATGCAGATGTCGTAGTTGATGAGCACCAGGCCGTCCTCGTCCTTGTACGTGGCCCCCGTGGGGCAGACCTTGGTGCAGGGCGGGTTGTCGCAGTGGAAGCAGTTGAAGCTGAGGTACCAGTGGTCAGGCTTAGGCGAGTCCGTGTAGTCGATGACGGCCCCCACGGGGGGGATGTTCTCGACCTCCGTCACGGGGCGTTGGTTGTCCATCTCGAAGAGGTCTATCCAGTGCATGTTCCCGGGAGCGTCAGGCACGTTGTTCTCGAGCTTGCACGCGTGTAGGCACCGTCTGCAGCCTATGCACGCGCCGACGTCGATCATCATCCCGAAGCTGGCGCCCTTGACAGGCTGGGGGTACACCGTGCCCACCATTTTCCTTATTATGGGGGTGCCCACGTTCCTCATCTTGGTCGCCAGATTGCTGAGGGCTAGGAAGATGCCTGCTGCGCTAACCTTCTTGAAGAACTCTCTTCTGCTTGAATTAGCCATTCGACTGCCTCCTAAAAACGTACACCGCGAACAATAGTACCTCGGCCACGACCACCACCGCGATCAGCGGCACGATGGGCGTCGGCGCGGCCTCCTCCCTCTGCGGTATCGAGGGTAGCGTAGCGAAGCCGCTTATCACCGGGTCATGGGGGTCGTGGCACTCCGCGCACTGGGCCTCCGGGTCATCAAAGCTGCCGTGGGTCCCCTGCGCCCACGCCGTGTATCTCTCGTTGTGGCACTGGGCGCACAGGGGCACAGAGTTGTTGAGGGGGTACACCTCCCTGTTCACCAGCTCAAGCTTCAGCTCATGGATGTCCCCGTGGCATGACAGGCACGCGTAGGACCTCTCACCTAGCACGTCGTGCTTATCCAAGGGCCTGTCGTGGCAGCTATGGCAGTCCAGCTCCTGGTCGCTTAGGCTGAAGCTGTGGCCTGTCTTTCCGGGCGTGCCGTTGACAAAGTCGGCTGGGGCCCGGATCATGTGGCAGTCCGAGCACTCTACACCCCCTTCGCCGTGGAGGGTGCTCTGCACCTGGTCGACGTGGGTTTCGTGGCACTGGCCGCATGTTCCCGTTGGGGTCTCGAAGGTGAGCTCGGACGTGTGCTGGTCATGGCACTTTAAGCAGTCCGCGGCGCCGTGGGCCGGCCCACTATCCAGCCACTCCTCGTAGGTGGGGTACGGGCCTGAGTGGCAGGTGGCGCAAAGCTCAACGGACGTGTCGCGCTTCATGGTATCGCCGGGCCCGTGGCACGCCTCACACCCCACACCGGTCGAACTGTACTCCTCCGTGTTTTCGTCGTAGCCCGTCGTATGGCAGCTGAGGCATGAAGCGGGGGACCCCAAAGCCTTCCACTCCGACTGAAACTCAACGTTGGAGGTCGCCTGCGTGTGAGGTGTTCCCACCCATTCCTCCATTTCACCAGGGTGGCACTCAACACAATATGCGGCCCCTTTGTACTCAGGGTCGCTGGGTTGCGCGTGAGCGATTCCGCTTCCCAATGCAGTAACCGTGAAGACGGCGAAGATCAACATTAATAGCATTTTTTGGAGCTTAATGTTCTCACAACCTTGGGGCAACCCTGTTTTCCTCAATTTGAAGGTCACATGATTATAGTATTTCAAAATATTTATACCCCACGAGTTAACATTAGGTCAATTTTCATAATATAAATATTTTCTTCATATTTATTATATAATGTTTAATAATTGATATACAATTTTCCATTTTGTAAATAATAATAGGCGTTCAAGCGTGGATATGTTACCAGCGTCATGAGTCGCTTACGAAAAAAAGCCTGAAAACTCATAAACAAGTATGTACTTAAACAGGGCTGAATCTTCCATTATGAATAAATTTAAATGATTTTATTATCATATCTCATGCCCTCACACTATATTTAAAGCAAAATGAAAATTTTATATAATTAAAACGTAACCTAGATTAGATTACAATGATCAACGAAAAGCAAACAATGTACTTGGCTTTCATTGCAATTATCCTCGCGACAATCGGAATCGGATTGTCATATTACAAAACAGCGGGTCCAGAGGGCCCCGCGGGACCTGCAGGCCCCGCGGGTCCAGCTGGACCTGCTGGACCGCAAGGACCCGCGGTTACTTTTGCTGCTGAACCAGAGTCCTGCTCAACTTGTCATAAGGAGGCTGGTGCGGTACACCAGGCGTCCTACGATGAGCTGTACCAAGATGGTGTAATCGCCATCACAGACTTAGCCTACCAATTCACCTCTCCAAACACACACAAAGTAACCTTCAAGATGACCAAGGCTGGTGAGCCTTTTGACGCCAGAGACGCAGACTCGCTGAACATCTACTTCGCACCGTACACAGGCACAAAGTTCCAGTTCGAGCCGGCTGCCGCCAGGCTGTCGATAAAGGGAACCCTAACATATGATGGCGCCGGCGGAATAACCAGCACCCTAACGAGCATTAACCCCGCTTACGCGACCAACCTAGGAAACGTTAACGGCCTTATAGTGGTGTATGGAAGGGATGAGACCGTCGGCAGGATACCCGGGACTCGCCTCGACCAGAACAAGTACCCGTTCGCGGCCCTAGCAGAGACAGGCTCCGGCGTTAACTACGTTTCCGCCGCTAACGTCGCAAGTTGCGAGAAATGCCACACGGATCCCTACCTCAAGCACAGCTACATCTACGGCCAGGTTAACAACGACGCCTCGACCGACTTCTACACATGCAAGGCCTGCCACCTGGATAACGCTGCGGGCGGCCACTACGAGTGGCAGCTTCTAGTCGATGACCCGCTGCTGGCTGCAGCGTATCTAGCAGGCACCACGGAGCTTACTCCTGAGCAGGAGGAACAGTACGCGTACACGATGTCAGTCATGAACGACGTGCACATGTCGCACGCCATGGAGTTCCCCTACCCTCAGTCCATATCAAGCTGTGTGACGTGCCACGAGGGCAAACTCGACGTCGTGTTGTCGGCTGCTAATTTCAAGGCGGAGGCCTGTAAGAGCTGCCACCCCGTGACCGGCTCCGAG
>Ga0214473_10010351_pt1 | contig 10973 bp, 9 predicted proteins | sample RVTome_7_FD_203509 | JGI IMG/M metagenome (GOLD analysis project Ga0214473, IMG submission 203509) | Soil microbial communities from uranium-contaminated site in the Upper Colorado River Basin, Wyoming, United States - RVT98D197 | ecosystem: Environmental > Terrestrial > Soil > Contaminated >... | reverse complement strand
ACCCCTCCGAAGTGTGGATTCTGGTCCTGCGAGTCGCCTCCGAGTTCCTGGAGCGCGCTGTCTTGTTCGTGCGTCGCCGGCAGCGCTGGGTGGCCTTCGGGGGATTCGGCCCGGGGGGCGGCGAGGCGAGCGTGGAAAACCGCGTTCAGGGAATGTCGTTCGGCCTGGCGGAGAATCCTCTCCTGGAGGCGGCCGCCTCCGACCGCACCGCGCGCATCGGCGCGCCGGAAGCCGAGCCCGGGACGGTGCCCATCCTGAGCGCCCTGGGCTCCCTGCAGCCCACGCAGTTCGCGATCCTCCCTGTGGTCGCGGGCGGCCAGGCGGTCGCTCTCCTCTACCTCGACAACGGCGCGGGCGAGACCCCCCTTCCCGATCTGCGCTCCCTGGAGATCTTCCTCTCCCAGCTCGGCCTGTGCCTCGAGAACGTCGCCCTCCAGAAGCGCATGGCGGAGGCCCCCGCTTCAGCATAGCCGGGCTCCGGCGCCCGCCGTTCCGGGCGCGAAAGCTCTTCCAGTCCAAGCGTTTGTAGGTTGAAAAAGGTCCGGCCGGACATTAAATAACACCGGGTGGACTACCCACGCGGGATAGGTCCGCGACCATGAGGACCGCCGGTTCGGGCCTGAGGGATTTCTGCGCCGAGGCGGAAGAGCTGCTCGACGCGCTGTGGGACGGGATCGACCTGCTGGAAGCCAACGCCGACCGGCCGGAGGCCCTCCCGCCGCGCCTGCACGCGCTCTTCCGCCACGCCCATTCGCTCAAGGGCCTGGCCGGCATGAGCGGGCTCGCCGAGGTGGCGGCTGCCGGCCACCAGCTCGAGAACACGCTCGACGCGCTGCGGCTGGGGAAGACCCCGTGGAGCCCGGCGGTCGCCGACTGGATGCGGGACGCCTGTCAACGGCTGCGGGGGGAGGTGCGGCGGCTGGCCGCGGGGTCCGCACCCGCCGCTCTCGAGCTCCCGCCGCTCTCCCCGGGGGCGTCGCCGGCCCGCGCGGCCGGCGCTCCGGCCGCGGGCAGAACGGCCCCGGCCGGCGCCGGCACCGTCGATCCGGCGCTGCGCGCCGTCCTCAGCCAGTACGAGGAAACCCGGCTCGATTTCCACCTGCACCGCCGCTCGCCGCTCAGCGCCGTGCGCGCGCGCTGGAGCCTCGAGCAGATGAATCTGGGATTGCGCGATCTGCTCGGCCGCCTGGAGCCGCTGGGCGAAGTGATCGCCACCGTCCCGGAGCGCACCACGCCCTCCGGCGCCGAGTTCCTCATCCTGTTCGCCGGCGACGCGGAGCGCGCCCGCCAGGCGTGCGCGCATCTGGCGCAGGTGGAGTCGCTGGTGGCGCCCTCTTCGGCCCAGGCCCTGCCGCCGCCGGAAGAGGACCTCGGTCACACCCTGCGCGTGGACATCGAGCGTCTGGACCCCATTCTCGGCCGCGCCGGCGAGATCACTCTGGAAGCGGGCCGCCTGGAGAAGGCGCTCGTAAGTCTGAATGAGAAGCTGGGACCCTCCTACGACCGGGACGGCGTCCTGCGCGCCGCGCGCAGCCTGGCCCGGTCGATCGGCCAGTTCCGCAACGGCCTGCTCGAGCTGCGCATGATCCCCATGCGCCGCCTGGCGGCGCGCCTCGACCGCACGGTGCGCGACCTGTCGCGCCGCAGCGGCAAGAGAGCCTCCTTCCGCTGCATCGGGGTCGACACGGAGATCGACAAACACGTCGCCGACACCCTGCTGGCGCCGCTCCTGCACCTGGTGCGCAACGCCGTTGACCACGGTCTGGAGACGCCCGAGGAGCGCCGGGCGGCGGGCAAGGCGGAGGAGGGAATCGTCACGCTCGAGGCCACGCCGCACGGCGGCAGCGTCACGCTGCGCATCAGCGACGACGGCCGCGGGCTCGAGCCCGCCAGGCTGCTGCAGGCGGCGGAGCGCCTGGGGATGGAAATTGGCGACGACTCGCGCAGCGTGACCGATCTGATCTTCGAGCCCGGCTTCTCCACCCGCACCCAGGTCAGCGAGACCTCCGGGCGCGGGGTCGGCCTCGATGAGGTGCGCCAGCGCGTCCGGGGGCTGAAGGGCACCCTGCACGTGTCCTCGGTGCGCGGCCAGGGGTGCGTGTTCGAGATGCTGGTCCCGGCCACGCTGGCCATCGTGCCGGCCTTTCTGGTGCGCAGCGGGCCGGCGCTGGTGGCTCTGCCGCTGGCGGCGGTGCTGGAGAGCCGCCTGGTGCGCGGCGAGGACCTGCGCCGGCTGGAGCGCAACCGCCTGCTGCCGCGCGGCCGGGGGATGATGCCGGTGTTCCGTCTCGGGGATCTCCTCGGCCTCGAGAAGGGGTCCGACGCGCCGCCGGAGCGCCAGCCGCTGCTGGTGGCGCGCCACCCGCAGGGAGAGGTCGGTCTGGAAGTCGACGCGCTCATCGGCCAGCGCGAGGTCATGGTCCGCCCGTTGCCGGGCCGGCTGGCAGGCCACCCGGCGGTGCACGGCGCGGCCGAGCTGGAGGGTGACCAGGTGGCCTTGATGGTGGACCTCGGCCGCCTCATCGAGCAGGGGAGGACGGCGTGAAGCGGCAGCCCCGCGTCCGCAGCCGGAGATCGGCGGAGTCCCACGAGCCGAGATCCGGGCCGGCGGGGGCCGCACCTGCCGCCGTTCTCGATCTGCCGGAACCGGCGGCTTCACCCGTGTCTGCCGCGGCGGGGCGCCCGGAGCCGGACCCCGCGCCCGATCCCCACTCCACGGCGCCGCCGGCGGCGCGCGATCCGGAGCCGCAGCTCGTGGTGGCGGTGGCCCAGGTTCTGTACGCCGTCCCCATCATGGGTATCGAGGAGATCCTGCCGATGCGCGAGGTGGCCCCGCTGCCGCGCAGCGCGACGGCGGTGCGCGGCATCCTCTTCCTGCGCGGCCATCCGGTGACCGTGATCGACCTGGGGATGCAGCTCGGCGGGCCGCCCACGCGCGGCGCCCGCATCGTGGTGCTGGCGCTCGGAGGGGAGCGCTACGGGCTGGTGGTGGACCAGGTGCTCAAGGTCGTGGTGCCGGGCGACCTGCGCGATCCCGCCCCTCCGCCCGCGGCGCTGCTGGCGGCGCCCGCCGTCCGGGCCGTCGCCCGTCTGGGCGAAGAAGTGATCACGCTGCTCGACCTGGAGCGGCTCATTCCGGCTCCGCCGGCGGTGCGGACGGGCTCGTGACGGTCCGTTGCCCCGGCTGCAGCAAGGAGTATCCGATCCCGGCGCTGCCGCCGGGCAAGGGCGCCGCCGTGCGCTGCAGAGTCTGCGGCACGGTCTTCCGCATCGAGGCGCCGGCGGCCGCGGCGCGCGCCTCCGCCCCCCGGCCCGCCGCGCCCCCGGGACCGCTCGATCCGGTGTTCAGCGTGCGGCGCCAGACGGGGGCCGGGGCGGCGCCGGCGCCGCAGCCGGGCGCCGCGGTCCTCATTGCCGATGAGTCGCGTCCGTTCCGGGACGCCCTGCAGCGCGCCGTCCAGGAGCTCGGGGAGCGCTGCGCGGTGGTGGAGGACGGTGAGGCCGCCCTGCGCTACGTGCAGGAGCAGAGGCCGCGCCTGCTGCTCGTCAACGTCTACCTGCGCAAGCTGCTGGGCGTCATCGTCTGCGAGCGGGTGAAGGCCGATCCGGTCCTGCGCTCGACCCGGGTGGTCCTGGTCGGCTCCCTCTTCCGTCAGGATCGTTTCGTGCGCCAGCCGGACCGCGACCGGCTGTACGGGGCGGATGACTACATCGAGGAAGCGATCGAGCCGGACGATCTGCGCCAGCGCCTGCAGGCGCTGCTGTCCCCGGCCCTGGCGCCCGCGGCCGCCGCCACCCCCTCCACCGCGCTCGCCCCCCCGGAGGATCTGCAGCGCCTGATCCGCATCATCCTCTCCGATATCCTCGTCTATTACCCCGACCGTTGCGAGACGGCCGTGCGCGAGGGACGTTTCGTCCAGGAGTTCCGCGTCGAGCTCGAGGAAGGGCGCCGGCTGGTGGCGGAGCGCTTCGCCGGCCTGCCCCAGGTCGCGGAAATCTACAAGCGCGCGGTTCGCGACTGGGCCGAGGAGCGCCGCCAGGCGCACGTCGGGTGAGGCTCCTGCCGCCGCCGTGAGCCTCCGCCTCGACACCCCGCGCCTCGACGCCGCCGCCTACGAACGGCTGGCGCGCGGGGTCTACGACGCCAGCGGCATCCAGCTCGGAGACCGGCACCGCAGCATCGTGGAGGCGCGCGTGGAGACGCGTCTGCGCGAGCTGGGCCTGGCCGAGCCCGCCGCCTACGAGCGCCTGCTGCGCTCCGGCCCGGGCCGTGTCGAGGAGATGGATCACCTCCTCGACCTGCTGGCGGTTCACGAATCGTATTTCTTTCGCGAGTCCTCGCAGCTGGAACTGGCGGCGCGCACGCTCCTCCCGGAGGCGCAGCGCGCCCGAGACGGACAGACGGTGCGCGTGTGGAGCGCCGGCTGCGCCAGCGGGGAGGAGCCGTACTCGCTGGCCATCCTGCTGGAGGAGAGCCGAGCCTGGCGCGACGGGGCGATCGAGATCATCGGCACCGACCTCAGCCCGTCGTGTCTGAAGCGGGCCCGCGAGGGGGCGTACGGATCCGCGGCCCTGCGCGACACCAGCGCCGCCCGCCGCGCCCGTTACTTCGATCACCGGGGCACGCAGGTGTCCCTGCGCGACAAGGTGCGCCGGCAGGTGCGCTTCCAGAGGCTGAACCTGTACCGCGACCGCGCCCTGGCGGGGCTCGGCCACTTCGATCTGATCCTGTGCCGCAACGTTCTGCTCTACTTCGACGCCGCGGCGCGGGCCCGCGTGGTCGCCTGCCTGCATGAGCATCTGCGCGCCGGAGGGTGGCTGGTGGTGGGCCGCGCCGAGACCCTGCTCAACGTCCCCAGCCCCCTGGAGGCGTTCGAGCGCGATGGGGAGGTCGTGTACCGGCGTCCGGAGGGGTCCTGGCCGTGAAGCCGCCGGATCCGGGCCGCACCCGGCGCGTGCTGGTGGTGGACGACTCCGCGTTCGCCCGCCGCGCCCTGGTGTCGATGATCCGCTCGCAACCTGGCTTCGAGGTGGCGGCCTCCGCCGTGGACGGCGAGGAGGCGATTCGCCTCACCCTGCGCCATCGGCCCGATCTGATCGTGCTGGATCTCGAGCTGCCGCGCGTGGGGGGTCTGGGTTTCCTGCGCTGGCTGATGCGCCACCACCCGGTGCCGGTGCTGGTGGTGACAGGGGCGCGGGGAGGTCGGGAGGTGTTCCGCGCCCTCGACATGGGCGCCGTCGACTTCCTGCTCAAGCCCTCGGCGCGCGCCTCGGAGAACCTGCTCGGCATGCGCGAGGAGCTGGTGCGCAAGCTCGTGGCCATACGCGGGCTGACCGGTAACGCCTGGAGCGGGGCGGCGCGCCCGCTGCCCCCGCCGCCGCCCGTCCCCGGCGCCTCCGTGCACGCCCCCGGGATGGAGCCGCCGCTGGTGGTCATCGGTGCTTCGACGGGCGGGCCGCCGGCGCTGCAGTTCCTGCTCGCCGCACTGCCGCCCGAGTGGCCCGGCAGCATCGTGGTGGCGCAGCACATGCCCGCCCTCTTCACGGGCATCTTCGCGGAGCGCCTCGACCGTATCGTGCCGCTGGAGGTGGGGGAGGCGCGCGAGGGGGAGGCGCTGCGCCCCGGGTCTTGCCTCATCCTTCCGGGCGGCCAGCAGGGACGCCTGGAGCGGGCCGGCAGCGGCCTCGTGGTTCGCCTGCGGGAGCGCCGCGAGGCGGAGCGCTATGCGCCCAGCGTCGACCTGCTGTTCACTTCCGCCGCCGCAGCAGCCGGCGAGCGGGTGACCGCGGTGGTGCTCACGGGCATGGGAGACGACGGCGCCGAGGGCGTGAGCCGGGTGCGCCAGGCAGGGGGGCGCACGGTGGCCGAGGCGGCCGAAACCGCGGTGGTATTCGGCATGCCGCAGGTGGCGATCCGCACCGGCCAGGTGTCCGAGGTGCTGGGGCTGGAGGGCATCGCGCGGCTGCTCGGGTCGCTCGTCAGCACCGCGCCCGAGCTCGCCGGAGTGGACGGAGATCGGCGCGGCAGGCCGGTTTGAATCAGCGCGCGGCGCTGTGATAGCATGGCGCGCGCAGCAGGGAACGCAAGCTGCCAGGCCGGGGACGCGAAGGACCGATGACCTTTCTGATCGTCGAGGATTCGCCCACCATGCGGCAGCTGATCGCCTTCTCGCTCAGCCGCTTCCGCGGCGCACGCATTCTGGAGGCGAGCGACGGGGTCGACGCGATGAAGAAGCTCGCCTCGGAGCAGGTCGACCTGGTCCTCACCGACATCAATATGCCGGTCATGGACGGCCTCAAGCTGGTGGGGCTGCTGCGCCAGGATCCCAAGACGCGCGAGCTCCCGATCGTGATCATCACGACGGAGGGTGCCGAGGCGGATCGCGAGCGCGGCATGGCCCTGGGAGCCACCGCCTACATCGTCAAGCCGATCCAACCCTCCGAGCTCGTCAAGACCATCAACGGCATCCTGCGCGGATAGAAATCCGCTCCGCGCCGGGGCGCCGACTCGCGACAGCCGAGCCAACCACCCGAGGCTGAGCATGGCCGACTACCCCTTCAGCGTCATCGAGCAGCGCTGGCAGGAGCGCTGGCGCGCCGAGCGCGTGTTCGAGGCCCGCGAGGACGACCCGCGTCCCAAGTATTACCTGGTCGAGATGCTGCCGTACCCCAGCGGCCGGATTCACATGGGGCACGTGCGCAACTACTCCATCGGCGATGCCCTGGCGCGCCTCAGGCGGATGCAGGGGATGAACGTGCTGCATCCGATGGGGTGGGACTCCTTCGGCCTCCCCGCCGAGAACGCCGCCATGGCGCACAAGGTGCACCCCCGCCTGTGGACCGAGGAAAACATCGCCTACATGCGGCAGCAGATGCAGGCCCTGGGACTGTCCTACGCCTGGGAGCGCGAGATTGCGGCCCACCGCGAGGAGTATTTCCGCTGGAACCAGTGGCTGTTCCTCGAGATGCACCGCCGCGACCTCGTCTACCGCAGCGAGCGGCTGGTGAACTGGTGCCCTACGTGCGGCACCGTGCTCGCCAACGAGCAGGTGGAGGCGGGGCTGTGCTGGCGCTGCGACACGCCGATCGTGCAGCGCAAGCTCGAGCAGTGGTTCATCCGCATCACGCGCTACGCCCAGGAGCTCCTGGACGGGTTGGACCACCTGGAGGGGTGGCCGGAGCGCGTGCGGGTGATGCAGCGCAACTGGATCGGCAGGAGCGAGGGGGCGCTGGTGGATTTCGCCCTCGAGGGGGGCGGCGGGGCGCTCGGCGTCTTCACCACCCGGCTCGACACCATCTTCGGAGCCACGGCCCTCCTGCTGTCGCCCGAGCACCCCGAGGTGGAGCGCCTGGTGGAGGGCAGGCCGGAGCAGGCGCGGGTGATGAAGTTCGCGGAGGAGCAGCGGGCCCGCAACCCGCTCGACCGCGCGGCGGCGGGGACCCTCAAGGAGGGGATATTCACCGGCCGGCGGGCCGTGAACCCGTACACGGGCCGGCCGGTTCCGGTGTGGGTGGCCAACTTCGTCCTGGTCGAGTACGGCACCGGCGCGGTGATGGCCGTGCCGGCCCACGACGCGCGCGACTACGAGTTCTGCCGGACGCTCGGCCTACCCGTGAAGACCGTGATCCGGCCGGCCGCCGGGGCCGAGCCTCCCGCCGCCGCCTTCGAGGAGGACGGGGTGCTGGTCGACTCCGGCCCATTCTCAGGGTTGAGCAGCGCCGAGGCGCGCGAGCGCATGGTGGAAGCGGCCGAGGCGGGCGGGTTCGGGCGGCGCACGGTGCAGTATCGCCTCAAGGATTGGGGGATCTCGCGCCAGCGCTACTGGGGGACCCCCATCCCCATGCTTTTCTGCGAGCGCTGCGGGGTGGTGCGGGTTCCCGACGGCGATCTGCCCGTGCGCCTGCCGGACAACGTGCGTCTGGACGTGATCGGCGCCTCGCCTCTGGCGCAGGTGCCGGAGTTCGTCAACGTCCGCTGCCCGCAGTGCGGCGGGGCGGCGCGCCGCGAGACCGACACCATGGACACGTTTTTCGACTCGTCCTGGTACTTCTACCGCTACACCGATCCGCGCAACGCGCGCGCCCCGTTCGACCCTGCCCGCGCCGCCCACTGGCTGCCCATCGACCTGTACATCGGCGGCATCGAGCACGCCACACTGCACCTCATCTACGCGCGCTTCTTTTCCCGCGTGCTGCGCGACATGGGTCTGCTGCGCATCGATGAGCCGGCGCGCAACCTGCTGACGCAGGGCATGGTGATCCGCGACGGCGCCAAGATGTCCAAGAGCAAGGGGAACGTGGTCGACCCGGACGCCATGGTGCGGCGCTTCGGAGCCGATACCACCCGCCTGTTCGTGCTCTTCGCGGCGCCTCCCGAGCGCGACCTGGAGTGGAGCGACCAGGGTGTCGAGGGATGCTCGCGTTTCCTCAACCGGCTGTGGAGGCTGGTGGAGAGAGCCCTGCCCCTGATGAGCCCGCCCCAGGCATCTCTCCCCTCGGAAATCTCGGTCAGGCCCCCATCGAAGCCTGCTCTCTCCTCGGGCGGGGAGGCCCCGAAGGGGTCGACTGAAGCAGGGAGCAGCGGCGGCGCCCGCGCCCTCGATCTCCGCCGGCTGGCGCACCGCACCATCAGGCGCGTCACCCAGGACCTGGGGGAGCGGCTGCACCTGAACACCGCCATCGCCGCCATCATGGAGCTGTCGAACGGCGTCACCGACTTCGTGGACGCCGGTGCGCGGGGCCCCGGCGAAGCCGAGGCTCTGCGCGAGGCTCTGGAAGCGTCGGCTCTCCTGCTGGCACCCTTCGCCCCCCACGTGGCCGAGGAGATGTGGGAGAAGCTCGGCCGGCGCACGCTTCTGGCCGTCGAAACCTGGCCCGCGGCCGCCCCCGCTCTGCTCGTCGAAGATGAGGTAACGGTCGTGGTACAGGTGAACGGGCGGCTGCGCGGCCGCCTGGTGCTGTCGCGCGGGAGCAGCCAGGAGGCGGCTCTCAGCGCCGCCCGCGCCGACGACTCCGTCCGCCGCCACCTGGACGGCCACGCTCTGCGCAAGGTGGTCTACGTCCCAGACAAGCTCCTGAACCTGGTGGTAGGATAAGGGGAAAGAGCGCGACTTCTTGATGACTACGCGGCAGCCCCGAAGCTCTCTCCCGATCGGCGCGCTCCTCCTGGCGATGTTCCCCCTGGCCCCCGGGTGCGGATACCACCTCGTGGGGCGGGGCGGGCAGCTGCCGGAAGGGGTGCACACCGTGGCGGTGCCGCTGCTGCAGAACCAGACCCGCCGCCCCGAGGTCGACCAACGTTTCACCGAGAAGCTGGTCGAGGAGCTGCAGAGGCGCGGCTCGGCGCGTGTGGTGGCCGACAAGGAGGGGGCGGACGCCCTGCTGAGCGGCGTGGTCACGGGATTCGAGGCCAGCCCGGTTCTGCTCACTCCCGAGGGGCGCGCCACCCGCTACGAGGTCACGGTCACGGCGCGCGTGCGGCTCGAGGATCTGCGCTCCGGCAAGCTCCTGTGGGCGAACGACCAGTTTGTCCTGCGACAGCAGTACAACGTCGAGACCGACAACGGTTGCTTCGGGCGCGGGACCGTCACGGCCGATCAATTCTTCGACTGCGAGATCACGGCCATCGACGTGGTGGCGCGCGAGTTCGCGGAGTCGGTGGTGTCCGCCATGCTGGAAGGGTTCTGAAGTGGGCACGCTGCCGCTGGCCCGGCTCCTGGGAATGAAGCAGACAGGGGAGGCTCCACCGCCCCTCCTGCTCGTGCGCGGGGATTGCGGGTTTCTGATCGAGCGCGCCGCGCGCTCGTTGGCGGATCGGGTCCCGGAAGACGAGCGCTCCATGGCTTTGTGGCGCGGATCGGCGGCGGAAGCGGACCCCGACCGGCTGCTCGACGACGCCTCCACGCTGCCGATGTGCGGGGAACGTCGAGTCCTCATCGTCCGCGAGGCGGAGAAGTTCCCTCTGGCCGGCCACGCGGGCTGGCAGGCGTACCTGCGCCGCCCCTCGCCGCAGGCGGTGGTAGCGTTTGTGGTTACGGCCGGAGCGGATTCCAAAACCCTGCGGGTGCTGGCCGAAGCCTGCGCGGTGGTCGACTGCAATCTGCCGCCGGCGCGCGCCCTGCCCGGCTGGCTGGCGGTGGAGGCACGTGCCCTGGGGTGCACCCTCGAGCCGGGCGCCGGAGCCTGGATGGTCGAGGTGGCGGGGCGGGACCTCGGGGCCCTGTACGCCTGGCTGGAGCGCTGCGTGCTCTACCGCGCGGGGCCCGGCCGGCTCACCCGGCCGGATCTGGAGCAGGTGAGCGCGCGGCGCGCGCCGGCCAACCTGTTCACCTGGTCGGACCGGGTCGGGGAGCGCAAGGGGGCGGAGGCGCTGCGGCTAGCACAGCGCGCCCTGGAGGACGGCGAGGAGCCTCTGGCCCTGCTCGGGCGGGCAGCCAGCCACCTGAGGCGCCTGGCGCTGATCCGAAGGGGGATGGCGGGCGGCGTGGGGGCCGCGCAGGCGGCGCGCCAGGCCGGCGTTCCGTCGTTTCTGGCGGAATCGATGGGAGCCCAGGCGCGCGCCCTTCCCGAGTCCGACCTGGCGCGCACGCTCGCCGCCTGCGCCGGTGCGGATCGAGCCCTCAAGAGCGTGCGCGTGTCGCCCGCCCGCACGCTGGATCGCTGGCTCATTGAGACCCTGGTGCCTCGTTGATGCACGACCCGGCTGACACCGTCCTCGTTCTCGACTTCGGCTCGCAGTACACGCAGCTCATCGCGCGCCGCGTGCGCGAGTGCGCTGTTTATTGCGAGATCCTGCCCCCCGAGGTCGCGCTCGAGGAGATCCTCGCCCGCAGACCGGCGGGCCTGATCCTCTCGGGCGGACCTCAGAGCGTCACCGAGGCGCAAGCCGCGCGCCCGGCCCCCGGGCTGTGGCAGGCCGGCATCCCGATCCTGGGCATCTGCTACGGCATGCAGCTCATGGTCCACGACCTGGG
>Ga0214473_10010349_pt1 | contig 10974 bp, 8 predicted proteins | sample RVTome_7_FD_203509 | JGI IMG/M metagenome (GOLD analysis project Ga0214473, IMG submission 203509) | Soil microbial communities from uranium-contaminated site in the Upper Colorado River Basin, Wyoming, United States - RVT98D197 | ecosystem: Environmental > Terrestrial > Soil > Contaminated >... | reverse complement strand
TGGTCCTTCGCCGGCCGGGCCGCCAGCGTTTCGGCATGCGCCAGGACCGTCTCGATCGCAAGGCGCGGGAATTGAGGAAGGCGCTGGCCGGGCTTACGGGCGCGGCGGCGGATGAGCATACGCAGTCGCGGGAGGTTCACCTCCGCCAATGTTTCAGCGGCAAGATAGTCGTACCATCCGCCCACGGCGGTCAGGTAGAGGCGCTCTGTCGCCGGGGCGTAGCCCTTGAGATGGTCCAGGAACCACCGAATCCAGTCTTCTGTGGCCTTGTCGACGGGCCAACGGGTGGGATCGAGGCCATGCTGGGCGAGGATCGACAGGAAGGAGGCCAGCGCCTGGCGGTAGGTGCGCGCCGTGTTGGGGCTGCGGGCGAGGGCGACCGAGTTCAAGTAATCCTCGACGCTCTTCATGGTGGTCGTCATGGGCTACTCTTCCCGCTGAAAGTCGCCTTGGCCATGCTTGCGTTAATGGTACTTATCGCAAGCATATGCTTCCTAGTCTAGTGGAACCCCTCCTCCCTGTCAACCCCATCGGGACCATCAAAAGCCTTGGCCTAAGAGTGAGAGAAGCCCGAGATCGTTCCCTTACAAAACAGCCTCGGGTATTGGGGTATTCCACGCACGCATTGCCATCCTCTACCCCTGCCCCGGCGGTCAGGCGGCCGCGGGCTCGGCTTGACGTCCTCCTGAGAGGATCTGAAGGATCTCGCCGCGCTCCCAGCAGCGCATGAAGGAGTCGACCATGTGGGGATCGAACTGGGAGCCGCTGCCTTCGACGATGGCGGCCAACGCCGCTTCCGGATCGAGGGCCCGGCGATAAGGGCGATCCGAGGTCATGGCGTCGAAGGTGTCGACGACCGTCAGCAGGCGCGCCTCCTGGGGAATGTGCTCCGCGCGCAGGCCTTCGGGATAGCCGCGGCCATCCCAGCGCTCGTGGTGTGACTGGACCAGGGGGACGGCCGGCGCCAGGTACGGAATGCCTTCGATCATGCGCTTGCCCACCGTCGGATGCATGCGCATCTCTTCCCATTCCTCGGGCGTCAGCGGGCCCCGCTTGGATAGGATCGCTTCCCGGACCGCGATCTTGCCGATGTCGTGCAGGATCGCCCCGAACTCCACGGCGTTGCGCTGAGCATCGTCCCAACCCAGATCCCGGGCCAGTGCCTGGGCGTAGGCGCTGACGCGCTCGACGTGGTCGCGGGTGGAGCTGTCGCGAGCCTCGATGGCGTTCGCCAACACCCGCAGGCTGGCCTTGTAGGCCGCCGAAAGCTGGAGCAGCATGAGTTCATTCGAACGCTGGAGCCGGGCCTGGACTGCGGCCAGCAGTTCCTGGCTGGTGATCGGCTTGGTGATGTAGTCGTCGGCCCCGAGGGATTTCCCGGCGAAGATGTCCTCGCGTGTACCGCGGGCGGTGAGGAAGATGAAGGGGATGCCGGCTCCGTTGGGTGTCTTGCGTACCGCCTCGAACAATTCGATGCCGTCCATGATGGGCATCGAGATGTCAGAGAGGATCAGCGCCGGGTGTTCGCCGCCCAGCACGTCGAGCGCCACGCGGCCGTTGGCCGCCGTCAGGACGGTGTAGCCGGCGCCCTCCAGGATATCCCGCAGGGCGACGAGCATCGCCGGATCGTCTTCGACGACCAGCAGCGTCGAGCGGTCGTCGCGCCCGAGCCGATCGATGGGATTCGTCGGAACCACCTCCCCCACCTATGCCCTCCCACGTAGCTCGATTATGTCCGGACCGGCGCATCCGCGCAAGGTGCAGGAAGTCATACCAGGGCCGCCAGCTCCCGATCGCGCGCTAAAGGAAGCCAGACGGTGAAGGCCGTCCCCTCCCCAACCTTGGTCTCCAGCGTGATTCGGCCCCCATGGCGTTCCACGATCTCGCGGCTGATGGGCAGACCGAGTCCGGTGCCCGAGACCCCGCTGGAGCGGGCGTGGACGCCTCGGTAGAAGCGGTCGAAGACATGCGAGAGTTCATCGTCCGGTATTCCTGGCCCGGTATCGCGCACGGTGAAGGTCACCCAGGTCTGCCCCTCGCGTTCGCGTGCCGCCGTCTCGAGCGAGATGCGTCCGCCCTCGGGCGTGTAGTTGGTGGCGTTGGACAGCAGATTGGTCAGAACCTGCATGATGTACTGGGGATCGATGTTGACCGGCGGCAGGTCGGCTTCGGGATGCAGCTCGAGCCGCAAGCCGCGGCGGGCGATCATGCGCGCACGATCCCCCGTCAACACTTGGAGGAGGGAGTTGAGGTCGGTGGTCTGGGGGCGCAGCTGCACCTGCCCGGTATCGAGGTGGGACATCGCCAGCAGCTGTTCGATGAGACGGCCCAGCCGATCGGTCTCACGGCGCAGGGTGGCCATGTACTCGGCGTGGCGCTTGTCGTCGCTCAGCTCGAGCAACTCCAGGTAGAGACCGATGTTGGTGAGCGGGGTCCGGAGCTCATGCGAGACGTCGGCGACGAACTGCGCTTTCACCCTCTCGGCTGCCACGGCCTGCTCCAGGACGGCCTCCAGCTGAGCCGTCCGTTCCCGAACGCGAGCCTCCAGGTTCTCGACGTTGACCTGGGCCGCCTCGAAGAGGGAGGCGTTCTGCAGCGCGATCGACAGTTGGTCCGCCAGCAGGGTCAGGAGCTCGAAGGCGTCATCGTCGAGTTGGGCGGGCTCGGAGGTTTCCACGTTCAGGGCGCCGATCGTCACGCCGTCGATGGTGATCGGAACGGTGATCTCGGCGCGCGTGCCCACCAACCCGGCCATGTAGTCGGGGTCGAGGCGAACATCGGGAAGGAACGAAGGTTTCCCCGTGCGGATGACTCGGCCGACGATCCCAGAGTCGATGGGCGCCCGGTCCACCACCGGACGCGGACCGCTGACGTGGCGCAGGACGAACTCATCTCCGTCGCGCATGTAGACCTGCACGACCGGAAAGCCCAGGCTGGCCTGCAGGCGCTCCGTCAGTTCCGCCAGGACGGCTCCGACCTCCAGCCGCCGGGCGATGCTTGCGACGACGCGCTGCAGGAGGGTCATCTCGGCCAGGCGCCGCTGCACCTTGGCGTGCTCCACGGCGTTCGACAGCGCCAACCCCGCCTGTTGCCCGATCGCCGCGAACACGTCATGCCAGGTATCGCTCCCCGGCGGTTGACCGCTCAGCCAAAGGACAACCACGCCCCACGTCTGGTCCCCGGTGGAGAGGGGGAAGGCGATGGCGGAGGAGGCGCCTCCCAATCCCTGGGTGCTCCGCGAGATCGGGCCTCGCTCCGCCTCCACTTGCTGCACCAGGACCTCGTTCATCGGAAGGGCCTGCAGATCCGGGCGGGACGAGCCCGGCGGGAACCGGCTATGGAGCTTCATCGGTTGGTCGGGACCGCCTTGCCGCAAGTAGGCCAGGCCGAGCACACCGCCGACGGCGCCCAACGAGGCGTACAGCAGCGCTTCCACGATCTCGTCCGTCGACAGGCTGCCGGCAAAGTTCCGGCCGATCGCATTGACCTGTTGAAGTCGCGCGTGCTCCTCGCGCAACCTCTGGAACAATCGGGCGTTGTGCATGGCCGCGGCGGCGTGGGAGGCAAAGGCCATCAACCGTCGGGAGGACGATTCGTCGAAGGCTCCCGGCGTGGCGCTGTCGAGCATGACGAAGCCCAGGATCTCATCGCCATAGCGCACGGGGACGCCGGCCCACGAGCGCAGCCACTCCAAACCCGGGCGGTAGACCCATTCCGGGTCGGCGCGTGTGTCCGCGACGGTCACCGCCTCGCCGGCGATGAGGCGCCGAAGGTTCTCGTACTTGGGCGCTTCCAGCGTGAAGCGAGACATGTCCTCCGAGGTGAATCCGAAGGTGTCGTAGCCGCGGCTGCGCAGGACGCGGCTGATGTCCCCCTCGTAGCTCATGAAGTTGGCCGCATCGCATGGGAAGGCGCGCAAGACCTGCTCGAGGATGCGGTCGAGCACCTCCCCCAGGTCCAGCTCTCGATCGATCGCCTGCGAAGCCTCCTGCAAGGCTTCCGCCAGTTGGCGGGCTCGCCGTTCGGCCTCGAGGAACGCCGAGACACCGAGGACGTTGGCCGTCTGGGCGGCCAACAGGCGCGCCATCTGGACCTGTCGCGCCGGCGCTTCAACAAGGTCCTGACGGAGATCGAACACCAAGGCTCCGAGGTTATCGTCACTCCACTCCAGCCGAAGAATCCAGCGCCCCCCTCCCCTCCTGTGGGCGCCGGAGCCGGCTTGCGCCGGTAGGAAGATATCGGGGGAGTCCGCCGGGAGGCGTTCGAGGCTCATCGTCTCGGGAAAATCGACCTCACCCGGCCCGCGATGAGTCCTGCGGTGAAGGACCGAACCGGTATCCAGCGGAGAATACAAAGCGACTCCGCGGACACACGTCAATCGCATGGCCGTTTCCATCAGGCCTTCCAGGGCGGCGTTCAGCGAGTCTCCAGGGACCGGTTTGGACGACGCCTCGTAGGCCCGCCCAAGCCGGGCCGTCTGACGCCAGGCGGTGTCCAGGAAGGTTGCGTTCTCCAGGGTCAGAACGGCCAGGTGAGCCAGGGTTTGGAGAGTGCGTTCACGATGGCGGCTCGACTCGCGGTTCCGAAACTGGAAGACTCCGAGAACGCCGAGCATTTCACCGCCCGACCGGAGCTCAGAGAACGTTCCACCGCTCGCCTTGCCCGTTCGGCGGACTGTTCCGGACGAAGTCAATCGACGGAGGTGTTCCTGCGAGGCGGCGGCCGCGGCGTCTCCGGCCCGGCGGCTGCCCGCCGATGTCAAGCAGATGGAATGGCCTGTCGCCACCGGAGTCAGAGCGAGGACGGCGACGTCGGCGTCCGTGAGGTCTCGCGCGGCACTCAGGATGGGCTGAAGGGCGGAAACGACAGACGACTCTTCGCCCGGCGCTGGGGAGTCGTCCCCCTCTCCGCCGCTGCGGAAAATGGTCCGGGCGCTCCTCAGGGAGGCTCGAGGCCTGCGTTTGGCTGGCCCGTGGCTTTTACGAGGAACCATTGCGCCTATCCCACGCGCCGACCCATGGGCGGGCTCGGGCGAGCGAGGCCGGAAGTCGGACGTCATGGACCGGGGTGGCAAGTTCCATGCCCGAGGCGCGGGCCCGATCGAGATCCCCGGATTCGATCGCTGAGTGAAGCGAGTCGCCGATGCGTTCGGCCCACCGCCAGTCCTGGCGGAAGCGGTCGGCCTTAAGCCAATACCCGCGCTTCTCCCATGCGGCCGCGGTCTCGTCGACCGAACGTCGCAGCTCTGCCAGAGACAGGTCCAGGAAGGCCAGAAGGTCAGGCTGATCGCCCGCGGAGGCTTCTCTCGAAGCGGCAAAGCGCAGAGCCAGGGCCATCCCTTGCAGGATGCGCTGGCGTGAGCGGTAGGCCGTCTCCACTCGGATGACGCGCGACATGTTGTCTAAGATCTCGTCCGAATTATAGCCCGCCCGCTCGCGACGAAATCTGGACCGGACGCCGACCCGCGTGCCCGTGCTAGAATCGGCTCGCCGCTCAAGATCCCTATGAATAAGCCTGCGCGCCATCCGATCGCCTTCCTGTTGGGGATAGGCGCCCTGTTGGTGGGTCTCGGCGGAGGCCTGGGCTTTCTGGCCGGCCGCTGGCTGACCTCAGCGCCCCACTCGTTCCCTCTCCTGAGCGAGGCCTCTGCGCTGGTCGTGACCGAGTACCTGGGGCCTCTGCCTGATGCTGCCAACCTCGAGCGCGGTGCCGTGCGCGGGTGGGTCCAGTCCTTGGGAGACCCCTACAGCTTGTTGGTGGATCCGGCCGGGCGGGAACTCGAAACCGACACTCTGACGGGCGAATACGGCGGCATCGGAGCCGACATCCTCCGTGATGGTTCCGGCCTCGTCCGCCTGATGCCCTTCGTGGACGGTCCGGCGGAGCGCGGCGGGATCCACGAGGGCGAGGTGCTCCTGGCCATTGACGGAGTCGAGGTCGTCGCGGATTGGTCGGTGGAGGAGATCACCTCCCGGCTCCGCGGACCCGTGGGAAGCGCCGTCCGTCTTACGGTCGACAGCTCACAGGACGTTGAGGCCCCTCGCTCCGTGGAGCTGGTCCGCGAGACCTTCCCCTTGCCTACAGTCTCGGCCTACCTCTATCCGGACGACGTGAGGATCGGGGTCGTCCGCATCAGCTTGTTTTCGGCGGCCACGCCTGGGGAGGTGGACCGGGGCCTGGACGATCTGTCGAGCCGCGGCGCGGCCGCCTTCGTGTTGGACCTGCGGGGCAATCCTGGAGGCCTCCTCGACAGCGCCGTCGACACGGCGCGCCTCTTCCTGCAGGAGGGAACGGTGGCTACAGAGGTTCGGATCGGAGGGAGCGGTCCAACCTTTCGGGTCGAGAGCGCCGGCCGGTGGGAGAACTGGCCACTGGCGGTCGTTGTCGACGGACACACGGCCAGCGCGGCGGAAGTCCTCGCCGGAGCCCTGCAGCAGCACGCGCGCGGGCCGTTGGCCGGGGAACCTACGCTGGGCAAGGGGACGGTGCAGTCGATCTTCATCCTGGCCGACGGATCGAGCCTGCACTTGACGACGGCACATTGGACTCTTCCCGACGGTGAACCTCTGCCCGCCGGAGGCCTGGTCCCGGAGTTGGCCGTCGAACTGAATCCGGCCGACCCCGACGCCAGCCTGCGGGCCGCGGCGGATTGGCTGCGCGAGCAGGGATTGGTGCGATGAAGGATGACGGGATCAAAGTGGTGGCGACGAATCGCCAGGCGGGCCGCGACTACTTCCTCGAGGATCGCTTCGAGGCCGGCATTGCCTTGCAGGGGAGCGAAATCAAGTCGATACGGGCCGGCCAGGTGAGTCTCAAGGAGGCCTACGTCAAGGTGGCCGAGGGCCAGGCGTGGCTCCAAGAGGCCCACATTGCACCCTACCAGCCGGCGGCGCGGGAGGGCCACGAAGCCCGACGGCCGCGCCGATTGCTTCTGCACCGCCGTGAAATCCTGCGGATGGAGGCGGCCGTGCGGCAGAAGGGAATGACGCTGGTGCCGACGAGAATGTATCTGCGGAGTGGGCGAGCCAAGCTGGAAGTCGCCGTGGCGCGCGGCAAACGCAAGTTCGACAAGCGTCAGGACGTGGCGCGCCGCGAGGCCGAACGCGAGATGGCCCGACTGCGGGGACGGCGCGACGACCGATGAATCCCACGTCGATCGCGGCGGTCAACCGCCTCCCCGATCCCGAGAAGCGGTCCCTCTACCTTCAGATGGTCCCCCCCGCCCTGATGGTTCGCTTTGCCCTTCCCGCCGATTTCGTCGACCCCCTGGGCCGCCCGCTGGCGGAGGTCCGCTGCCAGGCGGGATCGACCGACGTGGTCGTGGCCGTGCGCCACCGGGCGGAAGCGATCGACCCCCTGCTGTACGCCCACGTCACCGACACCATGAATGGTCAGATCCACGTGCTGCTGTACATCATCAACGACCCGGAGTCGCCCCGCTTCGATGTCGACCGCATGCCGGATGGACAGCCGACGGAGTTTGGGGCCTTTCGGCGCAATCTGGCGGCGGAGGAGGCGGCGCTTCAGGCCGGGCTCGCCCCAGGGCAAGTCCGCCGAGGTCTACGGGCGCTGCGCGACTCGATCGACGCCTTCGACTCTTTCGTCGCTTCGCTCGGCCAGGACCTGTACTTCGTCGAGCCGCTCTTCTACCACAACGCCGTCGTGTTCGAAGGGTATGGCTTTACGTACCAACAAGGGCGCCGCCTGATGGAGGGCATCCACGCGGGCTTCCAGGAAGGTGGCCCCTTGGGGATCTCGATGGACGCCTCGACGCCCTTCCGGGCGCCGGCGGGCGCCACGACAGTGCGCGGCCGCAGCTGGGCGATTCACGATGGCATCCTCGGCTACCCCTTCACCCGCGTCACCATGTACAAGCGCGTCGGGGTCCATGCTCAAGTGAGCACGTTCCCACAAGCCGTGTGGCAGGCATGCGCATAGCCTCCTACCGGTTTGAGGGACGAGGGTTTCGTTGTGATTATTGAAGGACAATGTGGCTATGCGCATGGCTTTCATGGTAGAATGCGCTTAGGGGATGATCGGTTTCGACGGAGGTGGTTGGCGGTCGACTGCGGGCCGAGAGGCGCCGAGCTCGCTAAATCAGCGCAACGCTAAGTGCCAACCGCACAAACTACGCTGCCCTCCCGCTCGCGGCCTAACCCCGCCACGCGGTAGTGCTGTCCCCTAGCGGGACACGTCGCCCTCCTGGCTCCCTCCTGCGGGCCGGAGAGGCGGCGAGAGAATCGCAGGAGTGCTGTGCGCCTCGCCACGCGGCGCACTCAAGACGGGCTTTCGGGTCCGAGTGGCTGGCCTGCCAGTGAGCCCGCTCTCCGGCGCCCGGCAGGCGAGATCATAGGAGAGCTACGCCCGTAGATGTCGGCTGACCGAGACTTTCGGACGCGGGTTCGATTCCCGCCATCTCCACCTGCACGCGAGGAAGCCCGGCTCAGCCGGGCTTCCTCGCGCCTGGACGGCTTGCCATGTGCCTTCAGCCTGGGGCGTTGTCGATACGGAATCCGTGTCCTCGGACGGTCACAACGAAGCCGTGCTCTGGTGCCAATTCAGCCAGGCGGTCCCGCAAGCGGCGAACCAGGGCATCAACGGCCTGCTCGGAGACTCCCTCTCCCTCCTCGTCCGGCCACACCGTCTGCACGATGTCCGCCCTGGCCACGACGCGCGCTCCGCTCCGATACAGCATGTCGAGGAGCCTGTACTGCGGAGGCGAGAGAGGAGGGTCCAGCTCCCGCTCGCCGATCCACACGCGATGCGAGAGCGAGTCCATCCGTAGGCGCGGCGGCCCCTCACGCGACTCCCGCAGCAACGGCATAGTGGCCTCGCGCCCCACAAACGCCAGCTCCAAGGCGAAGGCCACCTGGATCACGTCTCCGTCCTGCAAGACCGCCGGCGTGCGCACCGAAGCGCCGTTCAGGTGCGTGCCGTTCTTGCTGCCCAAGTCCTCCAGCAGGAAACCCTCCGGCGCGCGCCGGATCCGCGCGTGATAGCGCGAGATCTGTCGATCGGCGATCACGATGTCGCAATCTGATCCGCGGCCGATCAGCAGCGTCTCGCTGTCGAGGCGCCAGTGGCTCCCTTGCAAGGCGCCGTTCTGCGCGACCAGGATCGGGACATCGTTGGGTTCGGCAATCACCGCTTGGCTGCTCGTCTTCGAAGCGTGCCCACGAGTATAATCGCCTCCGACGCGGCGAAGTCGCATCCATCGGCGCCTCGCCTCATGCTCACACGCGAATGCCTGTCACCCTCGACGCCGGCACTCTGCTCCGTGAACGATACTCCGTTCGCCAGATCATCGGGCGCGGCGGGATGGGTTCGATCTATCTCGCCGAAGACGCGCGCCTCCCAGGCCGACTGTGCGCGGTCAAGGAAGTTCAACAAGACGCCGAGTTGCCCGAGTCCACCCGCCTCCAGGGCCGCGAGCAGTTCTACCAGGAGGCCTCGGTCCTGGCCCGCCTCGACCATCCCAATCTGCCCAAGGTCTCCGACTACTTCTCCGAAGGCGAGCGGGACTACCTGGTCATGGACTTCGTTCCGGGGGAGGATCTCAAGACGCTCATGGACCAGGCCCGGCGCGACGGCCGCTTCCTCCCCATCCCCGATGTCGTTGACTGGGCGAGCCAGATCCTCGATGCCCTCGAGTACCTGCACCATCAGGATCCCCCCGTCATCCATCGCGACCTCAAGCCCAGCAACTTGAAGGTGACTCCCAGCGGGCTGATCAAGCTCGTCGATTTCGGCTTGGTGAAGCAAATGATTCCTGACGAGATGACCGTAACGGTCATCCAGGGGCGCGGGACGGCCATCTATACACCGCTCGAGCAGTACGGGGGCGACAGCGGCCACACCGAACCCCGCACGGACCTGTACGCCCTCGGCGCGACCCTCTACCATATGCTGACGAACCACGCGCCGGCGGAGGCCAAAGAGCGCTTCCTTCACCCCGAGGTCCTCCAGCCCCCACGCTCTCTCAACCCGGCCGTCCCAGCCTCTCTCGAGCGCGCCGTCCTATGGGCCATGGCCCTCCACCCGGACGAACGTCCTGTGGACGCCTCTGATCTCCGCCAAGCGATCACCAGCAACGGGCGCGCCTTCCCCTCTCCCCTCGCGACCCCCGAACGGCTGGCCCGCGCCCTGCTGGGCGATCTAGGCGGCGAAGAGCGCGCATTGGCCGTCGCCGCAGGCGCGCTCTTGGTGGTCGCTCTGGTCAGCTCCTTCCTCTAGCGCGCTTCCGCCCTGCGCTGCCACGAGCGCGCCGCCGCAACCCCGGCCCCCGCCCCCATCACCACAAACGCCGCCAGCCACCACAGTCCCCCCGCGGATCGGAACAACTGCGACCCAGGGAGCCCAACGGCGGCGTAGTTGTAGACCGTCAGTCCCCCGATGACCGACAGCAGGGCATAGCGCAGGGCCCCTCGAGGGGATGGGTCGAGGGCGCGCCCGGCTTGGTGGGCCAATGCGCCCATACCGCCCACGGCTACCATCGCGATGAGCAGACCTGCGGCCCCCAGCGGCGATTCTCCGAGGCCCGCTCCGCCTCCTCCACTCCCACCTCCGGGTGGAGTCGGCGTCGCCGATGTCGAAGTCCCTGTCGCTTCCATCGTTGACGTCGGCACGGGAGACGGCGCGATGACCGTCACGAAGGCCGGTTGGCCCTCCTGCACATCCAATTGCAGGATGTCCGAGACCCGGGCTGGGTCCGAGCGAGCCTGGACGGAAACCAGCCCAATTCGATCGAGCTGGATCGACGCCTGGGCAATGCCGTCCTGCGTGGTCGCCTGCACGATGGGCACCAGGCTTTCCCCCTGGTAAGACAGCTGGAACTCCACCGGCGTTCCATCCGGGACGGTGCGCCCGTTGTGGTCGAGGATCGGGCTGGTCTCAATGTAGACCAGATCTCCGCGGGCGAATCCCGTCTCGGGTGTGACACGCACAGGCCCCGACACTTCCGAGTAGGCCCGCAAC
>Ga0214473_10010348_pt1 | contig 10975 bp, 10 predicted proteins | sample RVTome_7_FD_203509 | JGI IMG/M metagenome (GOLD analysis project Ga0214473, IMG submission 203509) | Soil microbial communities from uranium-contaminated site in the Upper Colorado River Basin, Wyoming, United States - RVT98D197 | ecosystem: Environmental > Terrestrial > Soil > Contaminated >... | reverse complement strand
CCCTGCTCCGCCACCCGCACGCAGTCAGGATCCTCGTTCACGCTCGGGCTGTTCCAGGTCCCTGCGTACTGGGCTCGCCACGACTCCGGCGTTACCGTGAACGGCCCCACGAATTGCGCCAGGTGCCGGTTGAACAGCGCGGCGAGCGCGGTCTCGTCACCCTCCCGGAAGCTGCGAACTGTCACCCCCCGAGCCGTTTCTGCCGTCACATCTCCCCCTCTTTGATCACCCTGTGCCGCCTTCGCAGGGCCCCCGCGAAGCGCTGCCAGTGCGCCTCCTCACCCTCCCACTGGAGCGCCTTCGCGGCCTCCAGGTGGTCTATCGTGTCGGCCTCCCAGAACAGTCTGGCGAAAGCCCCAGCCGTTGTCTTCAGGGCGAGGTCCAGGTCGGGTGACGCCGCCTCCAGCAAGGCCACCTCACCACGGTCGACGCGCAGATACACCGGCTGGTAGCGGCGCAACTCGATGCCGAGCCTGCATTTCCAGTCGGCCAGTCCCCCCTCCCCCTGCTCGCCCTGAACCAGCCCCGCGATCCTCTCCTGCACGAATTGCCCGGGATGGAGGAGCTTCAATGCTCCCTCGTGCCGCATCACATCCACGAACCCGAACCGGCGATAGAGCCGATGGGCCACGATGTCCGTCGCGGTGTACAGCCCGACGCAGGAGTAGCCGGCGGCTTTGATCTCCTGCATGGCGCGGTCAAACACGCGGCTGGCCAGCCCCAGGCGGCGGTACTCCGGCTCAGTGGCCACGCCGGCGATACCGGCCATGTGGAGCTGCCCGGCCGGGCCGACGCGCACGGGCATGGGGGCGAAGCTGAGGTGGCTGACGTCCCGCCCCTGGTCCTCGGCCACGACGCGCTGCCACCGGCGCTGCGCGATGACGCGAATCTCGATAGTGTGCTCGGGTGCGCTCACCGGGTGATCTCGACCGGAGCGCCCGTGCGCACCGACTCCTCGATGCCGCAGAGGACGCGCGTCACCTCGAGGCCGTCCTCACCGGAGACGAGCGGCGTCTGATCGTGGACGACGCAATCGGCGAAATGGCGAAGACTCTCGAGCATGAAGCCGTGGTACTTGCCGTGCACCAGCGGGGCGCCCATGACGTCGGCGTACTTCACCCCCTGGGTGCTGTAGATCTCGAAGGCGGCGTGGTGGGAGGTGTTGAGATGCATGGTCTCCTCCGTGCCGATCAGTTCGCACTTCACATCCACCACGTTCGGTGCGGTCTGGGGCAGCAGCCACACGTTCTCTACCATGGCCACCGCGCCGGAGGGGAACTCGAGCGTGCTCGCGAAGAGGTCCGGCGTGTCCACCCCCAAGCCCTTAAGCACCTCGCGCCGGGAGACGCTGTAGACGCGCGCCGGCCGTTCGCCGATCAGCCAGCAGGTCATGTCAACCGCGTGGCTGCCCAGGAACCAGAGCACGGAGGACCGCTCGGCCCAGGCGAGCATCTTCAGCGGCACAAGAGTGGTGTTGCTCAGGCGGAAGTAGAGGTACCGCGGCGACCCGATCTCGCCCGACCGCACCCGGCGATAGGCTTCGTGGAACACCGGGTGCCAGCGATTGTGGAAAGCGGTCATCAGCTTCACGCCCGACCGCTGGGCCGCGGCGATGATCTTCTCGCAATCCACCACTGTGGTGGCCAGCGGCTTCTCCACCAGCACGTGCTTTCCGGCCTCCGCCATCCCCACCGCGATCTCGGTGTGGAGGAAATCAGGGGTGGCGACGGAGACGCCGTCAATGCTCTCCTCCCGGGCCACCTCACGCCAATCCGTCGTGGGCCTGGCGCCGTACTTCGCGGCAATCTCCCTCGCGCGGTCGCCGTTCAGGTCGCACACCATGGTTAACTCCGCCTCCGGGTGGCTGCTGTAAGCCCTGGCATGCATCTCCCCAAACAAACCCGCGCCGACCAACGCAAATCGCTTCTTCGCCATTGGGGTGTTCCTCCGTTTGGCCCATCGAACTAGTGGCGACGCGCCACGCGCCACGATACGCCGGGTATGCGCCGAACTGATCGGCGATAGGCCGGCCCTAGAGAGGCTTCGCGCCGACTGCTTTCGCCGCCGCCAGCGCGAATTCCCCCGCGGCTTTCCAAGCGAGAGTGCCGACGGTGGTGTCGGTGTAGAGCGTGTCCGGGTCGGTCGGTAAGAGGTCCGCGCCTTCCGCCTGCTGGGCGAACCGGCCGGACCACACCTCCGTGCCGGTGTCCACGTCGAGCAACTGCGCGCTGATACCTGCGACGGCTTTCACGGGCGTGCCGGTGGGCGTCCCGGTCCCCGTGACCTCGCTCTGCATCTCCTTCACGGTCACCAGCAGCAGGTATCTGGCCTGACGGCTGCGCGCGGCCGCGAGGGGGTCGCCGATGTCGGGCTTGTACATCAGGTCATCGCCCGCGATCTTGAACCCGAACGGCGTCAGCCGCAGGTGGAGGAGCTTGGTGAAGGACTTGCGCCAGCCATGCTCCCAGCGGCCGCCCTCCGGCTGGAGAAGGCGGACCGCGATGGGGACGGGGGGATCGAAGGGCTTCAAACCTGCGGCGAGGCTGTGGGTGGGCGAGGGCGGGGGAGGGGGCGCCTCCTCCGGCTCCTTGCCTCCCATCGCGGTGAGGCGATCCTCCCGGCTGGAGAGCACCGGGTGTGTGGCATACACGTTCTGAATCCAGGGGTGCACCTGCTTATTGGCCCCCAGCTTGCTCAGCGCGCTGACGGCGGCGCGGGAGTTGTATCCGGCCTCCTCTGCATGGCGGTAGCCGGCAAAGTCCGCCTCCCGCTCCAGCACGCGGCTGTAGTGTGTCATATAGGCGGTCGCGCCGATGTCGGCCGCGGTGCCGATGACAGAGCTGTCGGTGAGCACGCGGAGCAGCAGATTGCCGAGATTCGCGCGCTGGCTGCGCCGCATCTGCCTCTCGTGATGCTTCAGGTCAAGATGGGCCATCTCGTGGGCAATCACGAACGCGGCCTCGTCGCGGTTCAGTTTGGCGTAATACGGGCGGCTGATGAAGACGTAGCCGCCCGGTGCGGCAAAGGCGTTGTACTCCTTCATCCCCTCTACCACCCAGAAGGCCCAGGGGAGGTCCTGGCGGGCCATGGTCTTGGCTAGACGGACCCCGATCTCGTTAAGTGATGGATCGCGGGTAAGCCCGAGCGGCCGCACCTCCTGGAAGACCTGCTTCCCGAGGCGCGCTTCCTCCTTGGGGCCCAGCGCCCACGCGGGCGCGGACACGGCAACTAGCACGACGCCGAGCAGCCGGACGGCAGTGGTAGGAAGTCTCACAGGTTCCTGCCTCCCTGTCCAAGATACCCGATTGCGCGCGTTTCGCCTTCAACCGATGTTCGTCGGCGCGTGGCTGGACCCGAACAACGCAGGAGCATCGCTTCGCTTGGGAGAACCTGTGCCGTTGCCTCGCCGCAGGGCGACGGCCGGAGGGCAGTGCGCGATGGTGGAGCTGCAAGCATTCCGGGTCGGCCATTTGGCGGCCCTGGTTGAACTGTGGAACCGCGGCCTTGTCGGCGGCCCGAACTTCATCGAGATCGGCGAGGCCGATTTCGTCCGCCGGGTGGTGTCGGCGACGGGGTTCAGGCCCGAGCGCGTCTTGCTGGCGGTGGCGGCCGATCGCGTGCTGGGTTTCGTCCATTTCGGTCCCCGATTGGAGGTGTGGGAGGAGGCGGAGAGGCCCCGGGAGCAGCGCGAGGAGGGGCAGATCTATGCGCTGGTGACGCCACCGTCAGAGCAGCAGTTGCGGCAGGCGCTGCTGGACGAAGCGGTGACGCGGCTGTCGGATCTGGGTGCGACCCGCGTCTTGCTCTCCCCGAGTTGGGTGTTCGGCGCGCAGCCCATGTACAATGGCATCGCCGGCGCCTATGAGATCCCAGGCCTCAGTGACACTCGGCATGAGCTGATCGAGACGGCGACCGCGGCCGGATTTGCGCCGATCGCGGAGTATGGGACTCCCGAACTCGATCTCTCCGACGGCGGACGCCTGGAGACGCTGCGCGCAGAGGGGCGCCGTCTCCGGGAACGAGCACGCGCCTGGGGTTTGGAGGAACGCCCCCGCTCCCTGAAACCCACCTTCTTCTCGCGCCGACGCGCGGTCACCCTGGCGCGCGGCCACGACGTCATCGCGATGGCGGCCTACGGGCCCTGGGAGGAGTACGCGCGTCAGTACGGGCGTCACATATTCGGCATTACCTCCGTGCAGGTTGAGCAGCCATGGAGAGGGAGAGGACTGGGCAAGCTGGTGATGGTGCTGGCGCTGGAGGCCGCGCGGGAAGCGGGAGCCGAGGCGCTGCACCTCCATGTGTACCGCGCCAACCAGATAGCCTGGAACCTATACCATCAGGCGCTAGGGTTCCAGCCGAAGTGGAGGTGGGTGACACTGGCGAAGGACACCGCGCCTAGTCAAGTCTCCAGTGGCTGATCCGCCCCGACCAGCCGCATTGGCGGCAATGCATCTTGCGCCGGCGGGGGGCTTCGCGGAACAGCATGGGGTGGGCCACGAAGCCGCGGTGGCAGCGGGAACAACGGATCCTGGTGTTGCGGGAGACCCACACCAGCGGCCCGCCGCACTTGCGGACCTGGCAGGAGGGGGCCTCCACCCGGCCGCAGCGGGGACAGCGCCATCCATACCGGATCTGACCCGCACCCTCCCGCAAGTCCGGGCTGTGCGTCCGCACCGATGCGGCCCACGTCGAAGCGACCGCGTACCACAGCGCGGTCGCTCCGGCGATGGCGCCAGCAAGGTAACCCAGCATTACCGTTCCGCCCCTCCCGACCGCGTTTCCCACCCACGCGCGCCGGCACCGCGCAGTGAGTATAGCACACCGCCGCGCCGGCGGGAAGAGCGCGTCGGAGCGCACGGACGACCAGGCGGCTGTTGTGGGAGGAGGCACACGCGCGCCTCCGTCAGGAATCATGCCTAGCCGCGTTCCCCTTTGGGGATACCTGCGGGGCAGGTCGCGTGCGGTTCCGGTCTTCCCCGCCGATGTGATATGGGACTGGCGCGGAATGGTGGTATCTCCTAGAAGATTCGCCGTGGGCGCGGCGAATAGCTAGGGGAATCGCGGGGAGGGAGGCGCACATTGGTCTGTCGGCTGTGCGGCGCGGCCAATCTGGCACACCAGGCGAGTTGCAGCGTATGCAGCTCGCCGCTGGAGCGTCAGCCCGAGAAACGTGGCTCCCGCAGACATGCGGAGCCCAGGACGGCGGGGCTGATCTGGACTGGGCTCTGTCTCGTGGTGGGCGCCGGCTTGGGACTCGCTCTGGTGCAGTCCCGCGCCGGGGAAGAATTCCGCCCTGACCAGCTCTTGCTGGGGGGAATAGTGGGCGCGCTGTGCGGGGTCGGACTTGGGGTGTTGCCGGGGATGGGGGCGCGCTTCTCACGCCGGACCTGGGCCGCCCTGAAGTATGGTCTCTGTCACCGGGTCTTCCAGCGGAGACGGGCGCGGATTCAGCGCCGATGCGAGGCCCGGATCCGAGACGAACCCGGGGATCTCGAGGCCCAGCTTCGCCTGGCCGGCGCGATGTGGCTGGAGGGGGAGCGGGACCGGGCCGAACAGGTGTTGCGACGCCTGCTCGACCGACCCGGTTGCCCTCCTCTGGCACGCCACAATCTGGCGGCAATCGAGGCCGCGATCGGGCGGCGAATGCGCGCGCTCGAGGAGCTGGCGGGCGCGGCTCCTCTGCTTGGAAAGTCCACCGCCTCCTACTGGAATCTCGGGTTGGCGCAGTACGCGGTGGGGCAATTTGCCGCGGCGGCGGAGGCGTTCCGGGAGCTGATGAGACTGGATCCCGGACAGGTAGTGGGACGGAATGCTCTTGCAGTGGCGCTGGCCAGGCAGGGCGAGGTGGAGGAGGCAATCGCGGAACTGGAAAGCGCGTTGCGCATTGACCGTCGCGACCCGGACCTCCTGTGCACGCTTGGCACCATCCAGCAGTCCCTTGCCGACCTCACGCTGGCCGAGCAGTATTTCACCGCCGCCCTGCGGGCCCGACCCACCCATCTGGCCTCGCGCTACAACCGGGCGCTGTGCGCGATGCTGGAGGGCAACTACCACGCCGCAATCACAGACCTGTCCGCGGCAACGCAGATCGACGGGGAGTGCGTACGCGCGTTCCTCCAAAAGGCCATCTGCTGGCACCGCCTCGGACATCCTGCCAGGGCCATCGGCGCGGTGCGAACCGCATTGCGGGACCAGCCGGCCGACTTCGAGGTGAGGTACAACGCGGGCACGCTCCTGTTGCGCGAGAGCCAGGCCGAGCAGGCCGCCAAGGAACTGGAGCGGGCCTACGCACTGGACCCGAGGGACGTGGACGCCATCATCAACCTCGGGGTGGCGGTGCACACGGGCGAGCTGACGCATCAGGCCTTGGATCACTTTCGCGTGGCCACCCGCATCAACCCGCGCCACGCGCTGGCGCGGTACAACTCCGCCGTGATCTATGCCATGCTGGACTCGCTCGGGGAGGCCGAGGCCGAGCTCCAGGTGCTGCTCGAGCTGTACCCGGACTTCCCCGAGGCCTACAACGAGATCGGTGTGGTGTATCTGCGGCAGGACCGACTGCTGGAGGCCGCGGGGCAGTTTCGCGCGGTGACCGACAAGATGCCTCGCAGCGCGGTCGCCCGCTGCAATCTTGCCCTCACCTACTATCTGCAGGGAGACTTCGCCGCTTCCGCCGAGCAGGCGCGCTTCGCCACGGCCCTCGATCCCAAGCTGGCGGCGGCGCACGAGATCGCGGGGCGCGCCGCGATGGAGCTCAGGGACCTGGTAGGAGCGATCGAGCACTTTGCCGCCCTGACCAAACTGGAGCCCTCAAACCCCGACGCCCACTCCAACCTTGGCCTGGCCTATTATCGTGACGACCGCCTGAACGAAGCAATCGAATCCTACAAGCGAGCGCTGATCTTCTCCCCGCACTCGCCCGAGGGCCACAACGATCTCGGCCTGGCCTACGCGAAGAGCAAGATGCTGAGCGAGGCCATCCGGCATCTTAGACAGGTGATTGATTGGCGACCGGATAGTCCAATTGCACACAGCAATCTCGGGCTGGTGCACTATTTCAAGGGGGAGAGCGAGGAGGCGGTGGAGCGATGGCGGGACGTGACCAGGTTGTCACCGGTGTACGCCCGCAAGCGTGAGGCCACCCGATTCTCGGCCTACGACGACCAGGAGATGGTGGCCCGCCGGCTCGACCCACGCCGACGCGTCTCCCACCACCCGCTGAAGATCGCGGCCTTCCGGCACAGCTTCCAACTGGCGCTGGACGAGATGGCCTATCGCATGGATCTCCCGTGGCCCGATCTCGCGGCCGCGGCGCGGTGGAAGGAGCGCGCCCAACGCGCCCGGCTGGCCGCGACGAAGCTGTAGCGCAGGTGTCTTGGGCAAGCAGGGCAGCGTTGACGGAGCCCGGGCCCCATGCTATCATGCGAACACGTCGGGGTGTAGCTCAGTTTGGCTAGAGCGCACGGTTCGGGACCGTGAGGTCGGTGGTTCAAATCCACTCACCCCGACCAGCGGTTACTCGATCTGCCCTGTCCTTCCCCCCTAAGTCGGTGATGGCCGAAGACCGAGGAGCTGTACCAGTGGATAAGGGCCAGGCTATAGACTGCGTCCGCAGTTTCGCGGACAAGGCGAGAGAGACCTTGGACGTACAGCAGGTCATTCTCTTCGGATCGTACGTGAAAGGTACGGCCAGAGAAGACAGCGACATTGACGTCGCCGTGATCACGGCCGCTCCGGTTGACGACTGGCTGGCCACCGCCGCCGAGTTGTTCCGCATCGCCGGGGATATCAGCCTTGACCTGGAGCCGCATTTGATGGACAGCGCCTCAGACCGTAGCGGTTTTCTCGCGCACCTCCGCCGCACCGGCGAGGTGATCTACGACCGGGAGGCGGAGCGGGCCGCGGCGTAAACGACATCGCGCCTCCTCGCCCCTACACCTCCCGCCACACCTGCGCGGTGATGCTCCCGCGCAATGGTGGGGACGCGTTCAGCCATGCAGAAGCTGCTCGGCCACTCCTCGCTCGACATGCCGCGGCGCTATGCCGAACTCGCGCAGGCCCACGGGGTCGCCAAGCGCCGGGCGGCGAGTCTGGGGGATAGGTTCCTCTCGCAGGTGCAGAAGGCAGGGGGCAGAAAGCGACTGAGGTGAAGGAGGGTCAACATGGATGAGCAGGGTTCGTCTATCATCTGCGCCTTTCAGACGGTGGCCGAAGACCAGAGTGCGGCAGGGCCTGACGAGGCGGCAATTGCGACTTGCGAGACCGTCCGGCTTGGCCTGTTCTGGTGTTCCAAAGAGAAGGTGCTGGATAATAGGGACAGTCACCTATTTCTCTCCTCCCATACGCTCCCTCCTGAGCCCTCTCGCCTCTCAGTATGCAGCCAAGCGGATGGAATGTCAAGCCGAATGCGCGATAGTCCTGACCCCGGCCTCAGAAATAGATGACTGTGGGGCTGTTGAAGAACCCATATCCGGGGCAGTAGTCGTGCCGCTAGAGTCAGCCTGACGCAGCCTCGGCCGCGGTCGGTTCTCGGCCGTGGCTTTCTCAACAGCCCCACTCTCCCCAATACTCCGCGCCGTCGTAGTCGTACTCCGCAATCGCCCCATTGCCCAAGGTCATGGTGGTCGGCCGGCCGAGGACACTGTACTGGTAAGTGCTGCGTTCATTCTAGCAGTTATGCACCACCGTCAGCAATCCCCCCCGTGCCCCAACTGTAGGTGCTGCGACCCCACCCGGTGTCCACTCCGGCTGACTGGCGCCCCGTCCTGCCGCGTCGCCATCGGTGCGGTCTGCCGCCGGCTCCTTGGAGGAACCTACCGCGTGCTTCGAACACATCATCCCTACCACCCTCCCTGTCTTTTCGCCGTTCTCTCTCCTCCGCGGAGAGGATTTCCCGGCCTCGCACGTAACCTCCCCCTCCTGGCGGCCCGCCTTCCAGGCCGCCAAATCTACGCAGGAGGCAAGCGCCTGATGAAGTTAAGTTGCGCCGGGTACACCTTTAACACCTACTTCCGCCAGAAGGGCCTCGCCCTGGACAAGTACATTGACATCTGCGCCGACATGGGCCTGGACGGGGTGGAGCTCACCCAGTACTACTTCCCCGAGACGGGCCTGGCCTATCTCAACGGCCTCAAGCGCCAACTGCTCAAGCGCGGTCTGGAGCTGGCCGGCACCGCCATCGGCGGCGCCTTCTGCTTGGCCTCCCCGGAGGAGCGAGAGAAGCACACCGCGTTCACAAAGGAATGGCTGGACATCTCCTCTCGCCTCGGCTCCCCGGTATTGCGCGTGTTCGCCGGCCCCGCGCCGGAGGGTCACACCGAGGACGAGGCCTTCGACTGGGCCATCGCCGGGATCAAGGAATGTGCGAAGAAGGCGGAGGAAGTCGGCGTGATGATCGGCCTGGAGAATCACGGCGGCACCACCGGCACGGCCGAGGGGCAGTTGCGCATCCTCAAGGGCGTGGGCTCGGACTGGGTGGGATCGCTGCTGGATTTCGGGAACTTCAGCGCCGACCCGTATCGGGAGTTCGAGATGGTCGCCCCTCACACCATCATGACCCATGCCAAGCCCACCTCCGACTTTGCCGGAACGCGCGGGGACGTGGACTACGCCCGCGTCGGCAAGATCATGGCGAAGGCCGGCTATCGCGGCTTCCTCTCCATCGAGTACGAGGAGCCGGGCAAGGACGCGATGGTCGAGGTGCCGCGCTTCGCGGCCTACCTGCGGGGAGTGCCGCGATGAGTCAGCAGTACCCCGACCCCCTCCGCGTCGCCCTGGTGGGATGCGGCGATATCGCCCCCGCCCACGCGAAGGCCTTGCAGAGCACCACGCGGGCCAAGCTCGTCGCGTGCATGGACGTGGCGGAGGCCTCCGCGAAGAGCCTGGGCGAGCAGTACGGGATTCCGTACACGACCAAGCTCGAGGAGCTGCTGGCGATGTCGGACGTGGATCTGATCACCATCGCCACGCCCGCCTTCACTCACCTCGACATTACGCAGCGGGCGGCCCAGGCCGGCAAGGCGGTCCTGTGCGAGAAGCCCCTCGCCGCGAACCTGGCCGACGCCGATGGGATGGTGGCGGCCTGCGCGAGCGGCGGCGTGCCGCTCGCGACCTGCTTTCCGCTGCGCTACCTCGGCGCGGCGAAGTGGACCCGCGAGCTGCTCGACGCGGGGGCGCTGGGCGAGATCGTGCATATCCGCATGCTCAACCTGGGTGAAAAGAAGGAGAGCTATTGGACCGGCGGGTTCTCCGGCCGCACGGTCACGGATTGGCGCAAGTCCAGGACCGCGAGCGGAGGCGGGATCGTCATCACCAACCTGATTCACCACCTTGACCTGGCCCGCGCCATCACTGGCCTGGAGGCGGCCCGCGCCAGCGCGGAGACCGGCACCTTCGCCACCGACGTGGAGGTGGAGGACGTGGGCCTGGCCACGGTACGATACGAGAACGACGCGATCGGCCTGGTGGAGGGCTCCTCGATCTGCTGGGGCGGCACGGACAGCGCGTTCCAGATGACTTTCGTCGGGAAGAAGGGCCAGGTGCGGTTCGCCCTGTGGGGCGGGGCCGCGGAGGCGTACCTGACCGAGGCGCACGGCGACCTGCCGGCACGGGAATGGGTAAAGCGCCAATTCGATAACCAGGCCCACGTGGATTTCTATGACGACCTGGCCGCGGCGCTCCAGGCCGGGGACGGGCCGCCGGTGACCGGTGAGGACGGCCGGGCGGCGCTGGAGGTAGTGGTGGCAATCTATCGCGCGGCGGGGACGGGCCAGCCGGTGCTGTTGCCGGTGGAGGAGTAGTCCGGGAAAGGCAAGAAAAGGGGTATCCACACGGAGATGGGAGCGGTCTGCGAAGTGTGGACTGCGGGCGAGTAATCGAGGAGTCGAAGAGTAGAGGAACCGAGAAGGCGAAGGGGCAGGGCCCTGGGGCTGGAGGGTGGGGGCAGAGGCCCGGGGGCGGGGGGCAATACTCTGGT
>Ga0214473_10010347_pt1 | contig 10975 bp, 7 predicted proteins | sample RVTome_7_FD_203509 | JGI IMG/M metagenome (GOLD analysis project Ga0214473, IMG submission 203509) | Soil microbial communities from uranium-contaminated site in the Upper Colorado River Basin, Wyoming, United States - RVT98D197 | ecosystem: Environmental > Terrestrial > Soil > Contaminated >... | reverse complement strand
GTCCGTCGAGAGCGTCGAGACGATCCCGCGCTGGGCGCCGTGGATGCGCAGGTGACGCGTGAGCATGCGCGTGTCGATCTCGCTGATCCCGACGATGCCGTGCTCGTCGAGGTAGCGGTGCAGCTCGCCTGAGGCCCGCCAGGACGAGGCCAGCGTGGAGGCCTCGCGCACCACGAACCCCGCCACCTGGGGCCGCGCCGACTCCACGTCGTCGCGGTTCACCCCGTAGTTGCCGATGTGGGGGTAGGTCATGGTCACGATCTGGCCGGCGTAGGAGGGGTCGGTCAGCACTTCTTGATAGCCGCAGAGCGCGGTGTTGAACACCACCTCGCCCGTGGTCTCACCCTGGCGCCCGAAGCGCTGCCCCTCGAAGACCAGGCCGTCTTCGAGCGCAAGCATCGCCCGCGCCGCCTTCATGGCCGCGCCCCGGCGGCAGTGGCGGAGGGATGAACGAGCTGGATCAACATGGGGGGCCCCAGCGCGCGTCCCGGGCCGGGCCTGATCTTATCAGCGGATGCGGCCTGCGTGGGAGATCGGCCAGAAGCGGAAGAGCGCCTTGCCGTAGATGTATTTCTCGGGCACCTCGCCCCAGTTGCGGCTGTCGTTGCTGCTGCTACGGTGGTCGCCGAGCACGTAGTAGTAGCCCTTCTTCACTTCGAGCGGGGGGGGGCTGTCCTCGTCCCGGAAGGCCGGAAGCAGGTAATCCTCCTCGGCGCGCCGCCCGTTGAGATAGAGCACGCCGCGCCGTAGCTCCAGCTTGTCGCCCGGCAGGCCCACCACGCGCTTGATGAAGGAGACCGAGGGATCCCGTGGGTACCAGAAGACCACCACGTCGCCGCGCTCGATCGGCTTGAAGCGGTAGACGAACTTGTTGACGATGATCCGCTCGCCGTCGGACAGCAGCGGCTGCATGCTGGTGCCCTGCACCTTGAAGGCCTGGGCCACGAACGTGATCAGGAAGAAGCAGAACAGCACGGCCACGGAGAGGTCGTGGAGCAGCTCCCAGAGCGCCCGCCAGATCTGGGGTCGCACTCCCTCGCGAGGCGCGGGCAGTGCCACCGGCGGCTCGACTGCGGCCATTGGGTCCAGTCCCTGGGGCTCCAGCGTCAGCTCCTCTCTCGCCGCACTACGCGTGTGCCGGCCATGCGGTCGTGCAGGCCGCTGCCCTGCAGCGCGATCATGAAGAAACCGATGCCCAGCGCCAGGCCCGAGAACAGGTAGCCGATCAGGCGCACCGTCGCCACGGACACGCCGATCGGGTAGCTGCCGTCCTCGCCCTCCACGGCGAGGTCCAGCAGCCGCTTGCCCGGCGTCGCGCCGCGCACGCCCCAGCCGTGGATGAAGTAGATCGCCCCGAGCAAGAGCGCCAACAGCGCGAGGACCAGCGACAACAAGATCGGCAGGAAAGGCACGTCGCCGGGGCTCGTGGGCAGCTCACGCGACCACCAGTAGATGAAGATGGGAGACACGAGCAGCAGCTGGGCCAGCGCGACCAGCACCACGTCCACCAGGCCGGCTGCCAGCCGCTCGCCGAACCCGGCCGGCTCCGCGGGGGCGCGCGCGAAGCGCTCGCCGGGCTGGGGAACGTCCCGCCGGAACGCGTCCGCCCGCGGCACGGCCTGGGGGCGGGCTTGGCGCGGCACGCGGCCCGGCGCAGGCGGATGGCTGGCGGCGGCGGCGGGAGCCGCCGTACTGATCTGCGGACGGGCCGGCGGCGCAGCCGAGAGGCTCGGCGGCGGTGCAAGGGGAGGCGCCGGCCTGAGCGCTGGCGGCGCTGGTTCGGCGGCGCGGGCGTGCTCGGGCGAAACGTCGAGGCCTGGCGGCGGGACACCAGGCTGTGTGCGCTCCAGGTCCGAGACGGCGGCTGCGGCAGGCAGGCTCGGCAGCGCGCTGCCACAGGCGTTGCAGAAACGCGCCGGGAGCGGCACCGCCGTGCCGCACGAGCTGCACACGACGCGGGGCGGCAGGTCGGCGGCCAGCGCGCCGCCGCACTGGCGGCAATAGAGATCGCCCTTGCGGTGGTCCGCCTGACAGGCCGGGCACTGGAAGCGCGGCGCCGACGGGTGCTGCAGCACCTTGGCGCCAGCTTCCTCGTGCGCCCCTTCCTCCTGGAACAAGAGGCGCGCGGTCCCGATCGCCATCAGGTCGCCGTCGCGCAGGCTGCGCTCGCTGACGCGGTCGCCGTTGACCAGCGAGCCGTTCGACGAGTTGCAGTCGCGCAGGTAGAACTGGCTGCCGCGGAACTCGATCACGGCGTGGCGCCGCGAGACCATCGCATCGGGCAGCACCAGGTCGTTGGACGGGTCGCGGCCGATCGACAGCACGGAGCGCGGAAGCGGGATCTCCCGGCGCGTGGACGAGGTTGGGTTGACGATCAGCTTGGCCATGAGCCAGGGGCAGAGCCTACCCCGCTCTGAAGGTCTGCTTCACGGTCATCCGGACCCTGACGTTGACACCTTTCTTCACGCCGGGCGTGTACTTCCAGGTGCGCACGGCCGCCAGCACGGCGTCGTCCAGCGTCCTTCCGCCCGACTCCACGATCCTCGGGTCCATGACGTCGCCGTCCTCCGTCACCACGAAGGACACGGACACCGAAGCCGACTCGCCCGAGCGCAGCTTGGGAGCGTTGTCGGGATAGGCGGCGGTGCCCCTGAGCTTGCGCGGCGGCGTGTCCACTTCGGTCGGCAGGTAGACCTGGCTCGGATCCGCCACCTCGGGCCGCGGCGTAGGGGGTGGCGTCGGCACGGCGGCCGGCACGAGCTGCACGTCCACGCGGGCCCGCTTGCCCGGCTCGATGCTGACCTCGTCGCTCCAGGGCTGATGGCCCTCGATCGTGATTTCGACTCGATGCGTCCCCGGCCTCAGCCTGTGGCCCGTGAGCGGCGTCTCTCCCGCTGGCGATCCGTCCAGCTTCACCGCGGCGCCGAAAGGCGTCGAGAGGATGTCGACGCTCCCGGTCGCGGGCTGCGCGCGCGCGAGACTGAACGCCACGTCCTGCTGCGGCTCCTGCGTCGTGAGGACCACGCTCCGCACCTGCGAGGCATAGCCCTTGAGCTCCAGCTTGACCTCGTAGATCCCCACCGCCAGGTTGCCCAGATCCACCGGCGTCGTCCCGCTCGGCTCGCCGTTGAGCGTGATGGCAGCGCCGGGCGGATCGCTCGCGATGCGCAGCACGCCGGGGTTGTCCGGGACCGGCGGGGGAAGCGTTGGCGTGGGTATGACTTCCACCACGGTCGTCGGGGGCGGCTCCGGCACGGGAACTACCTCATCCCCGGAGCCCTTGAAGAACGCCAGGCCGGCCACGATCACGGCCGCGACGAACAACAGACCGGCGCCCGCCACGATGAGGCCGACCGGCAGGCCGCGCGGGGGCGCCGGCGCCCGCGTGACGATCCCGACCGGGGCCGCGGGCGGCTTGGTCGGTGGCTTCAGCGAGTCCTCGAGCGAACGCTCCTTGACGGTCGGCGGCGGTGGCGCCAGCCGCGCGGTGGGCGGCGGCGTCGGCGTCTTGACGGTCACCTCGGGTGCACGCGGCGGCAGGGAAGCGGCGGTCATCACCACCGTCGCAGCGTCCGTCGCTTCCACCGCGGGCCTGGCTTCCTTGGGTCTCTGCTTCGCCTTCGGCGCAGGCAACGCGCTCACGTCCATCACGATCGTCTTTTCCTGTGACGCGGGTCCGGGCGAGGGTGGTGGGGTCATCCCGGGCGCCAGCGGCGGCCGCTTGAGCGGCGTCGTGGCGGGCCCGGAGGCGCCGGGCGCCGCCAGCTGCACCGTGAAGGGCGAGTCGTCGGGCGGTAACGCTGCCGGCCGGGCTGCAGCAGGCGGGGTGGGTGGTCCGTCCTTGAGCACTGGCAGCGCCTCAGTCACCTCGCTGCCCACCGGCGTGAGCGGGAGATCCGCCGTCACGCGTGGCAGCGCCACCGTGACCCCGTCGGCCGCGGGCGCCGGGGTTTTGACGGTGTCGGCGAGCGCCGCGCCGCCGGCCTCCGAAAGCGTCTCTTCGCCCATCGCGCCGAACCAGGACCCCAGGCAGAACTCGAGGTCCTGGACGAACTGCGTGGCCGTCTGATAGCGGTCGTCCGGCCGCTTGGCCAGCACCTTGCTGAACACCTCGTGCCACTTCTGCGGCACGAGGCCGTTCATCTCGAGGTTGGGCGGCTCGATCGGATCGACGTGGACGAGCTTGTAGAGGATCGAGGTCACGTTGTTTCCGGGGAACGGCTGCTCACCCGAGAGCATCTCGAAGGCGCAGACGCCCAGCGAGAAGATGTCGCTGCGGCCGTCGAGCTTGTCGCCCATGGCCTGCTCGGGGGACATGTAGGAGGGCGTGCCGAGCAGCGTTCCGGACTGCGTCATCTCGGCGTCGACCAGCTTCGCGATCCCGAAGTCGGTCACCTTGACGCGGTCGCTCTCGTAGAGGATCAGGTTCGACGGCTTGATGTCGCGATGGATCACGCCGCGGCTGTGGGCGTAGTCCACGGCCGAGGCGATCTGGCTGATGAGACCGATCACCTTCTCCGGCGGGAAGCGCAAGCCCTTCTCGAGCAGCAGGGCGATCGTGTCGCCCTCGACGAACTCCATCGCGAGGTAGGGCACGCCGCCCTCCTCGCCGATGTCGAAGAGCGTCACGATGTTGGGATGCGAGAGCGTGCCCGAGATGCGCGCCTCGTGGTAGAAGCGCTCGATGAAGGACTTGTACTGCGGGCTCTGGCGCGGGATGTCGAGCCGGATCGTCTTGATCGCAAGCGTGCGCTTGATCAGAGGGTCGAAGGCCTTGTAGACCGCCCCCATCGCGCCGAATCCGATGCTCTCGAGCACCTGGTAGCGCCCGATCGTCTGGGGCATCTGCTCGGCCATTCGGCTCTTCTCGTCCATGACCCTCGTACACGCCTCGTACTTCGACGAGGCGGCACACGTGTGGAGACGAAACCTGCCCGAATCGCGACTCTAGCATCTCGGTAAAAAGCTGTCAACGCGGCCCGCGCTCAAGTCGCAGTGAGACAAAGGCTTGCGACGATTCCACAGGGAACAATCGGCGAGCTGGGGCGTATCGAACTACACGTGACCTATAATCCCAGAGCGATGGTGGAGCGCCCCCGGATGGTCCTGGACTACGGGGCGTTTCGCGAGCCGCCTTCCCCGCTGTTCCGCGACTACCTGCTTGCGAATTCGAGCGTGCGGTCGTTCTACGGCGGCGCGGGCTGGGCGATCGAGGACGTGGCCGCGGCCGCCGATCGCGCTCTAGAGCTGGAACGTCCGCGTGGCGTCGTGACGAAGGCCCTGGTGCTCCAGCAGCAGGCTCGCGGTGCGGCACGGGCCGCCGCCCAGGCCGAGCGCCTCGGCCGAGCGGAATCCGTAGCGGTGGTCACCGGCCAGCAGGCCGGCCTCTTCGGCGGGCCGCTGTTCGTGCTCTACAAGGCGCTGGCGACGCTCGAGCTGGCGGCGCGGCTCGAGGCGCGGCGCGGCGCCCCCGTGGTGCCGGTCTTCTGGGTGGCTGCCGACGACCACGACTTCGCCGAGGTCCGCCAGACGTCCGTGCTCGACGAGTCCGGGCAGATCCGCACGCTGCGCTACGCGCCGGCGCAGGAGCCAGCCGGATGGCCCGCGTTCCGCATCGTGCTCGACGCGAGCGTCACCATGCTGGTCGCAGAGCTGCGCACCGCGCTGCCGGCTAGCCTGCACCGCGACGCCCTGATCGAGCACGTGGCTGAGTGCTACTGTCCGGGCGCGACGCTGTCCTCCGCCTTCGCGCGCTTCTTGAGCGGGCTGTTCCCGTCCCTGGTCGTGCTCGATTCTTCCGATCCGGCCCTGAAGGCCCTGATGATCCCCGTTCTCGCCCGCGAGATCGCCGAAGCCTCGCCGACCTCGCGCCTGGCGCGAGAGGCCGGCCTCAGCCTGCTTGCCGCCGGCTACCACCAGCAAGTTCCGGTGCGCCCCGGACTCCTGAACATGTTCGTCGTGCTCGACGGCGAGCGCCGGGCGCTCGCGGTGAACGACGGCGCGCTCGAGGTGCGCGGCGCGGGCCGCACGATCCCGGTGGCGGAAGCGCAGCGGATGCTGACGGCGGATCCAGCCTCGTGGAGCCCAGGTGTGCTGCTGCGTCCGCTGGCACAGGACCTGATCCTGCCCACCGCAGCGTACGTCGGCGGCCCCGCCGAGGTCGCCTATCATGCGCAGATCGGTCCCTCGTACGCGCACTTCGGGATCCCGCGGCCCGTGCTTTTGCCGCGGCCCAGCCTGACGCTCGTCGAGCCGGGACCGGCACGCACCCTGGAAGCAGAGGGCCTCCAACCTCACGACTTGCAGGGCGACCCCGAGGCGATCCTGGCGCGCTGGGCCCAGGAGTCGTACCCGGAAGTGGAGGCGACGTTCACTCGCACGCGCGAGGCGCTCGAGCGCGAGATGGACGGCGTCGAGCAGGCGCTCGCCGCCCTCGACCCCACGCTGCGCGCGGCAGCCGACGCCGCGCGCGGCCGCGCGCTCCACCAGATCGCGGGCCTCCACGAGAAAGCCACGCGCACGCTGAAGAAGCGTGACCAGTCGCGGGCGGATCGCCTGCGCCGTACCCGGGATGCGCTGTTTCCCGGGGGATCGCTGCAGGAGCGTGGGCTGGGCCTCGTCGGCCTCGTGGCACGCCACGGCCAGGCCGTGATCGAGCAGGTCCGTGCGGCGATGGATCCGTGGGCGAAGGGCCATCAGGTGATCTGGCTGTGAAGATCGGCGTCACCTGCTATCCCACCGTGGGTGGCTCCGGCGCGGTGGCCGCCGAGCTGGGCAAGCAGCTCGCCCGGCGCGGCCACACGGTCCATTTCGTCTCCTACCGGGTACCGTTCCGCCTCGGCGACTTCCACGAGAACATCGTGTTCCACGAGATCGACGTCTCGGCGTACGTGCTCTTCGAGTACCCGCCCCACGACCTGGCGCTGGCGGCCAAGATGGCCGAGGTCAGCCGGGAGCATCAGCTCGACCTGTTGCACGTCCACTACGCGATCCCCCACGCGATCGCGGGCTTCCTGGCCCAGCAGATGCTGGGCGCGCAGGCGCCCAAGCTGATCACGACCCTGCACGGCACCGACATCACGCTGGTGGGCCAGGACCGCTCGTTCTTCGAGATCACGCGCTTCGGAATCGCCAAGTCCGACGGCGTCTCGGCGGTCTCCGAGTTCCTGCGCAAGATGACGCTCGACGAGTTCCAGATCAGCAACGGCATCGAGACGATCCCGAACTTCGTCGACCTGTCCTCCTACTGCCCGACGCGAGCATACAAGGACCGGGCGGCGTTCGCGGCGCCGGGCGAGCGGATCCTGCTCCACGTCTCGAACTTCCGGCCCGTGAAGCGCGTGCTCGACGTCGTGCGGATCCTGGAGCGCGTCAACCGCGAGGCGCCGTCGGTGCTGTTGATGGTCGGTGAGGGGCCGGAGCGCTCCTCGGCCCAGGCCCTGGCGCGCCGCCTGGGCCTGCACGAGCGCGTCCGCTTCCTGGGCACGCAGCAGAGCATCGAGGAGATCGCCGGCATGGCCGACGTCTTCCTGCTGCCCTCGGAGCTGGAGTCGTTCGGCCTCTCCGCCCTCGAGGCGATGGCCTGCGGCGTGCCGGTCGTGGGCTCCGACGCCGGCGGCCTGCCGGAGGTGGTGAAGCACGCCGAGACCGGCTTCCTGCTGCCCGTGGGCGACGTCGAGGGCATGGCGGCGCGGACCCTCGAGATCCTGAAGGACGAGGAGCGGCGGCGCGAGATGGGCCGCGCCGGCCGGCGGCGCGCCGAGGCGTTGTTCGGCGCCGACCGCATCGTCAGCCAGTACGAGCGGTTCTACGAGAAGGTGCTGGGTGCCTGACTTCGACATCGCCGGCATCTGCGCGCACCCGGACGACGCGGAGCTGGTGATGGGCGGCACGCTGGCCGCCGAGGCCGCACGCGGCCGCCGCGTCGCGCTCGTGGACCTCACGCTTGGGGAGAGCGGCAGTCGCGGGACGCCGGAAGCGCGCGCCGCGGAGGCGGAGCAGGCCGCGCGCATCCTGGGCGTCGCGCACCGCGAGTCGCTCGGCCTGCCCGACAGCCGCCTGCAGCCGACCCCGGAGCAGAAGGACGCGCTGGTGGCGGCGCTGCGCCGCTTGCGGCCGCACGTCGTGCTGCTCCAGCACTGGGAGCAGCGACACCCCGACCACGCCGCCGCCAGCCGCATCGTGTACGAGGCCTCGTTCCTGGCGGGCCTCAGGAACTACCGCCCGGATCTAGGGGCGGCGTTCCGACCCGTGAAGCTCTGTTACGCGCTCAGCACGACCGAGAGCGCCGAGGTCCGGCCTGCATTCGTGGTCGACATCACCGCGGTCTGGCCGAAGAAGCTCGCGGCGATCCAGGCGTTCGAGAGCCAGTTCACCCCTGCGCCCAGCGACGTGCCGCTGCCGTTCGAAAGCTGGCGGAATGCCGTGGAGCTCTCCGCGCGCCGGCAGGGCCGGAGGATCGGCGTCGAGTTCGGCGAGGGTTTCGTGGTGAAGGAGCCCTTCCGCGTGGACGACGTGACCGGGCTTCCCGTCTCGTCCTTCTGAGACCCTTCGTTCGGTTTCTGATGCCGAGCGTTCGCGGCAGGCTCCGGCTGGGGAGCCCGACGCATCTCAGCCCGGCGTCCGCGAACCCTGGGGGCGGCAGGCGCGGATCAGATCCTCGAGCACGCCCAGCGCCTCCGGGAGCTGCCGCTCGTGGACCAGCAGGTGGTCCTTGAGGTAAGCGCATTGCGGGACGATCGAGATGCCGCCCGCGGCCAGGCGCTCCGCGGCCGGCGCAAGGTAGCCGCAGACGTCGAGCTCGATGTCGATGTCGAAGGTGATGGCGCGGAACGGTCCCGCTTCGGCACGGGCCTGCGAGCGCAGCGCGCTCGCTTCCCAGGCGCCAAGGCTGGCGGTCAGCGAGACCTCGTCGCGCTCGACGACCAGGGCGGCGAAGGCCCCGGACTGGGCGGCCACGAGGTCGGCGGCCGCCGCGGCCCGCTCTACGGGCAGGCTCGCCAGCACGTAGCGCTCCGGCCAGACGCGCAGAGTCGTCCGCGCCCAGATCGCGCGCGCACGCTCGTTCACGGCGCCTGCTCCGGCGCCACAGGGGCGCGCGCACGCTGCCACCAGGCAGTCGCGGCGACGAGGAGCAGCGTCGCGGCGCTGATCGCCGCCCCGGAGAGGAAGGCGCTCGGGCGGTAGACGAACCGCACCTCGTGGCGCCCGGCGGGAAGCGCTATGCCCTGCAGCAGGCCATCGACTCGGTAGACGGGGACCGCCGCGTCGTCCAGGTACGCTCTCCAGCCCTGCGCGTAGTTCGTCGCGTGGACGAGCACGCCGTCTGCAGGGCTCTCCGCGCGAAGCCGGACGTCGCCTGGCGCCGCAGACACCGGCTCGATGCGCGTGCCCGCCAGCACACCCGGCGGTGGACGGGGGCCGCGCCCGAAGCCCGCCGGGCCGATCCCCCCGGACGGCGCCTCGACGAGCGCCATGTAGGGCAGGAACTGCTGCCGCCCGATCCGCCCCGTGGCCAGGGCCGCGATCGCCTGCTCGTGTGTGACACGCCAGGCCTCGAACAGCACCTGGAAGCGCGGCAGGGCCCCGCGGTTCTCGTAGATCACGACACTCGGGCTGCGGAACACGGCTTGATAGCGCTCCGGGTCGAGAGTCAGGCGAAGCCGCGCCGGAACCAGCAGGAAACGCGCGTTCAGCAGGTCCAGCAGTCTCTGGAACCGCGGCTGACTCCAGGCCGGCTCGCCAATCACCACGCCGTACGTGGGCAGGATTCCACCCGAGGCCTCCTGGACCTGGCGGAGCATCAGCGAGTCGAAGCCGTTCACGCTCTCGACGCCCAGCACGGCGTTGTAGTTGCGCGCCAGCAGCTGCCGGCTCTCCGCGATACTCTCGCCCTCCTCCAGCGTGACGATGCGGAACGGCGGGGCGCCCTTGGGCAGCGCCTGCAGCGACGCGGGGGACTCCCTGTACACGCTGGGTTCGTGGAGCGAGTAGAGGCCGGCGCCAAAGCTTGCGAGGTCGGCCGCGATCGACACCGGCAACGCCAGCCAGGCGACGCGAAGCGCGGCGCCGGCGCGCAACCACACGATCGCCGCGAGCAGCCCCAGCGAAACGATCAGGTACGGGACGCGCGCGCTCACCGCTTCATCGAGAAGCGCGACGTCGGCCAGAGCAAGGCCGGCCTCGGGCAAGGCCCACTCGTAGCGCTGCACGACGGCAATGGCGACGACGCCGAGCAGGAGCAGCAAGGCGAAAGCGATGAGGGCGCGAACGCCCACCCGCTTCGCCCTGGCCGCCGTCTCCTCGGCGAGCAAGGCCTGCGCGCCGAGCGCCGCCAGCGCTGCCAGCGCGAAGCTGACCTCGAACCAGTTGCGCGTGGGGGCGGAGAAGGCGCGGTAAAGGGGCACCCGATGCATCCACGGGTGGAGCGGCGCATGCTCGCCCAGGGCCAGTGCCAGCCCCACACCTGCCACCAAGAGGAAGTACCAGCGATGGCGTCCCCAGGCGTGAGGCACGCCTGCGCCCACGATGGCCAACACGAGCGGCGCGATACCCACGTAGACCGCCTGCTCGGCCATGTTGCCTGGGATGAGCTGCGGCAGCACCAGGTTCGCCAGCATCAAGGGGTGCAGCGAGTGCTTCGAGAAGTACTCGTATCCGCCCTCCCCCGGCCGCAGATACTCCGGCAACGCCTGGAGCGTCGTCAGCGTCTGGACCGCCGACAGCCCGGCGCCGAGGCCCAGGATCCCCAGCAGACCCCCGCCCAGTCGCCACCGGGCCGCGCCCGATGCCGCGACGGCGAACCAGAGCGCGTAGGACGAAAGCACCGCGAGCGCGTACAGCGGAATTTGCGGGTGCCCGGCCAGGACCATGAAGCCGGCCGCGCCGCCTCCGAGCGCCAGAGCCCTGACGCCGCTCCCCTGCCGCCAGAGCTCGAACGCGTAGAGCATCAGCGGCAGCCAGGGCAGCGTGCGCA